>Ga0222428_100335_pt1 | contig 22966 bp, 16 predicted proteins | sample 2B5Ametagenome_FD_182471 | JGI IMG/M metagenome (GOLD analysis project Ga0222428, IMG submission 182471) | Enriched microbial communities from leaf-cutter ant dump, University of Wisconsin, Madison, United States - 2B5A (version 2) | ecosystem: Environmental > Terrestrial > Nest > Insects nest >...
GCGACGAGGCGGGCTGAACAAGCTCTGCGCTACAGTTGTCCACAGTCGGCATCAGCCGATGCCGGCCCCAAGCCCTGGGTCAAAGTTCAATCGGCAGGGTGGGTCAAATTTAGATCGGCGCCAACACGGGAGGGCTTCGTCAAGTTGCAGGGTGTCACGACGGAAGCCGGCAGTGGCACCCTGCAGTGGAAGAGGAAGGGTGCGCTTCACGCGCTGCTCGGTGGCCAGAGGCTACAGTTCCCTCTTGAGGGCTCCCTGGACAAGGTAGCCCTAGTGACCTACGTGACCCGCCCTTGTGACTCTCACCCGGCTCACGCCGACGCGGACGGGTATATCTTCCTCAGCCGAACGTACGTCGCAGAGCGCGGCCAGAACGGCGCCACCTTGAAAACCCTCTACATGCGCTCGCGCCTGGTGGAGAGCCGCAAGGACTTCAGGAACCCCCAGCCAATCCTCGAGGAGATTGCTCGTCTGCATCAGCTCGGGTTCAAGCACGTGATGCTGCTGTCGCAGCACTTCGGAAATCGGCATATCGGCCGGGCCGCAGAACGTCACGCGCCACACGGCACGCTGGAGTTCTTGGACCAGGCCGTTAAGCGGTTCCCGGACGTCCATCTGTACACCCTGCGGCGCGACGTGTTCCCTGCGACGCGCCTGCGCAAGCGCGACAACGGCGAGAGCGGATTCGAGGTGGTGAACTTCAAGGACCACCAGGAGATGTATGAGTCCCTGGGCAACGACGTACTGCGCAGTGTCATGCCCATCTACACCTTCGCCACGTTGGCGGTGGTTGGCGATGAAGGCGAGCGGCCCCAGTCTGGTTTCTGCACCTACTTCTTCGATGTCGAACAGCGCATCACAGACGTGGAAGTGCGCGAAACCGTACGCCAGAACATCCTCGGTATTGGCAACGAGGCAGCCGAGGTCCGCAAATCGCTCATCAGTGTCCTGCGCGCCATTCACTTTATGGAGAGCGAGAAAGCGCCCGTCAAGGCCAGCCCAGTGCTGCAGCCCGTCCTCGACCCGTACGGTTGGGTCAACCCCGTCAAGCGGGCAGGCGCGGGAGAAATCGAGGCGATGACTCGCCGTCGCACCGGCTCAGTGTTCCTGTCGCTGCCTGCCGTCCTTGCTCACGTCACCAAGGTTCTCCACAAGGAGGCTGAATGACTGAGCGGACATTTCATCAGCAGGCCGTTCTCTGGGGGCAAGCGTATGAAGTCTTGGTGAAGCGCGGAGTCCTTGCTTGCCTCATCGAGCAAGGTCTCATCGAGCGCAATCGCCCCGGGCTGGAGCGTTGGCGCGAGCTCAAGTTGTTGGACGTGTCGAGGAGCCTGACCAAGGAACTGAACATCCTCGACGAAGCGGCGCGAGACGTTATCAAGGCTGGCGTTCGCCAACTGGCCTTGACTGCGTACGGTGTCGGATACACGGCAACCCGCGAGTACCTGAAAGCTGTCAGGAAGAACTTCGCCAAGAACCCTGACGTTCTGAAGGTCAAGGCACTCTGGTGCCCCTTGATGCTCCCCGGTGAATCCACGCTGGAGCAGAGTGCGCGCGCTGAAACTCGCGAGGCGTTCTACAAAGAGCTGGGGCTGACCGGCATCGTGGACCCAGACTGGTCGCGCAAGGGGCAGCCCGCGAACGCAGACTTCCTGCTGTGGCTCTCTGCCGGCGCATCTAAGGATGACTACCTGTTGGTGCAGGAGTACTCCTACGACATGCCGGGCAGCCTCGGCGACTTCCGTGAACAAGGGGCGCACCTGGACGAGCTGACTCGGCATCGCCGGACCGTCGATTCGCGCAGCGTTTTCGCGCGAGTGGCGGCGGAGGTCAGCGGCGAGGCATTTGAGCTATCTGAAGACATCCAGAACTATCTTGGTGCGCTGACTGGCGACAACAAGCCGCTCTACAAGCTCTGCCAGGCCTGCTCGTATGCAGAGACCACGGTAGCCCTCCTGCAAACCCGTGGACTGCTTGACCGAACCTGCCAAGCCCGTGCTCTTGCCATCACGCCAAATGGGCTTGAGAGCCTGAATGCAACTTTCAAGACCGAGGGAGAGCCTGAGCCACGTCGATTGTTGATGGCTCAGATGGCTTCAGCCTACCGGAACACCCAAAAGATGGCGGACGGTGATGAGGACGGACTCTTGGGACTCATCGAGAGCGTGTTCAAGGGCGTGGTGAACAAGTTGCCCAAGGAACTACGTGCCGGGATGAAGGAGCTGCGCTCAATGCCGGAGCCAGGAGAAGACTACGTCTTTGAGTTCGAAGAGCAGGTTGCTAAGTTCTACAACCCGGTCGACGAGTTCACGCTGGATGAAGCAGTGGCTATGGTCGACGAGAGCCCTGAGCTGCAACGGTACTTCGGGGGCTCAGTAAAGCATGCCGTGAGTACCGTCATGCAGGAACTCATGGGCACCCGAGGCAAGCTCTCGCTTCGCGACGTGCATGCCGCCTCCATCGTGGCTGGAATGCAGTGCGCCATGCCGGGAAAGTTGAACGTGGTTGCGCTCGAAGGCAATCCCGGCATCGGCAAGACGACCGCCTTGCGGGTGCACCTGGGCAAGAAGCAGGATGGGTTTCTGTTCCTGTACGTGAGCCCTCGAGTCGTCATCAACCGGGATGTGACCGAGAGCATGGCGCGAAAGGATGGCCAGCCGACTGGCATCCTGACGGTCACCACCAACGCGCCGCTGATTTCGGCAGCAGAACGCTGGCACAAGGAACGAGTGGCCCAGGGCCTCGACACCCCGCGCCACATTGACGGCGCTGTAGTGGCTGACGGCGTGGAGAACCTGAAGAAGCCTTTGGGCTCAATGTTGGTTCTGGACCCAGAGCAAGAGCAGGAAATCGACACCAATCATGCCTCGACGCGCCTGCGCAAGGACACCCTGTCCGAGCATGAGGACTTGGTCAAGGAGCGTGCCCTCATCGGCGTCCTGAAGGGCATGGCGGAGACTTCACGAGAGCTATTGAAGGAGAACCCTGCTGTTAACCGCCTGGTGCTCACGGCTGCCTTGCAGGGGTTCCGCGAGCGCGAGAACGCCAAGACCACCATCGATGCGCTGTCGAGCCTCTTCGTCAACAAGGCATCGACGTCAGCGGGTATCGCGGAGCGGAGGGCTTTCGCCAAACGCATGTCGACGATTGTGGTCATGGTCGATGAGCTTGCAGGCGATGGCGCAGGCGCTCGTTTCGTCCATACCATCGCGACGTGGCTGCAGCGTGAGTTCATCGACTGCTTTGAGGACGAGCCGTGCCCGTTTACGGTCACGCTGGTGGTGTCGGATGCCTCGCTGGGCAATGAAGTGGTGCTTGACCGCTACCTGAACGCGGGCGACCGCACGCCCGACAAGGTGCTGGTGTCGAAGTCGGCAGGCCAACTTCCGTTCCGGCTGGCCGCGACAAAGGTCAAGATGGGTACTGGCCGGCGTGACACGCTGCACGTCATGACCAACAGCTTCCCGGCGAGCGATTTGCATCTGCACTACCGGGTCCAGCTGACTGCGGTCAAGCTGGAGATGAGCACCAAGGAAAAAAGCTTTGGCGAGCTTCAGACTCCGCGCGAGGCAATCCGGGCCAAGGCCGAGGAAGCCACGCTGTCTGGTGCGACTCGCCAGATTCTCAAGGCGCTGCAGGCCAACGCCAGGCAGGTCATCTATTTCGCCCAGGACAAGCTGTTCCTGCGCCAGCTACGTGCGGCACTGGCGGAGCACAAGGACTATGGACTGACCTTCGACAATGTACAGATTCTGGACTCGTCGGTCCCTGGATACCGTCGTCGAGAACTGGTCGACCCGAAGGTTCGCGACACCGTGAAGGTCTTCCTGATGACGTCATCGGGTGCCCGAGGTGTGTCCTTCCCTCTAACCGACTGGATTGTCGCGAGCGTTCCTCGCTTCAACGTCGAGGCGGCGCTGATGGAGATTGCTCAGCTCATCTACCGCGGCCGAGGCATGTACACGGACGAGACCGGAGCCAAGGTGTCGGGTGACCGAGTACCTCGGCACCTGGTCATGCTGGTCGACGACTACGTGGTCTCCGATGGCGAAATGGACAAGCGGCAGTGGCTGCGCCAGTCCCTTGACCTCATGACCCTCCTTGTCATGCTGCGCTCGACCATCTACACGCGGATTACGGGCGACGCCGGGCTCAAGCAGCCTCTGGCCCTGGTTCCGGTGGGTGCCGTCGGTACCGAGGAGCTCATCAGTCTCATGTCTCAGCACGTCGCAGAGTTCGTGAAGGAAGCGGAGGTCTTCAAGGTCTCAAGCACCGACCGCGAGCTCAGTGCGTTGGCCGCCCGGGCGCGCGCCAATGTCGAAGAAATTTTCTCCCGAGCTCGCCTGAATGGTGTTGCCAAACGGGATGCCGACGGCCGCTCGGTGGTCAAGGCAGATTTCGTGGAGCAACTTCTCCAAGTGGTCGCCACGCCAATCGGGCCCCTGCTGACGGCTGCCCAGGATGGCACCAGCATCCCAGAGCACGTCTTCTTCTCGGGTCCGGTCGTGGTCGAGTCCTGGGAAGGCTTTGAGAAGCAGGAAGTCTTTGCCTTCGAGGGGCATGAGACTCAGCTCACGCGTGCAAGTCGCGCACTCATTGGTCAGCTCTACGAGATTGACGGGACAAGACAGTGCCCGCCCGCCATGCGCAACGCTGCGAACAGTTTATTACGACTGCTGCAGCGCGACCAGCACGACGCTGCCAACGAGTTTCGCACTCTTAAGGAACTCAAATCCCCTAACACCTGGGTTGCCGTTCCAGCAGGGTACTACTCCTTCGTACACGCTGAAACGCAACAGGAGGGTGAACCGTTCTACCTGGATGACCAGCCGCTTTGGCAGGAAGCACTGGGGCGCACGCTAAATGCGGGCTCAGCCGTCATCCCGCCGCTGCCTCGCTACGAGTCGTTCCCGTGGGCAGCAGCGGTTGGCCAGGTCAGCCCCCTCAAGATGGACCTCGTGTTCGACGACCGCTACTTCATGGCCTCTAACGAGCTGAACCTGTTGAACACACTGCTGTTGGCAAAAACTGCTGATACCCCTGCAGAGGAAGGGCAGAACCGCTGAGGGGGTAGTCATGTTTGCTTTGATGACGCCAAAGAAATGAATTTTTCGGAAGGCAGGTCTGCAGCCGTGCGTGTTTCCTAGGAAGCTCACCGCGCCCACCGCGCCCACCGCGTCTACAAGTCCAAGGCAAGCACTGGACGCAAGGGCGTTACCGAAATGACAGCGAAGCGCAAGGCTGAAAAGGACCCGTATGACTTCCGTAACCCCTATGCCATCCTCCCCATGACGTTTTTGCGCTCGCACAGGTGGCGAATGAGCATGGAGAAGTCATGCGCACGCAATCGGTTCTTTCGGCCATGTTCGGTCCTCAGCAAGATTGCCCTAGCCTTCTTCGACAAACTGCCATTGGGGCATAAGTTCCCCCAGCGTGGCTGTGTGGCCGCTGAAGAGTTGGCCGCATGCTTCGTCCATTGGCTTCGTCAACGCCGGCCAGATGCTTGTATAAAGCGCCCAAAACAAGGCCGTAGAGCTGCCGAATGACTTCCACAAGGCGTGGGCCAAGCTGGACGAACGGTCCGCCAAGCACATTCTCAAACATGCAGCTGCCAGTTGGTCCTGTGTAGCTTCCGGTGGCGCTAGTCCTGCGCTACATCTCTCGATGAGCAAAGCTGCAGCGCTGTTATTTAGGCAGGCGAGCTCCGTGCGCGAGTGCTCAGTCAATTGATACGTGGGGAAGAAGGGTACGCAAATTTTGACGCATCTGCTGTTGAACCTCTTGCTCTGTGAACCCCCAAACCGCTGCAAGTTCTTTGCAGACATCCCACGCCTGCCAGGGCATCAGCGGGGCACCTTGAGTTTGCGTAAACGGTCCGTCGGACTCGGGCAGTACGCGGTGGGGTGGCATAAGCGCTGCCAAATTGCGGCCTTTCGCTGCACGAAGCATGGCCGGTCCAACACTGAACCATGCCCCTAGCTTCAATGCCGTTTGAAGCTCGCTTTGACTACCAGAGAACCAGTGAAGCACCGGCGTTCCAGCGCCTGGACGGTGAGCCAGCGCTGCAATTACTTCAGCCTCTGCACCGCGAGAATGAATGCTTATGATTCGGCCACCCTGCGCTTGGCATTCATCGAGAACGGCTTCGAAAATCCGACGCTGTGTGGGCAGAGAGCTCCTGAAGCGTGGAGAGCCGTCGAGTCCTATTTCCCCTACCAGCGGTGCCTGACGCACCAAGGCAACGAGTTGGTCAAGTTCAGCCACTTTTGCCAGTGCCACCTCTGGATGCAAGCCGAGTCCAACATGGATACCACGCCTGCCAGCAAATACCCGCGAGGTTGCCAAGAATGCCCGGGGGCTTGTCGTCACAGCGAGTGTGAATCGATTGCGCTTCTCCACCTCCGACAGCAATTGGAGTGCTCCGGGGTACAAGTCAAGATGACAGTGAAAATCAATCACAGAACACCCTGGCTACGCAGAAGGTTTCCAAGCTCCGTTAAGCCTTGGACGACTACTCTTTCATAACCCTCACGCTCAACCGGGGTCGCAAAGCTGAGTTGAGCAGCGGTGAGGCTCCTCGGACCGTCTCGTTCCATCCGAAGCACAGCGCTGGCAACTGCACCAATGTCATTGGCTCCTGACTTGCGGCCCGCAACACTCAGGCTTGGAAAGTAATAACCTCGTGTTGAGTCAGCCATGCCTGACGCAAGAAAAGACGCACGCCGAACCAAGCAAGGAACGCATCGTCCACAGTGCGTGTAGTTGTAGTAGCCATACCGGCCGCAACTGGTAGACCGTCCAACTAGCCGTGTCAGTAGACCTTGGTCTGCGCATTCAGTCATCAGCTCGCCCTTGGTTTTGAAGGCGTATGGTCGCTCAAGAGAGGCGGGTAGGCCCAGAGCTGTAAACACTTCTTCCAGATGTTTAAGAAAAACTGGGTGCGTAGTTTTGGTGCTTAAGCTACCGGCTCGCCCTGCATTTAACGGCACATTGAGGCTGATGAATCCGTTTTCCGGCACATACACGCGAATGGCCTCGTTGGTTTGCGCGTGCAGTTCACCAGCGGCGAGGGCTGCGAACGCAAAGAAAACTATCGACCTCGCTCGCGTAGAGCGCTCAGTGGCGTGGTTCACGCGAATGTTATGGTTCCACTGAAGATGCCTGGCTGCCCCACCTAACTGGCCCGCATAGTGCACCTGCGTTTCCGAGTCGCCTTTCGCCATCTGCGAGACGAACAGTGGCTTAGCGCCTCGGGCTGTTAGGTCAATAGCCCCGACGAGACTGTCAACACCACCTGAGAGTAGCGACACGCAGTCTGCATCGTAGCGAATGGGCGCCGTTGACCTCGGAGCGGGCTCTCCTCCATCGAGAAATGTCAAGCTCCAGAAGTCACCAGTCAAGTACCGTAGCATGCTCTCGAGTTTTGCCTGTATCGCCTGGAATGGTGCTGGGTCCGCGAGAGCAACCGAAAGGTCCATCACTCGCGTCCACCCATCGGACGATTGATTGCGGGCAACAGCTTGGTCGGCGGCAGAAACAGCCAGAGCAAAGGTGGTGAAGTCCCAGGTGGTCAGGCTTGGGCTTAGCCCGTTCTTGTCGATGTCGTACAGGAGTCCTGTGCCGACAGTACTCACATTCGGGTTACCAGAGCGCCGATAGACAGTGAAGTAGTCGATTTCGGGATGGAGGTTCTCCGGCAACTGCTCCGGGGCTATGCAGAATACCTTGGTCATACAAGCCCCTCGTAGACTTGAAACGTTAAGCGTAGAGCGTCCTGCAGAAGCCCTTCAAGCTGCTGCTGTGAGGGGTTGGGTGTGGTGGTGCGTAGCTCCGAAAGCTGAACACCGACTTCGTTGCGCACGAACTGTCGCATCTCCAACTCACGTTGCACGGCTAGTGCCGGAGTCAGTTTTGCGCTCTCAAACGACTGACCCATGTCGAAGCGCAACCGATTGCAGACCTCTTGACTGAGATACAGCTGCATAAGCGTCCAAGTGTCGTCGGCCGACATGTGTAGTGGGTCACACTCAGGGGATAGAACCATCAACTCTGACAGCGCGATGGCCATGGAATCTCTAATCGACTCTTCGTCTGCACTGCCCCCTGCTGGCATCACAGCTTCTACGATTGCATCGACGACCGCGTCTGCCGACGGCGCCTTTGCCAACAAGTCTTGAACCCATTGACGAGCATCAGCAGTGGTGCCAGTTCCGACTTGCTGCAAGAAGGAGATGAGGCCCGCACCCGCACGGGTGGACGCACGCATTCGACTGGCAGCTTGCTTAGCTCCGCCCATGCCGGTGCGGGAGTAGTGCCCGATTCCCCGTCCTAAGGTGCGGGTGTCGCCGCTTTTCGCGAATGAAGAGACGTCGCGACGTGCGGGCCCAAATCGTCTTGCAGGGGCGACCTGTGGAGGAGGGGCGACGCCGGGTTCGGCGCCCGGTGGACTTTCTGCTGGAGGGTTCTGTCCTCCATCACCTGGGCTTGCATCCGCCCCAGCACCACCACTACCTCCGACGTCATCGAGCCAAGGAGGGTCAAGGCTTACGCCAGCTCCAGGCCCCGAACTAGAAGTTGATGTTCCCACTTGTCTTATCTCCCTCTCAGTCCAAGCATCCTACGCAACTGTGTTGGGGTGTCCTTGTCCTCTTTCCATTGGGTGACCAGCTCAGTCGCCCAGCTCTTTCCCGTGAGGAGCGGGCCCACTTGCGAGGGTCGCTGCTTTGCGGAGATTTCTTGGAGAGCGTTCACCAAGACGCCTCCCAGGTTGGGGTAAGCGTCCGTGCAATTAAACATGCGCGTTACTGCGCCGCCACTCCAGTTGTCCGACCTTGCTCGCCGAATGAGTCGGACCAACACCTGCTCAGCCTCCTGCTCAGATAGGGCCTTGAGTTGTGTAACCAGCCCCGGGATAACTTGGTCAACTTGAAGTGCTGCTTCCAATACCGCCCGCACCTCGGCAGACAGCTGGTCATAAGAAGCAATCGATGTCGCACGGTCTCGGCTAAGGTACAGGGCCGGCTTCAGATTCATCCCTGCGAGCGGAGGGTCAAGCTTCAGCCATTGTTCGTAGAAACTGCCGGTCCAGCTTGGGTCGAGTGCCTTGTATTCCTCCCCATTGCGCAGAGCCGTTTCTACGATTGCAAGGGCATCAAAGTGTCCCTCATCGTGAGCAGATACGTTCTTGGCCAAGAACTCGAAAGCAGCGCCTGATGCACAGCGTTCGAACAATTGCATCTTGACGAGGACGTCGAAGCCGGTTGTCATCCCCTGGGCTTTTGCCAGAGTCTCGCGAATAGCCAAGTTATTCAAAAATCGTTTTATTAGTCGCGGATTTCCGGCAATCTGCTCTGCACTGACCAACAGATGCGCCAGCTGCTCCGCCATGTCAATTTCGGTGGATAAGGCCTTTGCGCCGTCATCTCCGAACGCACGTTTCAAGACTTCGTGTGTGATGCCACCAGACCAGGCGCGCTGCAAAGAATCCAATAGCGACCTCTGCGCATCTGCGAATACTTGAGCAGATATCTTTCCGCGTCTCTCTGCGCGTTCCGCGAGCAACAATAAAACATAGACCTTGACCTCGTTGATGCCAAGGCGAGGGACACGCAGTGGCACTTGTATCAGCTTGTCGAAGTAGCTAGTAACAAGGTCGTCGGAGATGTCGCCGTCGCTGAAGTGGACGCGGACTGCACTGCGAATCATCTGTTCGTCTGCGGCGATGATAAAAGCCGTCCGCGGCACATGTAGCAGTAGTCGCATCGCTTCAAGCGTTGCGATAGCGGTGTTCGGTAGGCAGCGGTCTAGGTCGTCCACAAGGACAACAAGCGTCACGTCGAGCTTGGATAAGATGCCCGCGAAGGCGTCGCGAAGTCCCTGAATCTCTTTCGGCAGTGAGTCGGGTTGTTCCTCCCTCAGGGCATCGGCGAGCTCTGGGTGTAGTTGCCCGTAGGCCTCTTTCAGCTTCTCGAGTTCCTTCTCGCGGTCGGCTGCCTCAGTGCTCTTTATGAAGCCGCCCGCCGCTCCCAGCACTGCTCCAACGGGGCCACCAAGGGTCGTGCCGCCGACGAGCCCAACCACCGTGGGGAGCGCAATGCGACCAAGTTTCAACCATTTGACTCGGCGTGCGAAAGCCAGAACGTCGTCGATGAATGTCTTGCGTTCCTTGGCTACTTCGAGGAGGCGGTCAGAAACTGCTTGTAGCAGCGCATGGCGTGCGTCGTCGAAGCCCTGGTAGAGCCAAGCATTGAACTCCAGGAAGATGTATTTCTTGGCCGCGTCCTTGTCGCTCTCTAGCGTTCGACCGACCATCTTCACAAGGGAAGATTTCCCGACGCCCCAGCCGCCTGACACCCCAATAGTGATAGGTGCACCGCCAGAATCACGAATCAATTCTGCCGCTGCCTGTGCGACAAGGCTGAAGTTCAGCAGGTCTACTTTGGCTTCGATGTCGTGCCACATGGTAGTTTCTTCCAGTTGTTCAAATTTCGGCAGCCAAGCGCGGCTCTTTTTCCTTCAGCGAACTACTAAAGGGGCTTACTGCGCGCCAGGTTGTTGAAATCCCTTCCACACCATCTTGGCCAGCATGCTCTGCACGACGCCAAAAATGCGTGGGTCTTTGAGCATTTGGTCGGCGATGGAGTTTTGGGCGTCCTGCGCGTCGATAACCACGTCCATAAAAGCATCCTTGAACCCGCCCATGGCGAACTGGTCCTCGGAATTGTTCTTGGCTTGAGACGCAAGGCCCTCGTTGGTCATCAGGCGTCCTTGCCAATTCGTGACGACACCCAGGAAGTCAGCGTCCGTGATGTCGCCTGCAAACAGGTCGTTCATGCGTTTGATGATTTCCCGAAGCTCTTTCTTCTCGTCCTCCCCGCCAGAGCCTGTTCCAGCCTCCTTGATGCCCGGGAGCTTGACGACGTCGCCTGATTCCAGGTCGAGGGTTCGCTCACCCATCTTCTGCAGGCGGTAGTGGGTCAGCTGGACATCGGAGTCCAGGGCTAGCGCTTCCTTGCGGCCATGCTCGGCCAGCCGCGGCATCAGGTTCTTGCCGAAAACGAAGAGCTTCTCCAGCTCCGGGTCGTTGTAAGGGATGATTTGCGACAGGAACTCGTACAGGCGCAGGAACGAGGCCAGGTCCTTGCGGAACAGCTGCTGGGCGTCTTCTTCCAGTTCCGCGAACCTGTCGGCTGCCGGTTTTAGGACGCCGTGCAGGGCAGCCTGGGTTTTCACCTTGGGGTTGAAGAACGCCTCGGCGAACTGCTCGACTTCCGTCCAGAAGTAGACGCCGACCTTGTTGAGCTTGGTCATCAGTTCGTGCACGACGTTCGGGTCGGTCACGTCCTCCAGCGCGGCCGTACGATAGTACGGCATGAAGCTGTCGAGGATTTCGTCGGGCTTGTTGACGAAGTCGAGGACGAACGTGTCCTCCTTGCCAGGCGCTGTGCGGTTCAGGCGTGACAGGGTTTGTACCGCCAGCACGCCCGACAAGCGCTTGTCGACATACATGGTGTGCAGCAGAGGTTGGTCAAAGCCCACCTGGTACTTGTTGGCGACCAGCAGGATGCGGTACTCGTCCTTCTTGAAGGCCTCGGCAGGCTCCTGGCCCTTCACCTCGGCGTTCATCGAGACTTCGGTGAACTCATCCGAGCCGGAGTGTGGGTCAACAACCGAGCCAGAGAAGGCCACGAGCGTGCGCAGGTCTTTGTAGCCCTGCGCTTTGATGTATTTGTCGATGGCCAGCTTGTAGCGGACCGCAGCTTTGCGGCTGTCAGTGACCAGCATGGCCTTGGCCTTGCCGCCGATTTTCTTGGCAACGTGTTCGCGGAAGTGCTCGACGATGACGACGACCTTCTGCGCGATGTTGTGTGCGTGGAGCTTGGCGAACTGGGCCAGCGCCTGCTTGGCCTTCTTCTGTGGCAGCAGCTTGTCGTTCGCCAGCGCAGACAGCTGGTAGAAAGCTGCGTAGCTGGTGTAGTGCTTGAGCACGTCCAGGATGAAGCCCTCCTCGATGGCCTGGCGCATCGAGTAAACGTGGAAGGGGATGGGCAACCCCTCGGGGCCCTTGCGCCCGAAGAGCTCCAGCGTCTTGTTCTTCGGCGTCGCTGTGAACGCGAAATAGCTGACGTTGTCTGGGCGTTGGCGGGACTGGATGACGTCGTTGATAACGTCCTCGGCGGTGATGTCTTCGGGGTCAATCTGGACGTCGCCCTCGACCTCCACGGTCTCGCCCTCAATGACCTCCACGGCCTTGGGCTTGCCCTTGGTCAGTGCCTGCCGGAGCTTGCGAGCTGCCGCGCCAGACTGGCTAGAGTGCGCCTCGTCGATGATGAGCGCGAAGCGCTTCTTGCCCAAGTCGCCAACGGTCTGCAGGATGAAGCCGAATTTCTGCAGAGTGGTCACCACGACGGGCGTGCTGTCGTTCAGCGCCTTGGCCAGCTGGGCCGAGTTCTCGCTGATGGCTTGAACGACACCCTTCTTGTGCTCGAACTGGCTGATGGTGGCTTGCAGCTGCGAGTCCAGCACGCGGCGGTCCGTCACCACGATGACCGTATCAAAGACTTTCTCACCCTGGGCATCGTGCAGGTTGGACAGGCGGTGCGCCGTCCAGGCAATGCTGTTGGACTTGCCAGAGCCTGCGGAGTGCTGGATGAGGTAGGTTTGGCCCGGCCCTTCGACGGCGGCGTATTTGATGAGCTCCTTGACCGCGACCATTTGGTGGAACCGCGGGAAGATGAGCGATTCCTTGATGACCTTCTTGCCTGCCTGCTCAACCTCCTTCGCTTCCAGGTGCATAAAGTCGCCCAGGACCTCCAGCCAGGTGTCTGGCTGCCAGACGAACTCCCAGAGGTAGTACGTGGGGTAGCCTTTGCCAGCTGGGGCGGGGGGATTGCCTGCGCCGCAGCTCAGCAGGTCCACACCATCGGGTTTGCCGATGTTGAACGGCAGGAAGTAGGTCTCATCGCCTGCCAGCTTGGTAGCCATGTAGACCACATCCGTGGACACGGCGAAGTGGACCAGGGCACGGGTCTTGAATTGCAGCAGCGCTTCGACTTCCTTCGTGACGAGGTCCTTGGGGAGTCGGTCTTTCTTGTACTGAGTGATGGCATCCGAGATGCCCTGCGTTAGGTCAGTCTTGAGCTCAGCAGTGGCGACTGGCAGTCCGTTGACGAACAGGACGAGGTCGATGCTCTTCTCGTTGTTGAGCGAGTAGTGCAGCTGCCGGATGACCGTCAGACGGTTCTTCTTGTAGAGCTCGACCAGCTTCGGATTCTTTTCGTGCGCAGGCTTGAATTGGCACAGGCTGAACTTGGCGTCCACGTCCTTGAAGCCGTGCCGCAGCAGGTGCAGCGTGCCGTGGGTGTCCAGCTGCTTTGCCACCCGCTTGACGAACATCGCCTCCGACTGGCCGTTGTGCCACTTCTTGAACTTGGCCCATTCTGTGGGCTGGGTCTCCTGCACGTAGGCCAAAAGGTCCTCGGCAAAGATGGCCTGAGCACGGTCGTAGGACGTTGCATTCTTCAAATGCGTGAGCACGCGCCAGCCAGAGGCTGTCATCTGGGCGCAGAGTTCGTCTTCGAAGACTTTTTCGGTGTGGACGTTGGACAGTGTTGGCATGGCTCAATCCAAAAAGCGAGCGAAGAGCTTTGCAAGGAAGCTGGCGTCTTTCTGACCCTGGTAGCTCACCGACTCCTGGGTGAGCGCCTTCCAAGCAGCAATCGCCGAGCACAGCAGCAGCGCCGCAATGCCAGCCCACTCAGAGACGCGAATGAATCGGGTGTTGAAAATTTTGTCGAGCACTTGTCCCATGGCTGTGGCGGTGGGCCCCGACAGCTTGGCTTTGTTGTATTCCAGCCAGGCCTCCAGAGCCGCTGGAATCAAGAAGTAGAGGACGACAAAACCAATGGCTCCCGCAATCAAGGCGCCCTTGGGGCCAAACTTGTTGGCAATGGCGCCCATGTCGCCCACAGCTGAGCCCAGGTTGCTTCCAGAGCGGCGGTGTCCGCGATACTTTCTTTTGTAGGCCAAGAGGTCTCCCAATGTGTTTGTAGTTGTAGATGCTGGCTTTAGCCTTATCGCCCCTTCGCCGGGAGTCGAATTTCAGTGAGCTTCCAGTCGGCAAAGCCGTAGCGTTCAAACACGACACCTACAGCTCGGGTGTTGTCGGTGGCTTCGGGGTCCCGTGCGTAGGCGATAAGTTTGTCGGTACCTTTGCGCTCAAGGGTCCAACGGGGCTTTTTGTCTTCGGGTGTAGACGTGCTTTCGCCAGATGCTCTAGGAGAGAGCTCGCCGCTCTGCATTGCCCTCATCACTATTTCGGGGCGAACGAAGGCGTCAACAAACTGATTGACCATAGCCCCGCCCAGCATGGCCCCTAAGGCTTCGGCCCCGCTGCCTCCGGACTTTCCGAGCTGCTCAGCCATGATGGCGGACATCTGACCCTTGAAGCTTTCCCGCAGCTTTGGGTAGTCCACGTGCTGATTGAACTTGTCAGCATCCTTCTGCTGTGCAGCAGCCTGCATGGATTTCAGCGCCAGGTGCGGCGAGTAGTACCAATAGCCCCCCACCGCGGCGGTAGCCATCGCAAGTACCCCTGCTATTGTTTTCAACTTCATTGCGCGCTCCTCGGCGTTGATTTGCGGTTCGAGGGGTCGTACCGCATCGGCGTTAGTGCTTTTCGCAGGTACAACGGATGGCTGGGTTGGCCTGCCTTGGTCACTTTGAGGCAGTGCAAGTTGGGTAGTAAGGCAATGACTTGCTGGGCTCGGCCGCCGTGGCTTCCGTGATTGCCCCAAGCCGCAACTACCACGCCGGCGTTTTTCGCCAGCTCAACCAGCGCGGCGTCTGTGTCCGGCCCGATGGGCTCAGAGTGGGCCTTCATCACAGCCGGGTCGGTGGCCCTGAAGGCAAATATGTTGGTCATGCACAAGGCTCCGTAGCCCCAGTCCTTCGCGTACTGGATACACCGCCGGACAGTGGGGTCGTCCTCTACCTCGTCCGCTGTGCTGGGGTTCAGGCCAACGAACATGGCGTAACTCTGCTCAGGCGCACCCCAGCGGCGCCAGAGGCTGTACCGGTAGGTTCTGCAGGGTGAAAAAGCCGCCGAGCCCTCAAGCAACCCGTTCATGTTGCTGCCGGCCCTTGTCTTTTGAGCTCGTCCAGGGTTTTGCCTTGCTTGCTCTTCCACAAGGCCCAGCCGTTCGTGCTGGCACCCGTGACGGTGTCGGAAGCCCCGCTGGGAGACTTGAACAGCACATCGCGCTTGAACACGTAGAACTCTCCTTCCAGCACGAGAGCTCCGTCAGCGACCAAGCTTTGCCGCTTCTTGCCGAAAGAGCCCTTGGTCATGCTGGGCGCCATCTCCTTTTTTGCCTTGGAGCCGGCCAGAACCACCATGCCCTCCGATGTGTACTCGGCAACTGCGTCGTATTTGGTCGAGCGCAAGTAGAACGTGTCCGCTGCGGCATTGGTTTGGCTTGCGTCTTTTCCCTTGGCCAACGGCTCAAAGACCGGCTGTCCTAGCGTGGCTACAAGTGTGCGCAGAGTGTCGAAAATTTCCTGGCAGTCAGCCTCCAGAGGCGCAGGAGTGTGAGGCTTTGAACCAGCTTTGCCGTTTTCGACCTTGTAACGACCGGCCTCGTTGGCAGTTTTGATGCCCAACCATTCCAAGTACAGCGCATGCGTCTGGGTCAAATTGTTGGTCAGCGACACAACTACCAAGGCCCGATTCCAGAACTCTTTCTGCTTGTGGTGCTCTCCCAAGCGTTTGCCCACACCCCCAGTTTGACCGATGTAGGCAGCGGGATAGTCCTGGTCCTCATCGTCGTTGATTAGAAGGTAGAGGCCAACTTGCTTTGCTTCAGGTGTGTCCTGAAACTCGTCCAAAAGCGCACGGGGGATTTCGGTGACCCGGACGATGCTGGTTGTCAGTTCGGCCACGCGGAGACCACGAGGGTCACCCTTTGGTAGATGGATTTGGATGGTCCGAGGGCGTGGTTGCATCACTCTTCGTCCTCCCAGTTGTCGAGCCCCAGCCAGGCATACGCGTCGTGCTGATGCTCGCCACGCCAGCCCTCGTCACCGTAGTCGAAAACGTCTCCGCTCCGACCTTTCGCGAGGATTTTCCCGTCGTCCCCGACAACAAGGTCAACTTTCGATTGAACAAGAAAAAAGCCCAGCGGAGTCAGGCATCCAGTAGCCAAGACACCGATGCTGCTTGCTTCCATTTCGACGGACGTGGGCCAGTAACCAAATTTGGTTCGAAATCCGTTCAGTGCTTCGACGAGACGCACCGTCAGCCCACCAGGGCTCTTGATGGTTTTTTTCATTGGACTGCTTTTTTGAACGTACTCAGGTTCAGCTGGCCGGTAACGGCGGCTGAAATCAGAGAGGAGCGGTACTCGCGGAGGCGGGCGATGTGCTCTGCAAGGTGCGACCCGAGTGCTGCACACTCACCCTCCCAAGATTCAAACGCAGTGACAAGTGCCACTTGCTCTCTCGGGGGCGGCAGGGGGACGCACTGATTTGCCCATTGGTCTGTACGAAGCGCTTTGGTGCCATGTGCTGACTCCTCCGTCAGCGACAACATTAGAGGCTGCAGCCCCCGAAGCATCCAAGCGAGGTATTTCGCGGATACACGCGAGTTCGGACGCAGTGCCTTCATGTCTTGGTTGATGGTCACTGGCACAGCGTTCATTGCGACAGGAAAAGTGTGCGCCAAAATCATTCCGCGGACGACCACTAAGACAGAGTCAACTGGATTCAGCTTCAATGACGTGCTGTCAAGAGCAGCCTGCGATATGTGGTCGGTGCTATCGTGGAGGACGAAGCGTTTCATGTCTTTTGGGGAAACCCAAGGGATTTCGCCCGCCCAGAACGCGTCGTTGTCCTTCGATGGAGTCATCCCACCGGAAGAGGTGGTTAGGTGCTTCAGGGGAACGAGGCTCCAATCTTCCGGCACATACTCAAACCCCTTACTAGAAGCCGGCACATATCGCCGTCCTTTTACCAATCCTTGGACAACTGCTGTACCAAGACGAGCTGCAAAAAGTTCCTGAACGGCGGTTCGCAGCGTCTCCTTCTCTGCAATCAAAGCATCAATCCGCACCGTCTGCACGTCGAGGAAGTTGGCGATGCGTTCTTGGTCCAAACGCGGCGGCATGGGCATATGCAAAGAGCCCAACACCGAGGGGTTAATAGCCGGGTAACTAACCCCCTCCGAGTGGGCGACCACGTTTTCAATGAACGGCTCTGAGAGAGCAGCCCAGTAAGCAAATCTCGGGTGTAGCCGCCCATTGGGTCGGAAGACTGCAAATCCCGTTGAAGCGACTAGCCCGTCTGAGGCTTCGGGAAAGTTTGCGACAGCCTTCAAGTAGGTCCGGACAGTGGAAAGAATCGTGTCACCAGCACGCAGAACACGCCTCGCTCGGCTTGGCGCAGTACCGAATGTGAGCTCCTTCGGAGAGAGGCTTGCCGCAGCATCTCCTCCCTCTAGTGCTGCGATGTCCACATAAGAGAGCGCTGTTTCCTCTGGCGTGTTCTCCGGGAGCACTTCTGGATTTAATGACACTGCGTGCTTGGTGGGCACGGAGTGCCAACCTAGGGGAAGCGAAGGAATCAACGAGCGTGTCAAACCAACACCCCCTTCATCAGCTCCACAAACCGCTCCTCCATGACACGAATCTCCGCGGCAATCACCTCAGGCTTGCGGGGTGCCTTGTAAACATAGAAGTAGCGGTTGAAGTTGATTTCGTAGCCGACTTTGCCGGGCTGTCCATCCTTGTCGTCCTTGACTTCAGTGTTCACCCAGGCGTCCGGCACATGCGGGAGCACCTCCCGTTTGAGGTAGGCTTCGATGTCCTCGGTCAGCGGGATGTTCTCGGTGTCGCGCAGGTCCGGGTTTGGCACTTGAGTCCGCGCAGGAGTTAAAACTGGGGTGCCCCGTGGGCTCGGAAATGCCAACGCCTCAACCAAAAGGTTGAGTTCTGCACTGCCAAAGTTCGGGTTGTTCGCAGCTGCCATGCCCTTAGCTAGTTCAGCAAGGCACTCTGCCGGTGTGGCCCATTCTTCGGTTTGTGTTCCCCTTAACACCATCTCGGCGATGAGCGCCAAGCCCGCTTTCTTGGTTGCGTCCAACTTATGCTTCTTTGCATAGGACATGAAGGCCTTGCTTTGCACTGCAGTGCTCACCTGGTTTGGCCCGGTGCGGTATGCGTGCATAAGAGGGCGGTCCACCGTCACCTTGCGGTAGCCAAAGAACTTGGTGTCGAAGATTTTGGAGACCACGCGCGGAGGCTCTTCCTCCTGATTCCCTTTCTTGCTCGTGTCCTTGAACTCATTGGCAAAGGTCGAACCTTCCTCGAAGGCGGAGTAGACCTGCGTGATTTCGTCAATCTGCTCGTCGGTGATGTAGACGCGCTTGTTGCCCAGGCTCTTCTTCATCTTTGCGTACATGCGGGTCGCGTCGATGAGTTGGACCTTGTTCTTGCGTTCTTTGCTCTTGTGGTTCGACAGCACCCAGATGTAGGTCGCAATGCCGGTGTTGAAGAACAGGTCGTTGGGCAGCGCGATGATGGCCTCGAGCAGGTCTTGCTCCAAAATCCAGCGGCGGATTTCGGACTCGCCAGAGCCTGCATCGCCCGTGAACAAGGGACTACCGTTCAGCACGATGCCCACACGGCCGCCGCCTTCTTCTGCGGGGCGCATCTTGTCGATAAGGTGCATCAGGAACAGGAGCGAGCCATCCGAGACACGGGGCAGACCCGGGCCGAAACGGCCTGCATAGCCGCGACGGGTGTGCTCGTCGTCGACGAAGTCCTTGACCTTCTTCCAGTCCACGCCGAAGGGCGGGTTGGCTGCGCCGTAGTCGAACTTGGTGCCGGCATGCCCGTCGGCCGACAGCGTGTTGCCACGCTTGATGTTCGCCGGGTCCTGCCCCTTGATGAGCATGTCTGCTTTGCAGATGGCGTAGGACTCGTCGTTGAGCTCCTGGCCAAACAGCCGAATGATGGCGCTGGAGTTGATGCCCTTGGCTGTGGCTTCGCCTACGGACAGGATGCCGCCGGTGCCTGCGGTGGGGTCGTACATGGAGCGGACCACGCCCGGTTTGGACAGTGCTTCATCGTCGCCCGAGAAAAGGCAGTGCACGATGAGGCGAACTATCTCGCGAGGGGTGAAGTGCTCGCCGGCGGTTTCGTTGGAGAGCTCGGAAAACTTGCGGATGAGCTCCTCGAACACAAGGCCCATCAGGTCGTTTGGCACGGCCGAGGGATGCAGGTCGACGTTGGCGAACGACTGAGTGACCTGGAAGAGCAGGTCCTTGTCGTCCAGCTCAGCAATGCGCTCCGTGAACTTGAAGCGCTCGAACACGTCCCGCGCATCCTCTGAGAACTCGCTGACGTAGGCAATCAGGTTGGCGCGGATGTTCTTGGAGTCGGCCAGGACCTTCTCTAGGGTGAAGGCGCTCACGTTGTAGAACGGCAAGTCCGACTTGCGCTTCAGAATAGGGTCCAGCACCACGCCCGTGGCCTTGCGCTTCTCATACTCGGCGAGCACTGCCTCCTTGGAGGGCTCCAGCACGCACTCCAGGCGTCGAAGAAGGGTGAAGGGCAAGATGACCTTGCCGTAGTCGGACTGCTTGTAGTCGCCCCGCAGCAGGTCGGCGACAGCCCAGATGAGGTTGGCAAGTTCGGAAAAGCTCTTGGTCATGCGAAATCTAAATTGGGAGAACTGAGGGCTGCCTACTACAGCGAGCGGGGTTTAGCCCGCTTGGGCGCGGTGGGCGTCGTGGGCCTGGACTCCAGGGAGAGGCCTACCTTCGATGCGTGTTCTAGGATGAGTACCTCGAGCATGTTCGACAGGGTGCGGTGCTCCCGCTCAGCGGCGAGGCGCAACAGCTCCTTGGTCGAGGGAGACATGCGAAGGTTGATGGCGTCGGTCTTGCGTTCAGCCGTGCTTGTCATGTCAGTGCAATGCCTTTACGATGCACTGAATGTAACAATAAACGCACTTCCAGAACACCCGCAGGTACTGCCCTTTTTTACATCCAGGGGAGTTGAAAGGGGCAGGGCGTTTGCGCGTGGATGTACCGGAAATCGCGCCGCTTTAACACGCCAGTCGAGTCGAACAGCAGACCAATGCAGTCCGGATGCCCCAGCGCTCAGCATTTAGCATCAATGAAAATAGATGACGCGCGGGCCATTGCTCTGCTTGAACCTGAGCATGCGCTTACGTTTGGCGAGCAGCTGACCTTCTCCGCTCAGCGATTGCACTTCGAGGGCTCGAACGGCGACTACATGCGCTTGGGTGCTCAAAATGGCACCCTGCTCGCATTGAGCTTTCGTGACAGCGACGGGCATCACACCTACGGCTCAGGCGTGATGATTGGCCCGGGATTGGCACTGTGCGCGGCTCATGTGCTCCATGAGCATGACTTTTACGCCAAGCTCCAACGCGATGAGGCAACGCTGGTGGTGCAAGCCCCATTGCCTGATGGGGGCATGCAGTTGTGGACGGTACTGCGCATTTCACTCGTGCCGCATAGCGACCTAGCCGTCTTGTCGATGGTGCTGAGCTCGCACTACCCTCCGGACCGTCGTTTCATGACTGCATGGCTTACCACCCGCATGCCGACGTTGGGAGATGTGCTCACCGTAACAGGCTTTTCGGCCTTGGGCGATGGCACGGTAGCGAGGACGAGCAACATGCGCATCGAGATAGCTCCGCAATGCCAGCGTGGTCGAGTCATCGACAGATATCCGAACGGGCGGGACCTTCGCCTTCCGGGGCCATGCCTGGCCATCGAATGCGCCGTACCTGGTGGCACAAGCGGCGGCCCCGTATTCGATAGTCGTGGCTACCTTGTGGGCTTGTTATCTGCCTCTTATGAAGGTGCCGAGATTTCATTTGTTTCACACCTATGGCCCGCACTCGTACGGGCGCAAGCGTGCCCAATGTGGCCGCCTGCGCCCTACAAGCGACCGGCGCCCGGCACTCTGCTGCACCTAGGTAGGGCGTTCGGCGTTTCGATTGAACGCCCTGACGCGTTCAAGCTCTGCGCACCGCACGGCGTCATTTCGCTCGATTACGTGGCATGGGAATAGCACGGCCCGAACAAGCTCATTGGTGATGTGCCGTGAGATGCTTAACTGAATGCGTGGCTTGGACTGGAACTTGCGTTGGCGGCTCCAGGGAGCGCAGGTTGAGGGGGGCTGGGTAGAGCATGAACCGACCATCCACCAGCACTCACACTCAACAACAATCAGGGAATTTGAGAGTGTTTTCTCCTGCGGAATTTTCCAATGGGAGCTACGGGGCAGAGTGAGAACGAAGAGCTACGGAAGCTCTCAGCAGGACTACTAGGAACAGGCTGCGCAAGGTGCCAATACGAGCTTCAAGCAATCAGGGGGATGTCCACGCCTTCGCGCTGGATGCTAAGCAGTGGACTGAGCTCAAAGCTACCTACCGGGACCTGAACCTGCATATGCCCTGCTGCGGCGTAGCCGCCGTTCCAAAGACGAGCAACCGTGGAACCTACTTCTTTGCGCATGCCCGTCGGGGCGAGTGCGCCACTGCCGAAGAGAGCACAGAACACCTCTATTGCAAATCTCTCATCGCCAAGGCAGCACTGGATGCGGGCTGGACTGTCACGACAGAGAGGCCCGGGACGTCGCCGGATGGAGAAGCTTGGATTGCGGACGTGTTCTGCGAAAAAGGGGCAGCAAAGCTCGCGCTTGAAGTTCAGATGTCGCCCCAATCCGGCGAAGAGACCGTCCGGCGCCAGTTGCGCTACAAGGCGTCAGGGGTGCGAGGCGCCTGGTTCTTCGGGGCACGGGCATGCAGGGGAGCAGCCACCTTTGGACAGGAAACCCCAGTGTTCAATCTGCAGCCCATCGTTGTCGGGGAACTGCCTATCGTCGAGCGGTTTGACGTAAGCCTGATTGAATTCGTGAAAGCCATGCTCCATAAACGGCTTGTCTGGAAGATTCCGCGTTACAGCAAGCCTCACCTCGTGGAGTTCGTCGAAGACGTATGCTGGGCTTGCAAATCGCCTGTAAAACAAGTTCTTGAACACCTCCACGGGGGTCACTCAGCTGATGAAGAAGCTCTGACGCCGGAGGATTTCTACGCAGGCCGCTGGGACCCGCCGGCCTACACGGTGCCCAGTCTTTCCAATTCGTTGGAAGCTGTTCAGGCTGACGTCACCAACAGCGAGTTGGCGGCCCAAGGTCTGAACCTAGTTGCCCGAAGAGACATCATCAACGGCAAGCCCACTCGCTTCCCTTACTGCAACCTGTGCCTGCACTGCCGAGCCCCGCAGAACAATCACTTCCTGAGCAAGAGGCTTCATGCTGTGATGCAGGGACAAAACGCGGACGCGGGCGACTGGTCTCTTGATGTAGAGGAGAACGAGAAGGCGCAGGAGCCTCGGGTGTTCGGGATTGCTGTGATTCCCCGGCACGTAGAAGGTGGCGGCACTTGGATACTCGGCGAGCCTCCCAACCTGGCTAGCCCTTAGCCTCTGCGAAGAGGCGATGGTTGCTCGCCATGAACCGAGCTTTGTTGTTACCCGGCGGGTAACTCCTTGTAGAAGACGCTGTCATCCGCTTCAGCGGTGCACCAGGGACACTGCGCGGCTGTCGTCTAACAGGCGATTGAATACTGATGGAAAAAAGCTGCTTTGGAAGCGGGCGAGCAAGGAGTTTGGATTGGCAGGCGCGCATTCTTCGGTAGGACTCGAAGGGCATTCGTCCCGGCAAAGGCGTGATTTCCAGGCCCAATAGGGTTAAGGAGGCCGATTAGCGTCAATTCCAACCAGGGGCGCGAGCTGCCGAGTTAGGCGTAAGCGGCTGGGGAACACATATTGATCGGACGCCCATCCGGAGGTGAACATGTGTCCGCGCAAAGGAAGCGGACACATGAACACTTATGGAATGGATCTGATGGGCCGGCGGCGACGCCGTCGGCA
>Ga0222428_100336_pt1 | contig 22955 bp, 21 predicted proteins | sample 2B5Ametagenome_FD_182471 | JGI IMG/M metagenome (GOLD analysis project Ga0222428, IMG submission 182471) | Enriched microbial communities from leaf-cutter ant dump, University of Wisconsin, Madison, United States - 2B5A (version 2) | ecosystem: Environmental > Terrestrial > Nest > Insects nest >...
CCATCGAGTCGGTGAACATGAGCCTGAGGAAGCTGACCAAGAACCGGGGCTCGTTCCCCAGCGACGAGGCGCTGACCAAGCTGTTCTACCTGGCCCTGCGCAACATCAGTCAGAAGTGGACCCTGCCCATCCGAGATTGGAAGGCTGCCCTGACCCGATTTACCATTCAGTTCGGAGACCGCATCTCCGTCAATTGAAGTCCGAACCGTTTACACAAAAATTCGGACACGCCCACGAGATTCATCCCCATTCAAGTTTGAAGATGATGTCGCCGAGGGAGTTCCGACGACGGCAGAATCACCCCGCCCACCAGGGCTAACTTGGCGATTGGACGGTGTCCGGAACTACGGGGTCAAGATCAGGCGGTGGTGCAGCTGTGCATCGTTCACATGGTGCGCCACAGCCTGAACTACGTCTCATGGAGGCGCCGCAAGGAAGTGGCGGCCGACCTGCGCCGCATCTACACGGCCGCCACCGCCGAAGAGGCCGAGCTGATGCTCGGTGAATTCGAGGACCGCTGGGATGCCGAGTACCTGAGGGACGCCGACTCGACAGGGCCTTGAAGTGCCCACGATTGCCCTTATCATTAGCACTCGTTGGACCTGAGTGCTAACAAGCACCATCCACTGATTCCCGGGCCGCCTCTTGGGCGGCCTTCATCCTCCCACTTGTTTGTCTACCTAAAGGAGATGCTATGAACCTGCGTCCTCTGCACGATCGCGTGATCGTCAAGCGCCTCGAAAACGAAACCAAGACTGCCTCTGGCATCGTGATCCCCGACAACGCCGCCGAGAAGCCTGATCAAGGTGAAGTGCTGGCCGTCGGCCCGGGCCGCAAGAACGACAAGGGCGAGTTGATCGCCCTGAACGTGAAGGTGGGCGACCGCGTGCTGTTCGGCAAGTACAGCGGCCAGACCGTCAAGGTCAACGGCGACGAGCTGCTGGTGATGAAGGAAGACGACCTGTTTGCCGTCGTCGAGCAGTAATCGACTCATTTTTTCATAGCTGCTGGCGCTTGATGCACAAGCGCCAGAGGCCAATTTGATTCAAATTTTGTAGGAGCCAAACATGGCAGCAAAAGACGTAGTTTTCGGCGGCGAAGCCCGCGCTCGCATGGTGGAAGGCGTGAACATTCTCGCCAACGCAGTGAAAGTGACCCTGGGCCCCAAGGGCCGCAACGTGGTGCTGGAGCGCTCGTTCGGCGCCCCCACAGTGACCAAGGACGGCGTGTCCGTGGCCAAGGAAATCGAACTGAAGGACAAGCTGCAGAACATGGGCGCCCAGCTCGTGAAGGAAGTAGCTTCCAAGACTTCCGACAACGCGGGTGACGGCACTACCACTGCTACCGTGCTGGCCCAGGCCATCGTGCGCGAAGGCTCCAAGTACGTGGCCGCTGGCCTGAACCCCATGGATCTGAAGCGCGGTATCGACAAGGCCGTGGCTGCCCTGGTGGAAGAGCTGAAGAAGGCTTCCAAGCCCACCACCACCTCCAAGGAAATCGCCCAAGTTGGCTCCATTTCCGCCAACTCCGACGAATCCATCGGCAAGATCATCGCGGACGCGATGGACAAGGTGGGCAAGGAAGGCGTGATCACCGTGGAAGACGGCAAGAGCCTGAACAACGAACTCGACGTTGTGGAAGGCATGCAGTTCGACCGCGGCTACCTGTCGCCCTACTTCATCAACAACCCCGAGAAGCAAGTTGCCCTGCTGGACAACCCCTTCGTGCTGCTGTTCGACAAGAAGATCAGCAACATCCGCGACCTGCTGCCCACGCTGGAAGCCGTGGCCAAGGCCGGCCGTCCGCTGCTGATCATTGCCGAAGAAGTCGAGGGCGAAGCCCTGGCGACCCTGGTGGTGAACACCATCCGCGGCATCCTGAAGGTTGTGGCCGTCAAGGCGCCTGGCTTCGGCGACCGCCGCAAGGCCATGCTGGAAGACATCGCCATCCTGACGGGCGGCAAGGTCATCGCTGAAGAAGTGGGCCTGTCGCTGGAGAAGGTGACCCTGGCCGACCTGGGCCAGGCCAAGCGCATCGAAGTGGGCAAGGAAAACACCACCATCATCGACGGCGCCGGCGCTGCCGCTGACATCGAAGCACGCGTCAAGCAGATCCGCATCCAGATCGAAGAAGCCACCAGCGACTACGACCGCGAGAAGCTGCAAGAGCGCGTGGCCAAGCTGGCTGGCGGCGTGGCCGTGATCAAGGTGGGCGCTGCCACCGAAGTCGAAATGAAGGAAAAGAAGGCCCGCGTGGAAGACGCCCTGCACGCCACCCGCGCTGCGGTGGAAGAAGGCATCGTGGCCGGTGGTGGCGTGGCGCTGCTGCGCGCCAAGCAGGCCGTGGGCACCATCAAGGGTGACAACGCCGACCAGGACGCCGGCATCAAGCTGATCCTGAAGGCCATCGAAGCGCCGCTGCGCGAGATCGTCAACAACGCCGGCGGCGAAGCCAGCGTGGTGGTGAACGAAGTGCTGAACGGCAAGGGCAACTACGGCTTCAACGCCGCCAACGACACCTACGGCGACATGCTGGAAATGGGCATTCTGGACCCGACCAAGGTGACCCGCACGGCCCTGCAAAACGCCGCCTCTGTGGCTTCGCTGCTGCTGACCACCGAGTGCATGGTGGCCGAGGCGCCGAAGGACGAGGCCGCTGCGCCCGTCATGCCCGACATGGGCGGCATGGGTGGCATGGGCATGTAATTGCCCGGCACTGAAGGCGGCAACGCCTTCGGTGATGCCAGTAAAGAAAGGGCCGTGCAAACGGCCCTTTCTTTTTGTTTTTGCGCTTTACTTTTTGATAGCAGCTTGCGCAGGCTGCATCTGGCCTGGAAGCCTTTTTACTGCGAACCCATGCGCTGCAACAACCCGGCGGTAGAAGCATCCAGACCACTCCTGTCGCCCGAGTGCATACGCTGAAGTAGGTCTTGTGCCAGCTGCTTGCCCAGCTCTACCCCCCACTGGTCAAAGCTGTTGATACCCCACAGGCTACCGGAAACGAACACCCGGTGTTCCTGCAAGGCCAGGAAAGCCCCCAAGGCCCCTGGCGTCAGCGCCTCCAGCAGCACAAAGGTGCTGGGCCGGTTGCCCGGGAAGTGGCGGTGGCCGCAATCGCTGGCCCGCCCTTGCATCAGCGCCTGCGCCTGTGCCAGGGCATTCGCCAGCAGCAGATCGTGGTGCCCCTCCAGAGGGTGCGCACACTGGCGCACGGCGATGATCTCCAGCGGCAGCACATCGGTGCCCTGGTGCAGCATTTGGAAAAAAGCATGCTGGCCGTTGCAGCCGGGCTCACCCCACAGCACAGGTGCGGTGGCAATGGGCAAGGTACGCCCCTCCAGATCCACGCGCTTGCCGTTGCTTTCCATTTCCAACTGCTGCAGGTAAGCCGACAGGCGCTGCAGCCCAGCGTGGTAAGGCGCGACGCAGCGGCTCGAAAAGCCAAGGAAATTGCGGTACCAGATGTCGAGCAACGCCAGGCGCACCGGCAGGTTGGCATGCAGCGGCGCCGTGCGGAAATGCTCGTCCATGGCGTGTGCACCCGCCAGCAGTTCCCGGAATCCCTGGGCGCCGATGGCCAGCGCGATCGGCAGCCCGATGGCAGACCACAGCGAATAGCGGCCGCCCACCCAGTCCCAGAAGCCGAAGGCTGTGGTCATGCCCCAGGCACGCGCCACGTCAGCATGGGCCGTCAGCGCAACGAAGTGGCGCGCCACGTCGCGCCCGCCCTGCGCCTGGAACCATGCCAGCGCCGAGCGGGCGTTGGTCATGGTTTCCAGCGTCGTGAAGGTCTTGGACGCCACCAGGAACAGCGTGCGCTCGGGCTGCAATGTGCGCAGCACCGCGTGCAGTTCGTGGCCGTCGATGTTGGAGACGAAATGAAAGCGTTTGCCGGGTATGCGGAAAGCGTCGAGCGCCCGCACCACCATCTGCGGCCCAAGATCCGAGCCACCGATGCCAATGTTCACAATGTCGGTGATCGCCGCGTCTGCACGCACCTCTTCGGCGTAGGCCAGCATGGCGTCGAGCGTCGCGTGCACGCCCTGCAGCGCGGGGGCAATTTCGGGCGTATCGCCCGGCAGGGCCAGCCCGGCAGGACGGCGCAAAAGGGTATGCAGCGCGGCCCGGCCCTCGGTGGTGTTGACCGGCTGGCCGCCGAACATGGCGTCGCGGCGCTGCGCCAGGCCGCTGGCCTGTGCCATGCCGAGCAGCAGGGCCTCAGTCTGCCGGTCCCACAGGTTTTTCGACAGGTCGGCGAACACATGCGGGGCTTCCTGGCTGAAATGCGCGAAACGCTGTGCGTCGCGCGCAAACGCCCCGCGCAAGTCGAACTCCGCGCCCAAAGCCGCGCGATGCGCTTGCAGCTGCGCCCACTGGGGCGTTTCGTCGCAGCGGGGATGCATAGTCAGTCTCGCATGGCGCACGCGCCCCCCACAGCCCCTGCAACCGGCGTGGCCCAGGCCAGCAGACGCCGCGCAAGGGCCGCCCCACCGCGCTGGCGTCGCCCTCCTGCCCGCCGCGCGCAGCGTGGCGAGAGCCGGGGCAAGCGGCGCAGTTGCTCAGGGGGGTGTCGCTTCATCTCAGCGCTTACGTACCACCACGCTACCGACAGAATAGCCGGCGCCGAAGGAGCAAATCACGCCTATGTCGCCCGCAACCAGATCGTCGCGATGCTTGTGGAAGGCGATGACCGAGCCCGCAGAAGCGGTATTGGCGAATTCGTCTAGGATCAGTGGTGCGCGCTCCCGGTCGGCCTCGCCCACCAGCTTCTTGATGACGAACTGGTTCATGCCCTCGTTGGCCTGGTGCAGCCAGTAGCGGCGCACGGCAGCGGGGGCATGCCCCAGGTCGGCGAGGTGGCCCTCGATATGGGCCGCGGCAATCGGCACGACCTCCTTGAACACCTTGCGGCCCTCCTGGCGGAACGTTTTGTCGCGCGCCTGCGGGTCGCTGTCTTCGCTGCGGTTGAGAAAACCGAAGTTATTGCGGATGTTGTTGGAGAACTGCGTGGCCAGGCGCGTGCCCAGCACCTCCCATTGCACGGGTGCCGTGGCGCTGTCCGCGCGCTCCACCAGGATGGCCGTGCACACGTCGCCAAAAATGAAGTGGCAATCGCGGTCGTTCCAGGCCTGGTGGCCCGAGGTGATCTCGGGATTGACCACCAGCACGCACCGGGCGCTGCCGGTGCGCACGGCGTTCACCGCCTGCTCGATGGCGAAGGTGGCGGAGGAACAGGCCACGTTCATGTCGAAGCCATAGCCCCCGGCACCCAGCGCCTGCTGGATCTCGATGGCCATGGCCGGGTAGGCGCGCTGCATGTTGGAGGCGGCGCACAGCACGGCGTCGATGTCCGCCCCTTGCCGTCCCGCCTGCTGCAGCGCCTGCCGGGCGGCGGCGACCGCCAGCTCGGCCATCATCGACAGCTGGTCGTCGGAACGCTCCTGGTAGCGCGGATACATGCGCTGGGGATCGAGGATGCCCTCCTTCTCGAACACATAGCGCTGCTTGATGCCCGAAGCCTTCTCGATGAACTCCACGCTCGACGGCTGCAGCGGTGCGCGCGTACCTGCGGCGATGGCATCCGCATGGCGCGCGTTCTCCTGCGCCACATAGCGGTTGAAGGATTCGACCAGTTCGGCGTTGGTAATGGTGTACGGCGGTTGGTGCAAGCCCGTGCCGGTGATGACGACTGAATGCATGGCAATTTTCCGAGGCCCGCGGTGCGGGCGCGAGGCGCAAGTGTAACGACGGGCCGGTCAGGCTTGCTGGATGAGCTGCTCCAGCTTCACCGCATCGGCGGCGAAGGCGCGGATGCCCTCGGCCAGCTTCTCGGTCGCCATGGCGTCTTCGTTGAGCGCGTAGCGAAAGCCCGCTTCGTCGTATTGCACCGCCGGCAAATCCATGGTGCGAGCCGCTTCGGCGTCGAGCGCGCGCACCACCGGTGCGTCAGACTGCGCGAGTTGCGCCAGCAGGTCAGGCGCGATGGTCAGCAGGTCGCAGCCCGCCAGCGCCACGATCTGGCCCAGGTTGCGAAAGCTCGCCCCCATAACCTCGGTGGCGATGCCAAAGCGCTTGTAGTGGTTGAAGATCCGGCGCACCGACTGCACGCCCGGATCGTTGGCCCCGGCCATGGCCGCCTCGTCCCACTGGCTGCCCGCCTGCTTCTTGTACCAGTCGTAAATGCGCCCAACGAACGGCGAGATCAGCTGCACCCTGGCCTGGCCGCAGGCCACGGCCTGGGCGAAAGAGAACAGCAGCGTCAGGTTGGTGTGAATGCCCCGGCGCTCCAGCTGGCGCGCCGCCTCAATGCCTTCCCAGGTGGCGGCGATCTTGATGAGCACGCGATCGATGTGAATGCCCTCGGCCTGGTACAGCTCGATGATGCGCTCGGCGCGCGAGACCGTGGCACTGGTGTCGAAGCTCAGGCGCGCATCCACCTCGGTGGAAACGCGCCCCGGAATGAGCGACAGAATCTCGCAACCAAAGCGCACCAGCAGCCGGTCGATGACCTCCTCCATGGGCGCGCCACGGTACCGCTGTACGGTAGCCTGCAGCAACGGCGCGTACTCGCTTTTCTGCACCGCCTTAAGGATGAGCGAGGGGTTGGTGGTGGCATCACGCGGCTGGAACTGGGCCAGTTGCCGGAAGTCGCCCGTGTCGGCAACCACGGTGGTGAACTGCTTGAGTGCGTCGAGCTGGTGCATGCGGATTCCCTCGTTGGTCGATGCTGCGGCCCGCAGGCCAAACCTGCGAGTGTATGCCGCGCGGACGTTACAAGTGGTGAGGAAACCACGTTACATTCACGCCATGCTCGACCGCATCACTGCCTCTTTGCCCTCCCTGGCGCCCGCCGAGCAGCGCGTGGCCAAGCTCGTGCTGCACGACGCGCGCGCCTTCGCACGCCTGCCGGTGCGCGAGCTGGCAGCACGTGCGCACGTGAGCAAGCCCACCGTGGTGCGCTTTTGCCGCAGCATGGGCTACGACGGCCTGGCCGACTTCAAGCTCAAGCTGGCCGGCAGCGTGAGCGAAGGCGTGCCCTTCATCCACCGCAGCGTGGACGCCGACGACAAGACCAGCGACGTGCTCGTCAAGGTGGTGGACAACGCCGTGGCCGCCTTCCTGCAGTACCGCAACGCGGCCAGTACCTCGGCCGTCGAGCGCGCAGCCGAGGCCATCGCCGCCACCTGGCAGACTGGGCGGCGCATTGAGTTCTACGGCGCGGGCAACTCCGGCATCGTCGCGCAGGATGCGCAGCACAAGTTCTTCCGCCTGGGCATCACCAGCATCTCGGCCAGCGACGGGCATATGCAGGTCATGAGCGCCACCCTGCTCGGGCCGGGCGACTGCGCCGTCATCATCAGCAACTCCGGGCGTACGCGCGACCTGATGGACGCCGCCGACATCGCGCGCAAGAACGGCGCCACGACCATCGCCATCACCGCCAGCGGCTCGCCGCTGGCCAGCGCCTGCGCCATCCACCTCGCCGCCGACCACCCCGAAGGCTACGACCGCTACAGCCCCATGGTGTCGCGCCTGCTGCACCTGCTGGTGATCGACGTGGTCGCCACCTGCGTGGCGCTGCGCATCGGCCCGCAACTGCAGCCGCTGCTGCAGCAGATGAAGGACAACCTGCACGCCAAGCGCTACGCCTGACGGCGGATTCGTTCACAGGCTCTCACGCCGCTTGCCAGCAGCCAGGCGTGCCCCCTGCCGAGGGCGCCCTGCCACCGCATGCACGCATCTCACCAGCAGCCCTGCAGCCAGCGCACCAAGCGCTACTAAATAAAGAGCTGCTAGCGCTTGCTGCGTATAGCCCGAAGGCCGTTTTACCTCATAACAGCCGATCAGGCCGGCAGCGCCAGGGCACGCCCGCGCACCGCTGCCTCGGTGGGCACGAGCACAAAGGCCGCCACCGCATGGCTCAGGCGCTCGGACTGTTCGCGCAGGCTTTGCGCGGCGGCGGCGCTTTCTTCCACCAGCGCGGCGTTTTGCTGGGTCATCTGGTCGAGCTGGCTGACGGAGGCGTTCACCTGTGCGATACCCGCCGACTGCTGGCCTGCCGCCGCCGCAATGCCCGCCACCTCATCCGTGACGCGCTGCACCGCGGAGACGATCTCGCGCATGGTGTCGCCCGCCTCGCGCACAAGGCGCGAGCCCTCTCCCACCCGCCGCGTGCTGTCGGCAATCAGGTCCTTGATCTCGCGCGCTGCCGCTGCGCTGCGCTGCGCCAGGCTGCGCACCTCACCCGCCACCACTGCGAAGCCCCGCCCTTGTTCACCGGCGCGGGCTGCCTCCACGGCGGCGTTCAGGGCCAGGATGTTGGTCTGGAAGGCGATGCTGTCGATCACCCCCGTGATGTCGGCAATGCGCCGTGCGCTACCGTCGATGGACTCCATGGTGTGCACCACCTGCTCCACCAGCGCGCCGCCGCGGCCCGCCACGGTGGCGGCCGAGCCGGCCAGGGCGCTGGCGGTGCGCGCCGCCTGGGCCGTATGCTCCACGGTGCCTGTCAACTCTTCCATCGACGCCGCCGTGGTCTGCAAGTGGCTGGCCGTCTGCTCGGTGCGCTGCGAGAGGTCCTGGTTGCCAGTGGCAATCTCGGCGCTGGCCGTCGCCATGCTCTCGGCCGCCTCGCGGATGGTCAGGATGACGCGGGTCAGCGATTGCTGCATGCTGCCCAGGGCTTGCAGCAGGGCGCTCGATTCATCGCGCGTCTCCTGCTGCGCATCGAAAACGACGGGGCTCAAGTCCCCGGCCGCCACCTGGCGCGCCACCCCCAGCGAGCGCCCCAGCGGACGCACGATGCCGCGCGCGATGGCCAGCGATGCCACCACGCCCAAGGCCAGGGTGAGCAGCCCCAGGGCCAGGATGCCCAGGCTGGTGCGGTTGTTGGCCTCGCGGATTGGCTCGGCCGCCTGGTCGAGCGCGTGGCGCTGCAGTTTGAGCAGGTCGTTGACGCGCTCCACGTACACCTTGGCTGCCGGCACGAAGGTGGCTTCAAGCAGGCGGGCAGATTCCTCTGCGCGGCCTTCGCGCTTGAGGCGGATGACTTCGTCGCGCGCAGCGACATAGTTCGCGCGCAATGCGGTGATGTCACCGAACAGACGCTTTTCCTCGTCGGTCACCATCAGGGTCTCGACCTGCTTATGGATGGCCGTGGTGCTCTCGGCAGACTCCTTCTGCTCGGCTGCGAAATACGTGGCGAGGCTGGGGTCGCTGCTCTTGGCAATGGCGGTGGTGCGGCGCACTGCCGTGTGGATGAAGCGGTACCAGTCAGAGATCAGGCGCTCCTTGGCCAGCGGTTTTTCGATGATGGCCTGCGCGCCTTGGCTAGATGCCTGCAGTTGCCAGATGCTCAGGGCGCTGTTGAGCAAGGCGAAAAACAGCAACAGGCCGAAACCCAGTGCCAGCCGGGTGCCTATGGAGAGTTTGTGCATAAGGAGAACAGTGGGTCGGAAGTCCGCGCCAGACGGTGCTGGCGCGCTGCAGGGCTTGGCCCTTAAAACCCATTCTAGGAAGGGGGGTTCACCACCGCTCCACTTCTCTGGCACAGCTTGACGTGCATCAACGAAAAAGCCCCGGCAGCCCAGTGCACCCCACAGGGTATGGCCGCCGCCGGGCTCAGGGCCGGCCGTAGGTCGCGGTGAAAGACGCCTTGGCCAGCGTGTGCGCGTTCACCATGAAACCCGCCAGCGCTGCGGTGGCGTCGTCGGGAATGTCGAGCCGAGGCACCGACAACGCGTGCACGGTGAAAACGTAGCGGTGCGGCTTGTCGCCCGGCGGCGGGCACACGCCACCCCAGGCGTGGACGCCGTAGTCGTTGCGGATCTGGCGTGCGCCAGCCGGCAGCCCCTGGCCGCCCTGCGCACCCGCGTGGGCTGCCAGTTGCGTGGTGCCTGCGGGCAGGTCCACCACGAACCAGTGCCACCAGCCCGAGCCGGTGGGCGCGTCCGGGTCGTACACGGTGACGGCGAAGCTCTTGGCCTCCAACGGCGCCCCGCTCCACTGCAGCACGGGCGAGCGGTTCTGGCCGGAACAGCCAAAGCCGTCGAACTCGAACTGCTGCGGCACGGTGCCGCCGCTTGGAATGTCGGGGCTGGAAAGGGTGAATGCGGTCATGCGTGCTCCTATGGGGTAGAAACTGCGAGTGAAAAAATGAGTCAAAAAAGGCTCTAGCGCTTACCAGTCAAGCGCTAGAAGCTCCTTTTTACATAGCACATCAGAGCCGCCCCTCCTGTACCGCATGGCACGCCACGCGCGTGCCCGCACCGGCCTCGTGCAGCGCGGGGCGCTCGGCGCGGCAGCGCGCGTTGGCGTGCGGGCAGCGCGGGTTGAAGGCGCAGCCGGGCGGTGGGTCGAGTGGGTTCGGCACCTCGCCCTGCACGGGCGTGCGTGCGCGGCCGGTGTCGTGCATCTTGGGGATGGCATCGAGCAGCATGCGCGTGTACGGGTGGCGCGGCTGGCTGAACAGCGTGCGCTTGTCCGCCAGCTCCACCAGCCGGCCCAGGTACATCACGCCCACGTGGTCGCTCACGTGGCGCACCACGGCCAGGTTGTGGCTGATGAAAAGGTAGGTCAGCCCCTGTTTGCGCTGCAGGTCCTTCATGAGGTTGAGCACCTGCGCCTGCACCGAGACGTCGAGCGCGCTGGTGGGCTCGTCGCACACCAGGAACTCGGGCGCCGTGGCCAGTGCACGCGCGATGGAGATGCGCTGGCGCTGCCCGCCCGAGAACTGGTGCGGGTACTTCGCCATGTCCTGCGGCGACAGGCCGACGCACGTGAGCAGCTCGTCCACACGCGCCTCCAGCGCCGCCTTGCCGGTCACCAGTCCGTGTTCGCGCAGCGGCTCGCCGACGATGTCCGCCACGCGCCAGCGCGGGTTCAGGCTGGCGTACGGGTCCTGGAAGATCATCTGGATGCGGCGGCGCAGGGCGCGCGCCTCCTTGCCCTGGAAGGCGGCGTGCGCGTCCTGCCCGTCGAAGGTGAAGCCGCCGCGCGTGGGCGCGTACAGGCCCACCAGCAGGCGCGCCACGGTGCTCTTGCCACAGCCGGATTCACCCACCAGCGCCAGGGTCTGGCCGCGTGCGATCTCAAAGCCCACGCCGTCCACGGCGTGCAGCAGTGCGCGCGGCTTGCGCTCGATCATGCGGTTGAGCCAGGGGGCCGAGACGTCGAAGGTCTTGGCCAGGTCGTGTGCACGTACGAGGGGGGAGGCCAAGGCGGGCACGAGGGGCTGCGCGGGTGTGCTCATGCGGTCACCCCGCTCGCCGGGTCGTGCAGCCAGCACGCGGCCTGGGTGGCGCCTGCGGCGATCAGTCCGGGGCGCTCGGTGCGGCAGCGCGCCTGGAAGCCGCGCGGGCAACGCGGGTTGAAGGCGCAGCCCTGGGGGATGGCGTCTAGGCGCGGCATGGCACCGTCAATCTGGTAGAGCGCGTCGCGCTCCGATTCCATGTCGGGAATGGCCGCCATCAGCCCCGCGGTATAGGGGTGCGCGGGGTGGTTGATGACGTCGTGCACCGGGCCGATTTCGGCGATGCGGCCGGCGTACATCACCGCCACGCGGTCGCAGGTCTCGGCGATCACGCCCATGTCGTGCGTGATGAGCATCACGGCCGCGCCGCGCGTCTTGCAGATGCTCTTGAGCAGCTGGATGATCTGCGCCTGGATGGAGACGTCCAGCGCCGTTGTGGGTTCGTCAGCCACGATGAGCTGTGGCTCGGCCGCGAGCGCCAGCGCAATGACCACGCGCTGGCGCATGCCGCCGCTGAACTGGTGCGGGTAGTGGCCAATGCGCTGCTCCGCCGCCGGAATGCCCGTGTCTTTGAGCAGCTGCACGGCGCGCTGGCGCGCCTCGGCGGCGCTCACCGGCAGGTGCGTCTGGATGGTCTCGACAAGCTGCTGGCCCACGGTGTAGAGCGGGTTCAGCGAGGTCAGCGGGTCCTGAAAAATGGCGCCGATGCGCCGCCCGCGAATGCGACGCAGCTGCGCGTGCGGCAGGTGGTCGATGCGCTCGCCTTCCAGCAGGATCTGCCCCGCGGCAATGCGCCCCGGCGGCTCCAGCAGGCCGATGATGGACGCACCGGTGAGCGACTTGCCCGCGCCCGATTCGCCCACCACGCCGAGGATCTCGCCCGGCGCGATGGCAAAGGAAACACCGTCGAGCGCACGCAGTACGCCACGCCGGGTGGGGAATTCGACAACGAGGTTCTGGACTTCGAGTAATGCCATGTCAGCGCAGCCGTGGATTGAGCGCATCGCGCAGCCAGTCGCCCAGCAGGTTCACTGACAGCGCGATCAGCACCAGCATGATGCCGGGGAAGACGGTGATCCACCACTCGCCCGAGAACAGGTAATCGTTGCCCACGCGGATCAGCGTGCCCAGCGAGGGCGAGGTGGGCGGCGCGCCCACGCCGAGGAAGGACAGCGTGGCCTCGGTGATGATGGCCGTGGCCACCTGGATGGTGGCCAGCACCGTGACGGGGCCGGTGACGTTAGGCAGGATGTGGCGGAACATGATGCGCGCAGGCGGCACACCGGTCACGCGCGCGGCCTGCACGTATTCCTTGCCGCGCTCGACCATGGTGCTCGCGCGCACGGTGCGCGCGTACTGCACCCAGCCATTGCTGCCGGCGAACGCGATGGCCAGGATGAGCACGCCGAAGGCAATGCCCTCGGGGGCGTCCGGGTACAGCGCCCGCGCCACACCCGCGATGAGCAGCGCCACCAGGATGGCCGGGAAAGACGAAACCACGTCGCACACGCGCATCACCAGCCCGTCCACCCAGCCCCCCGTGGCACCCGCCAGCAAGCCCAGCGCCACACCGATCACCAGCGAAAGCGCCACGCCTGCCAGGCCCACGATGAGCGAGATGCGCGTGCCGTAGATCAGCGCCGAGAGGATGTCGCGCCCCTGGTCGTCGGTGCCGAGCAGGTACTTGGCCGAGCCCTCGGGACTCCAGGCGGGCGGCAAGCGCGCGTCCGAGAGTTCGAGCGTCGCCAGGTCAAACGGATTGTGCGGCGCCACCCAGCCCGCGAACAGCGCACAAAACACGCACACGGCCGCGACGCAGGCCGCGCCGATGGCCAGGGGGGAAGCGCGCAGGCTGTGGCCCACGTCACTGTCAAACCAGCGGTACAGAGTGCTTTTCATCCAGTGTTTCCAAAGGCATTCACACGCGCGCAAGAACTCCTGAAACGATAGCTAGTAGCGCTTACCAGTTGTGCGTTACAGGCACTTTTTAGCATCAAACCTCCACCATCGGCATGGCCTGCTCCACCAAGCCCGCATGCAACGCTGCACCCAGGGGCAGCACCTCGTCGTTGAAGTCGTAGCGGCTGTTGTGCAACGCGGCCCCGCCCACACCGTTGCCCTGGCCCAGGCGCAGGTAGGCGCCGGGCTTGCTTTGCAGCATGAAGGAAAAATCCTCGGCCCCCATGCTCGGCTCCAGGTCGCGCACCACGTTCTCGGCCCCCACAATGGACGCTGCCACGTCGCCCGCGAAGCGCGCATCGCTTTCGGTGTTGATGGTGGCGGGGTACATGCGCTCGTAGCGCACGACGGCGGTGACGCCCAGCCCCAGCGCCACGGCGCTGCACAGCTCCTTGAGGCGGGCCTCCACCATGTCCTGCACGGCGGGATCGAAGCTGCGCACGGTGCCCACCAGCGTGGCGCTGCCGGGCTGCACGCTGAAGGCCCCCAGGTCGCCCGCCTGCACCGCGCACAGGCTGATGACAGCACTGTCAAGCGGGCGTACGTTGCGCGCCACGATGCTCTGCACCGCGGTGACGATGTGCGCCGCCGCCAGGATCACGTCCGTCGTCTGGTACGGATGCGCGCCATGGCCGCCGCGGCCGGTGACCTCGATGGTGATGCGGTCGGCAGCTGCCATCATGGCGCCGCCGTTCAGCCCCACGGTACCGGACTTCATGGCAGGCCAGTTGTGCATGGCGTAGACCGACTGCACGGGGAAACGCTCGAACAGCCCGTCCTCGATCATTGCGCGCGCGCCTGCGCAGCCCTCCTCGCCCGGCTGAAAGATCAGCACGGCCGTGCCGTCGAAATGGCGTGTGGCCGCCAGGTAGCGCGCCGCGCCCACCAGCATGGTCGTATGGCCGTCGTGCCCGCAGCCGTGCATCAGGCCGCTTTTGCACGATTTCCAGGCGAAGTCGTTGTGTTCGGTCATGGGCAATGCATCCATGTCGGCACGCAGGCCGAGCATGGAGCCGCTGGACTGCCCGCGCCCGCGCACCACCGCCACCACGCCGGTGCGGCCAATGCCTTCGTGGATCTCGTCGACGCCACAGACTCGCAGCGCCTCCTTGACGCGGGCCGCCGTATAGTGCTCCTCGAAACCCAGCTCTGGGTGCGCGTGCAGGTCGCGGCGCAGCGCCGTCAATTCAGGATGAAACTGGGCGATCTGGGCAAACGCCCGCCCGCCCGCCTTGAAGCGCGGAGCCTGCATCTCAATGTCCTCCCGCCCGGCCGACGCGCAGGCGCGGATCGACCAGGAAATACAACAAATCCACCACCAGGTTGATCACGACGAAGATCAGCGCGATCAGGCACAGGTAGGCCGCCATCACCGGAATGTCGGCAAAGGTCACGGCCTGGATGAACAGCAGCCCCATGCCAGGCCACTGGAACACCGTCTCGGTGATGATGGCGAAGGCGATCAGGCCGCCGAGCTGCAGCCCGGTGATGGTCAGCACCGGCACCAGCGTGTTCTTGAGCGCATGGCCGAAGTAGATCGCCCGGTCAGTGAGCCCGCGCGCCCGCGCGAACTTGATGTAGTCGGTGCGCAGCACTTCCAGCATCTCGGCGCGCACCAGGCGCATGATCAGCGTCAGCTGGAAGATGGCCAGGGTGACGGCGGGTAGCGCAAGATGGTGCCACCCCTTCGCCGTGAGAAGCCCGGTACTCCACCAGCCCAGTTGCACCACCTCGCCCCGGCCAAAGCTCGGAAACCAGCCCAGCGTGACCGAGAACACCAGGATCAGCAGGATGCCGATCAGGAACGTGGGCAACGACACACCGAGCAGCGACAGCGCCATGAACACCTGGCTGGTAAACGTGCCACGCTTGAGCGCCGCATACACCCCCATCGGAATGCCCACCAGCAGCGCGAGCACGGCCGCGGCGAGCGCCAGCTCCAGCGTCGCCGGGAAGCGCTCAGCAATCAATCTTGACACCTGCGCCCCCTGGCGCAGGCTGATGCCGAACTCGCCTTGTGCGGCGTTCCACAGGAAATGGCCGAACTGCACGACAAACGAGCGGTCCAGCCCCAAGGCCGCGCGCAGCGCAGCCACCTGCTCCGGCGTTGCATCCTGGCCGAGCAGGATCAACACGGGATCGCCCACGAACTGGAATAGCAGGAAGGCCAGAAAGGCCACGGTGACCATCACGATCACCGCCTGGAGCAAACGGCGGAGAATGAAAGCGAGCATGGGAAGCGAGGCAATGCAACCGCTCCCATGCTAGCAGGCACAACGTCCCTGGCGTAGCTCGTTCGCCCGGGGAAAACGCCCAGAAAAAAAGCCCCTGCGAGCAGGGGCTTTTTCAGAGACCGGCAGCCAAGCTGCCCGTGATCAGAAGCGGTGGCGCAGGCCGATGGTGAAGCCAGTGCGGCTACGGGCCTTGCTGGCAGCGTCCAGGTACATGTTATCGCCGCCGCTGAGGCGCGTGTTGTCGATACCGACGTAAGCATCGGTGCGCTTGCTGAAGGCGTAGTCGGCCACGGCCACGACGAAGTTGGCCTTGCCGTTCGACATGCCCGTTGCCGAGCCGCTCTGCTTGCCGTGGAAGTAGTGCAGGCCCAGGTTGAGCTGCTGCGTGACCTGGTAGCCCACGCCCAGCTTGAACAGCTGACGCTTGTCGGCATCGCCCGGAATGAAACCACCGTTGGTCTGACCGGCCCAGAACACGCCCAGAATCGCACCATCCAGTTGGTTGCGAATATTTTGGATGGGGTTGGCACCCGCTGTCGTGAACTTGGCCTTGTTCAAGCCATAGCCAGCCGTCAGATACCAGGGGCCGGTACGATACGAACCACCCAGGGTCCATGCATCGACATCGGTGCCGCCTGGCAGCGTGCTACGCAGGTAGCCGCCGCCGACTGCCAGGCCGTTGCCAGGAGCGTAGCGCAGATAGCCACCGACCGTCTTCCAGGCACCACCGTTGATGGTGCTCAGCGCCTTGGCACCAATCAAAGCCGGCAATTGGGCCGCATTACCGGGGAAACCTGCCTCGATATCTTTGGTATCGTTATTTTCATCAAACGAATACTGCAGCGAGCCAACCAGACTGCGATCCTGGGTCGCAAATGTGTACTTCAGCATATTGCTGGTACGCGCCCCCATGGCCATGCCAAGCTCGGGCTTGTAGGCTTCCATGTAGGGAGAATAGGGGAAAGAGGCATAGGTGCTGGTCACCACATCGAACAGCACGTTCCACTGGCGGCCAGCGGTCAGGCGGCCATAAGGAGTTTGCAGGCCCACATGCGCCAATTGGAAGAAAGGCGCATTCGCGGCGGCATTACCCGCATCAGCATCGAAACGGTTTTCCAGCACCACCAACGCCGTATTGCCACCGCCCAAGTCTTCCGTGACGTTGATACCCCAGCGGCTTTGCGACATACCGCCGCCAAGCATTTGGGTTTTGCTCTTTTGGTCTACGCCTTCGTTATTGGTGTGGCGCACAGCTGCATCCACGATGCCCCACAGCTCCACCTTGCTGGTCTGGGCCATTGCCACGCTTGCACCACACAAGGCCAAGGCTGCCACAATAATGTTCTTCTGCATTAGATAAACTCCTCTAGGATTGATAACCGGTTTCATAATTCGCAGCCATTCTAAAAATTAATCGCTCCGAACCATGTAATACCGTTAGATTCACCGCTCTAAACTCTTCCTCCCAAGGAGGCCCTGCGGCCAAATCGTGTTTTTTGACAGGGGGGCGGGGAACCTTGATTGTTAAAAGCCGAAACAATCCGGGCAAGGGCTTATCGCATTCCTGCCACAGGGGTTAACCCCGAACGCAGTCACGCACGCGACAGATTCGCCAATAAAAAAACCGCTGCACGAATGCAGCGGTTTGTTTTTCCATGACAAGCTGGCTCACGCCAGCCTGGCATTAGAAGGAGTGGCTCACGCCCACTTGGAAACCTTGCTGTGCGCCGTTGTCCTTCAGAGTGGCGGGGGTACCCAGGTTCCACACTTGAGCGCCGTCCTTGTTCTTCAGGTAGGCGTAGGTGCCGTACAGCGAAGTGCGCTTGGACATGCCATACACATAACCCACGGCGAACTGGTCAGCCTTGACCTTCACGCCAGCGTTTTCGTTCTCATAGCGGTTGTACGCAGCACGCACCAGGCCAGGGCCCACGGGTGCGGTCACAGCCAGCATGTAGCCCTTGCGCTTGTTTTCGCCAACAGCCAGGTCAACCTTGGAATCGCGGTAGCCGGCCAGGATCTTGGCCACGCCCAGGTCGTACGAACCACCGATGCTCCAGACGTTGATCTTGCCGGTAGCAACGGAGTTGGCACCCTTGTTCAGGCGCTCAAGACCCAGACCCAGGCTCAGAGGGCCGTTGTCATAGGTCAGGCCAGCACCCAGGTATTGGCTGTCGCTGTTGGCGCCAGCCACTTCGCCGAAGCCGTAGTTCACAGCAGCCTTGAAGCCGCTGAAGTTGGGCGACACGTAGGTCACGGCGTTGCTCACGCGCTGGTTGGTCGTCGCAGCAGCGGCGTTGGCGCTGGCGTCCACGACACCACCGTCAGCCCACAGGCGGGACTGGCCGATACCCACGGAACCGAACACGTCGTAGCGAGCGGTGGCGTTGTAGGCGGCGGTCAGTTCGCGGCCCAGACGCACTTCACCGAAGCCGCCTTCCAGACCGACTGTCGATTGACGCTTGAATGCCAGGCCATCACCAGCCTTGGCACCAGCGTAGCCAGAAGCGCCGTCGCCGTTGTCCAGGTTCAGACCTGCTTCCAGACGGAAGTTGGCCTTCAGGCCACCGCCCAGGTCTTCCACGCCGCGGAAGCCGATGCGGCTGGTCAGGTTGTTGCCGGAGGTCACGCCGGACCAGTTCTTGTCACCGTTGACGTAGGTCACGCCAGCGTCGGCCACGCCGTACAGGGTCACGGAAGATTGGGCCATGGCGGCGCCAGAAGCGGCCAGCACAGCCAGGGCGAGCAGGGATTTTTTCATTGCAAGTACTCCAAGGTTTAACTAGAGGGCGCCGACGGCGTTGTGGGTGCGGCACTGACATGCCCCGCCGGTCCCGGGCCAACCTCCTGATGGGGAAGTTCCCCCCATTGCACCAGACGCCACCCTCTTTCGCAAAGGAAATCCCCTCGCTGGTGCATTCAACGGCGCATTTCGTTGTTGTGATGCAACATACCGACCGCCCCCTGCACCAGGGGGTTTTCACTGATATGACAACACGGGCCTGCGGGGGCTTTTTTTGCCCTTGATGCCCTCGCTGCCGCTGGCCGGCTGGCCGGCCCTCAGACCTCGATCAGATCAAAGCCTGTGGTGATTTGCGCCGTCTTGCCCAGCATGATGCTGGCGGAGCAGTATTTCTCGTGGCTCAGGGCGATGGCCCGCTCCACGGCGGCGGCCGGGATGCCCTTGCCGGTGACGGTGAAATGCATGTGGATCCTAGTGAATACCTTCGGTTCTGTATCGGCACGTTCCGACGTTAACTTGACACTGCAGCCGCGCACATCGTGGCGCCCACGGCGCAGGATCAGCACCACGTCGTACGCGGTACATCCCCCGGTGCCAGCCAGCAGCGTCTCCATGGGACGAGGAGCAAGATTCAGGCCACCCAGCTCCGGCTTGGCCGCATCGGGCGCCCCATCCATGGCCAGGACATGGCCGCTGCCGGTTTCGGCGACAAAGCCCATGCCCGAGCGCGTGCCGCTCGCGCCGGTCCAGCTGACTGTGCATTCCATATAAGAGGTCTTTCTCTGACTGAGCGATAAGGGAGCGTGATTGCAGCAAAAAAACAGACCCTTGTGGGGATATGGCTTCCTAATGTTGCAACGCAACATCGCCGCGCTACAATGGCCTCCATGCGCAGCAAGTCTGTGCGCCGTTTGTCTCCTCCACCTCCTCTAACGGTGGATTCAGCCCCTAGCCTCACGGCTCGGGGCTTTTTTTTGGCCATTCATCGCCCGTCCTATGATGGCGCCCACCATGACCCAGCCCCTTTCCCCGTTCGACTACCTGAAGAAAATCCTCACCGCGCGCGTGTACGACGTGGCCGTGGAGTCCGACCTGCAGCCGGCGCGCGCCCTGAGCCGGCGCCTGCACAACAAGGTGCTGCTCAAGCGCGAGGACCAGCAGCCGGTGTTCAGCTTCAAGCTGCGCGGCGCCTATAACAAGATGGCGCAACTGCCGCCCGAGCAGTTGCAGAAGGGCGTGATCTGCGCCTCGGCCGGCAACCACGCGCAGGGCGTGGCCATGAGCGCGCGCAAGCTCGGCGTGCGCGCCGTGATCGTCATGCCCACCACCACGCCGCAAGTCAAGATCGACGCCGTGCAGGCACTCGGCGGCGAGGTGGTGCTGGCCGGCGAGAGCTTCACCGATGCCTACCAGCATTCGCTCGAGCTGCAGCAGGCGCAGTCGCTCACTTTCGTCCACCCCTTCGACGACCCGGACGTGATCGCCGGCCAGGGCACCATCGCCATGGAAATCCTGCGCCAGTTGCAAAGCCTGGGCAGCCAGCGGCTCGACGCGGTGTTCGTCGCCATCGGCGGCGGCGGGCTGATCAGCGGCGTGGCCAACTACATCAAGGCCGTGCGCCCCGAGATCAAGGTGATCGGCGTGCAGATGAACGACTCCGACGCCATGGTCCAGTCCGTGCAGGCGGGTGCGCGCGTGACGCTGCAGGACGTTGGCCTGTTCTCCGACGGCACCGCCGTCAAGCTCGTGGGCGAGGAGACCTTCCGCGTCGCCCAGGGGCTGGTGGACGGCTACGTCACCGTCAACACCGACGCCGTGTGCGCCGCGATCAAGGACATCTTCGTGGACACGCGCAGCATCGTCGAGCCCGCGGGCGCGCTCGCCGTGGCGGCCATCAAGCAGTACGTGGCGCAACACAAGACCAAGGGCGAGACCTACGCCGCCATCCTGTGCGGCGCCAACATGAACTTCGACCGCCTGCGCTTCGTCGCCGAGCGCGCCGAGGTGGGCGAGGAGCGCGAGGCGCTGCTGGCCGTCACCATCCCCGAGGAGCGCGGCAGCTTCCGGCGCTTTTGCGAGCTCATCGGCCAGTTGCCCGGCGGCCCGCGCAACGTCACCGAGTTCAACTACCGCATCGGCGACAGCGCGCGCGCCCATGTGTTCGTGGGCATGACGACCCACGGCAAGGGCGAGTCGGAAAAGCTCGCCAAGACCTTCCAGCGCCAGGGCTTCGAGGCGCTGGACCTGACGCACGACGAACTGGCCAAGGAGCACCTGCGCCACCTCGTGGGCGGGCGCTCGCCGCTGGCGCAGGACGAACGCCTGCTGCGCTTCGAGTTCCCCGAGCGCCCCGGCGCGCTGCTCAAGTTCCTGAGCCTGATGCAGCCGAGCTGGAACATCTCGCTGTTCCACTACCGCAACCAGGGCGCGGACTACGGCCGCATCCTCGTCGGCATCCAGGTGCCGCCCGAGGACTCGGCCGCGTTCGACGCCTTCCTCGCCACCCTCGGCTACCCCTATGCCGAGGAAACGCAGAACCCGGCGTACCGCCTTTTTCTACAGACAAAATAGCCTTCAGGCCTTACTGAAAAAGCGCCAGTAGCTATCAAATAAAGAGCATGCAAGCCCTGCGCCACTACCTGCTGGCCGTGCAGTTCTTCACGCGCATCCCCATCACCGGGCGGCTGGCCGACTGGGTGGGCTACAGCCCGGCCATGCTGCGCGCCAGCAGTGCGCACTTCCCCGGTGTGGGCTGGATTGCCGCTGCCGTGGCCACGGCCAGCTACGCCGCGCTGGCGCTGCTGCTCGCGCCCAGCCCCTGGGCCAGCGCCGTGGCGGCCGTGGGCTGCACGGTGGCGACGGTGCTGCTCACCGGCGGCTTCCATGAGGACGGCCTGGCCGACGTGGCCGACGGCCTGGGCGGCAGCGCCGACACCGAGCGCGCGCTCGACATCATGAAAGACTCGCGCATCGGCGCCTACGGCACGCTGGCGCTGGTGCTGGCGCTGCTGGCCAAATGCACGCTGCTGGCGCTGCTGGGCACGCACAGCCTGGCAGCAGCGCTGACGGCACTGGCGGCCGCGCATGTGCTCTCGCGCCTGTGGCCGCTGTGCATCGTGCGCAGCCTGCCGCACGTGGGCGACACCGCGCGCTCCAAGAGCAAGCCGCTGGCCGACCAAATCAGCGGCGCCGCGCTGGCTGCGGCATTTTTGTGGTGTTTTCCGGCTCTTGCGCTTATGCAGCAAGCGCCATCAGCTCTTTTTTTAGGAGCAGGCATGGCCGCCAGCATGTTCGCTGCCTGGCGCATGTGGCGCCTGTTCGCGCGCCGCCTGGGCGGCTTTACCGGCGACTGCCTAGGCGCCACCCAGCAGGTGGGCGAAATCGCCTTCTACCTCGGCGCAGCCCTGGCACTGGGGCCGCGGTGAAGCTCTGGCTGGTCCGCCACGCCACGCCCCTGGTGCCCCCCGGCACCTGCTACGGCCAACTGGACGTGGCGGCCGACGCCAGCGCCACCGCCACCGCCGCGCAAGCCCTGGCCACGGCACTGCCCGCGGGGGTACGGCTGCGCGCCTCACCGCTACGAAGATGCGAGCAGCTCGCGCTTTCGCTGCAAGGGCTGCGGCCCGATTTGGCCTGCACCACCGATGCGCGGCTGGCGGAACTGGACTTTGGCGCCTGGGAAGGGCTGCGCTGGGACGCCATTGCCCCCGCCGCCTACGACGCCTGGACGGCGGACTTCGCCCACTACCGCCCCGGTGGCGGCGAAAGCCTGGCCGCGCTGCTAGAGCGCGTGCAGGATGCGCTGGCCGCCGCGCGCAGTGGCGGCACAGAAGAAGCCTGGATCACCCACGCGGGCGTGGCACGCTGCGTGCACTGGCTGCTGCAGACGCCGGCCGGCACCTGGCCCAGCGCCTCGGATTGGAGCATGCCCGCGCCCTCTTTTGGTGCGTGGCAGGCCTGGGAAATTTAGCGCTGCGCCGCCATGCCGCCCGGCGGCACCGGCATGGACAAGACATGCGCACTCGCCCCGCCCAGCGCCGCACCCAGACGCGCTTCGCGCGCGCCCACGCTCTGCAACACCAGCCCCGGCTCGACCTGCATGCCCACCCGGTACGGCTTGGGCGGCTTGCCATCCACGGCGATGAGCGCCGCGCCGCCACCGCTGTGGCGTCCAGCCACCACGCCGACCAGGGCGAAGCGGCTGCCAAGCACGGCATCGGGCGCGGCCGCCGACGTCACCGCCACGGCGCTGGGTACGCCCAGCAGCACGCCCAACGCCTGCGCGTCCGGTGCGGGCACGGCGGGAGGGGCAGCGGCCGCCGCCGGTGGCAAGGGCCGCTGCGTCAGGCGCAGGCCCCAGTAGACCAGGCTGGCGCCCGCCAGCACCCACAGCGCGAAAGTGGCGAGGCGCAGGCCCCAGGACGCGCCGGACTGCGGGGAAGAAGGAAGCAAAGCGGTTGCCATAGCGCGCGATTATGATTGACCGGATACGCCGACCACCACACCCAGACCCTGCCGTGACCTTCTTCCTTCGCCCCCCCGCCCGCACCAACGCTCACACGACGGCCCAACGCCTCCTGGCCACCGCGCGCACCGCGCCCACGCTGCGCGCGCGCCTTGCCGCCGGCTTTACCCTGATCGAGCTGATGGTGGTGCTGGTCATCATCGGGGTGCTGGCGGCGCTCATCGTGCCCAACGTGCTGGAGCGCACCGACGATGCCCGCATGACCGCCGCGCGCACCGACATCACCAACATCATGCAGGCGCTC
>Ga0222428_100337_pt1 | contig 22886 bp, 22 predicted proteins | sample 2B5Ametagenome_FD_182471 | JGI IMG/M metagenome (GOLD analysis project Ga0222428, IMG submission 182471) | Enriched microbial communities from leaf-cutter ant dump, University of Wisconsin, Madison, United States - 2B5A (version 2) | ecosystem: Environmental > Terrestrial > Nest > Insects nest >...
TGCCGTCGGCATGCCGCTCGCCCAGGGAATCGCCCCAGCCCACGACCGAGCCCAGGCCCTGCGCCTGCAGTGCCTGGTCGATGCGCTCTTCGCGCAGGTGCAGCGGGTCGGCGGCATGGCGCGCCACAGGGATGCGCACGTAGACGAAGAATTGCGGCACCTCGTGGTGGGCGTAGCGGTCATCGGGCGGGAGTTGCATGCGGTTCTTTCTACACCAAGCGCCGCATTCGCGCTGGCAACGGCCTTTGCGGCCATGTGGCCTGCGCGCACGGGGCGCGTGGCCGGGTGAACACGCTCTCAGGAAGCTGGCTGAAGCGCTTGGCGCAGGCAGGCCGTCAAGTGGTCGGCGAAGCCGCGCACGCGCGCCAGTTTGGCGGAGCGCTGGCTCATGACCAGCCAGAGCGCCTTGCGCGGCACGGCCTCGCAGGTGCCAATCCGGGCGAGGGAGGGGGCGTTCCTGGCCAGTTCGTCGGGAATCACGCCAGCGCCCAGGCCCTGCCGCACGGCATCGACCAGGGCCGCCAGCGTCTGCGTGCGCAGCGACACCGCGCGGACCTGGGACTGGAGCCAGCGGCTCTCCTTCAGGCCTTGCTGCTCCCCGCCCAGCACCACGCCCGTACCGCGCGCCAGAAGCATCCGCGCCTGTCCGGGCGAAGGCGTGGCCACGGCCATGCCTTGGCGGGCCGTGTAGACGCCGAAGTGCAAATACCCCACGCGGCGCACCACCAGCCCCTCGGAGCGCGGCTGCAGCGTGCGCAGCGCGATGTCGGCTTCGTCCTTGCCGATGTCAAGGGCGCGGAACGAGGTGTCGAGCGCGAAGTCCACGCTGGGGTTCTGCGCCCGGAAGGACGCGATGGCCTGCACGGCCAAAGGCTCCAGCCCCTCTGCCAGCGTGAGCCGGATCGATCCGGACGCGCGGCTGTCGGCGCCGGCGGCATCGCGCAGGGTGGCTTCGAGCGCCAGGCCCAGGGGCTCCAGGGCCTGAACCAGGCGCGCGCCGCTGCCCGTCAGCGTGGTGCCGGCGTGGTTGCGGTGCACCAGCTGGACGCACAGGCCCGCTTCCAGGGCCGCCAGGCGGCGCGACAGCGTGGTGGTCGCGATGCCCAGAGCCCGTCCCGCATCCAGGAGCGAGGCATGGTGGGCGACGGCAAGCAGCAGCCGGAGGTCGTCCCAGTTCAGGTTTTGCATTCGTGCAGATCCGTTTCGCAGGCGTTGGCACGGGGGCCGGTGGTTTGCAGACTGGCGGGCATCAACCCAGGAGTATTGCTTGAACCAGAAGACTGCATTCGTAACCGGCGCGGCGGGGTTTTTGGGCCGCCATCTCGTATCCACCCTGGCGCAGGCCGGCTGGCGTATCCATGCGCTGGTGCGTGGCGCCGCCCCTGGCTGGCTGGCGGCGCAGGCCGGCGTGACCGTGCACCGCGGCGCGGCCGAGGACCGGGCCGCGCTGCGTGCGGCGCTGCCGCAGGGGGTGGACGCGGTGTTCCACCTCGCGGGCAACACGTCGTCGTGGCGCGGGGACGCAATAGCGATCCAGCGCGACAACGTGCTCGCCACCCAGGCGCTGCTGGACGTGGCGCGCGAGCGCGGCGCGGCGCGCGTGGTCATGACATCCACGCTGGGGGTGTTCCGCCTCGGGGGGCGCATCGAGGAGCGCAGCGCGATGCTCGCCCCGGGGGAGCGCAACCCTTACCTACGCAGCAAGCTTCTGGCGGACGCGATGCTGTCGGACGCCGGGCAGCGCGGGCTGCCGGTCGTCAGCCTCCACCCGGCGCACATGCTGGGGGCCCATGACGTGTCCGGCTGGGTCCGCCTCTTCGACGATGCTGCCGCCGGGCGGATGGCGGCCGCGCCAGGCGGGCGGGCCAGCTTCTGTGCGGCGCGCGAGGTGGCCCGTGCGCACCTGGGCGCCGCGCTGCTGGCAGCGCCCGCAAGGCGCTATGTGCTCGGCGGGGCCGATGCGAGCTACCTGGAGCTGTTCCGCCGGATCGCGCACCTGACGGGCGCGAAGCCGGTGACGCGCACCGTGCCGAAGGCGCTTCTGTACACGGTGGCCTGCGCGGCCCAGGGGGCGTCCTGGCTGCGCGGGCGGCGCCCGGCGGTCACGCCAGGCCTGGCGCGGATCCTGGCGGGTGAGCTGGTGTGCGACTCGGCGCTGGCCGAGGCCGATCTCGGCTACCGCGCCGTGCCTTTGCCGGACATGCTGCAGGAGAGCTTCGCGGACTGGTCGGCGCAGGGGCTTTGAACCGGTGGCTCAGTAGCTGCGTCCGCCCTTGTACATGGCGTGCTGGCGGCGTTGCAGCGGCGCCACCGCAGCAATGCGCCCCATCGCGGCGCCAGCGTGGGCGTGGGTGATGGCCAGCCCCAGCGCGTCGGCCGCGTCGGTGCCCGGCAGGCCGGGCAGTTCGAGCAGGCGGCGCACCATCTCCTGCACCTGCGTCTTGGCGGCGCGGCCGTGGCCGACCACCGCCTTCTTCATCTGCAGCGCCGTGTACTCGGCCACGGGCAGGTTGGCGTGGACCAGCGCGGTCAGCGCCGCGCCGCGCGCCTGGCCCAGCAGCAGGGTGGATTGCGGGTTGACGTTGACGAACACGATCTCCACGGCCGCCGTATCGGGCTGGTAGCGCGCTGCCACCTCGGTGATGCCGTCGAACAGCAGCTTGAGCCGCCCTGGCAGGTCGCCCAGCGCGGGCGCGGCGCGGGCGCCTGTGGTGCGGATGGTGCCGCTGGCCACGTAGCGCAGGTGGTGGCCCTCCACGTCCACCACGCCGAAGCCAGTGGTCTGCAAGCCGGGGTCGATGCCGAGGATGCGCATGGGGCTGGGTTGTCAGGGCAACTGCGCCGAGGGCATGCGCGCCAGGATGGTGCGGGCGCGTTGCGCCAGGTAGGGCGAGCCGGGCTGCTTCTCGTAGTGCTTGGGCGCGGGCAGCATCACCGCCAGGCGGGCGGCTTCGGCCGGCGCCAGTTGCGCGGCGCTCTTGCGGTAGTAGTGCTGCGCGGCGGCCTCGGCGCCGAACACGCCGGCGCCCCATTCCACGCTGTTGAGGTAGATCTCCAGGATGCGCTGCTTGGACAGCAGATGCTCCAGCGCGAAGGCCAGTACCAGCTCCTGTCCCTTGCGCAGCAGGGTGCGTTCGCCCGACAGCAGCAGGTTCTTGGCCAGTTGCTGGGTGATGGTGGAGCCGCCGCGAATCCTGGGCGGGCGCTGGGCCGTGGCGCGCGCCTCGGCCTTGGCGTTGCGCGCGCGTGCCTTTTCGATCGCGCTCCATTCCACGCCGTCGTGGTGGACGAAGCCGTCGTCTTCCGAAGCCAGCACGGCGCGCTTGAGGTGGTCGGAAATCTGCGCGTAGGGCACCCACTGCTGGCGCCAGCGCAGGCCGCCCGGGCCGTGCCACAGTGCCCAGGCCTCGGAGCGCTGGAAGGTGGTGGACTGCGGGGCGGCCCACGCCATGGCGGCGATGCGCGCGACGAAGAACAGCTGCAAGCCCAGGGCCGCCAGCAGCAGCAGCGCCACCCAGCGTGCCAGTGCCTTCATGCCATGGCGCTGCGCAGTTCGGCCAGCACCTGGGCCGAGGGGGGGCGCACGCCGCGCCAGAGGGCAAAGGCCTCGGCAGCCTGCTCCACCAGCATGCCCAGGCCGTCGCGCGGCCGGGCGCCGTGGCGCGCGGCCCAGTTGAGAAAGGGCTGTGCGGCGGCGCCGTACATCATGTCGTAGGCCAAGCTGCCGGGGCGCAGCACGGTGACCGGCACCGGCACCTCAGCGCCGGCTAGGCTGCTGGAAGTGGCGTTGATGATGATGTCGAAATCGTACGCTGACCCTTCTTCTAGCAGCTTAAGCACACACTTTTCCTCCAACCCTTGCATATCAAGCGCCAGAAGCTCTGTTTTCTGTAGCTCTGCAAGGGGCATGTGGGCCTGCACCAGCGCCTGGGCGCGGGCCGCGGTGCGGTTCACCACCGCCACGCGGCGCGGGCCCTCGTGCAGCAGCGGGCCGAGCACCCCGGCGGCGGCGCCGCCCGCGCCCACGAGCAGCACGTCGCGCCCGGCCAGCGGCACGCCGGCGTTGCGCTGGATGTCGGCCACCAGGCCCAGGCCGTCGGTGTTGTCGGCGTGGATGGTGCCGTCCTGGAAGACCAGCGTGTTGGCCGCCGCGGCGAGCTGCACGCGCGCGCTGCGCGTGGTGGCGCACTGCGCGGCTTCGAGCTTGAACGGCACGGTGACGTTGCAGCCGCGCCCGCCCGCCTGGGCGAAGGCGCGCACGGCCTGCGCGAAGCCGTCCAGCGGCACGAGCTGGCGCGTGTACTGCAGGCCGTGCCCGGTCAGGGCGGCGAAGCGGTCGTGGATCCAGGGGGAGCGGCTGTGCTCCACCGGGTTGCCCATCACGCAGTAGGTATCGAGGCTCATGGCTTGGCGGTGGCGGTGCCCGCGCTGGCTTCCAGCGTCTGCTCGCGCGTGAACTTGAAGCGCGAGACCACGGCGATCTGGTCGGCCTTGCGGCGCATGTCGGGGTTGAAGGTGCCGAACGGGCCGGCCGCGCGGGCGATGGCTTCGGCGCGGCGGTCCAGCAGGGCGCTGCCCGAGCCCTGCACGATCTCGGTGGCGAGCACGCGGCCGTCGTGGTTGACGGTGATGATCATCACCAGCTCGCCATAGAGCTTCCTGCCGGCCTGCTCGGGGAAGTTGGCCGTGCCCTTGTCCTCGACCTTGCGGCGCAGCGCGTCGTAGTAGATGGCGTAGGCCTCTTCGCGCACGGCGGGGCTGATGTAGCGCTTCTTCGGGCGGGCGTTTTCCTCGTTGATGCGCTTCTCGATCTCGGCCAGCAGCTTCACGAGCTGGCGGCGCTTGAGCTCCTGCGCCGCCTGCTCGCTGCTGCGGCTGGGGGTCTGCGCCTCGGTTTTGGGCATCTGCGCCACCTGCTGGCGCAACTGGGCCAGCAGCAGGGTCTGCTGCTCGTGCATGGCGTCGAGCTGGCGCTGCGCTTCCTCGAAGTCGTCGCCCACGGTGGTCAGCGCGGCGTAGGGCAGGGGGCTGGTGGCGCGGCCCTGGGCGGCGTCGCCGCCGCCTGCCAGCGCGGCTTGCGCGATGGCCTGGGCCTTGTCCGGCGCCTCGGTGGACTTGGCGTTCACCAGGATGACTTCCAGCGGCGTGTCCTGGAACACGCGGTTGAAGCCTTCCGGGTCGACGAAGCGCACCGTCAGCAGCGCCGCGTGCACGGCCACGGACACGCCCAGCGCCAGCTGCAGCGTGCTCAGGCGAAGGAGGAAGGAGGGGGCTTTCATCTCACGGGGCGGGGCTGGCGTTGTCGGCGGCCTCGTTCACGTCCACGGCAATGGCGATGGGGCCGGCCACGGCGCTGTCGTCGTCCTCCTCCTCCACGGGGCCGTCGTCGCTCGGGTCGGCGGGGTCGTCCAGGCGCTCGGTCACCGTGCCGCTCACGTCGAGCGTGATCTCATCGATCTCGCCGAGCTGCACGCGCACGCGCGCGCCGCGCTCCAGGTTCTGCGCGCCCAGCACGGGCAGCACCAGCGGCAGGCTGTCGGCGCGCACCAGGAAGTCGCCGCCGCCGCGCCCGTCCTTGATGACGGTGGCGTCCAGCGTGGCGATCTGGTTCTGCTGCAGGTACTTCAGCGTCCAGAAGCGCTCCATGCCGGCCTGGTAGCCGTTGTAGGCGCTGTAGGCGGTGTCGAAGCTGCTGATGATGCCGAACAGCTCGGCGTCCTTGGGCTTGAACGGCGCGGCCAGCGCGGCGGTCTTGCCGTGGCGCGCGCAGGCGATGATCTGCCACTGGTTCACCAAATCCACGTAGCGGCGCAGCGGCGAGGTGGCCCAGGCGTAGCTCTTCACGCCAATGCCGGCGTGCGGCAGCGCCTTGGTGGACATGCGCACCTTCACCCCCGGCGCCAGGCTGGCCTGGCTGCGGTAGATGCCGGGCACGCCGTGCTCGGCCAGCATCTGGCCCCAGGTGCTGTTGGCGACGATGGCGGCCTCGGCCACGATCAGGTCCAGCGGCGCGCCGCGCTTGCGCGTGCCGATGCGCACCGTCTCGCTGCCGTCGGGCTCGGCGTCGCCGTTGCCTTGCAGGCGGAAGGTGTAGTCGGGCCGGTTGAAGGCCTCGGGCTTGCCGCGCACCACTTCGCGCCCCGCCTTCAGGTGCTTTGCCAGGCGGTATAGAAATGAGAGCTGCTCACGCAGGCCCAGCAAGGCTTCAGGGGTGTTTTCGCGCTGAATCGACGGGTCTTGCAGCCAGGCTTCGGTGACGATGTGGTCGAGCTGGTCGTGGCGCAGGTTCACGGCCACGGGCACGCGCTCCAGGCGGGTTTCGGTGGCGGTGATCTCCAGCGTGGCTTCGTCGATGGTGGCGTACAGCGACACGGCCGGGTTGGCGCGGCCTTCGTCCAGGGTGTAAATCTGCACCACCGCGTCGGGCAGCATGGTGATCTTGTAGCCCGGCATGTAGACGGTGGACAGGCGTGTGCGGCCCAGCTTGTCCAGGTCGCTGCCCGGCACGATGGCCAGGCCCGGCGCGGCGATGTGGATGCCCAGCGTGACGGTGCCCGTGCCCAGGCCCTGGAGCGACAGCGCGTCGTCGATCTCGGTGGTGGCCGAGTCGTCGATCGAGTACGCCTGCACCGGCGCCAGCGGCAGGTCGGCCGGGGGCTGCGGCGCGCTCAGCGGCGGGAAGCCCGTGCCTTTGGGGAAATTCTCGAACAGGAAGCGCTTCCAGTGGAACTGGTAGCTCGAATCGATGGCGCCCGCGGCCTGCAGCAGGTCCAGCGGCGCCTTGTGCGCGCTGCGGCTGGCCTCGACCACGGCCTTGTACTCGGGCGCGTTCTTGTCCGGGCGGAACAGGATCTTGTAGAGCTGCTCGCGGATCGGCTGCGGGCAGGCGCCAGCGGCCAGTTCGGTGGCCCAGGTGTCGATCTGCGCCTGGACCTGCTTCTTTTTCTCGATGGCGGCCAGTGCCTGCTGCACGATCTCGGCCGGCGCCTTCTTAAAGCGGCCCTTGCCTGCGCGGCGGAAGTAGTGCGGCGCCTCGAACAGGGCCAGCAGCATGCCGGCCTGTTCCGTCACCGGGGCGCTGGCGGAGAAATAGTCGCGCGCCAGGTCGGCGAAGCCGAATTCCTCGTCGGGCGCGAATTCCCAGGCCAGTTGCAGCTCCACGCTGGCGGCGATGGCGCGCGCCTGCTCCAGCAGTTCCGCGGGGGCGGGCTTGTCGAATTTCAGCAGGATATTGGCGGCCTTGGCCTTGACCCGCTTGCCCGAGTCGAGCTCGATCTGGGCCGAGTTCTCGGCTTCGGAGAGGATGCGGCCGGCGAGGAATTTGCCGGCTTCGTCGAACAGTGCATGCATGGGCGCCGATTCTCCCATGTTGTTCCGTGGCGCCGGGCGCGCTCTATATGATCCGCTGCTTTCCTTTCTTCCCCCCGCCCCATGCAGCCACGCGCGGCGGCGGCGCCGCTGGCCGTGCTGGCCCTGGCGCTGCCCTTTCTTTTCGCCTACACCCGCCCGCCCAGCGCCAACTTCTGGCCCTGGCTGGCCTCGTGGGCCTGCGCGGGCGTGCTGGCGGCGCTGCTGCTGGCCGGGCTGGACTGGCCGCGGCGCGGCTGGGCGCGCTGCTGGAGCGCGGCGCTGGTGCTGGCGGCGCTGGTGGCGGCGGGCATCGGGCTGGCGCAGTATTTCCTGGGCGACCCGGGCGGGGCGCCGTGGGTGCAGCCTTCGACGCCGGGCCAGGCCATCGGCAACCTGCGCCAGCGCAACCAGCAGGCCACGCTGCTGAGCCTGGGCCTGTGGGCCTTGCTGTGGGCGGTGGCGCAATGGCAGGCACGTTGGGGCACGGCGCAGGCGCCGCGCGGGGCGGGCGTGGCGGCGGGGCTGCTGCTGTCCTGGGGGCTGGTGCTGCTGGCCGCGGCCAGTGCCGCCACGGCCTCGCGCACCGGCGCGCTGCAGTGGCTGCTGGTGCTCGGGCTGGCGCTGCTGTGGCGCCGTGCGCTGGGGCCTTTGCCGCTGGCGCTGGCCGCCGTCGGCCTGCTGGCCTATGGCGCTGCGTCATGGGCGCTGCCGCACCTGCTGGAGCAGTGGACGGGGATTCCGGCCGACCGGCTGTTTGCGCGCTTTGCCGATGACGGGCAGGGCTGCGGCGGGCGCAAGGTGCTGTGGACGAACGTGCTCTACCTGATCGCCCAGCGGCCCTGGACGGGCTGGGGCTGGGGGGAGCTGGACTACGCGCACTACGTCACCCAGTTTCCCGGCACACGCTTTTGCGTGCTGCTGGACAACGCGCACAACCTGCCGCTGCACCTGGCCGTGGAACTGGGCCTGCCCGTAGCGGTGCTGGCGGTGCTGGCCCTGCTCGTGTGGGTGCTGCGCGCCAAACCCTGGCGCGAGCCTGATCCCGTGCGCCAGTTGGCCTGGGGCGTACTGGCGCTGATCGGCCTGCACAGCCTGCTGGAGTATCCGCTGTGGTACGGGCCGTTCCAGGTGTCCGCGCTGGTGGCGGTGCTGCTGCTGTGGCGGCGGGGGCCGCACCTGGCGCCCGTGGCGCGCGGCGCGGGGGCGCTGGCACTGTGCGCCCTGCTGGCTGCCGGCGCGTATGCGGGGTGGGACTACTGGCGCGTCGGCCAGGTCTACCGGCCCGCCGCCCAGCGCGCCCCGGCCTACCGCGACGCCACGCTGGACAAGGTGGCCGGTACGCGGCTGTTCGCGCGCCAGGTGGAGTTCGCCCGCCTGACCACCACGCCGGTGACCCGGGACAACGCCCAGGCGCAGTACGCCATGGCGCTGCGCCTGCTGCACTTCTCGCCCGAGCCGCGCGTGATCGAGCCGCTGATCGACAGCGCCCGGCTGCTGGGGCTGGACGCGCAGGCGGCGTTCCATGAAGAGCGCTTTCGCCAGGCCTACCCGGACGACTACGCGCGCTGGGCGCGCCGCCGCGGTATCAAGCCAGATTGAGGAAATCCACCACCTGCGGCAGCAGCGCGGGGAATTCGCTCAGCGCGTGGTCGCCGCCTGCGCGCACGATCTGGCGCGCCTGCGCATAGCGCGCGGCCATCTCGCGCCAGTCCAGCAGTTCGTCGCCCTGGGCGATCAGCGCCAGTTCGGGGCCGGCGGGCGGGCGGCCGCGCACGTCCAGCGCGCGCAGTTCGTCGATGTACTCCGCGTGGAAGAACAGGCGCTGCGCTGGGTCATGCCAGGCCGTCTGCTCGCCGATGTAGCGCGCGAGATCGCGCGCCGGATCGACGGCCGGGTTCAGCACCACGCTGGGGCAGCCGGTTTGCTGGGCCACCCAACTGGCGTAGTAGCCGCCCAGCGATGACCCGACGACGGCCATGCGCGCATGCGGCCAGCCGGCAATGCCCTGCATCACCAGCGCCATGGCCGCGCGCGGCGATGGCGGTAATTGCGGGCACCAGAAATGCACTTGGGGATGGTGCTGCGCCACATGCCGGGCCATCTGCTGCGCCTTGGCGGACTGGGGGGAGGAGCGGAAGCCGTGCAGGTAGAGCAGGTGGGTGGTGGTGACCATGGGGCGGGTTCTACCATGGCGCGCCGCCGATAATGCAAGGTTATGTCCGCCGTTTTCGACAAACCCTCGCTCGCGCAACGCATCCTGCCGCTGTTTCGCGGGTTCGACGGGATTCTGGTGCTGCTGTGCCTGCTGCTGGCGGGCGCGGGGCTGCTGGCCATGTATTCCTCGGGCTACGACCACGGCACGCGCTTCGTGGACCATGGCCGCAACATGCTCATCGCCCTGGCGATCCTGTTCGTCGTGGCCCAGGTGCCGCCGCAGAGGATCATGGCCTTCGCCATGCCCTTGTACACGCTGGGCGTGGCGCTGCTGGTGGCGGTGGCGCTGTTCGGCATCACCAAGAAGGGCGCGCAGCGCTGGATCAACCTGGGCGTGGTGATCCAGCCGAGCGAGATCCTCAAGATCGCCATGCCGCTGATGCTGGCCTGGTGGTTCCAGAAGCGCGAGGGCCAGTTGCGCCCGCTCGATTTCGTCGTGGCCGGGGCGCTGCTGGCGGTGCCGGTGGGACTCATCATGAAGCAGCCGGACCTGGGCACCTCGCTGCTGGTGATGGCGGCCGGGCTGTCGGTGATCTTCTTCGCGGGCCTGTCGTGGCGCCTGGTGCTGCCGCCGGTGATCCTGGGCGCCATCGGCATTGCGCTCATCGTGGCCTATGAGCCACAACTGTGCGCGGAGGGCGTGCGCTGGCCGGTGCTGCACGACTACCAGCAGCAGCGCATCTGCACCCTGCTGGACCCGACGCGCGACCCGCTGGGCAAGGGCTTCCACATCATCCAGGGCATGATCGCCATCGGCTCGGGCGGGGTCTGGGGCAAGGGCTTCATGGCCGGCACGCAAACGCACCTGGAGTTCATTCCCGAGCGCACCACCGACTTCATCTTCGCCGCCTACTCGGAGGAATTCGGGCTGGCAGGCAACCTGTTCATCATCGTCTGCTTCCTGCTGCTGGTATGGCGCGGCCTGGCGATTGCCATGGGCGCGGGCACGCTGTTCGGCCGCCTCATGGCCGGGGCGGTCTCCACCATCTTCTTCACCTACGCCTTCGTCAACATGGGCATGGTCAGCGGCATCCTGCCCGTGGTGGGCGTGCCGCTGCCGTTCATCAGCTATGGCGGCACGGCCATGGTCACGCTCGGGCTGGCGCTGGGGGTGCTGATGTCGGTGGCGCGGGCGCAGCGCCTGCCGGCGGTGCAGCCACGGCCCTTCTGAGCCCCCTGCATGGACATGGCGGCGTGCCTACAATTCCGCCATGATTTCCCGCGAACCCACCATCGAACGCTTGGCCACGGCGCGGCAGTTGCTGCTGCAGCCTTTCGGCCTGGACGAATCCCACCTGGCGCAGGCCCTGGCCGAGATCCGCGCGCACCGCGTCGATGACGCCGACCTGTACTTCCAGTACACGCGCAGCGAGGGCTGGAGCCTGGAGGAGGGCATCGTCAAGACGGGCTCGTTCTCCATCGACCAGGGCGTGGGCGTGCGCGCCGTCAGCGGCGAGAAGACGGCGTTCGCCTACTCCGACGACATCTCCGTGGCCTCGCTCCTCGACGCGGCCCGCACGGTGCGGGCTATTTCGGCCGCTGGCAAGGCTGGGCGTGCGCGAGCAGCTACGCAAAAGATAGCGAAGAGCCGCTCCCTCTACCCGGAGATCGACCCTATCGCCACGCTGGACAGCACGGCCAAGGTGCAGTTGCTGGAGAAGGTGGAGCAGCGCGCCCGCGCCCAGGACCCGCGCGTCGTCCAGGTCATGGCGGGCCTGGCCAGCGAGTACGACGTGGTGCTGGTGGCCCGTGCCGACGGCACCCTGGCGGCGGACGTGCGCCCGCTGGTGCGCCTGTCGGTCACGGTGATCGCGCAGCAGGGCCAGCGGCGCGAGGTGGGATCGGCGGGCGGCGGCGGGCGCTTCGGCCTGGCCTACTTCGACGATGCGCAGATCGCCCAGTACGTGCGCGAGGCGGTGAACGCGGCGCTGGTCAACCTGGAAGCGCGCCCCGCGCCCGCGGGCGAGATGACGGTGGTGCTCGGTCCCGGCTGGCCCGGCGTGCTGCTGCACGAGGCCGTGGGCCACGGGCTGGAGGGCGACTTCAACCGCAAGGGCTCCAGCGCGTTCAGCGGCCGCATCGGCCAGCGCGTGGCGGCCAAGGGCGTGACGGTGCTGGACGACGGCACCATTGCAGACCGGCGCGGCTCGCTCAACGTCGATGACGAAGGTCACGCCAGCCAGCGCAACGTGCTGATCGAGGACGGCATCCTCAAGGGCTACATCCAGGATGCGCTGAACGCGCGGCTCATGGGCGTGGCGCCGACCGGCAACGGCCGGCGCGAAAGCTATGCCCACATCCCCATGCCGCGCATGACCAACACCTACATGCTGGGCGGCGACAAGGACCCGCAGGAAATCGTCGCCAGCATCAAGAGGGGCCTGTACGCCACCAACTTCGGCGGCGGGCAGGTGGACATCACCAGCGGCAAGTTCGTGTTCTCGGCCAGCGAGGCCTACTGGGTGGAAAACGGCAAGATCCTGTACCCGGTCAAGGGCGCGACCATCGTCGGCAGCGGTCCGGAGTCGCTGAAGAAGGTCAGCATGATCGGCAACGACATGCGCCTGGACAGCGGCGTGGGCACCTGCGGCAAGGAAGGCCAGAGCGTGCCCGTGGGCGTGGGCCAGCCGACGCTGCGCATTGATGGCCTCACGGTGGGCGGCACCGCCTGAGTGGCCGGCAGCGCAGGCGTTTCCCCATGCCTTCGCTGCGTACATCCCGGCTGCTGCAAGCGCAGTCCTTCGACGCCATCAGCCAGTTCCTGCGCGAAGGGCTGGCCGATGAGGCCACGCGCGAAATGCGCGACAGCCTGAGCGCCCTGTCGCAGCAGATCGAGGCGCTGGTCCAGGCCCGGCGTAAGCGCGTGGACGTTGCCACGCTCATTCCCCTGGGCCGGGCGCTGGCCGACAGCGCCAGTGCGCACCAGCGGCTCATGAACGGGCTGGGCGCGCCGTGGCAGTCGCTGTACGAATTCGCCGCCTACCAGCGCGACCTGCGCCGGTTGCGCGATGCGCTCGACGCCTGGCTGCTCGTGCTGGAGCAGCACAGCCGGCGCGAGCGGCGCGTGTTCCAGCAGTTCGAGCAGCGCGCTTGGCGCACCCTGGGCGGCGCCCTGCTGCTCATCGACATGTACGAGCAGGGCAGCGCCTGGCCCGCCGAGGCGCAGCCCGTGCGGGCGCATTCCTGGTGGCAGCGGGTGCGGGCATGGCTCGGTTGAGCGCGTTGCCGTCAAGCAACGCCGGTTTGTTGCACTGCCGCAAGACGTGCTACATTGAAACGATGCAAATGCGCAGCGCTTTCTACTTTTACTTTTGGTTCTCTGTCCTAGGCGGATGAGAGGAACGCGCGCAAGCACCCAAGACACCTCACACGACAACCGCCGCAGCTGAAAAGCCCGGCGGTTTTTTGTTTTTCGCCCCCTTGTTTTCACCCTTCGAGAGAAACCCCATGACCGTGCAAGCCTCCCCCGCCAGCGATGCCTGGTACCGCAGCGTCGAGAAAACCAGCCAGACCGACGACGAACGTATCCAGGACATCACCGTGCTTCCCCCTCCCGAACATCTGATCCGCTTCTTCCCCATCCGGGGCACCCAGGTGGAGTCGCTGATCACGCAGACCCGCCGTAGCATCCACGACATCATGGCCGGCCAGGACGACCGGCTGCTGGTCATCATCGGCCCCTGCTCGATCCACAGCCCCGAGGCCGCGCTGGACTATGCCCGCCGCCTGCAGCCGCTGCGCGAGCAGTACAAGGACAGCCTGGAAGTCGTGATGCGCGTGTACTTCGAGAAGCCGCGCACCACCGTCGGCTGGAAGGGGCTGATCAACGACCCCTACCTCGATGAGAGCTACCGCATCGACGAGGGCCTGCGCATCGCGCGCCAGTTGCTCATCGAGATCAACCGCCTGGGCATGCCCGCCGCGAGCGAGTTCCTCGACGTGATCTCGCCGCAGTACATCGGCGACCTGATCAGTTGGGGCGCCATCGGCGCGCGTACCACCGAGAGCCAGGTGCACCGCGAGCTGGCCTCCGGCCTGTCGGCGCCGATCGGCTTCAAGAACGGCACGGACGGCAACATCCGCATTGCCACCGACGCGATCCAGTCGGCCAGCCGCGGCCACCATTTCCTCTCGGTGCACAAGAACGGCCAGGTGGCCATCGTGCGCACCAACGGCAACCAGGACTGCCACGTCATTCTGCGCGGCGGCAAGGCGCCCAACTACGACGCCGCCAGCGTGGCCGCAGCCTGCAAGGACCTGGAGGCCGCCGGCCTGCCGCCCACCCTCATGGTCGATTGCAGCCACGCCAACAGCTCCAAGAAGCATGAAAAGCAACTGGACGTGGCCCGCGACATCGGCGCGCAGATCGCCGCGGGTTCGCGCAGCGTCTTCGGTGTGATGGTGGAGAGCCACATCCACGCAGGGGCGCAGAAGTTCTCTCCGGGCAAGGACGATCCGCGGGCGCTGGAATATGGCAAGAGCATCACCGATGCCTGCCTGGGGTGGGACGACTCGGTCGCCTTGCTGCAGGCGCTTTCAGAGGCGGTGCTGGCGCGGCGCAAGCTGCAAAGCGTGTAAGCTTGTTGTCCCTATCATCCATTCTTCAAAGAGGGTTACCGCATGCACAGCGAAGTCTCGGTGGCTTTGTCGCCCCAGCAGGAGTTCCGTTTCGACCTGGAGGGGCAAGAGCCTTTGTCCAACGAGGCCGCGCGCCGTTGGCTGGACGAACAGTTCACGCAACTGGAGTGCGAGCCGCTGCGCGCCAGCGGCAAGGTGCTGCTGGCCGACAAGGTGCTGGTGGTGGCGCAGGCGGCCGGGCTGGCCCGGCTGTCCGACCCGCAGTGGGGCCAGACCTTCGCCAAGGCTGCCAGCGCCGCGCTGTCCAAGCCCGTGGTGCGGGTGGACGTTCAGGCCATGGCGGTGACGTTCTGAAATCAAGCACCCCCTGAGTCGCCTTCGGCGCCTTCCCCCTCTCTCTGCGCGCTTCGCGCTCCGGGAGGGGGACGCAGCCCTCGCTGCGGGGCTGCCCTTGCTCGGCTGCCCACGCTTGGGGCGCGCCAGTTTTAGGCGCTGCGCGCTATGGATAACTGAGTCAGGCGCCTGGGTCGGTACCGGCTCCCGCGCCTGCGGCGAGTGCGGCCAGCAGCAGGCCGTGCACGCCGCTGAAACCGCCGTTGCTCATGCACACGATGTGGTCGCCCGACCGTGCGGCGGCGGCCAGTTGCGCCACCAGGCTGTGAATGTCCGCCGCCGTGTGGGCGCGCTCCCCCAGCGGGGCGAGCGCCGCCGCAGCATCCCAGTCCAGCCCGGCGGTGTGGCAGTACGACTGGTCGGCGCTCTCCAGTGCCCAGGGCAACTGGGCTTTCATGGCGCCGAGCTTCATGGTGTTGCTGCGCGGCTCGAAGGCCGCCAGGATGCGCTGGCCCGGTGGCAGGCGGCGGCGCAGCCCTTCGAGCGTCGTGCGTATCGCCGTGGGGTGGTGCGCGAAGTCGTCATATACCGCCACGCCGCCCACGGTGCCGCGCAGCTCCATGCGGCGCTTGACGTTCTGAAAGCGCGCCAAGGCCTCGGCCGCCACGCCGGGGGGCACGCCGGCATGCTCGGCGGCGGCGATGGCGGCGAGTGCATTGAGCTGGTTGTGCGTGCCCGAGAGCTGCCATTCCACACGCGCCACGCTGGCGCCACCGCGCAGCACGTCGAACGCTTCGGGCGGGCCTTCGGCGCGGTAGTCGCTGCTGGCCGCACCGAACGTGCGCTGCTCGCTCCAGCAGCCCTGGTGTAGCACGCGCACCAGGCTTTCCTCCAGCCCATTGGCGATGATGCGGCCCGAGGCCGGCACGGTGCGCACGAGATGGTGGAATTGGCGTTCGATGGCCGCCAGATCGTCGAAGATGTCGGCGTGATCGAACTCCAGGTTGTTCAGGATGGCAGTGCGTGGCCGGTAGTGCACGAACTTGCTGCGCTTGTCGAAGAAGGCGGTGTCGTATTCGTCGGCCTCGATCACGAACCAGGGGCGTTCGCCGCTGTCGGTGACGGCAGGGCCCAAGCGGGCCGAAACGCCGAAGTCCAGCGGCACCCCGCCCACGAGAAAGCCCGGCGCCTTGCCCGCGCATTCCAGAATCCAGGCCAGCATCGACGTGGTGGTGGTCTTGCCGTGGGTGCCCGCCACGGCCAGCACATGGCGGCCCTGCAGCACATGCTCGGCCAGCCACTGCGGGCCGCTGGTGTAGGGCGCGCCTGCATCCAGGATGGCTTCCATCAGCGGGAACTTCGGGCTGCCGTCGGCCAGCCGTGCGCGGCTGACCACGTTGCCGACCACGAAGACGTCGGGGCGCAGTGCCATCTGCCCGGCGTCGTAGCCTTCGACCAGCGCGATGCCAAGGGCGCGCAACTGGTCGCTCATCGGAGGGTAGACGCCGGCGTCGCAGCCCGTGACCTTGTGGCCCGCCTCGCGCGCCAGCGCGGCCAGGCCGCCCATGAAGGTGCCGCAGATGCCCAGGATATGTATATGCATGGGGGCGATTCTACGTTTGCAATAAAAAGGGCTCGCAGCGCAGGCTGGTATTGCGCTAGCAGCTATCAATTTCAGAGTTTGAGGGTATTCGCGTGCCATGGTGGCGGCTTGGCGCGACAATCTTCGCGGTTGCCGCCGAACAGGGGAAGCGCATGCACAACACCACCACCGCCGAGATCGCCAACGCCGCTGCCCGCCTGGTGGTGGAGGAGGGGCTTGACTGGGGCTCGGCCAAGCGCCGCGCCGTGCGCGACCTGGGGCTGCCCGCCCGCACGGCGCTGCCGGACAACGACCAGGTGGAAGACGCGGTGCGCGAGTACATCGCGCTGTTCTGCGCCGATACCCAGCCGGGCGAGCTGCTGGCGCTGCGGCGCCTGGCGCTGGTGTGGATGGAGCGGCTGGCGGCCTTCCGCCCGCATCTCACGGGTGCCGTCTGGCATGGCACGGCTACGCGGCTCTCGGATATTTACCTGCAGTTGTTCTGCGATGACTGCAAGTCCGCTGAAATTGCCTTGATCGACCACCATGTGGATTACGAGCCGCGCACGGTCACGGGCTTTCATGGCGAGAGTGTCGAGGCGCTGACGCTGGGCGCCATGTGCCCCGAGCTGCAGACCATGGTGGGCGTGCATCTGCTGGTCTACGACCTGGATGACCTGCGTGGCGCATTGCGCCCCGATTCCCGCGGGCGGCTGCCGCGCGGCGACATCGCGGCCGTGCGCCGGCTGGTGCAGGAGACGGCGGCATGAAGGACGCAATGGATACCACCGCCGCCGTCAGCGCCACGCGCCGGCGCTGGCTGTATGCCGGGGTTGCCGTGGCCGCCGCCGGTGGTGGTGCCGCGCTGGCGTGGCGGCACCTGCAGCCCCAGGTGCAGGCGCCGGGGCCGGAGGCGAACTTGTGGAGCCAGTCCTTCGCCACGCCGGAGGGCGCACCCTTGGCGATGGCGGCCTTCCGGGGGCGTCCGCTGGTACTCAACTTCTGGGCGACATGGTGCCCGCCCTGCATCGAGGAGCTGCCTTTGCTCAATCGCTTCTACGGCGAACGCAAGGCCCAGGGCTGGCAGGTGCTGGGGGTGGCGGTGGACCAGACGCCCGCCGTGCGTAAATTCCTGGAGAAACTGCCCCTGGAGTACCCCGTGGCCATTGCCACTTCGGGAGGGATGCAACTGGGCCGCGCGCTCGGGAACCTGCAGGGCGGGTTGCCCTTCACCGTCGTGCTCGGCGCGGATGGGCGCATCCGGCACCGTAAAATCGGCCAGGTCCAGGCGCAGGATCTGGCCCGCTGGGCCGATCCGGTTTGATCCAGATGCCTTGGTGGTGCAGATTTCCATTCCGACGTTGATGAAAAATGGGTTCCAATGGCCGAAATAGGGTGAAATTGGAGTACATTCGCGCCCTATTCCGTTTTTAGCCGTTGGAGATCCCATGGATTTGCGAAAACTCAAGACCCTGATTGACCTGGTTTCCGAGTCGAATGTGTCGGAGCTGGAAATCACCGAGGCAGAGGGCAAGGTGCGCATCGTCAAGGGCGGCGGCGCGGTCGTGCAGCAGTTCGTCGCGGCGCCCATGCAGGCCCCGGTGGCACAGGCGCCTGCGGCGGCTGCGGGCGCGGCCGTCCCCGAGCTGCCAGCCCCCCCCGCGCCCGCGGGCCATGTGATCAAGTCGCCCATGGTCGGCACGTTCTACCGGGCCGCCAGCCCCGGCGCCAAGCCCTTCGTGGATGTGGGCAGCCAGGTCAAGGAAGGCGATACCGTCTGCATCATCGAAGCCATGAAGATCCTCAACGAGATCGAGGCCGACAAGTCGGGCACCGTGACCCGCATCCTGGGCGAGAACGGCCAGGCGGTCGAGTACGGTCAGCCGCTGTTCGTCATCGAGTGATGCCGGGGCGCCGCCGCGGGCGGCCTGGCCGCTTCCTTCTTCTTTCGCGGAGGGTGCCGCGCCTGTTTCATGCGTCGCTGGTGATGCGATGCCTCATGGAAAACGGATATGTTTAAAAAAATCCTCGTTGCCAACCGCGGCGAAATTGCCTTGCGCATCCAGCGCGCATGCCGCGAGCTGGGCGTGAAGGCCGTGATGGTCTATTCTGAGGCCGACCGCGACGCCAAGTACGTCAAGCTGGCCGAAGAGGCGGTGTGCATCGGCCCGGCGCCCTCGCCGCTGTCGTACCTGAACATGCCGGCCATCATCTCGGCGGCTGAAGTCACCGACGCCGAGGCCATCCACCCGGGCTACGGCTTCCTGGCGGAAAACGCCGACTTCGCCGAGCGTGTGGAAAAGAGCGGCTTCCAGTTCATCGGCCCCACGCCCGAGTCGATCCGCATCATGGGCGACAAGGTGTCGGCCAAGCAGGCCATGATCCGTGCCGGCGTGCCCTGCGTGCCCGGCTCCGAGGGCGAATTGCCCGACGACCCGGTGCAGATCCGCCGCATCGCCAAGGCCATCGGCTACCCCGTCATCATCAAGGCGGCGGGCGGCGGCGGCGGGCGCGGCATGCGCGTGGTGCATACCGAGGCGGCGCTGGTCAATGCGGTGCAGATGACCAAGGCCGAGGCCGGCGTGGCCTTCGGTAACCCGGCCGTCTACATGGAGAAGTACCTCCAGAACCCGCGCCACATCGAGATCCAGGTGATGGCCGACAAGTTCAAGAACGCCGTGTACCTGGGCGAGCGCGACTGCTCCATGCAGCGCCGCCACCAGAAGGTGATCGAGGAGGCGCCGGCCCCGGGCATCGCGCGCAAGCTGATCGAGCGCATCGGCGAGCGCTGCGTCGCGGCCTGCAAGAAGATCGGCTACCGGGGCGCGGGCACGTTCGAGTTCCTGTACGAGAACGGCGAGTTCTACTTCATCGAGATGAACACGCGCGTGCAGGTGGAGCACCCGGTGACCGAGCTGATCACCGGCGTGGACATCGTGAAGACGCAGATCATGGTCGCCGCCGGGGAGAAGCTGCCCTTCACCCAGCGCCAGATCGAGATCCGCGGCCATGCCATCGAGTGCCGCGTGAACGCCGAGGACCCGTACAAGTTCACTCCCTCGCCGGGCCGCATCACCATGTGGCATATGCCCGGCGGCCCTGGCGTGCGCGTCGACTCGCACGTCTACAACAATTACTTCGTGCCGCCCAACTACGACTCGATGATCGGCAAGATCATCGTGCATGGCGATACGCGCGAACAGGCGCTGGCGCGCATGCGCACGGCGCTGTCCGAGACCGTGGTCGAGGGCATCAGCACCAACGTGCCGCTGCACCAGGAACTGATGGTGGACGCCAATTTCACCGCCGGCGGCACCAACATCCATTACCTGGAAGAGTGGCTGTCGCAGCACAAGCGCTGATGGCCTTGCCGCCATTGCCCCGCTGGCCTGCGTGTTCGCGCGCAGGCCAGCTTTTCGTTTTTGCCAGGAGCCGTTGATGTTTGAGTTGAGCCTGCTGTGTCCCGAGGACAGGGTCGAAGACCTGAGCGACGCCCTGGACGCCCTGGACGCCCTGAGCGTGTCGGTGGAGGACGCCGATGCGCAGACCGAGGCCGAACAGGCCCTGTTTGGCGAGCCCGGCATGCCGCCGCCGCGCGAGGGCTGGCAGCGCAGCCGCATCGTGGCCTTGTTCACGGCCCGTGAAGGCGCCGAGGAGGCGCAGCGGCTCCTGGAGGCCCAGGAGTTCTTTGCCGGCTGCCAGGTGCTGGGCATCGTGCCGGTGGAGGACCAGGACTGGGTGCGCCTGACGCAGTCGCAGTTCACCCCGGTGGAGATCACGCCGGACTTCTGGATCGTGCCCACCTGGCACGACCTGCCCGCGCAGGCGCGTACCAGCATCCGCCTGGACCCGGGCCTGGCCTTCGGCACGGGCACGCACCCGACCACGCGCATGTGCCTGCGCTGGATCGCGCGCCAGGGCGGCGCGCAGGGCCTGGGGCGTGTGCTGGACTACGGTTGCGGCTCTGGCATCCTGGCCATTGGCGCCGCCAAGCACGGGGCCGTGGACATCGACGCCGTCGATATCGACCCGGCCGCCGTGGATTCGACGCGGCTCAACGCGCAGGCCAATGGCGTGCAACTGCACGCCGGGCTGCCCGAGCAGGCACAGGGGCTGTACCAGACCGTGCTGGCCAATATCCTGGCCACCCCCTTGAAGGTGCTGGCGCCGCTGCTGTGCGCCCATGTGGCGCAGGGTGGCCACCTGGTGCTGGCCGGGATTCTGGAGCGGCAGGCCGAGGAACTGCAGCAGGCCTACGCGCCGTGGCTGCGGCTCGTGGTGTCCGACCGCGAGGATGGCTGGATCCTGATGACGGCGGCGCGCTAGCCGTGCGCGGGGTGGTTTCTACAATGCCCAGCCGATGAGCCAGATCACCTGCTGCCCCTCCTGCGGAACGAAGTTCAAGGTCGTCGCGGACCAACTGCGCATTTCCGAGGGCTGGGTGCGGTGCGGCCAGTGCAAGGAAATATTCGACGCATCGGCCCATATGCAGGCCGTCGTTGCGGCACCGCTGCTGCCGGACTTCCCGCTCGAAGAAGGGGCAATTGCGCATGCCGCGCCCGTGGTGCCCGCGCCGGAGCCCGTCGCGCCCGTGCTGGAGGTGCCCGGGCCGGTGGTGCCCGCCTTTCTCGCGGTGCCTGCGCCACCGCCCGTGGCCGTGGTGGAGCCCGCGGAACCCATGCCGGCCGAGGCTGAGGCGGTTCCCGAGGAAGCCCCTGCGCTGGCGCCCGAAGTGCCGGACGTAGCGGAGGTGGCGGAGGCACCCACCGAGGACGCGCTCGAATTCCCGGCGCTTCTGCCCGTGGATCCATGGGTGCAGGAGATACCGCAAGAAGCTTCCGCCGAGGTGCCCGGCGAACCGGCCGGCGATGCCGCGCCAGCCATCGAACCGCCGGCCGTGCCTGCCGCCGCCACCCCGCCCGCTCCGGTGCAGCCGCTCCCCTCCAGCGAGGAGGAAGACGTGGACGGGGACGCGACCCCCGAGCCCGGCTTCGTGCGCGCGGCGCGGCGCCAGGCGTTCTGGCACAGCGCGGGCGTGCGCTTCGTGCTGCTGCTGCTGTGTCTGGCGGCGCTGGCTGGGCTGGCCGCGCAAATGGCCGTGCACCAGCGCAATGCGCTGGCCGCCGCGCAGCCACAGTTGCGCCCGTGGCTGGAACTGGCGTGTGCCCGGCTCGGCTGCGCCATCGCCCCGGACCGGCGCATCGCCGCCGTGGCCATCGACAGCTCCGGCTTCGTCAAGGCCGGGCGCGGCGACTCCTACCAATTGACGCTGGCCATCAAGAACCTCTCCGGCGCGGCCGTGGCGATGCCCGCCGTCGAGCTGACCCTGACCGATGCGCAGGACCAGGCCGTGCTGCGCCGCGTGCTGCTGCCCGCCGAGCTGGAAGCGCCCGTGGAGCTGGCCGCGCATGGCGAGTGGAGCGGCCAGACCATGGTGGTGCTGGCCGGGCCCGCGCTGCGCCTGTCGGGCTACCGCGTGCTGGCCTTCTATCCCTGATTTTTTATTTGACTGGACACACAAGAAATGGCTGCGTTGATTTGCGGATCCCTGGCGTTCGACACCATCATGACCTTCGAGGGGCGCTTCGCCGAGCAGATACTGCCCGACCAGCTGCACATCCTGAATGTCTCGTTCCTGGTGCCGCAGTTGCGCCGCGATTTCGGCGGGTGCGCCGGCAACATCGCCTACAGCCTCAAGCTGCTGGGCGGCGAACCGCTGCCCATGGCCATGCTGGGCAACGATGGCGGCGGCTACCTGGAGCGCCTGCAAGGCCTGGGCATCAGCACCCGCCACGTCGGGCTGGCGCAGGACAGCTATACCGCCCAGGCCATGATCATGACGGACCGTGACAACAACCAGATCACGGCCTTCCACCCCGGCGCGATGATGCAGGCGCACAGCCAGCGCATCGACGCTGGCACGGGCGCGCGCCTGGCCATCATCGCCCCCGATGGGCGCGACGCCATGCTGGAGCACGCCGCGCAGTGCCATGCCGCCGGCATTCCCTTCGTCTTCGACCCGGGGCAGGGGCTACCCATGTTCAACGGCGACGAGCTGGCGGCTTTCGTCGCCCAGGCCAGCTGGATCACCGTCAACGACTACGAGGGCAAGATGCTGTGCGAACGCACCGGCTGGAGCCTGGAAACCTTGTCGCGCAAGGTGCGCGGCCTGGTCGTGACCCTGGGCGGCGAGGGCTGCGAGGTCTGGGCGGACGGCGCCAAGACCCTGGTGCCCCCTGCGCCGCCCGCTGCCGTGGTGGACCCCACGGGGTGCGGCGACGCATGGCGCGGCGCGCTGCTCTACGGCCTGGAGCAGGGCTGGCCGCTGGAGCGGTGCGCGCAACTGGGCAACCGCGTGGGGGCGCTCAAGATCGCGCAGCGCGGGCCGCAGAACTACCAGTTGGACTTCGACCCCCGGTGAGCTTCCGCTTCCTGGGGCGTAGCCCGGATGGGAAATAGGGGGTAAATAGACCTCCAGCGCCCATCCAGAAAGCGCGAAAAGCTATCAAAATAGGAGCTTGCATCCTGCCGCTTCGCCATCCAACCCTCAGCCAGCGCCACTGATCCGACGCCAGCCAGAGGAGGGGCTTTCATGTCCCTCGTCCTGCGCTGGCGGTTTCGTGTTCGAGCGCTACGACCGGGGTTGCTGAGTTTCTGCGCTGCAAACTTTGAAGAGAAGGAAGTCCATTGAACCGCTACATTCATTTGCCCAAACGCTCTCATTCCGTGGTTTGCCACATGGCCGCCAAGGTGCTGGGCATGGCGGCGCTGGTGCTCGGCGCCTTGCCCGCCCATGCCGACATCCTGTGGCTGCAGCGCGAGGGCGACC
>Ga0222428_100341_pt1 | contig 22501 bp, 18 predicted proteins | sample 2B5Ametagenome_FD_182471 | JGI IMG/M metagenome (GOLD analysis project Ga0222428, IMG submission 182471) | Enriched microbial communities from leaf-cutter ant dump, University of Wisconsin, Madison, United States - 2B5A (version 2) | ecosystem: Environmental > Terrestrial > Nest > Insects nest >...
CAGGTTGCCCACGTACAGTTTGTTGCCCATGAGGGACTCCTGAAAAAACATGAAAAAGCGATGGAGACCGACGCAATCAGCAAACCCGTGACGAACTCAAAGACGCGAAACTGACCAGACACCGCATGCGCCTTGCTTGCCGCAGGGCAAAAAGGCCGCTCATTATGGTTCAGATTAATCCGTCCCACCCTCACGGGAGGGTGGGCGTGCCGCACTTTTCCTCGGTACTTTCACCAAGGCGGCCATCCCCAGGCCCTACAATCCGCGCTCTGTCTTTGGGGAGTAGCCCGCCTGGCGCGCAATGCGCCAGGGGCATGTGTCAACAGACTTGGGGCCACTGGCTCCATGGCACATGCGGCATGCATGCTGGGCGAGACCATTGGCTGCGCACCGATCCTTTGCGGCTGGAGTCGGCGCGTGGCCGATGTGTGCGTGCCATCCAGCCTACCCCTGTTCCATGGAAGCCTTTTTCGTATCCACGGCCATCGTTGCGTTGGCTGAAATGGGTGACAAGACCCAGTTGCTCTCGCTCGTGCTGGCCGCGCGCTTTCGCAAGCCCTGGCCGATCGTGCTGGGCATTTTCGTCGCCACGCTGACCAACCATGCGCTGGCCGGGGCCGTGGGCGCCTGGGTCACCCAGCTGCTGGGCCCGCAGCTGCTGCGCTGGGTGCTTGGGGCTTCGTTCATCGCCATGGCGCTGTGGATGCTGATTCCCGACAAGCTGGACGATGACGAGGCCGGCGGCGACGCGCCGCGCTGGGGCGTGTTCGGCACCACGGTGCTGGCCTTCTTCCTGGCCGAGATGGGCGACAAGACGCAGATCGCCACCGTCATGCTGGCCGCCCAGTACAGCGCCTGGGCGTGGGTGGTGATGGGCACCACGGTGGGCATGATGCTGGCAAACGCGCCAGTGGTCTGGCTGGGTGAGCGCATCACGCGGCGCGTGCCGATCCGCGCGGTGCATGTGGTGTCTGCGGTGATCTTCCTGGGGCTGGGATTGTTGGCCCTGTGGGCGCCGACTTGATCCATAATGGCCCGGCGCCGATTTGCCACCGCTTGCGGGCGCTTTATAAATCCAGCTAAAGACCCGTCCGATGGCATGTCCGCCCGGCCTCGTTTTTAGCGATGCCGGGTTTTTTCATGTCGTTCATCGCCACACCCCAGTTCATGCACTTCCCGGAGGCCCTGCCGCTGCAGGGGGGAACCTCCATCCAGGACTACACCCTGGCCTACGAGACCTACGGCACGCTCAACGCCGAGCGCTCGAACGCCGTGCTCGTGTGCCATGCCCTGAACGCGTCGCACCACGTCGCGGGCGTGTACGAGGGGCAGCCCAAGAGCGAAGGCTGGTGGGACAACATGATCGGCCCGGGCAAGCCCGTGGACACCAACCGCTTCTTCGTCATCGGCGTGAACAACCTGGGCTCGTGCTTCGGCTCGACCGGCCCGATGCACACCCACCCCGGCACGGGGCACGTCTATGGCGCCGACTTCCCCGTGGTCACGGTGGAGGATTGGGTCGATGCCCAGGCCCGGCTGCTCGACCGGCTGGGCATCACGCAGCTGGCGGCGGTGATGGGCGGCAGCCTGGGCGGCATGCAGGCGCTTTCCTGGACCCTCCAGTACCCCGAGCGCATGCGCCATGCCGTGGTGGTGGCCAGCGCGCCCAACCTGACGGCGGAGAACATCGCCTTCAACGAGGTGGCGCGCCGCGCCATCGTGACCGACCCGGACTTCCACGGCGGCCACTTCTACGCGCATGGCGTGATCCCGAAGCGCGGCCTGCGCATCGCGCGCATGATCGGCCACATCACCTACCTGAGCGACGACGTGATGAACGAGAAGTTCGGCCGCCAGCTGCGCGACGGGCTGGAGCCGAAGTACTCGACGCAGGACATCGAGTTCCAGATCGAAAGCTACCTGCGCCACCAGGGCGACAAGTTCAGCGACTACTTCGACGCCAACACCTACCTGCTCATCACACGCGCGCTGGACTATTTCGACCCCGCGCGGCGCCACGGCGGCAGCCTCACGCGGGCGCTGGCGCCGGTGCGCGCGCGCTACCTGCTGGTGAGCTTCAGCACCGACTGGCGCTTCGCCCCGGCGCGCTCGCGCGAGATCGTCAAGGCGCTGCTGGACAACCACCGCGACGTGGCCTACGCCGAGATCGACGCGCCGCACGGCCACGACGCCTTCCTGCTGGAGGACGCGCGCTACATGGCCGTGGTGCGCTCCTACTTCGACAACATCGCCAAGGAGCTGGCATGAGCGAGACATCCACCATGCAGGCCATCGCCCGCCTGGTTCCCCAGGGCGCGCGCGTGCTCGACCTGGGCTGCGGCGACGGCGCCCTGCTCGACCTGCTGCAGCGCACCCGGGGCTGCACCGGCTACGGCGTGGAATATGCCGACGCCAACGTGCTGGCCTGCGTGCGCCGCGGCGTCAACGTGCTGCAGCTCAACCTGGAGGACGGCCTGGCGGTCTTCGAGGACAACAGCTTCGACGTGGTGCTGCAGATCGACACCCTGCAGCACCTGCGCAACGCCGAGACCATGCTGCGCGAGACGGCGCGCGTGGGCCGGCACGGCATCGTCGCCTTTCCCAACTTCGCGCACTGGCCCAACCGCCTGTCGGTGCTGCGCGGGCGCATGCCAGTCACGCGGCGCCTGCCCTACCAGTGGTACGACACGCCCAACATCCGCGTCGGCACCTACAAGGACTTCGAGGTGCTGGCGGGCAAGAACCGGCTGCGCATCCTCGACGCCTTCGGCCTGCAGGATGGCCAGGAGGTGCGCTTCCTGCCGAACGCGCGCGCGGGTACGGCGGTGTTTCACTTCGAGCATCCCTGAACGCGCGCTGCCTGCATGCTCCCGAAAAAATAGCTGCCAGCGCTTGATGGGCGTGGCTTTACGGCAAAAAATATGCCCATCACGGTACAGGCCAGCGCGCCGCTGCCGTGGTACGTGACACCGCGTAAGGGAAATCGTGCGTGAATGTAACAGCGGGCCTGCCGTAGATTTCCAGGCAGACCCGGACCGATCCGGCGCACCTTTTTCAGGAGACATGCATGGCCGCCGTATCGCTTGCCAACCACCGTTCCGTGGCCCGCCGGGTCACGCTCGCGGCGCTGGGCCTCGTGGCGCTGGTGCTGGTGCTGGTGGGGCTGGCCCTGGCGGTGCTCACCGAGCGCAGCACGCGCGCGCAGCTGGTGCGCAGCGTGGGCGACACGGCCCAGGCCCTGGCCCATTCGCTCGACGCCGCCGACAACACCAACCGCGAGCTGGCGAAAGGCGCCATGCGCGGCTTCCAGCGCTACTTCGAGGCCACCATGCAGCTCAACGAGGAAACGGGCGAGCTGCGCAGCTATGGGGCGCTGGTGAACGAGGACTACAGCGCCGTGGACAAGTTCGCCAGCGAAACCGGCGGCGTGGCCAGCGTGTTCGCCCGCAAGGGTGACGATTTCATCCGCATCACCACCTCGGTGAAGAACGAACAGGGCCAGCGCCAGCAGGGCACGCCGCTGGAGCGCACCGACCCCGCCCACGCGGTGGTGTCCAAGGGCGCGCCCTACACCGGCATCACCCTGGTGGCGGGCAAGCCCTACATGGGCGACTACCTGCCGGTCAAGGATGCCGGCGGCAAGGTGGTGGCGCTGCTGTTCATCGGCAACGACATCAGCATCTTCGATGCCATGCTGCAAAAGCAGGTCGAGCAGATGCGCTTCTTCGAGCACGGCGGCGTGTACCTGGTCAACCCCGGGGCCGGGCTGGAGCAGGCCCGCTTCGTGTACCACCCCACGGCGCGCGGCAAGAAGGTGCTCGAGGCCTTCCCGCAGTCGCGCGCCTTCTTCGAGGCGCTGGCGGCCGCGCCGGACGGCTTCGTGCGCGATGCGGCGGCCGTGCTCTATCCCGGGGCCGAGGCCCCCTGGGCGCTGCTACGCAAGACCCAGGGCGGCTGGTGGGTGGTGGCCGAGGTACCCGACGCCGAGGCCATGGCCAGCCAGCGCAACGTCTCCTGGGCCGTGTGGGGGCTGATGGCGCTGGCCCTGGGGCTGCTGGGCGTGGGCCTGTTCGTGATGCTGCGCCGCGGCGTCAGCCAGCCGCTCACCGGGCTCACGCAGGCCATCACCCTGGTGGCGCAGGGCGACCTGACGCAGAGCTTCCAGACCACGCGGCGCGACGAGATCGGCGCGCTGGTGCAAGAGGTCGAGGGCATGCGCCTGCGCTACGTGCAGATGCTGCAGCAGGTGCGCACGGCGGTGGACGGCATCGGCACCGCCAGCGCCGAGATCGCCAGCGGCAACCAGGATCTGTCGGCCCGCACCGAGGCCACCGCCAGCAGCCTGGGGCAGACGGCGCAGAGCCTGGAGCACCTCACGGCCACGGTGCGCCAGTCGGCCGACGCGGCGCACCAGGCGAACCAGCTCGCGGCCTCCGCCGCGCAGGTGGCGGCGCGCGGCGGCCAGGTGGTGGGCGAGGTGGTCAGCACCATGGGCGACATCAACCAAAGCTCGCGCAAGATCGCCGACATCATCGGCGTGATCGACGGCATCGCCTTCCAGACCAACATCCTGGCCCTGAATGCCGCCGTCGAGGCCGCGCGCGCCGGCGAGCAAGGCCGGGGCTTCGCCGTGGTGGCCGGCGAGGTGCGCAGCCTGGCGGGCCGCTCGGCCGAGGCCGCGCGCGAGATCAAGCAGCTCATCCACGCCTCGGTGGAAAAGGTCGAGGCGGGCGCGCGCCTGGTGCAGGACGCGGGCAGCACCATGGACGAAATCGTGGGCAGCGTGCAGCGCGTGGGCGGCATCATCGGCGAGATCACGGCGGCCGCGGCCGACCAGGCGGGCGGCATCGGCCAGGTCAACCAGGCCGTGGGCCAGCTCGACCAGATGACGCAGCAGAACGCCGCGCTGGTGGAACAGTCGGCCGCCGCCGCGCACAGCCTGCGCGAACAGGCCGGGCGCCTGGCGGGCGCCGTGCAGGTGTTCAAGCTGGAGCCGCAGGCCACGGCCCGGCCCGCACCCGGCCTGGCGCTGGCCCTTGGCAAAGCCTGAGCCACGGCGACGGCCATACGTCCCGGCGGGCCCGCGCCCGCAGCATGCCTCGGGCATACTGGCACGTGCTCCCCATTGCCGCGCCGAACCATGCACGCTGACGTTCCGACCATGCTCCTGATGATCATCATCAGCTCGGTGGCCATGGCCCTGGCGTTGGCCATCGTCGGCTGGGGACAGCGGCGCGACGGCATCGCCTGGTGGGCCGCCGGGCTGCTGCTGCATGCGCTGGGCTACGTGCTGTACAGCGGGCGCGGGCGCATGCCCGACGGCCTGTCCATCGTGCTCGCCAATGTCCTGCTGGCCTGTTCGCTCTCGGCGCTGCAGGCTGCCGTCCACCAGTTCCTGGGCCGGGCCTGGCCGCGCTGGCACATGGCGGTGCCGGTGGTATTCATCGCGCTGGTCATGTGGGCGCTGATAGACCACTACCCCCTGCGCGCAGCCATGGCCAGCCTGTGCTATGCGGCGCAGATCGGCCTGCTGCTTTCGGCCTTGCGCCCCATGCTCAGGCCCGGGGCCGGGCGCGGCGTGGTGCTGCTGTGCCTGGGGCTGGGCGTGCAGATGCTGGTGCTGCTGCTGCGCGCGGCCATGGCGCTGTGGGGGCAGCAGCATCCGTCGGGGCTGCTGGCGAGCGACCTGGTACAGAACCTGACCTTTCTGATGTCGTTCCTCACGGTGCAGATGGCATCGCTGGGCTTCGTCTTCATGACCCGGGACCGGCTCGACGAAGGCAACCGCCGCCTGGCCACCACCGATGCGCTCACGGGCGTGGCCAACCGCCGCTCGGCGATTTTCGCGCTGGAGCGCGATGCCGCGCGCGCCCAGCGCATGGGCGGGCCGGTGGCGCTGATGGTGGTGGACATCGACCATTTCAAGCGCATCAACGACGCGCACGGCCACCTGGCGGGCGACCGCGTGCTGTGCCACGTCGTCAACGTGCTGAGCGACCGCGTGCGCACCCAGGATCTGGTGGGCCGCTATGGCGGCGAGGAATTCCTCGTGCTGCTGCCGGACACCGGCCTGGACGGCGCCCTGGTGCTGGCCGAGCAGTTGCGCCAGAGCGTGCAGCAGTCGGTATGCCACTGGCAGGGCCAGGCCCTGGCCGTCACGGTCAGCATCGGGGTGTTCGGCGGCACCCTGGGCAGCGGCGACACCTGGGAGATGGTGCTCGACGCCGCCGACCGCGCCCTGTACCAGGCCAAGCAGGACGGACGCAACCGCGTCCAGGCCAGCCCCGGCCTGCGCACGCTGGCAGCGCGCGCCGCGCCCGAGGACGCGGCAGGCCCCGGACCATCCACACAGAACATTTGAGGAGGAGATCATCCATGCGTTTCACGGCCCGACTCGCGCTGTTCACGGCGCTTCCCGCCCTGCTGTTCGTATTTGCCCTGGGGGCCAGCCTGTGGGGGCTGGCACGCACGCAGAGCGGCTTCAACCGCTACATCGGCAACGAGCAGGCCATCGCCAACGGCCTGGTGGAGCTGTACGCCCAGGGCCTGCAAAGCGGCCAGGCACTGCGCAATATCCTGCTTGACCCCAGCAACGCGCGCGCCTTCGACAACTACGCCGCAGCCGCCAAGGCGTTCGACCAGGCCTATGCCGCCACCCAGCAAAACGCGCGCGGCACACCGTTCGAGGCGGGCCTGGCGCAGATCGGCGCGGCACGCAGCGCCCAGGTCACCGTGCAGGACCAGGTGCACGCCCTGGCGCGCACCGACAACGCCGCCGCCGCCGCGCTGCTGAACGCCAAGGAAACCCCCGCCTGGCGCGTGCTGCGCACGGCGCTGGTCCAGCAGGTCGAGGACGCGCGCAAGGCCGCCGCCGCCGCGCACGACGCTACCCAGACACAGGCCCAGCGCATCCAGTGGACGGTCGGCGGGCTGGCGCTGCTGGCGGTGGCCGTGGCGGGGGGGCTGGGCTGGGCGATGGCGCGCACCCTGCAGCGCGAGCTGGGCGGCGACCCCGCCGAGGCGCGCGAAGCGCTGCGCCGCGTGGCCGAGGGCGACCTGGGCCTGCATGACGAAGCCCGCCGCCAGGGTATCCCCGTCGGGCTGATGGCCGAGCTGGCACGCATGCAGGACAGCCTGCGCCGCCTCGTGGCGCAGGTGCGCGACGCCTCGCTCAGCATCACGCATGCCTCCAGCGAGATCGCCCAGGGCAACCAGGATCTGTCGGCACGCACCGAGAGCCAGGCCAGCGCGCTGGAACAGACCGCCGCCTCCATGGAGGAACTGGGCGCCACCGTGCGCCAGAACGCCGACAACGCGCGCCAGGCCAACCAGTTGGCGCTGAACGCCTCCACCGTGGCGGCCCAGGGCGGCGACGTGGTGGCCCAGGTGGTGGACACCATGCACGGCATCGACGACAGCGCGCGCCAGATCGCCGACATCATCGGCGTCATCGACGGCATCGCCTTCCAGACCAACATCCTGGCGCTCAATGCCGCCGTCGAAGCCGCGCGCGCGGGCGAGCAGGGCCGGGGCTTCGCCGTGGTGGCGGGCGAGGTGCGCGCGCTGGCGCAGCGCAGCGCCGATGCCGCCAAGCAGATCAAGGGCCTGATCTCGACCAGCGTGGAGCGCGTGCAGCAAGGCTCGCAGCTGGTGGACCAGGCCGGCGCCACCATGCAGGAGGTGGTGGCCGCCATCCGCCGCGTGACCGACATCATGGGCGAGATCAGCGCCGCCAGCAGCGAGCAGGCCGGCGGCGTGGCCCAGGTGGCCGAGGCCGTGACCCAGATGGACCACGCCACGCAGCAGAACGCCGCCCTGGTGGAGCAGAGCGCGGCGGCCGCGGCCAGCCTGAACCAGCAGGCGCAGGAACTGCAGCGCGCGGTGGAAGCCTTCCACCTCGACGCGGGCGGTGCCGCATACCGGCCGGCGCTGGCCTGAGCCCCATACCCCCGCAAGAAGGAACCGCCATGAACGCCCGCATGCCCACGCCCACCCTGCACAGCGCCGACGCCCTGGAGCGCATCGGCCAGGTGTGGGACGCGCAGATCGTCCCGCAGCTCACCGAGTACATCCGCATTCCCGCCAAGTCGCCCATGTTCGCCCCGGACTGGGCAGCCGAGGGCCTGCTCGACACCGTGGTGCGCAACGCCGCCGCCTGGGTCGAGGCACAGAAGGTGGCCGACCTGACACTGGAGATCGTGCGCCTGCCGGGACGCACGCCGGTGCTGTTCTTCGAGGTGGCGGCCACGCGGGCGCACGCCACGCAGACGGTGCTGATGTACGGCCACCTCGACAAGCAGCCCGAGTTCGAGGGCTGGCGCAAGGACCTGGGCCCCTGGACGCCCCAGTACGAGGACGGCAAGCTCTACGGCCGGGGCGGCGCCGACGACGGCTACGCCGTCTACGCCAGCATCGCCGCCGTGCAGGAGCTGCAGCGCCAGGGCGTGCCGCACCCGCGCATCGTCGGCCTGATCGAAACCTGCGAGGAAAGCGGCTCCGCCGACCTGCTGCCCACCATCGACGCGCTGCGCCCGCGCCTGGGCGACGTGGGCCTGGTGGTGTGCCTGGACAGCGGCGCGGGCAACTACGACCAGCTCTGGCTCACCACCAGCCTGCGCGGCATGGCCAGCGGCACGCTGAAGGTGGAAATCCTCACCGAGGGCGTGCACTCGGGCGACGCCTCGGGCCTGGTGCCGTCGAGCTTCCGCATCCTGCGCCAGGTGCTCGACCGGCTCGAAGACAGCCGCACCGGCCGCCTGCTGCCCGAGGGCTTCCACTGCGCCGTGCCGCCCGAGCGCCTGGCCCAGGCGCAGGCCACGGCCGCCATTCTGGGCGACGCGGTCTACCGCAACTACCCCTGGGCGCACGCAGGCTGCGGCGGCGCTTCGGCCTTTGCCCTGCCCACCACGCAGGACCCGGTGCAGGCGCTGCTGCGCCGCACCTGGGAGCCCACGCTCAGCGTGACCGGCGCCGAGGGCCTGCCCACGCTGCGCAACGCCGGCAACGTGCTGCGCCCCTACACCGCCTTCAAGCTCAGCCTGCGCCTGCCGCCGCTGGTGGACGCCGCCGCCTGCGTGCAGGAGATGAAGGCGCTGCTCGAAGACAACGCACCCTACCAGGCCAAGGTGACCTGGGAGATGGAAGGTGCCGCCAACGGCTGGAACGCGCCGGACACCGCGCCCTGGTTCGCCCAGGCGCTCGATGCCGCCAGCCTGGCGCACTTCGGCGCGGGCGTGGGCTACATCGGCCAGGGCGGCACCATCCCGCTCATGAACATGCTCAGCCAGGGCTTTCCGCGCGCGCAGATGATGGTCTGCGGCGTGCTCGGCCCCAAGAGCAACGCGCACGGGCCGAACGAGTTCCTGCACGTGCCCTACGCCAAGAAGCTCACCGCCGCCGTGGCCCAGGTCATCGCCAGCATGCCATGAGTTTTTGGCCTCCAGGGCTTGCCCAGAAAGCGCTGACAGCTTCTCTTTCAATAGCAAGAAAGCCCCGTGTGGCCCGTGGGGCGAAGGGCCCTCTATGATGCGCCGAGCCCCGCCCCCGCCAACGCACCATGCCTGACACCTCCGACCTGGACGCCCTCGCCTACACCCTGACCGCCTTCACGGCCAGCGATGGCGAGAACCTTGCCGTGTACGACTGGCCCCGGCCCGACGCGGCGCACGCCACCGTGCTGCTGGTGCACGGGCTGGGCGAGCACGCCGGGCGCTACGACGCGCTGGCGCAGCGCCTCGGCGCCTGGGGCTGCGCCGTGCGCGGCTACGACCACTACGGGCACGGCGAATCCGGCGGGCCGCGCGGCGGACTGCCGTGGGACACGCGCCTGCTCGACGACCTGGCCGACATCGTCGATGCCACGCGCGCGCACATGCCCCCGGGCCAGCCGCTGGTGCTGCTGGGCCACAGCATGGGCGGGCTGGTGGCGGCGCGCTTCGTCGCCCTGGGGCTGCGGCCGGTCGATGCGCTGGTGCTGTCCTCGCCCGCGCTCGATGCCGGGCTGGGCCCGGTGCAGAAGCTGCTGCTGGCCACGCTGCCGCGCATCGCGCCCAACCTGCGCGTGGGCAACGGGCTGGACGCGCACTACCTCTCGCACGACGACGCCGTGGTGCGCGCCTACCTGGCCGATCCGCTGTGCCACAACCGCATCAGCGCGCGGCTGGCACGCTTTATCGCCGAGGCCGGGCCAGCCACCGTGGCCCGCGCCGCGCACTGGCAGGTGCCGACGCTGCTGCTGTGGGCCGGGGCCGACCGGCTGGTGAACCCGGCGGGCAGCCGCGCCTTCGCCGCCGCCGCGCCCAAGGGGCGCGTGCAGACGCACTGCTTCGAGCCGCTGTACCACGAGCTGTTCAACGAAAGCCCTGAACTGGCCGAACCCGTGTTCGAGCGGCTGCGGCACTGGCTGGCCGCGCACGGCTGACGCGCTGCTACGGCGGCGGCAGGGGCCGGGCCAGGCTGCCGGCGCGCTGGCCGGTCTTGGACAGGTACATGGCGCGGTCGGCGCTGGCCAGCAGCGCCTCGGGGTCCTCGCCATGCTCGGGGTACATGGCCAGCCCGATGGACGCGCCGATGCATACCAGCAGCGCCTGCTCCTGCGCCTGGATCTGCCAGGGCTGCGCCAGCACGCCCGACAGGCGCTGCGCCAGGGCCTGCGCCTGCTCCTGCCGGTCGATGCCGCGCAGCAGCACGGCGAATTCATCGCCTCCCAGCCGCGCCACGAAGTCCGAAGTGCGCGCCACGTGGCGCAGCGTCCGCGCCACGTGCACCAGCACCTGGTCTCCGGCGGCATGTCCATGGGTGTCGTTGATCGGCTTGAAGCCGTCGAGATCGAGGTAGAGCACGGCGAACCGCGACTGCATGCGCCGCGCCAAGGACGCTTCGGCCGCCATGCATTCCATGAACTTGCAGCGGTTGAGCAGGCCCGTCAGACCGTCGTGGCTCGCCAGGTACTCGATGTGCTGCTGGTGCGCGTGGCGCTCGGTCACATCGGTGAAAGTGCGCAGCATGCCGCCGCCTTGCACGGGCAGGCTGCGTATTTCCAGGATGCGCCCGTTGGGGCGCCGGCGCACCACCAGCGGGGGAATGGGCGCTCCATCGGCCGGCTGGAAATGCGCGATGGCCTCGGGCGGCAGGCCATCGAACTCGCCATGCTCGCGCTGGTAGCGGATCACGTCCTCGACGTGGGGGCGGTTCTGCAGCACCTCGGGCGGCAGGTCGAGCAGAGTGAAGACGCGCTGGTTGCAGAACTCCACCCGCCCTTCCGCGTTCACCATGGCCACGCCCTGGTCCAGGCTCTGCAGCGTGGTCTGCAGGATGGCCGATTCCCGCGCCAGCAGGGCCGCGCTCTCGCGCGCGGCGGCTTCGGCACGGGCCAGCAGGACCTGCTGGCGCTTGAGCTCGGTGATGTCCAGATGCGCATACAGGCACTCGCCGGCGCCGCCGGGGCGCGCCACCACGCGGCAGTGGCGCGGCCCGGGCAGCGTCAGCTCGAACGGGGCGCCGGTGAAGCGCAGCATGTCGCGCAGGGTCTGCAGGCCCTGGGTGCAGGCAGCGGCATCGGGCGTGTCCACGCGCAGCCATGCCGCGTGGAACACGTCCGCCAGGGTGGCGCCCACGGCGGCCTGCGGGTCGCGCAGGCGGTACATGTGGGCGAACGCCGCGTTCACCCAGGTGATGCGCCCCGCGGCATCGCACAGCATCAGGCCGTTGGGCACGCGGTCGAGCAGCGACAGCGGCGAGCCGCTGTCCGGCGGCGGCGTGGTGCTGGCCTGGTCGTGCAGCACGTCCTGGTGCAGGCGCCACAGGCGCAAGCGCCCCACGCCTTCGAGCGGCAGCGACGACACCAGCAACTGGCGCCCCCGGTGCGCGAACACATAGGGCTGGGCCTGGTGGCGATGGCGCGCGATGCCTGCCTCGATGTACTTGTCGATGTGCGCCATCTCATCGGCATCCAGCCGCCCCAGGTAGAAGCGGCGCAGGTTGTGGCGGTAGTGCTCGCCCGCGAAGACATGGCCTTCGTGCTCGGGAAAGTAGCGCAGGAACATGTCGTTCCACGCCACCGTATGGTCCTGCCCATCGAACAGGCACATGGCGACACCCAGCCCGTCGAGCATGTGCCCGAGGGGTTCTATCCACGCATTCAGACGGGTGTTCATGGTGTGCAGGGTTCCGGCCTACATATCCGAAACCTATGGTGTCTCTGTTTTCATTAGCTTACACCAGCAGCATGAAATGCCGATTGCGCATTTCTACGCACGAACCCTCATATTTGGGATGCTCTGCACGAATCACCGCGCCGCGTGCATCTGCCGACTCGGGCGGTCTGCCGCGCACGCTTACCGCCCAATTCGTGCAGAGCATCCCGTGCGCCGGCGCCACGCCAGCCAGGCGAGCCCGGCGCCCGTCAGGCCGATGGGCAGCAGCGAGCCCCAGTTGAGCAGCGCCCAGCCCTGCGTGGTGACCAGCGCGCCCGAGGCGAACGAGGTCAGCGCCATGGTGGCGAACACGCAGAAGTTGATGGCCGCCTGCGCCCGGTCCTTCTCCTCGGGCCGGTAGGCCTGCATGGCGAGCGTGGTGCTGCCGGTGAAGAGGAAGTTCCAGCCCACGCCCAGCAGCGTCAGCGCCACGGTGAAGTGGGCGATCTCGACCCCCGCCAGCGCCACGGCCACGCAGGCGGCGTTGAGCAGCACGCCCACGCCCATCACCGCCAGCACGCCGAAGCGCTTGATCAGGTGCCCGGTGAAGAAGCCGGGTGCGAACATGCCGATGACGTGCCACTCCAGCACGAACGCCGCGTCGGCGAAGTCGTAGCCGCACACCTGCATGGCCAGCGGCGTGGCCGCCATCAGCAGGTTCATCACGCCGTAGCCCAAGGCGGCGCCCAGCGTGGCGACGAAGAACGCCGGCTCGCGCAGCAGCGCCCCCAGCGGACGGCCCTGGGATGCCGCGCCGTCCGCCGCCTGCGCCACGGCCGGAAACCGCACGAACGCCATCAGCAGCATGGACAGCAGCCCCACCAGCACCAGCGCCACGTAGGCCCCCGCGAATGGCGCGGCCAGCAGGTTGCGCGTGTGGTTGGCCAGGTTGGGCCCGGCCACGGCGCCCAGCAGCCCGCCGGCCAGCACCAGCGACACGGCCTTCTCGCGGAAGGCCGGGGGCGCCAGCTCGGCCGCCGCGAAGCGGTACAGCTGCCCATTGGCGCTGTAGTAGCCCGCCACCACCGTGGCGGCGCACAGCAGCCAGAACTGGTGCGCGAACGCGGCCCCGGCGCACAGCAGGGCCGAGACCACGGCCACCGCCAGCCCGATCTGGAACGACGCCTGCCGCCCCCAGCGCCGCTGCGTGCGCGCCACCAGCCCGGTGGACAGGGCGCCGCCCACCACGTAGCCCATGACGGGCAGCGTGGCCATCCAGCCGTAGGGGGCGAGCTGCAGCCCGACCAGGCCGTTGATGGCGATGAAGACGACGTTGTTGGTGAGGAAAAGCCCTTGGCACAGGGCCAGCAGCCAGAGGTTCTTGTTCATGGTGTTTTGTGCTGCATCAATTCCGAGCAATTAACTGGGGCATTGTGCCGTGGCGTTGACCCAGGTCAGCGCCGCGGCCGTAACCCCGCCGTAAGGTGCGGGCCCATGCGCGGCGCCTGAACGCCGTGCCGGCAAGGAAACCACGTGACCCACGAAGCGAGCATCATCGACCCTGCCACCATGGCAAGGTCAAGCCCTGGCGCCCCCGATGCAGGCGCCCCTCCCCCGCGCGCGCCGGAACTGGTCTGCCCCGCAGGCAGCCTGCCCGCGCTCAAGGCCGCCATCGACGGCGGCGCCGACTGCGTCTACCTCGGCCTGCGCGACGCCACCAACGCGCGCAATTTCGCGGGCCTGAACTTCGACGAAGCCGCCATCCGCAGCGGCATCGCCTACGCCCATACGCGCGGCCGCAAGGTGCTGCTGGCGCTCAACACCTACCCGCAGGCCAGCAACCCCGCGCCCTGGCGCGCGGCGCTGGACAAGGCGGCCGCCTGGGGCATCGACGCCGTGATCCTGGCCGATCCGGGCCTGATGCGCTACGCCGCCGAGCACCACCCGCAACTGCGCCTGCACCTGTCGGTGCAGGGCTCGGCCACCAACCACGACGCCATCAACCTGTACCACCAGCAGTTCGGCATCCAGCGCGCGGTGCTGCCGCGCGTGCTCTCGCTGGAGCAGGTCAAGCAGGTGGTGCAGCGCACGCCGGTGGAGATCGAGGTATTCGGCTTCGGCAGCCTGTGCGTGATGGTCGAGGGGCGCTGCGCGCTGTCCTCGTACGCCACGGGCGAGTCGCCCAACACGCACGGCGTGTGCTCGCCGGCCAAGTTCGTGCGCTGGCAGGAAACGCCCCAGGGGCTGGAGTCGCGCCTGAACGGCGTGCTCATCGACCGCTACGGCAACGGCGAGAACGCCGGCTACCCCACGCTGTGCAAGGGCCGCTTCGACGTGGGCGGCGAGCACAACTACTACGCGCTGGAGGAGCCCACCAGCCTCAACACGCTGGAGCTGCTGCCCCAGCTCGTGAAGATGGGCGTGCGCGCCTTCAAGATCGAGGGCCGCCAGCGCAGCCCGGCCTACGTGGCGCAGGTCACGCAGGTGTGGCGCGAGGCCATCGACCACTGCATGGCGCAGGGCCACCTGTACGCGCCCAAGACGGCCTGGATGGCCAGCCTCGACCAGGTGGCCGAGGGCCAGCAGCACACGCTGGGCGCCTACCACCGCCCCTGGAAATGATTGCATTGAGAGCCCCACGATGAAGCTAGCCCTCGGTCCGCTGCTGTACTACTGGCCGCGCGACACCGTTTTTTCCTTCTACCAAGCCATGGCCGAGACGCCCGTGGACGTGGTCTACCTCGGCGAGGCCGTGTGTTCGCGCCGCCGCGAGCTGCGCCAGAGCGACTGGATCGACATCGCGCGCATGCTCAGAGACGCGGGCAAGCAGCCCGTGCTCTCCACCATGACGCTGCTCGAATCCACCGCCGACGTGGCCGCCATGCACAAGATCGTGCGGGACGAGGAGTTCCTTGTCGAAGCCAACGACATGGGCGCCGTGCACAACCTCGCGGGCCAGCGCCCGTTCGTGGCCGGCCCGCAGCTCAACCTGTTCAACCCCGACGCCCTGGCCTGGATGGCCGGCCTGGGCGCGCGCCGCTGGGTCATGCCGCTGGAAATGCGCCAAGGCGACCTGGCCATGCTGCAGCAGCACCGGCCCGCCGGACTGGAGACCGAAGTCTTCGCCTACGGCCGCATGCCGCTGGCGTTCTCGGCGCGCTGCTTCACCGCGCGCCACTACAACCGGCCCAAGGACGACTGCGGCTTCGCCTGCATCGAGCACCCCGACGGGCAACTGCTGCAAACGCGCGAGGGCGAGGGCTTCCTGGTGCTCAACGGCATCCAGACCCAATCCGCGCGTGTGCACAATCTGCTGCAGGACGTGCCCGCGCTACGCGCCCTGGGCGTGGACCTGCTGCGCCTGTCGCCGCAGTCGCAGCACATGGCCGAGGTCATCGCCGCCTTCGACGCCGCGCGCCATGCCGCGCAGCCCGACCCCACGGCGCTGGAGCGCATGCGCGCGCTGATGCCCGCCGCGCCCTGCAACGGCTACTGGCACGGCAAGCCCGGCCTCGACCTGATTGAACCCGCGCACGCTTGACCCGGAGGCCCCATGACCACCACCCCGCCCGCCCCCTTCACCCTGCCGCGCCCCGTGGGCGCCGTGCTCGCGCGCCTGCCCGCCTACCCGGGCTCGGTGCTGCTGGTCACCGCCATCAACCTGGCGCTGGCGCGCCACCTGCCCGACGACGTGAAGGCGCTGCTGAAAGACAAGCGCCTGTCCATCCGCGTGCGCGACGCACGCCTGGCCTTCGACTTCTCGTGGAACGGCCAGCGCTTCGCGCCCAGCGCGCCGCAGGCCCAGCCCGACCTGGCCATCAGCGCCAACGCGCAGGACTTCATGCTGCTGGCGCAGCGCCGCCAGGACCCGGACACGCTGTTCTTCAACCGCCGCCTGGTGATGGAGGGCGACACCGAGCTGGGCCTGGTGGTGAAGAACGCGCTTGACGCCATCGAGCTGCCCGTGCTCGACCCCGCGCACTGGACGCCGCGCGCCGTGCTCGCGCGCCGCGCGCCGCACCTGGCGCGCCAGTTGCCACCGCTGCCGCCGATTTTTGGAGGCCGGCCATGAACGACCCTGCCCCCGCCCACGACCACCCGCTGGTCTATTCCTGCTCCGGCTGCTCCAGCGCCGCGCAGCTCGCCAACCACGTCGCCGTGCAGCTCGACCGGCGCGGCGTGGCCGAGATGTCGTGCATCGCCGGCGTGGGCGGCGACGTGCCCAAGCTGGTCAAGCTGGCCCAGTCGGGCCGCCCCATCGTCGCGCTCGACGGCTGCCCGCTGGTGTGCGTGAAAAGCAGCCTGGCGCGCCACGGCATCGCCCCGGCGCGGCACTACCAGCTACACGAATACGGCGTGAAGAAGCGCAACCACCAGGACTTCGACCCCGGGCAGGCCGCCGAGGTGCTGGGCCGGGTCGAGGCCGACCTGATCGACCACCCGCTGCGCAAAGAGGCCGCATGAGCATTTCTCCCCGCCGCGTCATCGTCGGCATTTCCGGCGCCAGCGGTGCCGTCTACGGCGCACGCCTGCTGCAGGCGCTGCGCGAGATCGGCAACGTCGAGTCGCACCTGGTCGTCTCCGACGCCGGCTGGCGCAACCTGCGCCACGAGCTGGACATGGACCGCGCCAGCGTGGAAGCCCTGGCCGACGTGGTGCACGCGCTGGACAACGTGGGCGCCAGCATCGCCAGCGGCTCGTTCGGCGCGCAGGGCATGGTCATCGCGCCCTGCTCCATGCGCACGCTGGCGGCCGTGGCCCACGGCCTAGCCGACAACCTGCTCACGCGCGCGGCCGACGTGGCGCTCAAGGAGCGCCGCCGCCTGGTGCTGATGGTGCGCGAATCGCCACTGCACCTGGTGCACCTGCGCAACATGGCCACGGTGACGGAAATGGGCGGCATCGTCTGCCCGCCCATGCCCGCGTTCTACCAGCGCCCCACCAGCGTGGGCGAGATCGTGGACCACAGCGTGGCGCGCGCGCTCGACCTGCTGGGCATCGAGAACGCGCTCGCCCCGCGCTGGCAGGGCCTGCCGTCAAACTCCTGATTCGATAGCTGCCAGCGCTTACCAGTAAAGCGCCAGAGGCCAATTTCATTCAAAACATGCACTACCGCGACCTGCGTGACTTCATGGCGCAACTGGAGGCAGCCGGCGAGTTGCGCCGCATCGCCGCGCCCGTCTCCCCGCACCTCGAAATGACCGCACTGGCCGACCACGTGCTGCGCGCAGGCGGCCCGGCGCTGCTGTTCGAGCAGCCCACGGGCCATGCCATGCCGGTGCTCGCCAACCTGTTCGGCACGCCCGCGCGCGTGGCGCGCGCGCTCGGCGTGGCCGGGCTGCCCGAGATCCGCGCCTTCGGCGAAGTGCTGGCCGCGCTGAAAGAACCCGAGCCGCCGCGCGGCGTGAAAGACCTGTGGGGCAAGCGCGACCTGCTCAAGACGCTGTGGAGCATGGCCCCCGCGCACGTGCGCCGCCCGCCGTGCCAGCAGGTGGTGTGGGAGGGCAACGAGGTCGATCTGGCGCGCCTGCCCATCCAGCACTGCTGGCCCGGCGACGTGGCGCCGCTTGTCACCTGGGGCCTCACCATCACGCGCGGGCCGTTGAAAAAGCGCCAAAACCTCGGCATCTACCGCCAGCAGCTGCTGTCGAAGAACCAGCTCATCATGCGCTGGCTGTCGCACCGCGGCGGCGCGCTGGACTTCGCCGACCACTGCCGCCTGCACCCCGGCCAGCCCTACCCCGTCGCCGTCGCCATCGGCGCCGACCCGGCCACGATCCTCGGCGCCGTCACGCCCGTGCCCGACACGCTGTCGGAATACCAGTTCGCCGGCCTGCTGCGCGGCGCGCGCACCGAGGTCGCGCCCGCGCTCGGCGTGCCGCTGCAAGTGCCGGCCAGCGCCGAAATCGTGCTCGAAGGCCATATCCGCCCCGACGCCAGCCACACGAGCGGCTGGCAGCACGCGCTCGAAGGCCCCTACGGCGACCACACCGGCTACTACAACGAGTGCGCCGAGTTCCCCGTGTTCACCGTCGATCGCGTCACGCTGCGCGAGGATGCGCTGTACCACAGCACCTACACCGGCAAGCCGCCCGACGAACCCGCCATGCTCGGCCTGGCGCTGAACGAGCTGTTCGTGCCGCTGCTGCAGCGCGCCTTTCCCGAGATCCTCGACTTCTACCTGCCGCCCGAGGCGTGCAGCTATCGCATGGCCGTGGTGCGCATCCGCAAGGCCTACGCGGGCCACGCGCGCCGCGTGATGATGGGCGTGTGGAGCCACCTGCGCCAGTTTCTCTACACCAAGTTCATCGTGGTGGTGGACGAGGACGTGGACGCACGCTCATGGCCCGAAGTCATCTGGGCGCTGACCACGCGCATGGACCCCAAGCGCGACACGATGCTGATTGAGCACACGCCCATCGACTACCTCGACTTCGCCTCGCCCGTGGCCGGCCTGGGCAGCAAGATGGGGCTGGACGCCACCAACAAATGGCCGGGGGAAACCCAGCGCGAGTGGGGGCGGCCCATGGCCATGGACGCCGAGGTCAGCGCGCGCATGCATGCGCTGGCGGACGCGCTGGGGCTATAGCAATCGCTACTTAAAAGATAGCTGCCAGCGCTTTCACACAAGGGCTGGAGGCCCAAAAGGCTTTAAATCTCGATCTTTGACCCGAGCTCCACCACCGCATTGCTCGGCAGGTTCAGGAAGTCGGCCACGCCGCTGGCGTTGTGGTGCATTTGCGCGAACAGCTTCTCGCGCCACGGCGCCATGCCGCTGCCGACGCTGGGCGTGACCACGTCACGCGAGAGGAAGTAGCTGGTGGTCATGGCGTCCAGCTCGCAGCCCCGGCCGCGCATCAGTGCCAGGGCACGGGGCAGGTCGGGGTCGTTCTTGAAGCCGTAGTTCACCGTCACCTGCCAGCAGTCGCCGCCCAGGGGCTCGATCTGCAGGCGCTTGTCCATGCCGATCCAGGGCACCTCGTGGTTGTGCACGGTGACGAACAGGTTCTGCGCGTGCAGCACTTTGTTGTGCTTGAGGTTGTGCAGCAACGCGTTGGGCACGATGCCCGGCTCGCCCGTGAGGAACACGGCGGTGCCGTCCACGCGCGTGGGCGGGCTGGCCATCACGGCGGTGAGAAAGTCGCGCAGGTCGATGGCCTCGGCACGGCGCTTGTCGTGCAGCAGTTCGCGCCCGCGCTGCCAGGTCATCATGAGCAGGAACACGCTGCCGCCAATGAACAGCGGGAACCAGCCGCCTTGCAGCAGCTTGAGCAGGTTGGAGCTGAAAAACGCCAGATCCACCAGGAAGAAGCAGCCCGTGGCCGCAATGCACAGCGGCAGCGGGTAGCGCCAGTTGTAGCGCACCACAAAGAAGGTCAGCGTGGTGGTGATGAGCATGTCCAGCGTCACCGCGATGCCGTACGCCGCCGCCAGATTGCTGCTGGAGCGGAACATGACCACGGCCAGCACGATGGCCACGAACAGGCTCCAGTTGACGAAGGGCATGTAGATCTGCCCGGCTTCCTTGACGTTGGTGTGCTCCACGCGCAGGCGCGGCAAGTAGCCCAGCTGGATGACCTGCTTGGTCACGCTGTAGGCGCCGGTGATGAGGGCCTGCGAGGCGATCACCGCAGCGGCCGTGGCCAGCACCACCAGCGGCATCAGCGCCCAGGCGGGGGCCAGCATGTAGAAGGGGTTCTTCACTGCGTCCGGGTTCTCCAGCAACAGGGCGCCCTGGCCGAAGTAGTTCAGCGTCAGCGCCGGCATGGCGATGGAAAACCAGGCCACGCGGATGGGCTGCTTGCCGAAGTGGCCCATGTCGGCATACAGCGCCTCGCCGCCGGTCACGCAGAGCACCACGGCACCCAGCAGCACGAAGGTGGTGCCGGGGTTGGCCAGCATGAAGCCCAACGCATAGTGCGGGCTCAGCGCCCACAGGATCTCGGGGTGGCGCGCAATCTGCGCCACGCCCAGCGCGGCGATGGTGACGAACCACACGATCATCACCGGCCCGAAGAAGCGGCCGATGCTGCTGGTGCCATGCTTTTGCACCATGAACAGGCCCAGCAGGATGACCAGCGTCAGCGGAATGATGGCGCCATGCAGGTTGGGCGACATCACCTCCAGGCCCTCCACGGCACCCAGCACCGTGATGGCCGGGGTGATAACGCCATCGCCATAGAACAGACAGGTGCCGAAGATGCCCACCACCAGCAACGCGCGGCGCAGCGCGGGCTTCTCCTTCACCGACTGCGAGGCCAGCGCCAGCATGGCGACCAGGCCGCCCTCGCCGTTGTTGTCGGCCCGCAGCACCAGCACGACGTACTTGAGCGAGACGATGAAGGTGAGCGTCCAGAAGAGGATCGACAAGATCCCGTAGACGTTATCGGTAGTGAACGGCACGTGGCCCGAGCCGAACACTTCCTTGACGGTATAGAGAACGCTGGTGCCGATGTCGCCATAGACGACGCCAATGGCACCGAGGACAAGCGCTCCCAATGGTGATTTGGTGCTTTGCACAGTCTGGGACCCCGCAGGGTTCCATGTGGTGTGGGAGCGCTATTGTGCGCTGGCCTCACCGTGGCGTGCCGCCAGGCGCGTACGTATTGTTGCAACGCGACAACTCCCCGCAAGCCATGCAACCGGCGCGCCCCAGGCCAGCAGACGCCGCGCAAGGGCCGCCCCGCTGCGCAGCCGCTCAGAGGGGTGTTCTTCAGTCATACACCTCGGCCTCGGGGTCGGTGGCCTCCAGCTCGTAGCTGGCGGCGAGCATGGCCAGGCGCGCTACCACGCCGTACATGTAGAAGCGGTTGGGCGCGCTGGCGCCGGGGCGCGCGCCCGGCTGGGGCAGCTGGCCGCCGTGGGCGAAGGCCAGCGGCACGAAGGCCGCGCCCGGGGCGTTGAGGTTTTCTTCGTCGCCGCGCTCGGCGTGCACGCGGTAGAAGCCGCCCACCACGTAGCGGTCCATCATGTAGACCACCGGCTCGGCCACGGCCTCGTGCATGCGTTCCTGGGTACGCACGCCTTCCTGGACGATGACCTCGCTCACCGTCTGCCCGTCCTTGATGACGGCCATCTTGTTGCGGCTCTTGCGGTTGAGCTGCTCCAGCTCCTTGGCGTCATGCACGGTCATGATGCCCATGCCGTAGGTGCCGTTGTCGGCCTTGACGATGGCAAAGGGCTTCTCGTTGATGCCGTATTCCTTGTACTTGCGCCGCACCTTGGCCAACAGCCCGTCCACGTGGCTCTGCAAGCTTTCCAGGCCCTGGCCCTCGGCGAAATCCACCGCGCCGCAATGGCTGAACAGCGGGTTGATGAGCCAGGGGTCGATGCCCAGCAGCTTGCCAAAGCGCTTGGCCACCTCCTCGTAGCTCTTGAAGTGGCGGCTCTTGCGGCGCACGCTCCAGCCCGCGTGCAGCGGCGGCAGCAGGTACTGTTCGTACAGCTCTTCCAGGATGCCGGGCGCACCCGCCGACAAATCGTTGTTGAGCAAGATGGTGCAGGGGTCGAACCCCTTGAGCCCCAGGCGGTGCTTGGTGCGCACCACGGGCTCGATGGTGATCTCCTCGCCCCCGGGCAACTCGACACGCATCGGCTTCTTCACCTCCGGGCTGATGGAGCCGATGCGCACATGCAGCCCCGCCATGTTGAAGATGCGCGCCAGCTGGGCCAGGTTGGCCAGGTAGAAGGTGTTGCGCGTGTGGTTCTCGGGAATGATGAGCAGGTTGCGCGCCTCGGGGCAGATTTTTTCGATCGCCGCCATGGCCGCCTGCACGGCCAGCGGCAGCATCTCCGGTGTGAGGTTGTTCCAGCCGCCGGGAAACAGGTTGGTGTCCACGGGCGCGAGCTTGAAGCCAGCGTTGCGGATGTCCACCGAGCTGTAGAACGGCGGCGTGTGCTCCATCCACTCCAGGCGGAACCAGCGCTCGATGGCGGGCATGGAATCGAGGATGCGCTGCTCCAGCTCGTTGATTGGGCCCGTGAGCGCGGTAATGAGGTGCGGAACCATAAATGCCCTGGTGTAAAGGTCAACCGGGCCATTTTAGGGACGCGCGGCGCGGCTTATGCGCATCGCGGCATATGAAAATTCCGCCGCGCCGCAGCCGCCGGGCCTCAACGCTTCCAGAACGCGGGCGACAGCATGGCCATGAAGCTCAGAATTTCCAGCCGGCCCAGCAGCATGGCCAGGGTGCACACCCAGATCTGGAAGTCGGTCAGCACCGCGTAGTTGGAGCTGGGGCCGACGGCGCCCAGCCCCGGCCCCATGCAGTGCACGCTGGCGAGGATGGCCGAGAAGGCGGTCAGCGGGTCGATGTCGGTCAGCAGCAGCACCATGCTGAGCACGATCACGGTGGCGCCGTACACCA
>Ga0222428_100343_pt1 | contig 22226 bp, 13 predicted proteins | sample 2B5Ametagenome_FD_182471 | JGI IMG/M metagenome (GOLD analysis project Ga0222428, IMG submission 182471) | Enriched microbial communities from leaf-cutter ant dump, University of Wisconsin, Madison, United States - 2B5A (version 2) | ecosystem: Environmental > Terrestrial > Nest > Insects nest >...
GATGCCGGCCACGGCGCGCGACCCTTCGGGCACGCGCGTGCTGGTGTTGTGCGGGCAGCCGCTGCAGAACCAGGGCATGCGCTCGCCCGTGTCGATGGTCGTGGCGGCCAGGCCGCGCTCGCGCGCCTCGACGACCGAAATGCGCTCGTCCATGCGCGCCACGATGTCGGCAGGCACGCCCAGCTTCTTGAGGCGCTTGGCGATGGCCTTGGCGATGATGGCCGGCGTCAGGTCGGCCTTGGGGCGCAGCAGCCAGTTCTGGCTGGGGTTGGGCATGCTCCACTCGCCGCCGGTGTTGTCGCCCTCGATCTCGTCGAACTTGCCCAGCACGTTGGGGCGCACGTCGGGGCGCCAGTTGTAGAGCTCTTCCTTGATCTGGTATTCGATGACCTGGCGCTTTTCCTCCACCACCAGGATTTCCTGCAGCCCTTGCGCGAAGTCGCGCGTGATGGTGGCCTCCAGCGGCCAGACCACGTTGACCTTGTGCACGCGGATGCCGAGCTGGCGGCAGGTCTCGTCGTCCAGGCCCAGGTCCACCAGCGCCTGGCGCGTGTCGTTGTACGCCTTGCCGCTGGCGATGATGCCGAAGCGGTCGTGCGGGCCCTGGATCACGTTGTAGTTGAGCTTGTTGGCACGCACGTAGGCCAGGGCGGCGTACCACTTGTAGTCCATCAGGCGCGCCTCCTGCTCCAGCGGCGCGTCGGGCCAGCGGATGTGCAGGCCGCCCGGGGGCATCACGAAGTCCTCGGGCAGGACGATGTTCACGCGGTCGGGGTCCACCGAGATGCTGGCGGACGACTCCACCACCTCCTGGATGGTCTTGAGCCCCGACCACAGGCCCGAGAAGCGGCTCATGGCGAACGCGTGCAGGCCCATGTCCAGGATGTCCTGCACGCTGCTCGGGAAGAACACCGGCAGGCCGCAGGCCTTGAAGATGTGGTCGCTCTGGTGCGCGGCCGTGCTGCTCTTGCTGATGTGGTCGTCGCCCGCCACGGCGATCACGCCGCCGTGCCGGGCCGTGCCCGCCATGTTGGCGTGCTTGAACACGTCCGAGCAGCGGTCCACGCCCGGCCCCTTGCCGTACCAGATGCCGAAGACGCCGTCGTACTTCTTCGACTCGGGGTAGATGTCGAGCTGCTGCGTGCCCCACACGGCCGTGGCGGCCAGCTCCTCGTTCACGCCAGGCTGGAAGACGATGTTCTGCGCGGCCAGGTGCTTGCGCGCGCTCCACAGCGACTGGTCGTAGCCGCCCAGGGGCGAGCCCCGGTAGCCGCTGATGAAGCCCGCCGTGTTCAGCCCCGCGGCCGCGTCGCGCTGGCGCTGCAGCATGGGCAGGCGCACCAGGGCCTGCACGCCGCTCATGAAGGCGCGGCCCGCGCCCAGGGTGTATTTGTCGTCGAGCGTGACGGTTTCGAGCGCGCGGCGAACGTGATCGGGCAGCGGGGCGTTCATGGTTTTTGTCTCCGTGGGGTGCAGGTCCGCAGCCTCTTGGGCGCGGCATCTTCGCGGCGCCGGTGGGCACCGCTTGTAAAGAGTGCAGTGTATGTGCCCGATTCGGATAAGTGTTTGCTTTTTTTGCCGAGTTAACCCTGATGCAAGAAAGATCCTTTCCAAAAAGAATGCACAAATGGAAAATCTTGACCGTTACGACCTCGCCATCCTCCGCGAGCTGCAGGCCGAGGCCCGCCTGACCAACGCCGAGCTGGCGCAGCGCGTGGGCCTGTCGGCCGCGCCGTGCTGGCGCCGCGTGCGCGCGCTGGAGGAGGCCGGCTTCATCCTCGGCTACCACGCCGAAATCAACCGCCACAAGATCGGCCTGGGCGTACTGGCCTTCGTGCGGCTGGACGCCGAGCGCAGCACCGGCGACCTGACGCGCGCCATGGAGCAGGCCATCGCCAAGATCCCCGAGGTCGTCTCCTGCCACTACATCAGCGGCACCGGCACGTTCGAGCTGCAGGTGGTGGCGCCCGACCTGGACAGCTTCTCGCAGTTCGCGCGCAACGTGCTGCTGAACCTGCCCAACGTGAAGGACATGCACACCAGCTTCTCGCTGGGCGAGGTCAAGGCCGGCGGCGCGCTGCCGCTGGCGCACCTGACGCCTGCGCGTGCCAGCGGGCGCGGCTAGCGCGCTGCGGTTTCCATAGCTGCCCGCGCTTGCCCCCTGAGCGCCGGGCGGCTTTTTCCTGCGATATCCGAGGGCTGCCAGGGGGCGGCCCGGCCCGCGGTGGCGGGCGCCCGGCATCCCCGCCACAATCGCAGTCACATGCCGCCACAGCCCACCCCCGACAGCGGTCCCGCGCCAGCGCAACCGTCCCCCGAAGCCGCCCGCGCATCCGCCAGCGCGGATGCCGCCGAAGCAGCAGCCTCCGCCGGCCTGGAGCACAGCGCCGCGCAGCGCGCGCCCTCCTCGCCCTTCGCGCCGCTCTCCGTCCCCGCCTTCCGCATGCTCTGGCTCACCTGGCTCGCGGCCAACACCTGCATGTGGATGAACGACGTGGCCACGGCCTGGCTGATGACCACGCTGACCAGCTCGCCCGCGCTGGTGGCGCTGGTGCAGACGGCCTCCACGCTGCCCGTGTTCCTGCTGGGCCTGCCCAGCGGGGCACTGGCCGACATCCTGGACCGGCGGCGCTACTTCATGGCCACGCAGTTCTGGGTGGCCGCCGTGGCCGTGATGCTGTGCGCGGCCATCCTCTGGGGCGGGCTCAACGCCTACATGCTGCTGGCGCTCACCTTCGCCAACGGCATCGGCCTGGCGATGCGCTGGCCCGTGTTCGCGGCCATCGTGCCCGAGCTGGTGGGGCGCCACCAGCTGCCGGCGGCGCTGGCGCTCAACGGCGTGGCGATGAACGCCTCGCGCATCATCGGGCCGCTGGTGGCCGGCGCCATCATCGCCGGCGCGGGCAGCGCCTGGGTGTTCGTGCTCAACGCCGTGCTCTCGCTCATCGCGGGCTTCACCATCATGCGCTGGCGGCGCACGCCCACGCCCAACCCGCTGGGGCGCGAGCGCCTGACCAGCGCCATGCGCGTGGGCCTGCAGTTCGTGCGCGAGTCGCCGCGCATGCGCGCCGTGCTCTGGCGCATCTCCATCTTCTTCCTGCACGCCACGGCCCTGCTGGCGCTGCTGCCGCTGGTGGCGCGCGACCTGGAGGGCGGCGGCGCGGGCACCTTCACGCTGCTGCTGGCCAGCATGGGCGCGGGCGCGATCGGCGCGGCCATGTTCCTGCCGCGCCTGCGCCAGATGATGGCCATGGACGGGCTGGTGGCGCGCGGCACGCTGGCGCAGGCGGTGGGCACGGCGCTGGTGGCCTTCGCGCCCACGGTCTACGTGGCCGTGCCCGCCATGGTGCTGGCCGGCGCGGCGTGGATCACCACGGCCAACTCGCTCACCGTCTCGGCCCAGCTCGCGCTGCCCAACTGGGTGCGCGCACGGGGCATGTCGATCTACCAGATGTGCATCATGGGCGCCACGGCCGCGGGCGCGGCGCTGTGGGGCCAGGTGGCGGCGCTGACCAGCGTGCACATGAGCCTGGCCGTGGCCTCGGTCACCGGCGTGGCGGTGATGGCGGTGGTGCAGCGCCTGGTGCGCGACCGCCACGGCGACGAGGACCTGAGCCCCTCGCGCGCCTTCAAGATGCCCCAGGCCGACACGACGCCCCAGGCAGGCCTGCGGCTGGTGACCAGCATCGAGTACTTCATCAACCCCGCACGCGCGGCCGAGTTCCGCGCCGTGATGCAGGAGAGCCGCCGCGCGCGCATCCGCCAGGGCGCCCTGAGCTGGGAGCTGCAGCACGACATCGCCGATCCGCGCCGCTACGTGGAGCGCATCGTGGACGAGTCGTGGACCGAGCACCTGCGCCGCTTCGACCGCGTCACCACCTCGGACGTGGCGCTGCGCGACCGCAAGTTCGCCTTCCACGTGGGCGACGCACCGCCCGTGGTGTCGCGCTACGTGGTGGAAGGCGAATGAGGCGCTCCTGAAAAAGGAGCTGCTTGCGCTTGCCACCAGCCATTTTCAGCCTGTTTCCTTCTGAAAATGGCTGGCAGCAAGCGCAAGCAGCTATTCTTTCGGTAGCGCCATGCGCACGATGCGCGCCGGGCAGTTGGCATAGGCCTGGGCCACGCGCAGTTGCATGAGCCGGTGGCCCGGCGGGCTGCGAAAGCCCGGCAGCACCGCATCATCCACCACGTCCAGATCGCCGTTGACGCGCAGGCGCGCGCCGCGCGCGAAGTCCACGAAGACGAGGCCCGCCGCCCCGCCCGCGCCAGCCAGCAGCCGCGCGTCGCGCTCCGTGTCGGCCAGGAAGTGGAAGGTTCGCGCGTCGCCGAAGGCCAGCAGCGGGTAGATGCCCTGCGGCGTCTCCACGCGCGGCAGTACCTGCGACCAGAGCGCGCCCGAGGGCTCGCGCACGGTGATGAAGCAGAACGCCTGCGCGTCCATGAAGCGCGCCTGGCCCGCGCTCAGCTGCGGGGCGATGGTGCCCTGCATCTCGCACGCGAGCTCCTCCACGCCGAAGCGGCGGTGCGCCTCGCGCTCGCCCGCGTGGAACACGGCCTCGGTGCCGTTCACGATGCGCATGGCGGCTCCTTCCACACGAGGCGCGGCAGCCCGGGCTCGTCCCGCTCGCTCACCAGCTCCACGCACACGGCCACGCTGCGCGGCGCGCCGGGCCAATCGGGCAGCGCCCCGCCGATGCGCGCGCGCCCCTGCAGCAGCACGCTGCGGCGCGCGTCGAAGTCCACGAACAGCAGCGCGATGGCATCGCATTCGATCAGGTTGCCCAGCGTGTTGAACAGGTTGTTGCCGGGGTAGTCGGGGAAGACCACCTCGGCCCCCTGCACGCGCAGCAGCGGCCCGTCGCCCTGGCCACGGTACGAGCAGTCGCATTCGCCCGCCGCGCTGGCCGAGCCGACGAGGAAGAACGCCCGCGCCTCCAGCCAGGGCTGGAGGGCGCCCAGGCGACCGGCCGCGCCTGAGCCGGCAGCGCCTAAGCCGGCAGCGCCTGTCAGAAGAACCCCATCGCCTTGGGGCTGTAACTCACCAGCAGGTTCTTGGTCTGCTGGTAGTTGGACAGGGCCATCTTGTGGTTCTCGCGCCCGATGCCCGACCGCTTGTAGCCGCCGAACGCCGCGTGCGCAGGATAGAGGTGGTAGCAGTTGGTCCACACGCGCCCGGCCTTGATGGCGCGGCCCATCTGGTAGGCCTGCGTGCCGTTGCGCGTCCACACGCCCGCGCCCAGGCCGTACATGGTGTCGTTGGCGATGGCGATGGCCTCCTCCACGGTCTTGAAGGTGGTCACCGAGGCCACGGGGCCGAAGATTTCTTCCTGGAACACGCGCATCTGGTTGTTGCCGAACAGCAGCGTGGGCTTGACGAAGAAGCCGTCGTCCATCTCCTGGCCGGGGCGGTTGCGCTCGCCGCCGGTCAGGCACTGCGCGCCTTCCTCCTGGCCCAGGCTGATGTAGCCCAGGATGCGCTCCATCTGCTGCTGCGAGACCTGCGCGCCGATCATGGTGCTCTTGTCCAGCGGGTGGCCCTGCTTCATGGCCTGCACGCGCTTGACGGCGCGTTCGATGAAGCGCTCGTAGACCGACTCCTGGATCAGCATGCGCGAGGGGCAGGTGCAGACCTCGCCCTGGTTGAGCGCGAACATGGAGAAGCCCTCCATGGCCTTGTCCAGGAAGTCGTCGTCCGCGTCCATCACGTCGGCGAAGAAGATGTTGGGGCTCTTGCCGCCCAGCTCGATGGTGGAGGGGATCAGGCTGTCAGCCGCCGCGCGCAGGATGCGCTGGCCCACGGCGGTGGAGCCGGTGAAGGCGATCTTCGTGATGCGCTGGCTGGTGGCCAGGGCCTCGCCCGCCTCCTTGCCGTAGCCGTTGACCACGTTGATGACGCCTGCCGGCAGCAGGTCGCCGATCAGCTCCATGAGCACCATGATCGAGGCAGGCGTCTGCTCGGCGGGCTTGAGCACCACGCAGCAGCCGGCGGCCAGCGCGGGCGGCAGCTTCCACGCGGCCATCAGCAGCGGGAAGTTCCACGGGATGATCTGGCCGACCACGCCGATGGGCTCGTGGAAGTGGTAGGCCACGGTGTGCTCGTCGATCTCGGAAATGCCGCCTTCCTGCGCGCGGATGCAGCCCGCGAAATAGCGGAAGTGGTCGATGGCCAGCGGGATGTCGGCCGCCATGGTCTCGCGCAGCGGCTTGCCGTTGTCGATGGTCTCGGCGATCGCCAGCAGCTCCAGGTTCTGCTCCATGCGGTCGGCGATGCGCAGCAGGATGTTGGAGCGCTCGGCCACCGGCGTCTTGGCCCACTTGTCCTGCGCGGCGTGGGCGGCGTCCAGCGCCAGGTTCACGTCTTCGGCGCCCGACTGCGCCACGCGGCAGAACGGCTTGCCGGTGATGGGCGAGACGTTGTCGAAATACCGGCCCGCCAGCGGCGCGACCCACTTGCCGCCGATGAAGTTGTCGTACTGCTGCTTGTAGGGGTAGGCGTGTCGAGGTTGAAGCGCTTGAGTTCGAACATGTCCATGGTCTTGTCTCCTTGTCGTTGCGGCCTGGCACCGCGCCGGCCGCCAGTGCTGACGCAAGGCGCATGCCAGTGCGCCCCCGCGCCTGCGGCCGCCGCGCGCTGTCACAGCCGCTGCGCCAGGCTGTGACAACACGGTGTTGCAGACTGCGACAGCCCCCGTTCCTATAATTTCCCGCAGTGCCCGCCAGAGGCCAGGAGACAAGCATGCGTGGAGCTTTCGATCCCCTAGAGCGGGTTCATGATCTGTTCATGGTGCCCGTTGCCCCGCCCAGGGGGCAGGTGCAAGGCGCAAAGCGCAGCCGGGCTGGTGGCCCGGCGAGCATTTGCAACGCGGCAGATGCCCCCTGGGCGGGGCAACCCTGCGGGCAAGGCAGCAGAAAGCCGCACTCTTCGTTGCGCACCTTGTCCAGGCCGCCAGCATGGCCTGCGGCGCGCGCCTAGTTTGCGGCTCTCTGCTGCCTTGCGGACACCATGAACAGATCATGAACACGCTCTTACAACAGGCCCGCCGCCAATTGGTGGAGTGCGGCACTGTGGCCTCCGGCGCGCTGGGCGAGCGGCTCACGCGCTCATGGCAGCGCAGCCTGCACGCCGGCCTGCAGCCGCTCTCGCGCGGCCCGGCGCCCGAGCCGGTGGAAGGCGCCGCCTTCCACCGCGTGCTGCAGCGCAACGAACAGCTGCTGGCCTATGCGCGGCCGGTCATGGACTACCTCTACGGCCAGATCCAGGGCAGCCACTGCATGCTGGTGCTGGCCGATGCGCACAGCACCCTGCTGCACACCCTGGGGGACGACGCCTTCCTCGACAAGGCCCAGCGCGTGGCGCTGCGCCGCGGCGCGTCCTGGGACGAGCGCGAGCGCGGCACCAACGCCATCGGCACCGCCGTGGCCGAGCGCGCCGCGCTGCAGGTGCGCGGCGCCGAGCACTTCCTGGAGCAGAACGGCTTCCTGCACTGCTCGGCCACGCCCATCTTCACCGCCCAGGGCGAGGTGGCCGGTGCCATCGACATCTCGGGCGACCGCTACGCCTCGCAGCGCCATGCGATGGGCCTGGTGCACGGCGCGGCGCGCATGATCGAGAACAACTGGCTCAAGGCGCGCTACCCGCAGCACCTGCGCCTGCACCTGCACGCACAGGCCGAGGGGCTGGACACGCCGGCCGAGGGCATCGTGGTGCTGACACTGGGCGGCGTGCTGGTGGGCGCCAACCCCGAGGGCATGCGGCTGTTGAATCTCGCGCCCGCCGACTTCTCCGCGCTGCGGCTCGACGGCCGCCTGCACGCGCGCCTCTCGCGCCTGCTGTCCCTGGCCGGACAGGCGCCGCAGGCGCTGGAGCTGCCCGACGGGCGGCGCCTGCACATGCGCGTGCAGGCGCCCGCCGCCACGGTGGTGGCCTGCGCACCTTCGCGCGCGGCCCCCCCGCCCGCCCGGGACGCGCTGGCCGAGCGCGACACCGGCGATGCGCAGTGGCACGCCGCCACGCAGAAGGTGCGCCGCATCCTGCACAAGCCCATCCCCCTGCTGGTCCTGGGCGAATCGGGCGTGGGCAAGGAGGTCTTCGCGCGCGCCTGCCACGACAGCGGGCCGCGCCGGGGCAAGCCCTTCGTGGCCATCAACTGCGCGGCCATCCCCGAATCGCTGATCGAGGCCGAGCTGTTCGGCTACGCCCCCGGCGCCTACACCGGCGCGCAGCGCGGCGGCAGCCCGGGCCGCATCCGCGAGGCCGAGGGCGGCACGCTGTTCCTCGACGAGATAGGCCACATGCCGCTGCTGCTGCAGACCCGCCTGCTGCGCGTGCTGCAGGAGCGCAAGGTCGTGCCGCTGGGCGGAGCCCCCGTGGCGGTGGACTTCGCGCTGATGAGCGCCACCCACCGCCCTTTGGCGCAAGCCGTGGCGGACGGTAGCTTCCGCGGCGACCTGTACTACCGCATCAACGGGTTCAGCGTGCACCTGCCGCCCCTGCGCGAGCGCACCGACTTCGCGGCCCTGGCCGCCGCCATCGTGCGCGAGGCGGCGGGCACCCAGTGTCCCATCGCCCCCGACCTGCTCGCCGCCTTCCAGCGCTACGCCTGGCCGGGCAACCTGCGCCAGCTCACCAGCGCGCTGCACACCGCCTGCGCGCTGCGCGAGCCGCACGAGCCCTGCATCGGCTGGCAGCACCTGGCCGACGACCTGCGTCTGGCGCTGCAGGAGCCCGCGCAGCCGCCCCTGGCCGCCGGCATGCTCAAGGATCTGTCACGCCACGCGCTGCACGCGGCCCTGCGGGACACCGGCGGCAACGTGAGCGCGGCCGCGCGGCGCCTGGGCATCAGCCGGCAAACCATCTACCGCCATCTCCGTTCCGAAGGCTGAGTCAGGCGAAGCTGCGCCGCAGCACGCCCAGCAGCACCGTGCGCAGCAGCGGCGCCAGCGCCTCGGGCGGCGCGCCGGGCCGCAGCGCGGCCTCCAGCGCATCCCAGTGGGCGGCCACCGTGCCCGTGACCTCGGCGCGCCAGCGCGCGGCCAGGCGCGGGGCGCCCTCGGGCGGCACGCGGGCCTGGTGCGTGATCACCAGGTAGTGGGTGCAGGCCGCCTCGACCGCATGGCGCTGCACGTCGCCCGCCGCGCTCTTCTTCTGCAGCGCGCGCACGGCCCAGGCCGTGGTGCCGCCCAGCAGCGCCCCCAAAGCCGTGCCCGCGCCCAGGGTCAAGCCGCCGAGACCCACGTCGATCAATGCGCCCGCCTTGGCGCCCGCGGCGGCCCCGGCGGCGGCGCCCGCCGAGGTGCCGACGGCCAGCGCCGCCGTGCCGTCGCCGCGCGGGGCGGGCAGGGCAGCGGGCGCCTCGGGCGGCGCCGGGGGCTGGCCGTGCAGCGTGCGCAGCGCGGCGTCCAGCGTGTGCAGGTGCTGGGCGTAGCCGGCCGGGTCCAGGACGGCGGCGCGCAGATGCCGGACCAGGGCCTGCAGCGACTGCGCGAACCGCTCCTCGCTCTGCGCCTCCCAGGCCTGGCGCAGCCGCTCCAGCGCGGCGCCGCGCTGGGGCAGCAGGGCGGTGGCGCGCTCGAACAGCACGGGCTCCAGCACCCAGCTTTCGCCCCACGCGGCCCAGGGCAGCGCGGCCAGCGGAGCGCCCTGCCAGGCGGCGGGCACGGGCGCGTCGGCCAGGGCGATCACCGCGTCCACCGGCTCGCCGTGCGCGTCGGTGAAGCGCAGCTGGTCCTGCGTGCCCTGCTCGGCATGCGCCGCGACGACGGCGCGCAGCGCATCGGCCTGCGCGGGGCTGGCGCCGAGCACGCCCAGCACCACGTCGCCGGGCAGGGCGGCGCGCAGCGCGTCGAAGTCCTGCAGGTCGAGGTGCAGGCCGCGCACCAGCCGGGCCTCGCGCCAGCGCGCCCAGGCGGCCAGGGCCAGGCGCGGCAGCACGACGACGAGCAGCAGCAGGCCCACGTACATCCACACCCAGCGGCTGCCGGCCGCGCCCTGCCCTGCGAAGTTCTGCGTGGCCGCGATCTCCTCCAGCGTGAACGGCGCCAGGCCGAACAGCGCGGTGAGCGGCCAGAACAGCACGGCGACGATGGCGTGCACCTGCGCGGCGTCGAGGAAGGTGCTTTCCCAGCCGAACTGGTAGCGCACGACCAGGCCGCGCAGCAGCAGCGACAGCGCGATGCCCGCGCCCCAGGCCGCCGCGCACAGGTGCAGCACGCGCGCCAGGCGCTGCGCGAACGGCGCAGCGGTGGCGGCGAACCAGCGGCCGTAGAAGTCCGCCGCCACGCGCGCCGCCAGGCCGCGCCGGGCGGGCCGCGCCCAGCGGCGCAGCGCCTGGGGCAGCTCCGGCACCGCCGCCGGCTTGCGCCAGGCGCGCCACGCCAGCAGCGCGTACATCGCCAGGTTCCAGGCCAGTACCAGCAGCAGCGGGGGCGAGAGCAGGTCCACGCGGTGGGCGTTGGCGATGCGGTCGGCCGCCAGCCCCAGCAGCAGCGCGCCGATGGGCAAGGCGCGGGCCAGCCAGCGCAGGCGCGCGCTGGGCCGGGCCAGGGCGGCGATGGCGGCGTCGCGCGTGCCGGCACGCTCCACGAGGGCCTGGGCGCGCGCCTGCACCACGTCACCCACCTCCACGCGCGCCACGCCGCGCTGGCGGGCCGCGGCGACGGCCTGGCGCAGGGCTTCCTCCAGCTCGGGCGGGCTGACCGCGCCCGCCTGTTCGACGGACTGCGCGAGCAGCACGGTGCGCAGCTCGGATTCGGTCACCGGCAGAGAGGGCAATGCTCCTTCATTCATAGCTGCTGGCGCTTGGTGCATAAGCGCTGGAGGCCATTTTTGCTATTGCTTGGGCCACAGCGCCCACAGGCGCAGGTTCTGCTTGAGCCGGCCGGCCAGCTCGCCCGCCTCGGCCCCCCAGCCGGCGAAATAGTCCGCGCGCACCGCGCCGACGATGGCGCTGCCCGTGTCCTGCGCCATGACCAGCCGCGCGAGCTGCGCCGTGGGGCCGCTGGAGGCCAGCCACACCGGCGTGCCGTAGGGGATGCTCTGGCGGTCCACCGCGATGGAGCGGCCCGGCGTGAGCGGCACGCCCTGCGCGCCGCGCGGGCCGAAGGCGGCGTCCAGCGCGTCGAGCGGCTCCTCGCGGAAGAAGACGTAGCGCGGGTTGGACCAGAGCATCTCGTTCACCCGCTGCGGGTTGGCGCGCGCCCAGGCGTTGATGCCGGGCCAGGTGGCATCGCGCACCAGGCCCTGGTCCAGCAGCCACCGGCCCACGCTCTTGTAGGGCTGGTCGTTGGTGCCCGCGAAGGCCACGCGCACCAGGCGCACCGAGCCGTCGGCCTCCTGCACGCGCAGGCGGCCCGAGCCCTGGATGTGCAGCACCATGGCCTCCACCGGGTCGCGCACCCAGGCGATGGCGCGGCCGGCCAGGGCCGCCTGCACCTCGCGCGAGGTCTCGATCTGCTGGCGCGTGTACCAGGGCTTGCGCGTGCCCAGGTCGGCGGGCGGGCGGTAGAGCGGCACGTCGAAGCCGTTGCCGGGCTGGCGCGCAGCCTCCAGGTAGGGCTCGAAGTAGCCGGTGAGCAGGCCCTCGGCGCTGCCCTCCGGCGTTTCGATGCGGTAGGGCTGCAGGCGCCGCTCCATCCAGCCGCGCTGCTCCTCGGGGCTGGCGATGGAGAGCTGGCGCACCTCGCCGCACAGCGGCGCGAACGCGGGCGCGGGGCGTTCGCAGTTGCGCAGCCAGGCGTTCCAGGCCTCGTGCAGCGCGTCCTCCCCCACGCCGGGCAACTCGCTCCAGGCCACGGGCACCCAGCGGCTCTTGGACTGCGCGAGCGTGCCCGGCACGGCCGTGGGCCCGGCCAGCGGCGGCTGGGCAGCGGGCGTGGGGGGCGCCGCGGGGGCGGGCGCGGGGGCCGGCGGACGGGTGGAGCAGGCTGCCAGGATTCCTACAATCAGCGCCGTTGCAAGCAGGCGCGGCAGGCGCAGGGAGGGCGAATTCATGGGGCTGATTTTGCTTGAAGCGCTGCTGGCGCTGCTGGTGCTGGTGGCCATCGTCTGGTGGACCATGTTCTCGGGCCGCCAGCGCGGCGAGCTGCCGCCCTCCGAGCCCGAAGACAAGGCCGGCAAGAAGGATTGACATTTGTTTGCCGGCCCGCTTGCGGCTGGCACGGCGTCCTACAGACAGAGGCTGCCGGCGGTCGCTACGCTGTGCCCATCATTTCCTTCACTGGACACAAGGAGCCCTCTATGCGCAAACCTCTTCTCATCGGCACGGTAGCCGTGGTCATGCTGGCCACCGGCTGCGCCAACATGTCGGACACGCAACGCCGCACCGCCACCGGCGCCGGCGTGGGCGCCCTGGGCGGCGCGGCCGTGGGTGCCATCGCGGGCGGCCACGCGGGCACGGGCGCCGTGATCGGCGCGGGCGTGGGGGCCCTGGGCTCCTACATCTGGTCGCAGCGCATGGAAAAGCAGAAGCAGGAGATGCAGGCCGCCACCCAGGGCACGGGCGTTTCCGTGTCGCAGACGGCGGACAACCAGCTCAAGCTGGACATTCCCAGCGACATCTCGTTCGCCACCGGCCGCTCGGACATCCAGTCCAACTTCCGCCCCATCCTGGACCGCTTCGCCGACGGGCTGCGCAACAACCCGAACGCCGAGGTGCGCATCGTGGGCCACACCGACTCCACGGGCAGCGACGCGATCAACAACCCGCTGTCGATGGACCGCGCCACCAGCACGCGCAACTACCTCACCAGCCAGGGCGTGAGCGGCGCGCGCATTCACGTGGAAGGCCGCGGCTCGCGCGAGCCCATCGCCACCAACGACACCAACGACGGCCGCGCACGCAACCGCCGCGTGGAGATCTACGTGGGCGAGCGCACGCAGGGCTGACTTCCCTCCTCGCCTCAAAAACGATAGCTGCCAGCGCTTGTCCTGCAAGCGCTGGCAGCTATTTTTACCCCTACTCTCCGCGGGTGCGCCATGTGCCACTGGCACGCCCGATGCGCGGGCAACCGCGCAAGGGCCGCCCCGCCGCGCCGGTTGCGTCCCCCCTCCCGGAGCGCGCAGCGCGCAGAGAGAGGGGGGGAAGGCCCGAAGGGCCTCAGGGGGGTGTCCCACTTGTCGTGCGCAGCAGGTTGGCCAGCTCCACGGCGGACTTGACCTGCATCTTGTCGAACACGCGCGCGCGGTGCACCTCCACCGTGCGCACGCTGATGTCGAGCTGGTCGGCGATGAGCTTGTTGGGCAGGCCCTCGACGACGAGGCGCATCACGTCGCGCTCGCGGTCGGTGAGTTCGGCCAGGCGGTCCTGCAGCTCGTGCCGCGCGCGGCTGGCCTCCAGGTGCTGGGCCGACAGCTCCAGCGCCGCCTGCACGCGGTCCACGAGCTGGTTGTCGGAAAAGGGCTTCTCGCAGAAGTCGAACGCGCCGCGCTTGACGGTGGCCACCGCCGTGGGCACGTCGGCATGGCCGGTGAGGAAGATCACGGGGATGGCGGCGGTGTCGCCCCGCTCGACCATCTTGTCGAACAGCGCCAGGCCGCTCATGCCGGGCATGCGCACGTCCAGCAGCAGGCAGGCGGGCTGGCGCTGGCGGGGGCGCTCCAGCAGCATGAGCTCGAAGGACTCGGCGCTGGAGAACGCCTCGCTGAGCACGCGGCGCGAGCGCAGCAGCCAGGCCAGCGCCTCGCGCACCTCGGCGTCGTCGTCCACGATGTACACGGTGGCGTGGGATGCGGGTTCCATATCGGTTCAGTTCATCAATTTGCGCTCAACACGGTCGGCCGTCTATGCGGCGGGCTACTTCAGGCGAGGGCCACCGTGCAAGGGCCGCCCGGCCGCACGGGTGGCGTCCCCCTTCCAGGGGGAAGCGGCGCAGCCGCTCAGGGGGTAGCGGGCAAGGTAAAGGTGAATACCGTACCACGGGGGGCGCGGGGCGCGTGTTCCATGAAGCCCCCGTGCTGCTCCACCACCGTGCGGCACAGGCTCAGGCCCAGGCCCATGCCCTCGGCGCGCGTGGTGTAGAACGGCGTGAACAGGCGGGCGGCCACGTCCTCGCTGATGCCCACGCCCATGTCGGCCACGGAGAATTCGAGCCAGCTGCGGGCGACGTTGGAGGCCGCGCGGCGCACGCGCAAATCGAGGATGCGCGGGTGGATCTGCGGATCGTCCATGGCCTGCATGGCGTTGCGCGCGAGGTTGAGCAGCACCTGCTCGACCATGGTGCGGTCGCACAGCGCGGGGGGCAGGTCCTCCTCGATGTCCAGCGCCACGCGCACGTCCAGCTTGCGCGCCTGCAGCCGGATGATGGGCAGCACCGCGTCGAACAGGTCCTGCGCGGCCACGCTCTCGCGCGACTGGTCGCGCCGGCGCACGAAGTCGTGCACGCTCTTGATCACGCGGCCCGCGCGCTCAGCCTGCTGGGCGATGCGCTGCACGGCCACGCGCACGTCGTCCAGGTCGTGCGGATCGGGCGCCCCGCCCGGCGATTCGAGCAGGTTCAGCGAGCCGTTGGCGTAGCTGGAGATGGCGGCCAGCGGCTGGTTCAGCTCGTGGCTCAGCAGGGACGCCATCTCGCCCACCGTGGCCAGGCGCGCCGTGGCCTGCAGGCGCTCCTGCGAGGTGCGCGAGAGCTCCTCCACGCGCCGCTGCTCGCTCACGTCGAGGAACGAGCCCATCCAGCCGGTGTGCAGGCCGTGCGCGTTGATGAGCGGCGCCTCGTAGATCATCACCGGGAAGCGCGTGCCGTCCTTGCGCATGAAGGTCGATTCATAGCCCTCGCGCGGCGGGTGCAGCCCGCCGGACATGCGCACCACCTGGCGCTCGCCGTATTCCTGCGCGTGCTCGGGCGGCCAGTACGGCAGCGGCGAGATCTGGCCCACCAGTTCGGCGGCCGCAAAGCCCACCATGTCGCAGAACGCGGGGTTCACGTAGGTGATGCGCCCGTGCAGGTCGCGCGCGCGCAGGCCCGTGACCAGCGAATCCTCCATCGCCTTGCGGAAGGCCAGCGCGTCGCCCAGGTCGCGCTCGGCGCTCAGGCGCCGCCGGTTGTCGCGCACCAGCACCACCAACACCGACACCAGCGCGATCGACATGGCCGTCACCAGCGCCGTGAGCACGTTGGGGAACACGCTGGGCGCGGTGTGCCAGCTGTCCATGCGCAGGATCAGCGTGGTGCCGGGCAGGTCGAACAGCTGCTGCGCCGTGAACATGCGCGAGCCGCGCCGCATGGCGCCCACCAGCGCCAGCCGCGTGCCGTCGGCCTCGGTGAACGACACCTCCTGCGTGCGCTGCAGGCCGGGCGCCACCAGGTCCACCAGCACGGTCTGCAGCGCGTAGGTGGCGACGAGGAAGCCCTGCAGCCGGCCCTCGTCGATCAGCGGCAGGCAGACCTCCAGCATCTCGCCGCCCATGCCGTCGGGCATGGGCTGGAAGTAGCTGCTCGAATACGAAGGCCCGCTGATGCGGCGCGCGTTGGAGCAGGCCAGCGCGATCTCGGAATGCGTGCCGCTGCGCGCGGCCGGGTCCCAGTGCAGCGGGCGGTAGGGCGTCTCGGAATGCGCGCGCACGCGCAGCTGCGTGTCGCGCCACTCGATGCGCGCCAGCTCGCGGCGCGCGCTCAGCAGCTCGGCCGCGCGCGACTCCCACGAGGCCAGGTCCGGGTTGTGCGCCTGCAGGGCCTGCAGGCTCTGGATGTTGTGCGCGAAAGCCTTGCGGATGTCGGCCACGGCGTCCTGCGTGTCGCGCTCCAGCCGGGTTTGCACCTGGCTGGCCTCGTAGCGGCCCGCCAGCCACACCAGCGTGACCAGCATGCTGGCCACCAGCGCGACGAGCAGCATCCACAGCGACCAGCGGCGCCATGCGCCCACCCAGCGGCGCCAGCGGCGCGGCATGCGGGGTTCCTGTTGCACCACCATCTTTAAGTCAAATCAGGCCCTAGCGCTTGCTGGGCAAGCGCAAGCAGCTATTAATTTTGAGTATTTCACAGCACGCAATGCTCCAGCGCGGGCAACTGGCCGCGCACCTGCGCCAGGTGCGCCGCGTCCAGTTCGCCCAGCACCACGGCCGGGCCTTCGTCCTGCTGGGCCAGCACTGTGCCCCAGGGGTCCACCAGCATGCTGTGGCCCCAGGTGCGCCGCCCGTTCTCGTGCTGGCCGCCCTGCGCGGGGGCGAGCACGTAGGCCAGGTTCTCCACGGCGCGCGCGCGCAGCAGCACCTCCCAATGGGCGCGGCCGGTGGTGTAGGTGAAGGCGCTGGGCACCAGCAGCAGGTCGGCGCCGGCGCGGGCGTGCGCGCGGTACAGCTCGGGAAAGCGCAGGTCGTAGCACACCGACAGGCCCACGCGCCAGGGTGTGCCGCTGCGCGCAACCATGGTGAAGCGCGCCGGTTCGCGGCCGGCCTGGATGGTCTGCGCCTCGTCGAAGCGCTCGCGGCCGTTGTCGAAGCGGAACAGGTGGATCTTGTCGTAGCGCGCCACGCACTCGCCCTGGGCCGAAAACACCAGCGTGCTGTTGTGCACGCGTTCGGGGCTGTCGCAGGCCAGCGGCAGCGTGCCGCCCACGATCCACAGGCCCAGCTCCCGCGCCGCGCCGGCCAGGAAGCGCTGGATGGCGCCATCGCCCCAGGTCTCGCACAGCGTGAGCTTGTCGCTGTCGCGCAGGCCCATCGCGCCGAAGTATTCGGGCAGCACGGCCAATTCGGCACCGGCCTGCGCGGCCTGCTCCAGCAGGCTGCGCGCCTGGGCCAGGTTGTCCGCCAGCGATACGCCCGACACCATCTGCACTGCGGCGACTTTCATGAGGTCTCTCCTGAAGGGGATGGAACAGAGGATGCGCCCACGCCGCCCGCCCCGCCGGCGGGCGCGGCGGGCTTGCGCCGCTCCACGCGCTCCACGCGCGGGTCGGCCCAGGTGCCGTCGATGCGGAACTCCTGCGTGGCCGCCTGGATGAGCGGCCCGCGCAGGAACACCTGCGCCAGGAAGCTGCCCAGACCGATGACGGGGTTGATGGCGGTGGCCACCAGCGAGGCGGTCATGGCGTTGATCTCGGGCACGACGACCACGTGGAGCTGCTGCGTCTCGTGCTGGATGTCGGCGCTGCCCTCCATGAGCACGGCGGCGTTGACGCCCTTCATCTGCAGGTTGTTGGTGGTGGCCACGCCCTCGGCGATGCGCACGTCGCCGCGCACGAAGTCGAATGCGAAGCCCTCGCTGAACACGTCGCGGAAGTCGAGCGCGAACCGCCGGGGCAGCGACTGCAGGCTGAGCACGGACAGCAGCTTGGCCAGGCCCGGGTCGGCCTTGAGGAACTGGCCCGACTCCATGTTGACGTTCATCAGGCCGGTCATGGTGCGGTAGTCAGGCGACAGCGGCGAGCCCAGCCAGCCCACCTGGCCCTCGATGCGGCCCTTGCCGCGGCGCAGCACGCCCTCCATGCCGAAGCGCGCGAGCAGGTCGCCCGAGTCGCGGATGTCCATGCGGAAGTTCATCACCGTGCGCCGCTGCGCGCCCGCGCCGCCCAGCAGCGCCCAGTTGCCGCTGGAGGTCAGCGTGGCCTCGGGCGCCGAGAGGTTGAACTGCTGCAGCCGCCATTCGCGCTGCCCGCCCTCGGTGGCGCGGTTCACGGCCTCAATCTCCAGGCGGCCCAGGTGCCGGCCGCGCAGCTCGAAGTCGTGCACCACGATATCCAGCGCCGGGAGCTGGCCGGGCTGGCGCGCGTCGAGCAGGGCGTCCACCTGCAGCGCGTCCGATTGCGGGTCCGCCGCCTGCGGCACGGCCAGGCGGGACAGACGCGCGAAGACGCGGCCCTGGGGCGTGTCGCCGCCGCCGGGGTGGTATTCGATGTAGCCGCCCAGCGCATCGGCATCGATGTTGGCGCGCCAGACCTCGCCGGCGCGCGAGACGCCGGCCACCACGTCCTTCAGCGTGCGGCCCTGCAGCGTGACGGACGAAGCGCGCACCGCCATCTGGGTGGGCAGGTAGTCCAGCTCCGGGCCGGCCGGCGCAGCGGCGCCCGCGGCCGCGCCGGGCGCCGCGGGCGACTGCAGCAGCGCGCTCCAGGCATCGGCGTCGACCGCGCCCAGCGCCACGTTCGCCGTCACGCCGCGCGCGGGCAGCGGCGCGGCCTCTCCGGGGGCCAGCCCCAGCGAGATGGCGCCCGCGAGCACCCGGGCGCGGTCTTCGGCGCGGCCCTCGCCCAGGTCGCGCACGTAGGCCAGCGCACCGACGCTGCCCAGCTCCAGCGCGAGCTCGTCGCGCAGCGGCGCGCTGGCGGATGCCGCGGCCTCGCGCGTCAGGCGCGTCTCGAAGCGCACCGGCAGCGGCTCCTGCGCCGCCTTGCCCAGGGGCGCGGGCACGTCCAGCGCCATGCCGCGCAGGTCGGTGGTGACCTGCAGCTCTGGCACGCCGCGCCGCACGCTCAGGGCCATCGCATACGCCGCGCTGCCGCTGGCGTGCCGTGCCAGGCGCGACAGCAGGCCCAGTTGCGGCGCGTCGCGCAGGCCTTCGGCCGTGGCCGTGCCCTGGGCGCGCACGCGCACGCCCGAGTCGCCGGCTGCCGCGGCAGCGCCCTGCGGCACGCGCATGCCGCCCGAGAGCTGCACCTCGCCGCCCAGCGCGCGGCCCTGCACGCCGGCCAGGGTGAAGCCTTCTTCGCTGAACTGCACCGCACCGCGCGCGCCCGTGACCGTGGGCGCATCGGGCACGAAGCGCACGTCGTTGCCCGCCAGGGCGACGCTGCCGCGCACGGTGGAGCGCTCAATCGCGTCGATGGGCAGCTTCAGCGCCAGCTGCAGCTCGGCCGCGCCCGTGGCGGCGGCCTCGTCCAGCGCGCCATGCGTGAGCTGCGCGATCTGCGACGCGCCCACCACCGCCAGCATGTCGGCCAGCGGGCCGCGCACGGTGCCCGCCACGTCCACCACGGTGTGCTCCAGGTCGGGAATGCGCGCGTTCACCTGCCGCACGCGCAGCCGGGGCATGCCCTGGATGCTGCCCGAGGCCTCGCGCACCGCCATGCCGGCGCGGTCGAACACCAGCTCGCCCGCCAGCCCCACCAGCGCCGGCCAGGGCTTTTCGCCAGGGGGCTGCAGGGCGGGCGGCACGTAGCCGTAGGTAACGTCCTTGACCCGCGCGGCGATATGGAACTCGCCCGGGCCGCCGTGGGCGAAGGGCAGTTCGTGCAGGTCGCCCTTGACGCGAAAGCGCACCTGGCTCGCGCTGCCGGCGAGGATGGCGTCACGCACGTAGTGGCGCGACTCGGCGGGAATGTGCAGCGGCAAGTAGCGGTGCACGCGCGTGCCGTCGGCGCGCGCAAGCTGGCCCGACAGGTCCAGCACGCCGGGAAAACGCGAGCGCGCGGGCGACGTGGCCGGGTCGGCCGTGTGCCAGGCCAGGCGCGCCTCGCCCTGGGCATCGGCGTTGGCGAAGCGCAGGTCGCCTGCCTGCACGGCGATGCGCTCGCCGTCGATCTGCCAGCGCACCGTGGCGCCGAGCTGCTGCACGGGCACGACGGGCTCCTCGAACACGCCGGGCAGCAGCAGCGCGCCGTCGGCCATCGCCAGCACGGCACGGCCGCCGGCCTGCGTCAGCTCGAATTCCACGCGCGCACCGCTCAAGCCCATGGCGGAAGGGGCCCCGCCGGGCGGCACCTCCGCCAGCGCCAGGCCGGCCACGCGGCCGCGCGCCTGGTATTGGGACGGCCGCTCCAGCGGGCCGCTCCAGCTCGCCGCCACCTCCTCCACCAGCCCGCGCGGCGCATAGGTGGCCAGCGCGCCGTGCACCGCCTCGCCCAGCGGCAGGCGGCTGGCGATCTCGGAGAGCGCGGCCAGGTCCAGCCGGTCGGCACGCAGCTCGCCCTGCTCCTGGCCCGGGCGGCCCTGCCCCGTGTGGCGCAGCACCACGTTGCCGCCGGGCCACCGCAGGCCGTCATCGGTGGTGAACTGCAGGCCCTGCGTGGAGAACTCGAAGCCTTCGCCCAGCCATTGCCCCCCGAGCCGCCCCGCGATGCTGCGCAGCGCCAGGGGCTTGAGGTCCTGCCCCAGGGTGGCGTTGACCTCGGCGAGCGCCACGTCCGCCGTGCCGCCCACCACCTCGCCGCGCCGCACGTCCACCCAGGCGCGCAACGCGCCCCGGCCCTGGGCCACCCGCAGGGAGCCCAGGTCGGCGTGCCGTTCCAGGCGGGAGACGTCCACGCGCGTGAAGTGCGCGAACAGCTGGCCGCTCCACTGCTGCCACGCCCCGCCGTGGGTGGTCAGCAGCGGCTGGCGGAACTGGCCGTGGAGCGTGAAGCGGTCGCCCCACTCGGGCGGCGGCGTGGCGTCCAGCCGCACGCCGTGGCGCCAGCCGCCATTGCGCAGCAGCAGGTCCACCTGCGTGAGCGCCAGCGGCTCGGCGCCGCGCAGCTCGTCGGTCCAGCGCAGCGTGCCGCCGCGGATGGCCACCTCGGTCTGCGAGAACAGCCAGTCGGCCGCGGCGCTGTCGCCCTGCGCGCTGTCGCGAAAGGGCAGGCCGGCGATGAAGATGCGGCCGTCGCCTGCCCGGCGCACGTCCAGCTCGGGGCTGTCTATATAGAGTTGCTCGAACCCCAGGCGCAGCAGCGAGCGCGGCGACAGCGCCACCACCACGCGCGGCAGGCGCAGCGCCTCGCGCCCCTGGGCGTCCAGCAGGGCCACGCCGGACAGCTCCACCGTGGGAAAGACCCCCTCGCTGCGCGCCGCGATGGCGGCGATGCGCACGGGTACCCCTAGTGTCCGCTGGGCATAGCGTTCGAGCTGCGCTTGGTAGTCGCCGATACGCGGCACAATCCAGCCATGCAGCCCCCCCCAGGCGGCCGCCAGCAGCAGCCAGAACGCCAGCAGCGCGCCCAGCGCCCATCGTGCACAGCCCGCCACGCATTTCAGCAAGCGGGAAGGGTGGGGCGAAGGCTCTGTCATGGCGGGCGAAAAGGGTGGCAGGAATTATGACCCGCCCATCTCCTGAGGGTTCAGCACCCAACGGTGTCGTTCTGTACGGACGCGCCGTGCCGTTTTTGCCGTTCAGATGTCCTCGATTGAACCCGTAGCCCTTGCAGGCCCGCTTTCGGAATATTCGCGCTTCCACCAGCGCCTGCGGCGCCGCTACGCGCAGGAGCTCGCGCTGCTGCCGCCCGGCGTGCCCACGCGGGACGTGCTGGGCGCGACCTGCGATGCGCTGCTAGCCGCCGGGCACGACCTGGGCGCGGCCCTGCGCATCCTGCGCCAGCTGGTGATGGAGCGGCTGATCTCCCTGGACTGCGACGCCCGCGCCCCGCTGGCCGACATCACCCTGCCCGTCACCTGGCTGGCCGAGCTGGCGCTGGACCGCGCCTGCCGCCAGGCCCGCGCCGAGCTGGACGCGCGCCACGGCGCGCCGCAGGGCCCGCAGGGCCAGCCGGTGCAACTGTGGATCGTCGGCATGGGCAAGCTCGGCGCGCGCGAGCTCAACGTGTCGAGCGACATCGACCTGATCTACATCTACGAGCACGACGGCGAGACCACCGGCCTGCCGGACGGGCGCGGGCGCATCTCCAACCACGAATACTTCGCCCGCGCCGTCAAGACGATCTACGGCCTGGTCGGCGACACCACCGAGCACGGCTTCGTCTTCCGCGTGGACCTGGCGCTGCGGCCCAACGGCAATTCCGGCCCGCCGGCCTGCTCGCTGGCCGCGCTGGAGGAATACCTGCTGGTGCACGGGCGCGAGTGGGAGCGCTTCGCCTGGCTCAAGAGCCGCGTGGTGGCGCCGCTGGACTGCATCGCCAGCCCGGAGGTGCAGGCCCTGCGCGGCGTGGTGCTGCCCTTCGTGTTCCGCCGCTACCTGGACTACGCCGTGTTCGACGCGCTACGCGCTTTGCACGGCCAGATCCGCGACCATGCGGCCAAGCGCAGTGCGGGCCACCCGGGGCGCGCCAACGACGTGAAGCTCTCGCGCGGCGGCATCCGCGAGATCGAGTTCACCGTGCAACTGCTGCAGGTGGTGCGCGGCGGCCAGTTCCCCGAGCTGCGCTGCCGCCCCACGCTGGAGGCGCTGCAGCGCCTGGCGCGCGCCGGCCTCATGCCGCAGGAGACGGCCGCGCAGCTCGCCGACGCCTACACCTTCCTGCGCCGCGTGGAGCACCGCATCCAGTACCTGGACGACCAGCAGACCCATGTGCTGCCCACGCGCGACGACGACCTGGCCTGGATCGCCCAGACCCTGGGCCTGAGCTGCTGCGACTTCCTGCG
>Ga0222428_100346_pt1 | contig 21816 bp, 20 predicted proteins | sample 2B5Ametagenome_FD_182471 | JGI IMG/M metagenome (GOLD analysis project Ga0222428, IMG submission 182471) | Enriched microbial communities from leaf-cutter ant dump, University of Wisconsin, Madison, United States - 2B5A (version 2) | ecosystem: Environmental > Terrestrial > Nest > Insects nest >...
CCAAGCGCAGCGTCGATGCGCTTTGGGATCACATCGGTGAGTTGCTCCAGCAGTTCTCGCCGCAGGAGTGCATGAACTACTTCGCATCGGCTGGATACGTCAGCATATAAATCGAAAATGCTCTAGCAACCGAACCAGCTGGCGGCGACGGGTCACCAGAGCATGAAGATGCTGCTGCGCCTCATCTGCCATGGGTTTGGTGTAGCGGTCCCTATCAGGGCGCTTGTCGATCACTTCTGCCAACTCCGCCAGCATCAAAGCATCGACTCGACGCATTGATTCCGGAAAGCCTGGCTCTCGACCTCATGGCTTTCATGGCTGGCCTCCGCAGCATGCGCGCTGCTACGACTTCCCTGGCCGAAAGCGAAGTGGCGGAGGGGCGATCCTGCGATGCTGTTCGACCTACCCGGCCGTCGTCGCTGTCAAGGGCGGCGCGCGTTCATTGCACCTTGCCGAGGAAGGCCTGACACTTGCCGCACCTTCGACAAAACATCGATATTCGCTGCGCAGTGAATACGCGGTCGGGCGTCTCGGCTGCGCCGCCGGGCTCGCGGGCTGCGCCCCGCGCTTCGTGCCGAATCGCGGCTATCCGGCTTTGATCCCTTGTATCTTCAGTCCCACGTGATCGGAGTGCCGTTCACGCCCGGTGCAATCCGGCATCGGTGATTGGCCGCAGCATGCAGCTCGTTATCCCTCGGTGCGTCAAAGCCCGTGCGTCAGTCCTGAGCGCATGTCTGCGACTGGTCTCTGCAAGCCCGAACAGTTGCAGGAACCACATCCTTGGCGCGCGAGATCGCGCTCAGCATGTCGCTTGAATCCAGGGCCGGGTCCCAGAGGTTGCGATAGTGCTTCAGGTCGAGCCGCGGAAACTCGTCCTCCAGGAGTTCAATCGCCTCCGTCCGGTCGATCAACCGTGGGTCCGGCGGCAGCGCCAGTCGGTCGTGAAAGCGGCGAACGATGTCCAGCCCGAATGCGTGGAATGTGCCGATCCACATCGCTGCCGCCGCGACAGGATTGCTCGCGGCAATCCTCTCGCACAGTTCATTGGCCGCCTTGTTGGAGAAGGTGAGTACCAGGATCGTAGTGGGATCGACGCCGTCCGCAAGCAACCCTTCGATGCGACGAACAAGCGTCCGCGTCTTGCCCGTACCCGGCCCTGCCTGCAGCTGAAACGCCAAGCCACGATGTGCTGCCGCCTGAGCCTGCGTGGGGTCTGGGGTGAGCGGGGCTGCCACGGCGCCGGCGCCTACGGGGTGCGGCTCTTCGGCCGGTGGCAGCAGCAGTGCATCCAGCAACTGTTGCTGCACCACAGCGAGCGGCGCGCCGAAGCGCATCGCGATCGCGTCGGATGTCAGCCCTTCGTTGACATGCAACTCGCGCAACACAGGACGCGGCAGCAGGAACTCGCGCGCGAAGAGGTCCATCTTCACCTCACGTCGCTCGCGCGCCCCGTAGTCAAGGACGCGATCGACCCCGACCGGCGCATCCTCCATCGATCGGTCGGGCTCGACGTCCACCGTCACCACGTCCAGCGTGCCACCTTCCAGCACGACACGACCGAGTTCATGTGCGATCAAGAAGGCGCGCTCGAAGTCCGATCCGCGATCCTCGTAGAGGATGCCTCCAGCCTGACTGTCGAAGGTGGCTTTGCCTCCCTTGAGCTGTGAATCTCCTTCTTGCAGCGCGTACACATCCAGGCCGCGACTTGTGGCCTCCCGAAGCGCAAACGCCAGAGGTTGGGTTGGATCGCCGCCGGCCGCGACGTTCGCACGGTGCAGGCGTTCTGCTTCCCGGCGAGCGGCCTCGGTGGCGTCCATCGCTCAGTCCGACAACGCCTTCAGCGTCGCCTGCTGTTCCGGCGTCAACTGAGAAGTCGCGACCGCCTGGTCGAAAGTGATCTGTTCACCCATGCTCGGCTTCATGCTGGACCGAAAGGCATGTCCGGAGACCATGCCCGGTGGACCCTGCAGGTACGCAGCCACAGCTTGCGCTGTGGCGCCCAACTCCGACGCAAGCTTCTCGATGAATCGAGCGGGGATGGTGGCAGCACTGATGGCTCGATCACGCACGCGCATCAGAAAAGCCTTCTGAACCCTGTCGGAAGCGGAGGTGCCGGGTGGAACGCGACACGGCGCGCATGCGCTCAATGAGCGTATAATTCTGATTCGTAGTACCTCCCGGCCGCGCCTGCGGATCGGGCTTCGCTGCCGGCGCATGAACGACCCGAAACCTCACAGCCCCAGACCCGACGCCATCCGCAACGCCCGCCTCGCCGTGGGACTCACGCAAACAGAAGCCGCACAAGCTGTGCGCGCCTCGCTGCGTGGGTGGCAGCAATGGGAGGCCGGGGATCGAGCTATGCCGCCCGGCTTGTTCGAGTTGTTCATGCTCAAGACAGGCCAGTGGCCGCTCGATAGCGAAGCGCAGAACTGAACTGTGAGGTAAGACAGATGGCGAATGCAGCGGCAACCAATACGGGGGATCCCGGCGTCGAAGTGCGGAGCAACTCGATCCGCGTCTTCTTCATGTTCAAGCGCGCCCGCCATACCCATACGCTTCGGCTGGAACCGACCCGCAACAACATCAAGCACGCCGTCGGCCTGCGCAGCGCGGCGCTGTTCGCGCTGAGGAACGGCAGCTACAACGAGGCCGAATTCTTCCCGCACTCGCGCGCGGCCGCGAGCGTGGTGCCTGGCAAGCGCGTGGGCGAGCTGTGCGACCGCTACAAGCCCCTCAAGGCCGTGGACATCACGCCGGAAACGCAAACCCGCTACGAGATCGCGCTGGACATCTGCGTGGACACCCTCGGCCGCAATCGCATGGTCGATTCGCTGCTGCCCGAGGACATCCAGAAGCTGCGCGCGGACCTGATCGCCACGCGCGCCGTCTCCACGGTGAACCACTACCTGGCGACGTTCTCCGGCTTCCTCTATTGGTGTGAGAACAACAAATACTGCAGCGAACTCGGCAAGCATTGCGTGCGCTTCACGAAGAGCAGCAAAGACCCGGACCCGCTGACCTACGAGGAATACCTGTCGCTCATCGAGAAGGGTTGCCTGCACCCGATCGACAAGGCCGCCGTGACGGTGGCTGTCTACACCGGCCTGCGGCCGGGCGAACTGCTGGCCCTGGCCGTCGAGGACGTGGCGCCGGACTTCAGCAAGATCACGGTGCGGCGCTCCATCACGCAGTCGGTGACGTTCAAGGTGCCCAAGACGAAGAAGGAGCGCACCGTGCTGCTTCAGCCGCCGGCACGCGAGGCGATGAAGGTGCTTGTCGCCGATGCGGAGCAGCGCGAAGCGGCCGACCTGACCGTTTGGCTGAACCGCCACGAATCGCGCATCGATCACGTGCGCGTGCTGCTATCGCCGAAGACGCAAGCCCGCAAGAAGGTCGTCAACGACTACTTCGTGCCCAGCGCCTGGAACACGAAGTGGATCAACCTGGTGCGGCGTGCCGAAATCCGCCCCCGTCCGCCCTACCAGACCCGGCACACCTTCGCCTGCTGGAACCTCACGGCACGGGGCAATCTCGCCTTCATTGCCAACCAGCTGGGCCACAAGGACTACTCCATGCTCGTGACGGTCTACGGTCGCTGGATAGACACGGAGTCCTCCAGGGAGCTTGAGCGCATCTGGGAGGGCATGCAAAACATGGCCCAAACTACACCAAAATTACACCAAGAGCAGCCGGCGTAAACTCTAAGTTGTTGATTTTAATGAATAAATTAGACTTCTCGGCGCATACGCCCATGATGCAGCAGTACCTCGCCCTCAAGGCCGGGTACCCCGACACGCTGCTGCTGTACCGCATGGGCGACTTCTACGAGGTGTTCTGGCAGGACGCCGAGAAAGCCTCGCGCCTGCTCGACATCACGCTGACCCAGCGCGGCCAGTCGGCGGGCCAGCCGGTGCTGATGGCCGGGGTGCCGTTCCATGCGCTGGAGAGCTACCTGGGCCGCCTGATCAAGATGGGCGAATCGGTGGCGATCGCCGAGCAGGTGGGCGACGTGGCCACGGCCAAGGGCCCGGTGGAGCGCAAGGTGGTGCGCGTGGTCACCCCCGGCACGCTGACCGACAGCGAGCTGCTGTCGGACAAGAGCGAATCGCTGCTGCTGGCCGTGCACCAGGGCAAGCGCGCGCGCTGCGGCCTGGCCTGGCTCAGCGTGACGCAGGGGCGCGTGTTCCTGGCCGAATGCACGGTGGAGGAGCTGGGCGGCTGGCTGGCGCGCATTGCCCCAAGCGAGCTGCTGTACAGCGGCGGCGCCACGCAGCGCTTCGAGCAGCAATTGCAGCAGTTGCGCCAGAGCGGCGCCTGCACCTGCCCCCTCGCCCCGCGCCCCGACTGGCAGTTCGACAGCGCCCTGGGCGAGCGCAAGCTGCTCGAAGCCACCGGCGCCGCCACGCTGCAGGCCTGGGGCGCGCAGGATCTGGCGCAGGCCCACGCCGCCGCCGCCGCGCTGCTGCACTACGCCGAGCACACGCAGGGGCGCCAGCTCACGCACATCCACAGCATCCAGGTGCAGCGCGGCAGCGAGCTGATCGACCTGCCCGCCAGCACGCGCCGCAACCTGGAGCTGGTCAAGACGCTGCGCGGCGAGGATGCGCCGACGCTGTTCTCGCTGCTCGACACCTGCATGACCGGCATGGGCAGCCGCCTGCTCAAGACCTGGCTGCTGGAGCCGCTGCGCGAGCGCGCCGAGGCCAGCGCGCGCCTGGCCGCCACGCGGGCGCTGCGCGGCGATGCCGCCAGCGCCGGCCCCGCGCCGTGGAGCTGGCTGCGCGAGCAGCTCAAGGGCGTGAGCGACGCCGAGCGCATCACCGCGCGCATCGCGCTGCGCCAGGTGCGCCCGCGCGAACTCGTGGCGCTGGCCAAAACGCTACAGAAAGCAGAGCTGCTGGCGCAATCTGGACAAGCGCCAGAGCCGTATTTGGCCCAAATCTTCGGCCAGCTCCAGCCGCCGCCCGAATGCGCCGCGCTGCTGCAGCGCGCGATTTGCGAAGAGCCTGCGGCGCTGGTGCGCGACGGCGGCGTGATCGCCAGCGGCTTCGACGCCGAACTGGACGAGCTGCGCGCCATCCAGGGCAACTGCGACGCCTTCCTGCTCGACCTGGAAACGAGCGAGAAGGCGCGCAGCGGCATCCCCAACCTGCGCGTGCAGTTCAACAAGGTGCACGGCTTCTACATCGAGGTCACCGTCAGCCACCTCGACAAGGTGCCCCATGACTACCGCCGCCGCCAAACGCTGAAGAACGCCGAGCGCTTCATCACCCCCGAGCTGAAGGCCTTCGAGGACAAGGCCCTGTCGGCCCAGGAGCGCGCGCTGGCGCGCGAGAAGTGGCTGTACGAGCAGATCCTGGACCAGCTCCAGCCCCACGTGCCCGCGCTGACGCGCCTGGCCCACGCGCTGGCCGCGCTGGACGTGTTGTGCACCTTCGCCGAGCGCTCGCTCACGCTGGGCTGGTGCGCGCCGCAGTTCGTGCCCGAGCCGTGCATCGAGATCGAGGCCGGCCGCCACCCGGTGGTCGAGGCGCGCCTGGCCGAAACGTCCAGCGGCGCCTTCATCGCCAACCACACGCGCCTGCACGCGCACCAGCGCATGCAGATCATCACCGGCCCGAACATGGGCGGTAAATCGACCTACATGCGCCAGGTGGCGCTGATCGTGCTGCTGGCCAGCATCGGCAGCCACGTGCCGGCGGCCAGTTGCCGCCTCGGCCCCATCGACGCCATCCACACGCGCATCGGCGCCGCCGACGACCTGGCCAACGCGCAATCGACCTTCATGCTGGAGATGGTGGAGGCGGCGCAGATCCTGCACGCCGCCACGCCGCACAGCCTGGTGCTGATGGACGAGATCGGCCGTGGCACCAGCACCTTCGACGGCCTGGCGCTGGCCAGCGGCATCGCCACGCACCTGCACGACAGGACGCGCGCCTTCACGCTGTTCGCCACGCACTACTTCGAGCTGACCGAGCTGCCCGCCACGGCGCGCCACGCCGTGAACATGCACGTGAGCGCGGCGGAGAACAGCGCCGACATCGTGTTCCTGCACGAGATCCAGGCCGGCCCGGCCAGCCGCAGCTACGGGCTGCAGGTGGCCAAGCTGGCCGGCATGCCCGCCGCCGTGCTGCACCACGCGCGCCACGCCCTGGCGGCGCTGGAAGAGCGCGCCGCCGAAGACGCCCAGCAGGTGGACCTGTTCGCCCCGCCGCCCCCGCCCGAGATGGCCGTGGGCAGCGCCGTGGAGACCGCCCTGGCGCAGATCAACCCCGACCAGCTCAGCCCGCGCGAGGCGCTGGACGCGCTCTACCAGCTCAAGCGGCTGGGCGCCGCGTGACCCCGTCAGCGCAATCACGGTAAAAAAGCCATCCAGCCCTTGCCAGTCAAGCGCTGAGCGCTCTCTTTTTTGATCCCCACGGCCCCTGCCATGACCTCCATCGTCTTCTCGCACGCCAACAGCTTTCCGGCCGGCACCTACCGCGTGCTGTTCGGCCACCTGCGCCAGCGCGGCTTCGAAGTCAGCGCGGTCGAGCGCTACGGCCACGACGCGCAATATCCCGTCACCAGCAACTGGCCCCACCTGGTGCAGCAACTGGCCGACTTCGCCGCCGCGCAGCAGCAGCGCACCGGGCAGCGCGCCTTCCTGGTCGGCCACTCGCTGGGCGGCTTCCTCAGCGCCATGGCCGCCGCCCGGCACCCGGAGCTGGCGCGCGGCGTGGTGCTGATCGATTCGCCCCTGATCGGCGGCTGGCGCGCCAGCGCCCTGGGCATGGCCAAGCACACGCAGGTGGTGGGCGCCGTCTCGCCCGGGCGCGTGAGCCGCGCGCGGCGCAACACCTGGGCCAGCACGCAGGAGGCGCTGGAGCACTTTCGCCGCAAGAAGGCCTTTGCCCGCTGGGACGCCGCGGTGCTGCAGGACTACGTGACCCACTGCCTGCACGACGACACGCACGGCAAACGCGTGCTCGCCTTCGACCGTGCCGTGGAAACGCAGATCTACAACACCCTGCCGCACAACCTGGCGCGCCTGCTGCGCCAGCACCCGCTGCGCTGCCGCGCCGCCTTCATCGGCGGGCGCGACTCGGTGGAAATGCGCCAGGTGGGCATGGCGATGACACAGCGCATCACCGAGGGCCGCATCATGATGCTCGACGGCACCCACCTGTTTCCGATGGAGCAGCCCGCCGCCACGGCCGCCGCCATCGAGGCCGCGGTGCTGAACCTCGCGGGCTGACGGCGGCCGGCAAAAAAATCGTGGCGCACGCCACGGCCGCCGCCATTCCCCCTACACTGGGCGGATTAGTTACAGTGCGATACATATTGCAATGACTGCCGCTCATTTGCGTACGGCGAGTTTTGTGCTGCTGGGGGGCTTTGCGGTCGCCACCGCGGTGCGGACCCACAGCGACACCACCGTGGCCATCATGGTGGCCTCGCTCCTGATGTTCGCGGGCTGCTGGACCAGCGCCGCCCACCTGCTGGGCGCCAGGGCGGCGCGCAGGTTCGTTGCGATCGCCGTGGCCCTGGGGTGGTTCGCCGAGCAGATGGGCTCGGGCTACGGCTGGTTCTTCGGCAGCTACCACTACACCGAAGTGCTGGGCCTGCGGGTGGGCAACGTGCCCATCGTCATCCCGCTGATGTGGTTCTCCCTCACCTACGCGGGCTACGTCATGGCCAACCTGATCGTCTGGCAAGCCCCGGTGGTACCCGCCGGCACCATGGGCTGGGGCGCCACCGCATTGCTGACATGGATAGGCGCCATGATCGTCACCGCATTCGACCTGGGTGCGGACCCGTACCTGGTGTACGTACTCAAGGCCTGGGTCATGGAGAAAAAGGACGGCGCATGGTTCGGCGAGACGATGCAGGGCTTCGTCGGCTGGGTGTGCGTGAGCGCGGCCATCCTGGCGGCCTTCCGGCGCAGCGTGCGCCACCTCCCGCTGGCCTTTGCCAGCCCCGTGCTGCGCCGTGACGCGGCGGTGCCGCTGGCCATGTATGGCACGGGCATCGCCTTCCAGATGGTGCTGGGCGATCCGCCGGAAACCCGCGCCATCGCCCCGTTCGCCATGGGCATTCCGCTGCTGTGCGCCATTGCCGGCCTGCTGCGCTGGACGCCCCCCACTCAAGGAGCCACACCATGACGGATGCCCGACTGCGCGCTGCCAACGAGGCGGAGCTCAATGCCATGCAACTGGACACGGACCCTCTGGCCGACGACACCATCGCCCGCATCCTCGGCCCCTGGCCCGCGGGCATGCCCGCGCCGGACGCCCCGCAGTGGCAGGCAATCGCCACCGTGAACCAGGTGATCGCCCAATGGACCGACAACGCCAGCCTGCACACCTGGCAGCCCGGCGACGGCGTGCCGGCCCCCATCGCCCAGGCCCTGCGCGACTACGTGGACGCGGCGCAGGCCCTGCCCCCCTGGGCCGACGCGCGCAAGATCGCCCGCGCCGAGCAGCTTTTCATGGAGCACGGCGCGCTGTCGTGCGTGCTGCTGTTCTGCGCCAGCCTGCCCGAGTGCTACGTGATTCCCGACCTCTCTGCCGTGCTCCACACCTCGGGCCAGTTGGAGCAGCACACCGAGTACCGCATCCGCTCCACCGCCGCCATGATCTTCCCGGTGATGCTGCACGGTGGCCTGACGCGGCCCCAGGGCTGCGGCGTGGCCCAGGTGCTGAAGGTGCGCCTCATCCACGCCACCATCCGCAACCTGATCCTGCACGGCAACCCCCAGGATGCCGAGGCGCGCCTTCCGTCGGGGCAGGTCCCGGCGCTGGCGCTGCAGGCCGGCATCCCCGTGACCATGCACCGCGCCATGTACGCACGCGGCTGGAACCTTGCGCAACAAGGCGCGCCGTGCAACCAGGAGGAGCAGGCCTACACCCTGCTGACCTTCGGCTACGTGTTCCTGCGCAGCATGCGGCGCCTGGGCATCGGCTTGCCCCCGGCCGATGAGGAGGCCTTCCTGCACGCCTGGAACGTGATCGGCCACATTCTCGGCATCGACAACGCCCTGATGGTGCACAACATGCACCAGGGCGCATCGCTGATGGCGCAAATGCAGGAGCGCGGCCGGGCCAGCCCCGTCACCCCGGACCCGCGCCCGGCGCTGGGCCAGGCCCTGATGCAGACCATGGCCCAGGCCATTCCATGGGGGCCGGCCAAGGCCTTCCCGCCCCTCATGACGCACTACCTGTGCGGAGCGCAAACCGCGCAGGACCTGGGCATCGACACCGCCACCCCCTGGACCAGCAAGCTCCTGTTCCGGGGCCTGCTGGGCACCGCGCGGGCCATCGACCGGCTGGTGCGCATCCTGCTGCCGCGCTTTTCCCTCACGCGCATGCTGGCCCGTGCGGTGAGCTACCAGTTCATGAGCCGCCTGCTCATGAGCCAGACACGCCCCCTGCAACTGCCCGAGGAACTGCTCAACCCCATACAGGAAGCCGTCGCCCGCTGGAGCGACGACCCTCACGCGCCCGGCTGGGTCAACCGCCTGGAAGACCGGCTGACCACCACCGGCACCTGGCACCTGCACACCGCCACTGCGGCACGGCCCCAGCCGCAGGGCACGGCCCGCACCACACCGCAGACCCCTTGAACCACGTGCCAGCCCTTTCCACCGCCGCCCCGCGCCGCCACCGCGTACCACGCGGGCGGCGCGGCTGGGCCCTGCTGTGGCTGGGGTGGCTGTGGCTCCTGTGCGCAACCGCCCTGGCGCAAACCGGCCCCGCGCCCGCCGAACGCCCGCCCGCGCTGCTGGCCGACGCCACGGGCAGCGTGGCACTGTGGCCCGCCGTCACGCTGTGGGCGGATGCATCGGCACAGGCAACGCCCGAACAGGCCCTGGCGCAGCTGCCGGCCTTTGAAGCCCCCAAGGCCAGCTCCACCCTGGGGGTGCGCCAGGACGCCGTATGGCTGTACGCCAGCGTGGCCGTGGACCCCGCGTCGGCGGGCCGTTGGACCCTGGACATCAACCACCCGGACCTGAACCGCATCGACGTTTACGTGCTACAAGACGGCCGCCTGCTGCGCCACGTGGCCCTGGGCACCGACATCCCGCGCGCCGAACGCCCCTTGCGCGTACGCACCCCGGCGGTAGAGCTGGAACTGCAGCCCGGCCAGCGCTACGCGCTGCTGCTGCGCGTGCAAACGCGCGGCGCCATGATCCTGCCGATCACCCTCAACACCCCGCCGGCCATGCTGGAGCGCGCGCTGAACGAGCACATCCTGCAAGGCGTGCTGACTGGACTGGCGCTGTGCCTCATCCTCTACAGCCTGGCCCAGTGGATGAGCCTGCGCGAGCCCCTGTTCCTGCAATACGCGCTGATGACCACCGGCAGCGTGCTGTATTCGCTGCATTTCTTCGGCATTGGCCAGCAGTACCTGTGGGGCCACAGCCCCTGGCTGACCAGCCACGCCGTGGGGCTGTCCTCGTTCATGGCCCTGGCGGGCAGCTTCCTGTTCATGAGCCAGGCGGTGGCGGGCGACACCCCGCACAGCCGCTTTCTCCGGTTCATGCGCATGGGCTCGATGGGCGCAGCCGTCCTGGGCCTGGCCCACGCCCTGGACCTGCTCAGCCTCAAGCAGGTAGCAGTGATCGTGAGCCTCCTGGGACCCATGCCCGCCCTGCTGTGCCTGCCCGGGGCGCTGCGGCGCGCGCGGGCCGACGACCCCATCGGCACCACCCTGCTGGTGGCCTGGTTCGTCTATGCAGTCGGTGCGGCGATCATCATCGGGGTCATCAACGGTGCCATCCCCGTCAATTTCTGGAGCCTGCACTCGTTCCAGATCTCCGCGACGGTAGACATGCTGCTGTTCATGCGGGTGCTGGGCCTGCGCACCCAGGCGCTGCGCGTGGCGGCCCTGCACGCACGCCAGGAGCGCGACGCCCTGCACTCCATGGCGCACAGCGACGCCCTGACCGGCCTGCCCAACCGGCGCGCGCTGCAGGCCGCGCTGGCGTCGGCGCTCGCGCACGTGGGCCCGGGCAACCTGTTGGCGGTCTACATCCTGGACCTGGACGGTTTCAAGCCCGTCAACGACCTGTACGGCCACGACGTCGGCGACGAGCTGCTGGTCGCGGTCACGCGCCGCCTGCAGGGCACGCTGCGCCAGGCCGACCTGATCGCGCGCCTGGGCGGCGACGAATTCGTGGTGGTGACCGGACAGCTGCAAAGCCCGCAGCAGGCCCACGACCTGGGGCAGAAGCTGCTCGACGCCTTCCATGCGCCCTTCGCGCTGGACAGCGTCCAGATCAAGGTCGGCCTGACCATCGGCTACGCCATGGCCCCCGAAGACAGCATGGACGCCGCCGCCCTGCTCAAGCTGGCCGACGCCGCCATGTACAGCGGCAAGCAAAGCGGCAAGTTCTGCCTGCGCCGCAACCGTGGCGACCTGGCCTTGTCTTCGGCTTGAGCAGGAACGTCATACGGGTTTGCATTCAACCGTATAACTAGGCGGGAAGCCGCAGACAGTGCTGTAGCACGGCAAGGCGAACCAACGACGTTAGACGGTTGAAGGCAAATCCGTATCAGTCCGCCCAGGTCACCAGCCCCGACCAGGCGGTCAGCAGCACCACCAGCCCGAACACGATGCGGTAGTAGGCGAACGGCACGAAGCTGTGCGAGCTGATGTAGCGCAGCAGCCAGCGCACGCACAGCCATGCGCTGATGAAGGAAAACACCAGGCCCACGGCGAACAGCGGCACGTCCGCCGCCGAGAGCAGCGCGCGCTCCTTGTACAGGCTGTACACGCCCGCGCCGATCAGCGTCGGAATGGCCAGGAAGAACGAGTAATCGGTGGCCGCCTTGCGCGACAGGCCCAGCAGCATGCCACCGATGATGGTGGCGCCGCTGCGGCTGGTGCCCGGCACCATCGCCAGGCACTGCACCAGGCCCACCTTCAGCGCATCCAGCGGGCCCATTTCGTCCACCGACTGGATGCGCACCGCCGCCTGCTGGCGCCGCTCGGCCCACAGGATGATGAAGCCGCCCACGATGAAGGTGCTGGCCACCACCACCGGCGTGAACAGGTGCGCCTTGATCGCCTTGCCCAGCAGCAGCCCCAGCACCACGGCGGGCAGAAAGCCGATGAGCACGTTCAGCGCGAAGCGCTGCGCCTGGCGCTGCGTGGGCAGCGCCGCCACGGTGGCGCGGATGCGCTCCCAATAGACCAGGATGACCGCGAAGATCGCCCCCGTCTGGATGGCGATGTCGAACACCTTGGCCTTGGCATCGTCGAACCCCAGCAGCGCGCCCGCGAGGATCAGGTGGCCGGTGGAGGAGATGGGCAAAAACTCGGTCAAGCCCTCGACCACGCCCATGATGGCGGCCTTGAGCAGCAAAACGATATCCACGCGCGTTCCTCGCAGCGAAAAAGGGAGCGATTATCCGCCCCGCGCCGCCACGGCAGCATCCGGCGCCGTGGCGGCGCGTTTCGTCGCAGTGCGCTTTCCCGCAGGGATGCCGGCGGGCACAGTGCGCCCCATTCCCTCAGCCCACCGGAGCCCGCCCCATGCCCGCCCGCCAGGCCTGCCGCACAATGCGGGGCACGCCGCCGCCCGCCCCGCAACCCAGCCCCATGCCGCCCACCGACCTTCGCACCTTCCTGCGCCGCGGCCTGGGCACCGCCGTTTTCTGCAGCTTCATCGCGCTGGCGCTGACGCTCTCCGGCCAGGGCGCGTGGGACGTGCAGTGGGCCTACTCCCTGGCCATCGGCCTGACTGCATGGCTGGTGATCGAGATGGGCTGCACCAAGGGCTGGCCACCCGGCCTGCGCGGCGTGCTGCTGGTACTCGCGGGCAGCGTGACCGGCTTCGTGCTGGGCACTGCCCTGGGCGATGCCTACAGCGGCAACCCGCACCCGCTGTGGCAGGGCCGCAGCTGGCAGGCCATGCTGCTGCTCACCCTGGCCACGGGCACCATCCTTTCGTACTTCTTCTACACACAGGCCCAGGCGCAGCAGCTGCAACTGCACATGGCCGAGGCGCAGCGCACCGCCACCGAGGCCCGGCTCAAGCTGCTGGAAGCGCAGTTGGAGCCGCACATGCTGTTCAACACGCTGGCCAACCTGCGCGCGCTCATCGCCACCGACCCCGAGCGGGCCGGGCACATGCTGGACCGCCTGATCGACTACCTGCGTGCCACGCTGGGCGCCTCGCGGCGCGAGCGGCACCCCCTGGCCGACGAATTCGCGCGGCTGGACGACTACCTCGCCCTCATGGCCGTGCGCATGGGGCCGCGCCTGGGCTACACGCTCGACCTGCCCGCGCCGCTGGCGCAGGCCAGCGTGCCGCCGCTGCTGCTGCAGCCGCTGGTGGAAAACGCCATCCGCCACGGGCTGGAGCCGCAGCTCGCGGGCGGGCGCATCCGGGTCAGCGCCCAGTCCATCGCCCAGGGCCACCGCCTGCAACTGTGCGTGCACGACACCGGCGCCGGCCTGGGCGAGACGGCAACGCCCGGCGGCGGCTTCGGCCTGCAGCAGGTGCGCGAACGCCTGGCGACGCTCTACGGGCCCGAGGGCACTCTCGAATTGATAGCTGCCAGCGCAGGCGGAACAAGCGCCATCGTCACTTTTCCTTTGCAATATGCCACCCACACCGCCGCGCGCCCTGATCGCTGAGGACGAACCGCTGCTGGCCGCCGCGCTGCAGCAGGCGCTGGCCCGGGCCTGGCCCGAGCTGTGCGTGGCTGCCACCGTGGGCGACGGCCTTTCCGCCGTGCGCGAGGCGCTGGCGCTGCGGCCCGACGTGCTGTTCTTCGACATCCGCATGCCCGGCCAAAGCGGCCTGGACGCCGCCGCCGCGCTGGCCGATGCCTGGCCCGCGGAGAAAGCACCCTTCCCCGCGCTAGTGTTCGTCACGGCCTACGACCAATACGCCCTGCAGGCCTTCGAGACGCAGGCCGTGGACTACCTGCTCAAGCCCGTGCAGCCCGCCCGGCTGGAAAAAACCGTGCACAAGCTGCGCCAGGCGCTGCAGCGCGGCGGCGCCCCAGCGCCGGAGGACACCTTCGCCCAGTTGCGCGCGCTGCTGCACGCCCCCGGCCTGGGCGCCGCGCCGGCGGCCCCACGCCTGCACATGATCCAGGCCATGGTCCAGACCGGCGGCGGCACGCAGATCCACTTCGTGCCCGTGGCCGAAGTGCTGTACTTCGAGGCTGCCGACAAGTACGTGCGCGTGCTCACCGCCACGCGCGAATACCTGATCCGCACCCCGCTCAAGGAACTGGCCGCGCAGCTCGACCCCGCCGCGTTCTGGCAGGTGCACCGCGGCACGCTGGTGCGCGCCAGCGCCATCGCCAGCGCCACGCGCGACGAAGCCGGCCGCCTGCACCTGCACCTGCGCGAGCGGCCGGAGCGCCTGGCGGTAAGCCGGCTGTATGCGCACCTGTTCAAGGGCATGTAGCGCGTGCTGATGCTACGTATTCAATAGCTGGTAGCGCTTACCCACCAAGGGCTGGAGGCAAAAACAGTCCAAAACTCGGCCACATGGCTGAACTACCCCGAAACTACCCCGAAGACGGCTGGGGAATATCCGCCACGGCATCCCAGGGCACGCCGGGCAGGGCCTCGTAGTGCGCCACCAGCACCAGCCGCCCGGGCGCGCCGGCGCACTGCGCCAGCGCCTGCTGCAGGTACTGGATGGACGGCCTGTCCAGCGCGGCGATGGGTTCGTCGATGAGCGCCAGCGGCGCGCCGCTGGCCAGGGCGGCGGCCATGAAGATCTTGCGCTGGGTGCCGCTGGACAGGGCGTGGAACGGCTTGTCCAGGTGCGGCGCCAGGCTCCAGCCCTGCACGTGCGCCCGCAGCGCGGCGTCGCTCCACTGCGGGTAGCACGCGGGCAGGCCGTGCAGCCACTGCGCCGGGGTCTGACCCTCGTGCGCGGGCAGGCCAGGCAGGCGCGGGTCGATCCAGAACACCTGGCGGCGGTAGGCCTCGGGCTGTGCCGCGGCGTCCACGCCCTGCAGCGCCAGCCGCCCCCGCGCGGGCGCGAGCTGCCCGGCCAGCAGGCGCAGCAGCGTGGTCTTGCCCGCGCCGTCGCCGCCGCGCACCAGCGCCACGCCGGGGCCCCAGGCATGCGACCAGGGCGCCCACAGCGGGCAGCCCGGGTAGGCGAAGGCAAGGTCGTGCATCTGCAGCAGCATTGGCGGTGGTCTCCCCAAAAAACGGTGCGCCGAGTGTAGATGCCGGACAATGCCGCGCCATGGCCCTGGATTACCTCGATTTCGACTACAGCGAAGACTTTGACGGCAACGGCACCTGGGACGCCATGGCCGCCGTGCGGCCCGAGCGCCTGCCCGCGCTGCGCGCCGAGCTGGCGCAGTTGCTGGCCTGGGCGCACGCGGCGTTCGCGGGCCGCCAGGGGCCGTGCGAGGACGGCGGCGACTGGGATTACGACCTGCAGGCGCAGGATGCGGCAGGCCGCCCGCTGCGCGCGTGCTACGGCGCGGGCGTGCTCGACCTGGAAGGCGCGCCCGGCGGCGGGCTGACCACGGTGACGCTCACGCTCAGCGGCGCGCCCGCGTTCGGCGCGGCGCTGCGCGAGCGCTGGGGTATATAAAGTTCGGCGAGTGAAGCGCCCCGGGTATTGCGGAGGCCCGTTGGGTTAAGTCAGACGGACGCGGTCTGACCAGCGCGTTGGCGATGGTAGTTGGCCTCGAATTCGGCAGGCGGCACATAAGCCAGCGGCGCCATCAGTCGATGGTTGTTGAACCATGCCACCCATTCCAGCGTGGCCAGCTCCACCGCCTGCTTGGTCTTCCAAGGGCCGCGCCGATGGATGACCTCGGCCTTGTACAGCCCATTGATCGTCTCGGCCAGCGCGTTGTCGTAACTGTCGCCCTTGGAGCCGACAGAGGGCTCTATGCCGGCCTCGGCCAGGCGCTCGCTGTAGCGGATGCTGACGTATTGCGAGCCCCTATCGGAGTGACAAACGAGGCTGCCGTCTCGCCCCGGCTGCCTGTCGTACAGCGCCTGCTCCAGCGCGTCCAGCACGAACTCGGTGTGCATCGAGCTGCTCTGACGCCAGCCAACGATCCGTCGGCTGAACACGTACACGACGAACGCCACGTAGACCCAGCCCTGCCAGGTCGAGACGTAGGTGAAGTCCGAGACCCACAGTTGGTTTGGGCGCTCGGCCTTGAACTGCCGGTTGACCAAGTCGCGCGGGCACGCTGACGTGGCGTCAGGGACGGTGGTACGCACGCGCTTGCCGCGCCGCACCCCCTGCAGGCCTTGCTCGCGCATCAACCGCTCGACGGTGCAGCGTGCTACTGCGATGCCCTCCCGGTTGAGCTGGCGCCAGACCTTGTCGGCACCATAGACCTGCATATTTGCGTGCCACACGCGCCGTACCTGTGGCGCCAGGCTCGCATCGCGCTGGGCGCGCTGCGAGCGCAATGACGGGCACCGCTGGCGTGCCGCGTGGCGCCAATAGGTTGATGGGGCGATCTGCAAAACACGGCAGATCGACTCGACCCCAAACTGTTCGCGTCGCTGGTCGACGAAGGCCTTCAGGACTTGATGCGGCGGTCGAGTTCCGCCTGGGCGAAAAACGCGCTGGCCAGCTTCAGGATGTCGTTGGCCTTGCGCAGCTCGCGCACCTCACGCTCAAGATCCTTGATGCGCTTGGCGTCATCAGTGGTGGTGCCATCGCGCTGGCCGCTGTCGCGCTCGTGCTGCTTGACCCAGTTGTCCAGCGTCTGGGCGGTGCAGCCGATCTTGCCCGCTATGGATTCAATGCAGGCCCACTGCGATGGATGCTCGCCACGGTGCTCCAGCACCATGCGTACGGCGCGCTCGCGCACCTCGGGGGAAAACTTCGACTTCCTCATCTTGGCTCCAAGATCTCAAATCACGGGGCCTCCTCGAAATCCGGGGCGCTTCAGAGTGCCTGTAGGGAGCCTCTCATAACCCCTGATCCAGGCAGAACATCAATGCCATCCGCGCATATTCCCGCACGTTGAGTGCGCGGTAGCGCTTGCTCAAGGGGCCGAGCCCGTGCCCCCGGGGCCTGGCGGCCCCAGCGGCTCATGCTTTCGCTGTGTGTGGACGCACCTGTGCCTTGCAGGTGCCGGGTTCAGGCTTGAAGAACGCATCCACTCCCCGATGCAGGAATGACGCCAGGCGCTTCATGTTGTAGCAGGCCGCCATCATCGTCATCGCCACCGTGGCCCGCGCCTGCCCGATGGTGCGCACGAACTTGCCGCCCATGTGCCGGATACCGGCAAACGCATGTTCGACCCGAGCACGCTTGCTGGCAATGCGCTGGTTGCGCCGCTTCTGGCACTCGCTCAGGGGCTTGCCCGGCTGGGCCCTGCGCTGCATCGCGTCCACGAAGCACAGCACTTGCAGCATCTGCCGGCTCGCGAGGCCTTGTCCGTGTGCACGCTGCGCCCGGTGTTGTGCATGTCCAGCACCTCATCGAAGTGGTGTCCGTCGTGCTCGCTGGCTGTGCCCGTGGCGATGCGACGGATGAAGCCGTGCTTGAGGTCCACGCTCACGCTGAGCTTGTAGCCGAAGTAGCGCTTGCCGTGCTTTTTCGTGTGTGTGGCATCCACATCCCTTTGCCGGCGCTCGGCCTCACTCCAATCGGGCGTTCTGCCTTCGGCCAGGGCTTCACGATCCGACCTGTCCAGGCGCTGGCGCGGCGCGGGCACCAGCGTCGCATCGATGGCTTGTCCGCCCCGGGCGATGTAGCCATGGCGGTGCAGTTGCGCATCCACTCCCTGGAACAGCACCGTGGCCCCGTCCACGCCCAGCCGCTCGCCAAAGCGCCAGATCGTGTTGCGGTCCGGCACGTTCATCGCATCCTGCAGCAGGCAAAAGCGCTGGTAGCTCGCGCGGTCCAGCAACTGGTACTCCATCTGCTCGTGCGAGAGGTTGTACAGGCGCTTCAAAACCAGGATGCGCACCATCACCTCGGTGGGGTAGGCGGGCCACCCGCCCTTGCGGCCATCGCCGCGCTCGATCAAGGCATCCACCAGCCAGGCCAGTTCTGCGAAGTCGATGTGCCGCGCAATCACCTGCAGCGGATCGCCCAGCGCATCCCTCTTGTGTTGGCGCGAGGCCTGGGCAAACAGATCGAACTTCAGGGCGCTACGGGGCGTGATCATGGCAAAGGAGGGGGCAGGCGTTCTCGATCAACAAGGGATCGGAGAGGTTTTGAGAGGTTCCCTGTAGCTTCGCTATGCCCACCGGGCTGGCATCAAGCGTCCTTGAATCTCCCATTCCGATATGTCATGAATTTCGATTCCCAGAAAGTAAAAACCAACCAGGACACGGCAAACACAGAAAAAATGAAAACAAACCATTTCAAAAATGGTGGAGCATCAACATATTTATCAACAAGAGAAAGAACAAACAAATTACACAAATAAGCGCCATAAGAAACATTTGCAACAAATCTTGCAACATACTTCGCCAGAGCGCCCATCCCAAGTCGATAGCCAATCAAAATAAACCCAAGACACCCCAACGAAGTCATATTGAAAAATAACGTCTTCGCGAACCATGATCGATCAAGGACTTCGCCAGATGTGAAGCCATGATAAAAAATAACAAAAACAAAACAAAGAAACAACCAAAAAACAACCACTCTCGATTCAAAAAAAACGACTCCACCTAGCCCACAAAATAGCAACCAAAACGCCAACCATTATCGAGTCCATTCTCAAGAGAACAGCCTTACGAATAAAGTCCCTAGAAACATCAGGAATCTCGGCAACATACATCCTTGCCAACGTACAAAAAACAAAGATCCCTCCACCTAGAAAAACCATCACTTTCTTTGGGTCCATCTTCACCAGGGATGTGACGCCCATGACAAGAACAGGGAAGAGGAAATAAAAAACTTCCTCCACACTCAAACTCCACGCCTCGCCAAAGAAACCAGGATGTGGAGAGTAAAGATTCTGAGCAAAGAAAAAATATTCAGCAAGATTTCCAGGAATTTCTTCAGACCTTATTCCCGCAAATGAAAAAAGCACCGCAAGGAAAAGAAATAGATAATAGTTTGGCAAAGTCCTAAACCATCTTCTGAGAAAGAATATTTTTACCCCACGAAAATCAAAGCCACCCATCCTACTCAACACACCGCCTATCAGAAAACCACTCAAAACAAAAAAAAGCTCCACTCCAACGAATCCGCCAAATTTCATAAATGACAGGACTGGATACTCCTCGACTAACAATCCCCTGCTGTGGCTCATCAATACAAAAATAATTGCAGTCGAGCGGACAACATCCAGCCAAGGATTCATATGCTTCATTTCACCCTCGTCCCGTGGAGCCGTAGCCGCCCTCGCCGCGTTCGCTGGCAGGAAACTCGCTGACCACGTTGAACTGCGCCTGCACCACCGGCACGATGACCAGTTGCGCCAGCCGCTCCATGGGCTGGAGCGTGAAGGCGGTGTCGCTGCGGTTCCAGGCGCTCACCATGAGCTGGCCCTGGTAGTCGCTGTCGATCAGCCCCACCAGGTTGCCCAGCACGATGCCGTGCTTGTGGCCCAGGCCCGAGCGCGGCAGGATCAGCGCGGCATAGCCGGGGTCTTTCAGATAGATGGCGATGCCCGTGGGCACGAGCTGCCAGGCGTTGGGCGCGAGCGTGAGCGGCGCATCGAGGCAGGCGCGCAGGTCGAGCCCGGCGCTGCCGGGCGTGGCGTAGGAGGGGAGCTGATCCGCCATGCGCGGGTCGAGGATTTTTACGTCGATTTTCATTTCTTGGTGTCCAGTCGCCGGGCGATTTCGGCAACGAGCTGGCGGCCCAGCGCGGCCTTGCTCGCGCGCGGCAGTTCGTGGCTGCCGTGCTCGTCGATGAGCAGCAGCACGTTGTCGTCCTGGCCGAAGGTGGCGGGGCCGATGTTGCCCACCAGTAGCGGCACGCCCTTGCGCGCGCGCTTGGCGCTGGCGTGCGCCAGCAGGTTCTCGCTCTCTGCCGCGAAGCCGACGCAGTAGAGCTGGCCCGCGCGGGCGCGCTCCGACTGGGCCACGGTGGCGAGGATGTCGGGGTTCTCCACGAAGGCAAGCTGGGGCACCTGGCCGCTGCCGTCCTTCTTGATCTTGTGCACGGCGCTGCTGGCCGGGCGCCAGTCGGCGACGGCCGCCGTCGCTATGAAAATGGTCGCTTGCGGCGCTTGGCCGGCAACGGCTTCGAGCATGTCTTGTGCCGATTGCACGTCGATGCGGCGCACGCCGCGCGGCGTGGGCAGGTGCACCGGGCCGGCCACCAGGGTCACGTCGGCGCCTGCCTCCTGCGCGGCGCGGGCGATGGCGAAACCCATCTTGCCGCTGGAGAGGTTGGTGATGCCGCGCACCGGGTCGATGGCCTCGAACGTGGGCCCGGCCGTGACCAGCACGCGCTGGCCCGCGAGGTGCTTGGGCGCGAAGAAGGCGGTCAGTTCGTCGAGCAGCTCCGGCGGCTCCAGCATGCGGCCGTCGCCGGTCTCGCCGCAGGCCTGGGCGCCGTGGCCCACGCCGAGCACGGTGGCGCCGTCCTGCGCCACCTGGGCGAGGTTGCGCCGGGTGGCGGGGTGCGCCCACATCTCGCGGTTCATGGCCGGGGCGATGAGCAGCGGCACGCGTTCCACCGGCCGCGCCAGGCACAGCAGCGAGAGCAGTTCGTCGGCGCGCCCCTGCACCAGACGCGCGATGAAGTCGGCGCTGCACGGCGCGATGAGGATCGCATCGGCCTCGCGGCTCAGGTTGATGTGGGGCATGTTGTTGGGCTCGCGCGCATCCCACTGCGAGCCGTAGACCGGCCGCCCCGACAGGGCCTGCATGGTCACGGGCGTGATGAACTGGGCGGCGGCCTCGGTCATCACCACCTGCACGCTGGCACCGGCCTTGACGAGCAGCCGCGTCAATTCGGCGCTCTTGTAGCAGGCCACGCCGCCGCTCAGGCCCAGAACGATGTGTTTGCCTTGCAGTTCATTCATGGTCGCGCAATTTAGCAGACACCGCGCGGGGCCAAGCCCGCCACCGGCATGGGCCATGCCCGGGGCGGACTTTATAATCGCAATTTCCCACCACCATCAAAGACATGACCAAATTCGTCTTCGTCACCGGCGGTGTGGTGTCTTCCCTGGGCAAGGGAATCGCCTCAGCCTCCCTTGCCGCGATCCTCGAATCGCGGGGTCTCAAAGTCACCCTCATCAAGCTCGACCCGTACATCAACGTGGACCCGGGCACCATGTCTCCGTTCCAGCATGGCGAGGTTTTCGTGACCGACGACGGCGCCGAAACCGACCTCGACTTGGGCCACTACGAGCGTTTCATCGAAACGCGCATGAAGCAGGCCAACAACTTCACCACCGGCCGCATCTACCAAAGCGTCCTGGAAAAGGAGCGCCGTGGTGACTACCTGGGCAAGACCGTGCAGGTCATTCCCCACGTCACGAACGAAATCCAGGAATTCGTGCGCCGCGGCGCCGGCATCGGCACGCCCGACGCGGTGGATGTCGCCATCTGCGAAGTCGGCGGCACCGTGGGCGACATCGAGTCGCTGCCCTTCCTGGAAGCGGTGCGCCAGATGAGCCTGCGCCTGGGCCCGAACAACGCCGCCTTCGTGCACCTGACTTACCTGCCGTACATCGCCACGGCGGGCGAGCTCAAGACCAAGCCGACGCAGCACACGGTGCAGAAGTTGCGCGAGATCGGCATCCAGCCCGACGCGCTGCTGTGCCGCGCCCAGCACCAGGTGCCCGACGAGGAGAAGGAAAAGATCTCCCTGTTCACCAACGTGCCCGAGTGGGGTGTGATCTCCATGTGGGACGTGGACACCATCTACAAGGTGCCGCGCATGCTGCACGAGCA
>Ga0222428_100347_pt1 | contig 21775 bp, 18 predicted proteins | sample 2B5Ametagenome_FD_182471 | JGI IMG/M metagenome (GOLD analysis project Ga0222428, IMG submission 182471) | Enriched microbial communities from leaf-cutter ant dump, University of Wisconsin, Madison, United States - 2B5A (version 2) | ecosystem: Environmental > Terrestrial > Nest > Insects nest >...
GAAGGCCGCCGCCAGCGCCAGGATGGCGCCGGCCATGTAGGCGCGGATCAGCGTGTCGCGGGTGGACATGAGCAGCTTGGATTCACCGGCATCGACCATCCTGGTGACGAATTCGGCGGGGGCGACGTAGGCCATGAGAACTCTCCTTGAGAGAAGTACCTGAAAAGCAAAAAGGCGTCCTTCGCACCGCCCTGCCATGCAGGGGTGCGAAGGGACGCCTTCATCCCGGAAACGCGGCCGTCTTCAGCCTCGTTGCGGCCAGTGAATGCAGGTTCCGTGCCAGGGCTCTTTCTGGATTTGCTCCTGAAAAGGAAGCTGCTTGCGCTTGTTGGACAAGCGCTGGAGGCCGAAAAGGCTCAAACCTCCTTGACCCGCGCGAAGGCCAGGTCGGGCAGCGCCAGGGTGGCCTCGGCCACGTCGAGCAGGCGGCGGTTCTGGTCCATCGAGGCTTTCTGTAGCGCACGGAAGGCGGCTTCCTCGGTCAGGCCCAGGCGCGCCATCAGCATGCCCTTGGCGCGCTCGATCACCTTGCGCTCCGACAGTGCGCGGCGTGCGGCCTGCAGCTCCACTTCGGTGCGCGCCAGGCGCTCGGATTGGGCGTGCAGCAGCTCGCGCAGCGCGGCGGCTTCGCCGGCGAGGGGCTCGGCCGTGGGCGGCTGCTCGCGCAGGCGGCGCAGCAGCCCTTCGGAATCCTCCAATTCCTGCTGCGCCTGGCTGGCGTAGCGTGCGCATTCCATGCGCAGGTGGCGTACCAGCGCGGCTTCCATGGTCCCCAATGCACCGATACGCTCGCTGGCGGCGGCGAACCATTCGCCGCTGGTGTCCGCATCCAGCGCTGCGCCGGGGCGTGCGGCGCAAAGTACGCGGCGCTGGCGTTCCAGCCGCACCATGCCGGGGCCGAGCTGCAGGCTCTCCCATTCGGCGCGCAGCGCGGCATCGGCAAAGCCGGCGAACACGCGCAGGCTCTGCTCCTGCGCGTCGATCAGGTGGGCGATGCGCTCCTGCTCCGCCGCATCGCACTGGCCCGATGCGAACAGGTGCGCACCCGCCGCGCGCTCCTGCCCCGCAGCCTCCTTGGCCTGCACGACGTGCAGCAGCGCCACCAGCGGGCGCGAGACGCTGGGAACGCCGGGCAGCAGGCTGGCGTCGGCCACGTGCGAGAGCAGCCGCACCATGCCCGCGATGCGCTGGGTGAAAGCGGCGATGGCGTCCTGCGCGCGGGTCTGCCGCGCCTCGATGGCGGCGCGCTGCGCGGGCAGGGTCTCCAGGCCCAGCAGCACACTGGCCATGAGGCCGAGCATGGCGGCGTCCACGTCGGCATCGGCTTCATCAGGACTTTCCTCACCCTGCGCTGCCAGCAGCGCATGCAGGCCTGCCAGCGCGGGGGCGCCAGCGTCGATGGCGGCGCTGCGCTCATCGGCGAAGCGCGCGCCGCCCGAGGCGAGGTACACGCTGCTCGCGCCGCGCTCGTGCTGCAGCGCGTGGATGCATTCGCGCAGCGCGTCCACCAGCGCGATGCGCGCGGCCAGGCGGCGCGCGGCCTGCATCTCCAGGCGCTTGGCGCGCAGCACCAGCCGCGTGGCGGGAGCCGTGCTCATCCGCAGGCGACGAGCACCTGCTCGCCCTCCATGCGCACCGGGTGGGTGCGCACCGAGTGCTCGGGCGCCTCCAGGCATTCGCCGGTGGCCAGGTCGAAGTGGTTCTTGTAGAGCGGCGAGGCGACCACGGTGCGCCCGCTCATGCTGCCCACCAGCCCGCGCGAGAGCACGCTGGCGCCGCAGGTGGGGTCCACGTTGTCGATCGCGTAGAGCTGCCGCAGGCCGATGCGGAACACGGCCACGTGCCGCCCCTCCACGAGGGCGCACACGCCCGTGTCGGGCAGGATGGCGTGGATGGTGCAGACGGGGGTCCAGGTCATGGTGATCTCCTTTGCTCTTGTTTCGATAGCTGCTTGCGCTCGACGGATGGGCGCTGGCGGTGGTTTATGCAATTGCCGTGCCGGGCGCGTCGCCGTTCACGAAGGTCTTGAAGCGCTGACGCACGGCGGGCGTGGTCACGGCGGTCTTCCATTCGCACTGGTAGGTGTCCACCACGTGCTGCATCTGCGCTTCCAGCTCGGCGGCCAGGCCCAGGCTGTCGTCCACCACCACGTCCTTCAGGTAATCGAGCCCGCCTTCGAGCGATTCGCGCCACGTGCTGGTGCGCTGCAGCCGGTCGGCGGTGCGCACGTAGAACATCAGGAAGCGGTCGATGAGCTGCACCAGCCGCTCCTTCGTCAAATCGCTCGCCAGCAGCTCGGCGTGGCGCGGCTTCATGCCGCCGTTGCCGCACACGTACAGGTTCCAGCCGCGTTCGGTGGCGATGATGCCCACGTCCTTGCCCTGCGCCTCGGCGCATTCACGCGTGCAGCCGGATACGCCGAACTTGATCTTGTGCGGCGCGCGCAGGCCCTTGTAGCGGTTCTCCAGCTCCACGCCCAGGCCCACGGAGTCCTGCACGCCGTAGCGGCACCAGGTGCTGCCCACGCAGCTCTTCACCGTGCGCAGGCTCTTGCCGTAGGCGTGGCCGCTCTCGAAGCCGGCGGCGATCAGTTCCTCCCAGATCGGCGGCAACTGCTCCAGCCGCGCGCCGAACATGTCCACGCGCGCGCCGCCGGTGATCTTGGTGTACAGGCCGTACTTCTTGGCGATGCGGCCCACGGCGATGAGGCCGTCGGGCGTGACCTCGCCGCCCGGCATGCGCGGCACGACGGAGTAGGTGCCGTCCTTCTGGATGTTGCCCAGGAAGTAGTCGTTGCTGTCCTGCAGCTTGGCGAGCTGCGGCTGCAGCACGAATTCGTTCCACACCGAGGCCAGCACGCTCGCGGCCACGGGCTTGCACACGTCGCAGCCCAGGCCCTGGCCGTGCCTGGCGAGCAGTTCGTCGAAGGTCTTGATCCGGCCCACGCGCACCAGGTGGTAGATCTCCTGGCGCGAATGCGCGAAGTGCTCGCACAGGTGGTTGTTCACCGCCATGCCGCGCTGGGCCATCTCGGCCTTCATCACCTGCGTGACCAGCGGCACGCAGCCGCCGCAGGTGGCGCCGGCCTTGGTGCATGCCTTGATCCCGGCGATGGTGCAGGCGCCTTCGCCGACGGCGGCGCGGATCGCGCCCTTGCTCACGCCGTTGCACGAGCAGATCTGCGCCGTGTCGGGCAATGCGTCCGCGCCCAGGCCGGGCCGGGCCTTGCCGTCGCTGCTGGGCAGGATGAGGAATTCCGGGTCTTCGGGCAGCGCGATGCCGTTCAGCGCCATTTGCAGCAGCGTGCCGTACTCGTCGGCATTGCCCACCAGCACGGCGCCCAGCAGTTGCTTGCCGTCCTCGCTCACTACGATCTTCTTGTAGATCTGCTTGCGCTCGTCGATGTACTGGTAGCTGCGGCAGTGCGGCGCCTTGCCCTGCGCGTCGCCGATGCTGGCCACGTCCACGCCCATGAGCTTCAACTTGGTGCTCATGTCGGCGCCCGCGAAGCTGGCCTGCGCATCCCCTGCGATGTGCCGCGCCGCCACGCGCGCCATCTCGTAGCCGGGCGCCACCAGGCCGTAGAGCTGCTCGTTCCACGACGCGCATTCGCCGATCGCATAGACGTTGCGGTCGGCCGTGCGGCAATGGTTGTCGATGGCCGCGCCGCCGCGCGGGCCGGTGGCCAGCGCGCACTGGCGGACCAGGTCGTCGCGCGGGCGGATGCCGGCGGAGAAGACGATCATGTCCGTCTCCAGCCAGGTGCCGTCGGCGAACACCATGCGGTGGCGCGCGGTGGCGCCGTCGGTGATCTCCACCGTGCTGCGGCTGGTGTGCACGTGCACGCCCAGCGCCTCGATCTTGGCGCGCAGCACGCGGCCGCCGCCCTCGTCCACCTGCACGGCCATCAGGCGCGGGGCGAACTCGACCACGTGCGTCTCCAGCCCCATGTCGCGCAGCGCCTTGGCGCACTCTAGGCCCAGGAGGCCCCCTCCCACCACCACGCCGCTTTTCGACTTGGCGCTCGCGGCCGTCATGGCCTCCAGGTCTTCGATGGTGCGGTAGGTGAAGCAGTACGGCCGCTCGCGCCCCGGCACCGGCGGCACGAAGGGCGCGGAGCCCGTGGCCAGCACCAGCTTGTCGTAGGGCAGCACCTCGCCGTCGGCGGTGGTCACGGTGTTCTTGCGCCGCTCCACTGCCACGGCGCGCGCGGCCAGGCGCAGGGTGAAGCCGGTCTGCTGGAAAAAGCCGGGCGGCACCAGCGAGAGGTCGTCCGCCGACTTGCCCGCGAAGTATTCGGAGAGGTGCACCCGGTCGTAGGCGGGACGGGGTTCCTCGCACAGCACCGTCACCTCGGCCTGCGCCAGCCCCTGGCCGTGGAGTTCTTCGAGGAATTTGTGGCCCACCATGCCGTGTCCGATCACGACGATCTTCATCACGCTCACCTGCTGCTGTACGCACGTCGCCAAGGGGCACGCGCCGGGTTGGAAACACGGCAGGCGCACGGCCTGCCCGGGGTTCCGCCGCCGTTAGCGGATTGAAGAGGCCCGCCGGCAACGCCACCGGCGGGTTGGCAAGGTCAAAGCAAGCGCCGTGCCCGCGCGCATGCACCGCGATGGGGCGCGCGGTGAATCTGGGATGATCGCGGGCATGACCACCTCTCCCCGTCTCACCTCTCTCTCGCACGGCGGCGGCTGCGGCTGCAAGATCGCGCCGGGCGTGCTGTCCGAGATCCTGAAATCCAGCGGCGCGGCCGCCGTCGTGCCGCCCGAGCTGCTGGTCGGCATCGAGACCTCGGACGATGCCGCCGTCTACCGCCTGAACGACAGCCAGGCGCTGGTGGCGACCACCGACTTCTTCATGCCCATCGTGGACGACCCGTACGAGTTCGGCCGCATCGCCGCGACCAATGCCCTCTCCGACGTGTACGCGATGGGCGGCAAGCCCATCATGGCGCTGGCCCTCGTCGCCATGCCGGTGAACCAGCTGCCGCTGGATGTGATCGGCGCCATCGCGCGCGGCGGGCAGGACGTGTGCCGCGCAGCGGGCATCCCCATCGCAGGCGGGCACACCATCGATTCGGTCGAGCCCATCTACGGCCTAGTCGCCATGGGCCTCGTCCACCCCGACCGCGTGCGCCGCAACGCGGACGCGCGGCCCCGCGACGTGCTGGTGCTGGGCAAGCCGCTGGGCGTGGGCGTCTATTCGGCCGCGCTGAAGAAAGAGCAACTGATTGACGCGCACTACCGCGAAATGATCGCCAACACCACGCGCCTGAACACCCCCGGCCCGCTGCTGGCCGAGCTGCCTGGCGTGCACGCCATCACCGACGTGACGGGCTTCGGCCTGGCCGGCCATGCGCTGGAGATGGCGCGCGGCGCGGGCGCGACGGTGGCCATCGACTGGTCCCGCGTGCCGCTGCTGCCCGGCGTGGCCGATCTGGCCGCCGCGGGCTTTGTCACCGGCGCCAGCGGCCGCAACTGGGCGGGCTATGGCGAGAACGTGGCGCTGGCCTCCGGCCTGCCGCCCACGGCCCAGGCGCTGGTGACCGACCCGCAGACCTCGGGCGGGCTGCTCGTGGCCTGCGCGCCCGAGAGCGTGCAGGACGTGCTCGCCGTGTTCCAGCGCGAGGGCTTCGCGCACGCGGCCGTCATCGGCGGCGTGCAGACCGGGGCGGCGCGGCTCGACGTACGAGCCTGATGCTCATCAATCGATAGCTGCCAGCGCTTGCCCATCAAGCGCTGGATCCCGTTTTTGCTCGCAGTGACCTACCGCGCTGCAAGGCGCTCCTGGCGAACGGTATTGCGCAGCGTGCCCACACCGCCGACCTCCACCTCGACCACGTCCCCGTCGTGCATCAGCACGGGCGGGGTCCGCTTGAAGCCTACGCCGCCAGGTGTCCCGGTCACGATGACGTCGCCGGGCTCCAGCGTGGTGAAGGTGGAGACGTAGGCCACCAGCTCAGGAATGGGGAACAGCATCATGCTGGTGTCGGCATGCTGCATGACCTGGCCGTTCAGGCGCGTAGTCAATGTCAGGAGCGGGTTCTCTCCCAGCTCATCAGCGCTGGTGATCCAGGGGCCGAAGGCTCCCGTGGATGGAAAGTTCTTGCCCGCAGTCCACTGGGTCGAATGGGCTTGCCATGCGCGTGCGGATGCATCGTTGTAAGGGGCATAGCCGAACACATGGCCCCAGGCCTGTGCCGCGGGAATGCGCCTGCCGCCGCGGCCGATGACGATGGCTATCTCTCCTTCGAAGTCGAGGCCTTCCGCCAGCTCCGCGGGTACCTCGATCGGGGAATCGTGCCCCGTCTGCGAAGACGGTAGCCGCAGGAAGACGGTGGGATGGGCCGTGCGGGAACGGCCGGCTTCCATGCGATGCTCTTCGTAGTTGAGGCCCACGCACAGGATGCGGGCAGGGTCTGCCACGGCAGGCCTGAAGGCGTCGATGCTGGAGAGTGCGAAAGCCGCGCCCGTATGTGTCCGGGCGAGTTCGATGAGGCCTTCATGCCCCCACCGGCGCAGGGCCTGCGCCAGGTTGGCGCATTGAGAAGCGGCGGTGAGGTCCAGGATGCGGTCGTCGATCAGGGCGCCGATGCCCTCGGCGCCGTCGCGGCGGAAGCTGAGAAATTTCATGGTCGCAGATGCTGAGAAGTTCGGCGCGATGGTGGTGCATGGCGCGGGGGCGGGCAAGCGAGCGAGCCACATATCAGCCGGCTGAACATTGCAGCGCAGACCTTCCGTGATGCCGATGCAGGTCCTACATTGCCGGGCATTCACCGACATCTTGGAGACATTCGCATATGGCACGACGTGTGATCCTGGCGGCCGCCCTAGCTGCCGCCATGACATCCCTTGTTTCGCCTGGCTTCGCCCAGCAGGCCTATCCCAGCAAGCCGATCCGGCTCGTCGTTCCCTATCCGGCTGGCGGCGGGGCTGACGGCCTGGCCCGCATGGTGGGGCTCAGGATGAGCGAGAAGCTGGGGCAGTCGATCGTCATCGACAACAAGCCGGGGGCGAACACCATCCTGGCCTCCAGCGAGGTGGCGCGCGCGCAGCCCGATGGCTATACGCTGCTGTATGTCGCCAGCGCCTTCTCGATCAATCCCAGTCTCTACAAGGTGCCGTATGACACGGCCAAGGCGTTCGCCCCTATCGGGATGGTGGCCGAAGTCCCGCTGATCATCATCCGCAACCATACGGTGTCCTACAACACCGTGCCGCAGCTGATCGCCGCGGCGAAGTCCAAGCCAGACAGCATCTACTACGCCTCCTACGGCCAGGGCAGCCCGGCGCACCTGGGCGGCGAGCTGCTCGAGAGCATGGCCGGCATCTCCATGACGCACGTGCCCTACAAGGGCAGCGCCCCCGCGCTCAACGACTTGCTGGGCGGGCAGGTTCCCGTGGCCTTCAGCAGCATCGAGCCCGCGCTGCAGCTCATCGGCACCAAGCGGGTCCATCCGATCGCCGTCATGACCAAGAAGCGCATCGCGGCCTTGCCCGATGTGCCGGCCGTGGCCGAAACCATTCCTGGTTTCGAGGCCATCGGATGGAATGGCCTTGTTGCGCCGGCGGGCACGCCTGCGGAGATCGTCGACAAGCTCAATGCCGCCTTGAACGATGCGGTGAAGTCGCCCGACATCGTGGAGAAATATGCCAAACAGGGCGTGGAGGCAGATCCGATGTCGCCGCAGGCGTTTGGCCAGTTGATCAACGACGAGATTGCCAAATGGGGAGATATCGTCAAGAAGGCCGGGGTGAAAGTCGATTGAGGCTTTCGTGGCGCACGGCGGTCGATAAACTCATGCTGCTCGATCGGTCCCGTTCATTCGACCGGGTAGCGTGCCATGGACAATTTTCAGCCCCCTTCCGGTGATGAGTTTCCGCTGACGCAAGTGGCTCCCGACCTGCCCTATGGCAAGCCGGTGGGCTCCCTGCACCGCAGCCTCGAACTGCTCGAACTCTTCGCGGTCGAGCAGCGTGCGCTCACCGTGGGCGAGGTGGCGCAGCGCCTCGGCTACCCACAGTCGAGTACGTCCGTGCTGCTCCATGGGCTGAGCGACCTCGGCTATCTGCAGCATGACCGCCATGCGCGCACCTTCCTGCCGACGCTGCGCGTCAGCTTCCTGGGCATGTGGCTGCACCAGCGGGTGCTGGCGCAGGGAAGCCTGCTCGCGTTCATGGAAGACCTGGCGAGCCGCTCGGGCCACGTTGCCATGCTGGGCATGCAGAACGGCTTGCATGCACAGTACATCCACATCGTTTCCGCACGCACGTCGCGTGTCGGGCTCAAGCCCGGCCTGCTGCGGCCCATCTGCCGTTCGGCCGTAGGCAAGGTCCTGCTCGGCACGCTGAAGGATGACCAGGTGCTGCGCATCGTGCGCAACGCCAATGCCACGGATGTCGATTTCCCGGAGCCCGTGGACGGCAAGGCTTTGCTGGAGGAAATCGCCGAGTGCCGGCGTACGGGATTCGCGTTCAGTGCGGACTCCGTGACTCCGGGCTCTTCCGTGATTGCTACGCGCGTCCCGGTGGATGTCGGCGGGCAGCCGCTGGCAGTCGGTATCGGCATCCATACCTGGCAGCGCGAAGAGCTCCGGCCAGCCATCATGGCCTTGCTTCGCGAGGCTCTGGAAACGCATTTCCCTCCAGGTTCCGAGGCCGTGGAGCGGCCGCGCGTGCAGGTTCCGCAAGGCGGTTACGCGGTGGTCAAAACCACATGAAAGCGGCCTCGGCGCCGCTGTTTGGGAAGCGTTTCATCAGCCCGTTGATATGTCGGTCGGAATGCCACTGGAGGGCCCTGAAACGGCGTGATTGAACCTAGCATTCGTTTCAAACGTCACACAGTTTGGAGCGCAATGACCGATACCGCACGCCACGACGCCACCGGCGCGGCCCCCCAGATTTCCATGCAGCTGGGAGAAGATTTTTCCGAGGTCCGCGATGCGGTGCGCCGCGTCTGCGCAGACTTCCCGGAAGACTATTGGATGGAGCTCGACGAGCGCGAGGCCTATCCCACGACGTTCATCGAGGCATTGACGGAGGCCGGCTTCCTGGCGGCGCTCATCCCCGAGCAATACGGCGGCTCCGGCCTGCCGCTGCGCGCTGCCGAGGTGATCATGGAAGAGGTCTGTGCCGCTGGCTGCCATGCGGCTGCGGGCCATGCCCAGATGTACATCATGGGCACCGTGCTGCGCCACGGCAGCGCCGAGCAGAAGCAGCGCTACCTTCCGCAGATCGCATCGGGCAAGCTGCGCCTGCAGGCCTTCGGCGTGACGGAGCCCACCACGGGATCGGACACCACGCAGCTCAAGACACGGGCCGAGCGCACGGAAAAGGGCTTTCGCATCAATGGCCAGAAGGTGTGGACGTCCCGCGCCCAGCATTCGGACCTGATGCTCGTGCTGGCCCGCACCACGCCGGCTGCGGAAGTGAAGAACAAGGTGGATGGCGTCTCCACCTTCCTGGTGGACATCCGTGAGGCGCTGGGCAAGGGCCTGACCATCCGCCCAATCAAGGCCATGGTCAACCACCATGCCACGGAAGTGTTCTTCGAGGACCTTGAGGTGCCTGCCGATGCGCTGGTGGGCGAGGAAGGCAAGGGCTTTTGCTACATCCTCGACGGCATGAACGCCGAGCGCATGATCACGGCGGCCGAAGCCATCGGCTCGACGCGCTGGTTCGTGCGCAAGGCTACGGCCTATGCGAAGGAGCGCGTCGTCTTCAAGCGCCCTATCGGCGCCAACCAGGCCATCCAGTTCCCGATCGCACAGGCCCACGTGCAGATGGAAGCCGCCGACCTGATGGTGCGCCGCGCCACGGCCCTGTTCGAGGCCGGACAGCCTTGCGGCTCCGAGGCCAACATGGCGCGCTACCTGGCTGCGGAGTGCCTGTGGAATGCCGCCGAGGCATGCATGCAGACCTACGGCGGCTTCGGCTTTGCGCGGGAATACCACGTCGAGCGCAAGTGGCGCGAGGCGCGGCTGGCACGCATCGCGCCGGTCTCCACCAACCTGATCCTGGCCAACGTGGCGCAGCACATGCTGGGCCTTCCGCGTTCGTATTGAGGAGGCCGCGCATGTCCATTGCAAACGCCGCGGATCGCGACCTGGCCGCTGAATATGCCGACTGGATCGGCCGCTCCATCAGCGTGGAGGACGAGGTCACCTTGCCCGCCGTGCGTCGCATGGCTGCCATGCTGGATCTGGACCCCCTGGCTTTCGACCACGGCACGGTCATTCCGCCGCATTGGTACTCGATGTTCTTCACGCCCAACGCGCGCCGCTCGCAGATCGGTCACGACGGGCATCCCCGCAAGGGCGACTTCCTGCCCCCCATCCCGTTGCCGCGCCGGATGTTCGTCGGACGCACGGTGCGCTTCCCTGGCGACCTGCGTGTCGGCGACCGGGCGCTCAAGCGTTCGGAGATCGTGGGCATCGAACAGAAGCAGGGGCGCAGCGGGACGCTGGTGTTTCTGAAAGTGCGCCACACCATCGAGGTCGCTGGAAAACCCGCAATCGTGGAGCAGCAGGAAGTGGTCTACCGCGATGCGCCCGGCGGCGAGGCCAAGGCGGCGGTGCCCGCCGCCGTGCCCGCTGATGCCGCGTGGAGTGCCGTCTATGAGATGGATCCCGTGCTCGTCTTTCGCTATTCCGCGCTGACTTGGAACGGCCACCGCATCCATTACGACGCGGACTATGCGCGCCGCGAAGAAGGCTATCCGGGCTGTGTCATGAACGGCGCCTTGACGCTGCACCTGGTGATCGAGGAGGCGCTGGCGCGTGCGGACGGCCGCCGTCTGGCAGGGCTGACCGCCAAGCTGGTCAAGCCACTGTTCGTCGGTGGCAGGCTCACCGTGGCCGGAAGCCGCATGGAGGGTGGCTCGACGGTCTCCGCCTGGGCTGGCGACGAGCAGGGCGCCCTGGCGGCCACATGCACGCTCGCATTCGAGGAGCAGTGATGAGCGAAAAGTTTTTGCCGAACTGGCGCTCGCTGATGTTCTGCCCGGCCAATGCACAGCGCTTCGTGGACAAGGCGCACACCCGCGGCGCGGACGCGATCATCCTGGACCTGGAGGATTCCGTCAGTCCAGCCGAGAAGGCGGCGGCCCGCTCGGCCGTTGCCGCTGCTGCATCGGCAGTGGGACAGGCCGGAACAGACGTGCTGGTGCGCATCAACCGGGAGCTGCACTGGGCCGTGGAAGACATTGCCGCATCGGTTGGGCCGGCGGTGATGGGGCTGGTGCTTCCGAAGGTCATGGGTCCCGAGCATGTGCGCCTTCTCTCGGAAGTGGTGGCGGCACGTGAAATCGCGCGGGGGCTTGCACCGGGGCATACGCGCCTGGTGGCGTTGGTCGAGTCCGCTGCGGCGGTCGAGCATATGAACGCCATTGCCCGCTCCGACGAGCGCCTGGTGGCCATGGCAGTGGGCGGAGAGGACCTTGCGACCGACCTGGATGCGGAGCCGAGCGCCGATTCGCTGTACGTCGCCAAGATGCTGGGCCTGCATGCCGCGCGTGCCGCGGGCATTTTGCCGCTGGGCGTGCTCGCCAGCGTGGCGGGCGTGGCCGACGGTGATGCCTATCGCGCCATGCTCCAGCGCTCGCGAGCGCTGGGGTTCGCATGCGCCACCTGTGTGCACCCCGCGCAGGTGCCTTTGCTCAACCAAGCATTCGGCCCGAAGCCGGAGCAATTGATGCGCGCGCGGGATCTTGTCCAAGCCTATGAGGAGGGCCAGGCCCGTGGCGCGGGCGCTGTGCTGTTCGAAGGCGCCATGGTGGACCGGCCGGTGGCTGAACGCGCCTACCGTCTGCTTGCCCGCGCCAGGGCCGCGTGACGCGGCTGTCTTGAGGAGAATTTCATGTCCCATTCCCAGCCTTTGGCAGGGTTCACCGTGGTCGAGATCGGCCACAGCGTCGCGGCCCCCTATACGGGTTTCATTCTCGCGTCCCTCGGCGCGGAATTGATCAAGGTGGAGAACCCCGAGGGCGGCGATGCTGCGCGCGGCTGGGGCCCCCCGTTCTTCGCTGGCTCGGCCCCGCATTTCACGGCCTTCAACCGCGACAAGCAAAGCGTGGCCGTGGATCTGCGCGACCCCCAGCAGTGCGCCGCGCTGCGGGAGCTGATCCTGGAGAAAGCCGATGCCGTGATCTGCAACCTGCGTGCGGGATCGGCCGAGGTGCTGGGAGTCGGGCCAGCCGGCTTGCGGGCAGCCAACCCTTCGCTGGTGTACTGCGAGATCGGTGCATTCGGGCATACGGGCCCCATGGCGAGCAAGCCGGGCTACGACCCGTTGATGCAGGCCTATGGCGGCATGATGAGCGTCACCGGCGAGAGCGTGGACAGGCCGCCGATCCGTGTCGGTGTGTCGGTCGTCGACATGGGCTCGGGCATGTGGGGCGCCATCGGCATCATGGGCGCGCTGATCGAGCGCCGTCGGACGGGGGTGGGCGCCCATGTGCGTACGTCGCTGTTCGAAACGGCGCTGGCCTGGGCCGCCACGCCCATCTGCCGCCAGCAGATGAGCGGGCAGCCGCAGCTGCCGCAGGGCTCGGGTGCCGCGGGGATCGTGCCCTACCAGGCTTTCAGGACGCGCGACGGATGGCTCGTGATCGGCGCGGGCAATGACGGCCTGTTCGCCAAGCTGGCGAAGGCCATGGGGCAGCCCGATCTGGCGGACGACGAGCGCTTTCGCACCAACCGCGGGCGCGTGACCCACAAGGCGGCGCTGCTGCCGGCGATCGAGGCCTTCGCCGCCGGGTTCGGCAACCGGGAGCTGGCCGCGCTACTCGACGCGGCGGACGTGCCCAATGCTCCCGTGCAGACCATCGAGCAGGTGGTGCAGGACCCGCAGGCACTGGCGCTCGGCATCTTCCAGCCGGGGCCGGACGGCGCATTCCCCACCGTGGGGCTGCCGCTCACCTTCGATGGGGAGCGCCCGGCTTACCGCGCGGCGGCGCCCACGCTGGGGCAGCACACCGATGCCTGGTTCTCGCAGGCCGCGAAGGAGCCGCAGCAATGAAGACGCCAATCCTGTTCACCCCGATCGAGCTACGCGGCCTGCGCCTGAAGAACCGGGTGGTGCTGCCGCCCATGCTGACCTACAGGGCGAACAACGGCCACACCTCCGACTGGCACCTGGTGCACCTGGGCCAGTTCGCCATGGGCGGCGTGGGGCTGGTGTTCATGGAGTCCACCAAGGTCGATCCACGGGGGTGCACGACGCCCCGCGATCCAGGGCTCTGGAAAGACGAGTTCATCCCCGCCCTGCAGCGCATCACGGCGCTGATCCATGCGCAAGGCGCGGCAGCGGGCATCCAGCTGGGGCATTCGGGACGCAAGGCGCGCAATTCGCTGCCGTGGGAAGGGCGTGCGCCGCTCCATGAATGCGCGGGCGTGGATCATGGCGAGCCTTGGGAGATCATCGGCCCCAGCGCCGTCGCCCACAGTCCCCAGGCCGCCGTGCCGCGTGCGATGACGCTGGGGGACATCCAGGCCCAGATCGAGGCCTGGGGACAGGCCGCACGGCGGGCCCACCACGCCGGCTTCGACGTGCTGGAGATCCATGGCGCGCACGGCTATCTGCTGCACCAGTTCCTGTCGTCCTCGTCGAACCGGCGCGGCGATGCTTATGGCGGCCCGCTCGCGCACCGGATGCGGTTTGCGCTGGAGGTCGCAGAGGAGGTGCGCCGCCATTGGCCCGCCGACAAGCCGCTGTTCTTCCGCGTCTCGGCGGTGGACGAGGACGGCTGGACGCTGGACGACTCCGTGGTGCTGGCCCGCGCGTTGCGCGAGCGCGGGGTGGACGTGATCGACTGCAGCAGCGGCGGCATGACGCCGCAGTCCGTGGTGGCCCATGCGCAGCCGCAGGGCTTCGGCTATCAGGTGCCGTATGCGGAGCGCATCCGCCGCGACGCGCAGGTGCCGACCATGGCCGTGGGGCTGATCCTCCACTCCGACCAGGCCGAGGACATCCTGGCCCGCGGACAGGCAGACCTGGTCGCCATCGGCCGGGAACTGCTGCACAACCCGCACTGGGTGCTGGATGCGGCCATCAAGCTCGGCGTGCCGGACAGCTACGCCAGGGTGCCTCCGAGCTACGGCTATTGGCTGGAAAAGCGCGCCCAGGCGGGTTTCGAGCCGCACCTTTCCACGCGCAGCGACGGCATGGACAGGAGCGCAGCATGAGCAGCGGATACGGCGAGCGGGTGGCGATCGTCACAGGGGCGGCGGGCGGCATCGGCTACGGCATCGCCCAGGCGCTGGGCCGGCTGGGGTACGAGCTGGTGCTGCTCGATCGCCAGCAGGCGCTGGTGGAATCGGCTGCGCACACCCTGCGCGCCGACGGGGTGCGCGCGCAGGCCATGGCGGTGGACCTGGCCGACGAGGCCGCGCTGCGCGACGTTCCATCGCGCATGGGCGCGGCCTTCGAGCGGACGGCCGTGCTGGTCAACAACGCGGGCATTTCGCCCAAGCACGCGGGGCGCAAGCTCGCCACGACCGACATTCCGCTGGAGGAGTGGGATGCCGTGCTGAAGGTGAACATCACGGCGCCGTTCCGGCTGTGCCAGATGGTACTGCCGGTGATGGTGGCGAAAGGCTGGGGCCGCATCATCAATATCTCCTCGAAGGGCGCGCGCTCGCCCGGCGGGGTGGCGGGTATCCATTACGTCACCACCAAGGCCGCCATGCTGGGCTTCACCCGCTCGCTGGCCAAGGACTACGCCCGCAGCGGCATCACGGCCAACGCCCTGACGCCGGGGCGCATCGCGACCCCCATGACCAGCGGTTCCGCCGAGGACGTGCAGGCCCGCATGGTGGAGGCGATACCCGTCGGGCGCATGGGGCTGCCCTCCGAGGTCGGGGCGCTCGCGGCCTTCCTGGCCACCGAGGAGGCGGGCTACATCACCGGCGCCACGATCGACATCAACGGCGGCGCGGTGATGGTCTGACGCCGGCGCTTTCTCCACACATCACACACAGCAAGGCAGACGAACAATGACAGCAGGCTTGACCGAGCAACTGGGGGCCTTCGTGGCCGGCGTTGCGGCCAACGGCACGCCCGACGAGGTGCGCGAAGCCGCCAAGGAAGGGGTGATCGACAGCGTGGGCTGCATGGTGGCCGGCAGCGTGGACGAGGCGGTGGCCATCGCCCTGAAGGCGCTTCCACCCACGGGCGACGGCCGCTCGCGGCTGTGGTTCTCGCAGCGCACCACGCAGGCGGATCACGCGGCGCTGATCAACGGCATCGCCACGCACGTGCTGGACTACGACGATTCCTGCCTGCGCGGCCATCCCAGCGCCGTGCTCGTGCCGGCGATCTACGCCGTGGCGCAGGAGCGCGGCAGCAGCGGCGGGCAACTGCTCGACGCCTATGCCGCCGGCTACGAGGTGTGGGCCGAGCTGGTGGACCGCGAGGGCGGCTTCCACCAGATGAAGGGCTGGCACCCCACGGGCATTTTCGGCAGCATCGCTGCCGCAGCGGCCAGCGCCGTGCTGTACGGGCTGGACGCGCAGCACAGCGCCTGGGCCATCGGCCTGGGCGCCAGCCAGGCGGGGGGGCTGATGTCCAACTTCGGCGCCATGTCCAAGTCGTTCCACGTGGGGCGTGCGGCGCAGGCGGGGGTGGTTGCCGCGCGGCTGGGGGCGCACGGATTCACCGCGTCGAGCGATGCCATCGAGCATCCGCGGGGCTTCCTCGCGGCGGTCTCTCCATCCGGCAATGTCGATCTGGCCCGGGCCGCCGACGGTCTGGGGCGTGACTGGCAACTGGTGCGCCGCCGCGTCAACCTGAAGAAATACCCCACCTGCTACTACACGCATCGGGCGCTCGACGGGGTGCTGGCGCTTCTGGCGGAGGGCCCCGTGGCTGCCGACGCCGTGGAGCGCATCGACGTCACGCTGAGCGAGGAGCATGCGCTCGCCCTGCGCAATGCCGAGCCGCAGACGGCCCTGGCGGCGAAGTTCAGCATGCAGTTCGCCATGGCATGCGCGGTGATCGCGGGCCGGGTGGGGCTGGCCGAGCTGACCGACGCGTTCGTGCGCCGGCCGGACGTGCAGGCGCTGATGCGCAAGGTCCACATCGCGATCGACGGAACCTACGACCCGCAGACCCCCGGCGCCGCCTACGAAGACCGCGTGACCCTGCACGCGCGCGGCGCCGCACCGCGCAGCCGTGCCGTGCACCGGGCCAGCGGGCATGCGCAGCAGCCCTTGCCCGCGTCGCACCTGCGGGACAAGTTTCTCGACTGCCTCGCCTTCGGTGCGTACCAGGGCGATGCCCAGGCATTCCTCGCGCAGCTTCTGCGCCTGGAAGACCTTGCCGTTGTTTCCTGAGGATTGCCCATGCCGTATGCACCGCTTGCCACTCCCTCGCAACGCACCGCCCTGGTCACGGGCGCCAGCCGCGGCATTGGCGCTGCGATTGCGCGCGAGCTGAGCGCCCAAGGCCTGGCGGTGATCAATCTGGATCGCGACGCGCCGGCAGGGGAGTCGCCCGCGCAGTTCATCCAGGTGGATCTGAGCGACACCACGCAGCTCCAGGAGGTGCTGGAGCGGGTGGTCGCACAGCATGAAGTCCTGTGCCTCGTCAACAACGCCGCCGTGGGCGGGCCGCTGTGGCTCGAAGACGTCAACGTGGACGCCTTCGAGCGGTTGGTGAACACCAACCTGCGCGCGGCCATGCTGTGCGCGCAGGCCGTGGCGCCCGCGATGAAGCGGGCGGGCTGGGGCCGCATCGTCAACCTCACCAGCCGGGCCGCGCTGGGCAAGGAGGGGCGCACCATCTACGCGGCCACCAAGGCCGGGCTGATCGCGATGACCAAGACCTGGGCCCTGGAACTGGGGCCGCACGGCGTGACCGTGAATGCCGTGGGCCCGGGGCCCATCAACACGGAGCTCTTCGCCCGCTCCAACCCGCCCGGCAGCCCGCGCACCCGCGCCATCGTGGAAGGCATCCCGGTGCGGCGCATCGGCGAACCCCAGGACGTGGCGCGCGCCGTGGGCTATTTCGCGTCGGAAGGCGCGTCGTTCGTCACGGGGCAGGTGCTCTACGTGTGCGGCGGCCTGACCGTCGGGAATGCGGGTGCCTGATCCGCGAGACCGTTTTTCTTACAACCACAGGAGACAAGCATGCAGAAACCTACGCGCTACGCCATTCCCGCAGCCCTGGCGCTGGCCGGCGGCCTGGCCGCGGCCCAGGCGCTGGACTATCCATCGAAGCCCGTGGAGATGATCGTGGGCTGGTCCGCGGGCGGCATCATCGATGCGACGGCCCGCGGCTTCGCCAAGGCGATGTCGGAGGTGTCAGGCAGCCGCGTCGTGGTGCTCAACCGCGAAGGGGCTTCCGGCATGATCGCCGCGCAGCAGGTGGCGCAGGCCGCGCCCGATGGCTACGTCGTCGGCTATGGCCCGGTCACGCCCATGGCGACCGTGGCCTACGCGGTGGCGAACCCGCGCTACTCGGTCGACGACTTCCAGTACGTGTGCAAGGTGTTCGACAACGTGTTCACGGTGATGGTGCCCAGCAACTCACCGTACAAGACCCTGGACGAGCTGATGGCCGCAATGCGTGCCAAGCCGGGGCAGATGAGCTACGGCCACTTCGGGCCCAACAGCCTAGGGCACATGGTGGGCGCCAAGCTCGTCGACAGCCTCGGCCTGAAGGTGGTGGAGGTGCCGTTCAAGGGCGAGGCGCCCATCTATCCCGAGCTGATGGCCAACCGTCTGGACTTCGGCATCGGCACGCTCAATGGCGGCCGGGGCAAGCCGGTGCGCCTGCTGGGCGTGGTGTCCGAGCAGCGCGTGGCCTCGGTTCCCGATGTGCCCACGCTCAAGGAGGCAGGGCTGCCCACGCTGGCGCCGGCGCAGGTGGGCCTGTTCGCCCCCAAGTCCCTGCCCAAGGCCACGCTGGAGAAGCTGGGCGAGATGTGCGAGAAGACCGTGCAGTCTGCCTCGTTCCAGGAGCACATGCGGCGCCTGCAGGAGCCCATCGTCTACCGCAATACGACGGATTTCACCCAGTTGGTGCGCGAATCCACGCAGGCCCAGATCGAGCAGGCCCGCAAGATGGGGATCAAGCCGCAATGACGGGAAGCGCCATGTCTGACAAGCAGCAAGGTGAGATCGAGGTCGTCTGCCGCAGCGCCAACATCGTCGGCGAATCGCCCATGTGGCATCCCGTGGAGCGCCGGCTGTACTGGGTGGATACACGGGCTCCGGCCCTCAACCGCCTGGAGGCCGATGGATCCGTGACCTCATGGAGCATGCCTACCAACATAGGCTCCTACGTGTTCACGCGCTCCGGGAGCATCGTCGCTGGCCTCAAGACCGGCTTCCACGTGCTCGATCTGGCAGGTGGGCAGCATCGCCTGATCGTGGATCCCGAGCCGGACAAGCCGGAGAACCGATTGAACGACGGCCGCTGCGACCCGCGCGGTAGGTATTGGTGCGGTTCCCGCGATCCGGGCGATGAGAATCCGGGTGGCTCGCTGTTCCGGCTGGACCCGAACGGCGAATGCAAGACGATGGACACGGGATTCATCGTGTCCAACGGCATGGCCTTCAGTCCCGATGGCGAAACCATGATCTTCGGCGATAGCCGGGGCGAGACCATGTGGCGCTACACGCTGGACATGGACTCGGGCGAGATCCGCTCCAAGACCCCTTTCCTGCAAACGCGCCATCTGCCCTGGCGCATCGATGGAGCCACCTTCGATGCCGATGGCTACTATTGGTGCGCCCTGATCGGCTATGGCGCCGTGGGCCGCTTCGACCCGCTGGGGCGCCTGGATCGCCTGGTGGCGGTGCCCGTCAGCCACCCCACCATGTGCAACTTCGGCGGCGATAGCCACGACGTGCTGTACGTGACCTCCGGTACGGTGTTCCTGGATGCCGCTGGACGCGAGCGCGAGCCCCTGGCGGGCGCGCTGTTTGCCGTCCACGGACTGGGAGTGCGCGGCGTGCCCGAACCGCTGTTCGCCGGCTGACCTTTGCCGATGGGATGCCGCATGCTTCTGTATAGATAGCTGCCAGCGCTTGCCAGATAAGCGCTGGAGCCCGATTTGGCTTGTAATCTCCCCAGCCGGGCGAGTGGCACCGTGCGTTGGCTAGACTAGCCAGCTCCCACAAGCAAACAACACAGCCATGGCATTCACGGAACAGGATCTGCTGGCGGCGCTTGCCAGCGTCAAGGATCCGCACACGGGCAAGGATTTCGTCGCAGCGCGCGCGGTGCGCAACGTGCAGATCGCGGGCGGCGACGTGGCCTTCGACGTCGAGCTGGGCTACCCGGCCCAGAGCCTGGTGCCCGCGCTGCGCAGCGAGTTCATCTCGGCTGCCAAAACGGTGCCTGGTGTGCAGAACGTGTCGGTCAACATCGCCACCAAGGTCATCGCGCACGCGGTGCAGCGCGGCGTGCAGCTGCTGCCGGGCGTGAAGAACATCATCGCCGTCGCCTCGGGCAAAGGCGGCGTGGGCAAGAGCACCACGGCTGTGAACCTGGCGCTGGCGCTGGCGGCCGAGGGGGCGCGCGTGGGCCTGCTGGACGCCGACATCTACGGTCCCAGCCAGCCCATGATGACCGGCACCTCGGGCGACCTGGAGAGCCTGGACGGCAAGCTCATGGAGCCCAAGCGCGCCATGGGCCTGCAGATCAACTCCATCGGCTTCCTGGTCAAGGAGGAGCAGGCCATGATCTGGCGCGGCCCCATGGCCAGCCAGGCGCTGGAGCAGCTCATCACGCAGACGCGCTGGGACAACCTGGACTACCTCGTGGTGGACATGCCGCCCGGCACGGGCGACATCCAGCTCACCATGGCGCAGAAGGTGCCGCTGACCGGCGCGGTGATCGTCACCACCCCGCAGGACATCGCGCTGCTGGACGCGAAGAAGGGCGTCACCATGTTCCAGAAGGTGAGCGTGCCCATCCTCGGCCTCGTGGAGAACATGGCCGTGCACATCTGCCGCAACTGCGGCCACGTGGAGCACATCTTCGGCCACGAGGGCGGCAAGAGGATGGCCGAGAGCCTGGGGATGGACTACCTCGGCGCGCTGCCGCTGCAGCTGTCCATCCGCGAGCAGGCCGACAGCGGCCGGCCCACCGTGGCGGCCGAGCCCGACAGCGACGTGGCGCGCATCTACAAGGCCATCGCACGCACGGTGGCCGTGAAGGTCGCGCAGCAGGCCAAGGACTTCTCGGGCAAGTTCCCGACCATCACGGTGAGCAAGAACACCTGAGCATCCACCGGCGGGGCAGGCCATGAAGGAACAGAAGATCGCGTTCTACACAGGCCCTGCCGGCGGCTGGGGCGCGCTCAACAGCGTCAAGAACACGCTGCTGCGCCAGGACATCCCCCTCAAGGGCGCGAAGACGCTGCTGTCGGCCAACCAGCCCGATGGCTTCGACTGCCCCGGCTGCGCATGGCCTGACCGCAACCACCATTCGGCCTTCGAGTTCTGCGAGAACGGCGTGAAGGCCGTCGCGGCCGAGGCCACGGCGCGGCGCGCGGGGCCGGAATTGTTCGAGCGCCACACGGTGCAGGAGCTGGCCGGGCAGAGCGATTTCTGGCTCGAAGACCAGGGGCGGCTTACGCACCCGATGCGCTACGACGCGGCCAGCGACCGCTACCGGCCCATCGCGTGGGACGAGGCTTTCGCGCTGATCGCCAAGCACCTGAATGCGCTGCCTGATCCGAACCAGGCCATCTTCTACACCTCGGGCCGCACGAGCAACGAGGCCGCGTTCCTCTACCAGCTCTTCGTGCGCCAGTACGGCACCAACAACTTCCCCGACTGCTCCAACATGTGCCACGAGCCCAGCGGCAGCGCCATGCGCCCGCAGATCGGCGTGGGCAAGGGCACGGTGACGCTACAGGACTTCGAGCACGCGGACGCGATTTTCATCTTCGGCCAGAACCCCGGCACCAACCACCCTCGCATGCTGGGCGAGCTGCGCGCGGCGCACAAGCGCGGCGCGCGCATCGTGAGCTTCAACCCGCTGCGCGAGCGCGGGCTGGAGCGCTTCGCCGACCCGCAGGACAAGCTGGAGATGGCCACCTTCGGCGCTACGCCGATCAGCACGCACTACTTCCAGCTGCGCGTGGGCGGCGACCTCGCGGCGGTCAAGGGCGTCATGAAGCACGTGATCGAGCAGGAGGACGCACGGGGCGGCGTGCTCGATCGCGCCTTCATCACCGGGCACACCACCGGCTTCGACGCGCTGGCCGCCGACCTGCGCGCCGAGAGCTGGGCGCTGCTGGAGCAGGAGTCGGGCCTGACCGAGGCGCAGATGCGCAGCGCGGGTGATGTCTACATCGGCGCCGATCGCGTGATCGCCTGCTGGGGCATGGGCATCACGCAGCACCTGCACTCGGTGGCCACCATCCAGCTGATCGTCGACCTGCTCATGCTGCGCGGCAACCTGGGCCGCGAGGGCGCGGGCGCCTGCCCCGTGCGCGGGCACAGCAACGTGCAGGGCGACCGCACCATGGGCATCTGGGAAAAGCCGCCTGCGGCGCTGCTCGACCGCCTTGGCGAGGTCTACGGCTTCGCGCCGCCGCGCGAGGACGGCGTGGACACGGTGGAGGCGATCCGGCAGATGCTGGACGGCCAGGGCAAGGTCTTCTTCGCCCTGGGCGGCAACTTCGCCGCTGCCACGCCCGACACCTACGAAACCTGGAAGGCGCTGCGCCGCTGCGACCTCACCGTGCACGTGGCCACCAAGCTCAACCGCAGCCACGTGGTGCACGGGCGCGAGGCGCTGATCCTGCCCTGCCTGGG
>Ga0222428_100348_pt1 | contig 21659 bp, 20 predicted proteins | sample 2B5Ametagenome_FD_182471 | JGI IMG/M metagenome (GOLD analysis project Ga0222428, IMG submission 182471) | Enriched microbial communities from leaf-cutter ant dump, University of Wisconsin, Madison, United States - 2B5A (version 2) | ecosystem: Environmental > Terrestrial > Nest > Insects nest >...
GGGTCCAGAACGAGGCCTCATTGCCCGAGACTCCGCCCAACTGGCGTCCAGTCGCTTCACGTACAAAGCGGCTGTCTTCCAGAAGACCCGTAGTAACAGACGCGTGGACCTCACCAGAAAGCTGGTCAAGAGCGTTCTGCGCGCCCTCCTCCGAGAGAACCACTAGGGCGTTGGCAAGCGCCCCGCCTTCAAGGCTATCAATCGCGTTGCCCGTAGCCCGTTGGTTGGAAGTCGCTCCAACTGACCCGAAACTGACATCATTACGAAGTAGTTTGAGATAGACGTTGTTGGGGTCGTAGCTCAGCGTCGGGGTAAGGAAGGCAAAATTAGAAACAGCTTCATCTGCGAATACTCCTAAGATGCCATCATCTGCCGTAAGGATCGTATAGTTCGTTGATACGAGCCAGTTTCCGTTAGCTGCAATCGAAACCACCGAGCCACCACCGAGCGAGGCTTGTCCTGAAACATGAACGAAGTCACTGTTGCCTGCGGCATCCGTGTTAACGACGTAGGATGCATCAGAAGCGATCTCTAGGTTACCGCCAACATTCATTGTCGCGATAGCGCCCGCGCCGCCCGGGGTGAGCGTGCCACCGGTACCAATGCTTGTGGCTCCGACGCTGCCATTGCCCGAAAGCGCGCCTCCCGATAGGACTTGGATCGAACCTCCAAGGCTGTCGCTGACGATCAATGTGCCCGCTGCAACCTCCGTCGTCCCAGCATAGGCTGAGTTGTCACCGGAAAGTGTGAGTGCTCCCGCTCCCGATTTCATAATAGAGCCTGTTCCCGAAATCACGCCCGCAAAAATGGCGTCGTTGGATCGGTTGAACCGCAATATTCCATCGTTGGTCACGTCTCCGGTAATGGAGCCTGCAGTCCCCCCGTTGCCGAGAACGAGCTCGCCTCCCGATGCGATATTCGTTCCACCTGTATAGGTACTGGCGCCAGTCAAAACCTGCTGGCCTGCTGAGATATGGAAACTCCCGGCACCCGAAATAACACCGGCGAAGGAACCGTTCGCCTCTGTCAGCGTGAGTTTCTGTGAACCAAGCGCAACTAGTCCCGCGCCTGAAAGGCTCTTGATGGTCGCTGGGCCTGTAGCGTCGGAAATATCGAAAATTCCTCCCACGGCGACATCGCTAGAATTGGCAATACTGCCGTCACCGCTGAGGGCCAATGAACTACCCTGCGCAATGGTTGTCGTACCCGAATAGGTGTTTACTCCGCTGAGCGACAGCGTCCCGCCACCGTTCATGTGAAGCTTCCCAGAACCGGAAATTACGTCCTCGAAATTCACAGCATTCGAACGGCTGAAAATCAGTTCGCCATTGTTGACGACATCGCCCTGGATCGACCCGGTTTCGCCGCTGAAACCGAGTTGGAGAGTTCCGCTCGAAATTGTGGTTCCGCCGGAATACCCATTATCAGCCAATAGAATGACCGTGCCAGAACCCGCCTGGGTAACCCCGCCAGTACCGGCAATCTCTCCTCTAACAATCAAGGTATTAGATCGATCGAATACAAGTTTACCTGAGTTGTCGATCGGACCTACTATCGATCCAGTCTTCCCCCCGTTACCGATCTGCATCACACCTGACGTTATTTTTGTTCCGCCGCTATAGTTATTATCGGCTGTCAGGATAAGCGTGCCGGAACCTCTCTGCTCGACCTCCCCAGATCCAATTATATTCCCAGCAAACGTCACGACGTCGCTACGATCAAAGATCAAACTGCCAGAACTGGCCACGTCGCCAACGATCCACCCCTGGTCGCCTCCGGCACCCACTACGAGCGTTCCTTCGGAAATCACCGTCCCACCGGAATAGGAATTGTCAGCGGCGAGAATGAGTTCGCCTGTTCCGGTTTTATGGATTCGACCGTTCCCGTCAATGATCCCGGACTGGGTCGCTGCTTCGTCCGCCGCCACATCCAAATTGAGCGTGTGGCCATCTGCGATGGTCACTTCATTATCGATTTCAACGCCATCGCCATAGACAATCCCGGATGCCCCGGATGCCTGGATATGCGCCGTACCAGCCGCATTGTCATCCTCCAGCGCTATCGAGGCGCTTTCCAAGGCAAGAGTTCCCGACAGTCCGGCGTTCGCAGCAGTGAGGCGCAACAAACCGCCTTTCACCGCAACTGCTCCATTCCCCGCCAGGCCGCCACTGAGTTCCGCTATTCCCGATTGCACTGCTATGGTAGTCGAGCCGGAACCGAGGTTGATTGCATTTTCGACTACGAGGCCATCAACCAAGCCGAGTACTGTGCCGTCCGCCATCGAAATGACACCGGTGCCTGCCGCGTCATTTGACTGCAACCGTAGGGTTCCTGCTGCAATTTCAGTACCACCCGAGTACGAATTGTTGCCGGACAGTTCGAGAGTGTCGCCGCTTTGCCGGACCACACCCGTTCCCGAAATCGAGCCTTGGAATGAGACGACGCCCGCTCGATTATAAATCAGCAAGCCGTCGTTCGCGATGGTTCCCTGATTCTGGCCTACCCCACCGGCCCAGCCCGTCGTCCCGCCTTCTCCAAGCTGGAGAGCACCGCCCGCAGCAATAACAACATTGTTGGCGCCGCTGTTCGCCCCGGTTAAGACCAATGTGCCGCTGCCCATTTGCGATAGCGTGCCGGGGCCGGTGATCGTTCCTGCATACACTACGGTATCATCGCGATTGAATGCGAGTGTCCCATAATTGGTGACATCCGCTACGATTGAGCCGGTACTGCCACCATCGCCAATCTGCAATGTGGCTCCCTGATTGAGCCCAACTCCTCCCTCGAAAGTGTTCTCCCCCATCAAAATCTGCGTTCCGCCCTGCACTCCGAGACCACCGGTACCCGTGATTACACCGCTGAAAGTATCTGAGCCTTGGGTAATTGACAGTGATTGACTGCCAAGTACTACCTCGCCGGATCCGGCGAGAGTAACCACTTTTGCGGATGCCGCAGCCGAAACATCAAGAGTACCGTTTACAATAACCTGGCTCGATGTGTTGATCCGGCCCTGGCCGGAAAGGGCAAGGGTCGAAGCGTCGTTGATCGTCGTGGTGCCGGTATACGTATTCATGCCAGTAAGGGTCAGCGTTCCTGCCCCGGCCTGAACGACCGATGTTGCTCCCGTTATCGATGTTCCAACAGTCAACGGCTCATCCTGATCATAGAGCAGGAGATCATCAGCATATGCCAAAGCCGAAGAGGAGATGATCATGGCAGCCGCCGAAACGCCGGTCAGCAGGTCACGCAACACCGCTCCGTTTCCATTTTTTTTCAGGCGGTTAAAGCCGCAAACTTTTCGGACTCTCATGTTCATAAATGCCTTTCACGTGCGTTTGCTCGCGCTCAATTTTTGAGGAACATGAGAGGGCGCCGATGAAGCGGCGCGCCCTCTCAAATCCACGATCAGAATTTCCAGTTGAGGTTTCCGCGAACGCCCTGTTCGCTGATGCCGGAGCCGAACTGGCCGGAGTAGGTCACGCCGAGGCTGACATTGGCGCTCAGCGCTGCAGAGAGCCCTGCCTCAATGACCGCAACATCACGCGACAGCGGCGTACCGCTCACCGTGAATGCATTGCTGGCGGCAAAGGCGTGGGTCGCCGTGGGGTTGACCTCGTCGAAGCCGTGACGCCAGCCGAGCATACCGTTGGCCGTCACGATCGCGTCTCCCAAGAGGAAGGTCGAGCTGGCCCGCAGCCCCAATGTCGTGAAGGTGGCGTCAGCATCAGCACCGGAACCGGACAGCGCAGCGCTACCGCCAGTTTCGCCATAGTGGCCGGCATCGACATTGACGTAGGCAAGACCGGCAAACGGTTCGAGATCGAAAGAACCCACATCGAACTTATAACCGATGTCGCCGTAGGCTTGCGTGGTACGGGCGTGGTAGTCTGCCTTCAGAGCATCATCGAACCCAGTGAAGCCGACCGAACGGTTCGTCGAGACACTGTGCCAGGCATTATCGACACCGAGGCGAAGCCCAAGATTGTCCCACTCGCCACCGCCATAAACACCAAGGCTGTAGCTATCGATCGATGCGGAGCCCTTGCCATCCTCGAGTCTCAGGCTCGAGTGACCATAACCGCCGACAATGCCCAGCCGGAAGTTGTCGAACACCGGGGCATCCGCCCCGATGAAGATGCCACCGGTATTGCGATCAAAGCCCGAGACCTCAGCGGTACCATCGACCGTGCCCCAGGAGCCATAGCCCTGGGTCCAGAACGAGGCCTCATTGCCCGAGACTCCGCCCAACTGGCGTCCAGTCGCTTCACGTACAAAGCGGCTGTCTTCCAGAAGACCCGTAGTAACAGACGCGTGGACCTCACCAGAAAGCTGGTCGAACGCAAGCCGAGCCGACGCCCCATCCAAAGCAGCCACTGCGGTGAAGAGGTCATTGTTGAATGCAAGGCCATCGAGCACTTCGGCAGTCGCCGCCTGATTGTGCGTCGTAGCGACCGAAGAAAACGCAACACCGTTACGATCAATGTTCATGTAAACATTGTTGGTATCGTAAGTCAGATGCGGAGTGAGGAAGGTAAAGTTTGCCTCATTCCAGGTGACAAGGTCGGTATCGAAACTCGACCCGGCAAAGCCACCGTTCGCGGTAAGAATCGTGTACTGATGATTGATTTGATAACCGTCAATGGCGCTGACATTCACACCACCAGCAAGATTTGCGGTTCCCCCAACCGCGATCAGATCGGCGTTACCCGCCTGATCGACTTCAACGTCATATATCGAGTCTGACGTCAGTGTGAGATCGCCAGCAACCGACACGATGCCGATCGAATTTCCGGGGTTGAGCTTCCCGCTGCTTTGTACGTCGCCAGCGATCTGCCAGTTGCCGCCCAAGACGGACCCCTCTTCGACAGAAACATTACCTCCGACCGTTATCGGAGAGTCGACCGTGCCGCCGCTCGTCGTTGATTGCCCCTCAAGTTGGACATTGCCCGCAATTGTCGTGACAGCACCTGCATCCTTACTGAAGATGAAGGTCGAGTTCTGACCAATAACACTCCCGCCGATGTTAGCGGCGCCTGCAAAAGAGACTATGGCCGGCGCGTTCTCGGTACCTTGCCCAGCGACGGAGCCACCGATGGTAGCGCCATCCGAAACTTCCACGGCGCTTTCCGAAGGAATGACTACGTCGCCTGGTGTGTCGCCAATCGCCTCGCCATCGGACAGGAGCAATCCGGCAAGCAGATTAGACCAATATGTATCAAAGCTGGTCACACCATTATTTCTGGCCTTAAGGTACATCGCCCAGAATTGCTCCGGAAGACTGCCATCTTCCGCAGACGGGGCAACCCACGTGTAGATCAAATGGTTGTTGAAGAAATATTCAATCTTATTTTCATCTTCAATCAGGCGCATGCTGAGGGCATTCCAGCCGCCATAGTTGATCAAGCTCGCGGTATCTGGAAGGTCGATAAACCCATCCCCCACAGTTGTATCCCAGATCTCTAGTCGTCCGGCTCCATCTTGGTTTGTGAACTGAATAATTGGAAAGACCGATTTGGCATCTACATAGCTACCGCCCGCCACAGCGTCTTCGGGCATAGCTGACCCCCACATACCGGTCCTGATATAGTCGATCTCGCTTCCATTCTGCCAGTCGCCCTGAATGAAGATGTCCCCTCCGATAAAGGAGTTTCCTGCAGGCATCGTGGTACGCTGGGAGTATCCCTCCCAGCCTCTGAACGAGCTTGATGGTGGCACTTCACCGCCAACCGACAATTTGAGAACGTCAAAACGGTTCTGATACTCGTTAAGGAGTGTAAAACTGCTCGTCGGAGAACGATCCACCTGCCAATCAGCAGGATCTGTACTGATCGCGTACAAGCTGTAGGTTTCGGCATTGGCTGCCGAAGGTGTCACAGTGCTTAGCAGCGCGGCAGCGCCGCTCCAGGCGGTTGTACGCAGAATCCGCACGAAGGTTCGAGAAATTTTTTTACGTTGTTTGAACATGATAGAGCCTTGCCACTCCCCCGCGGAGCGATGTTTCCGAGTGTGATGAAAGGACGGCTGCGGTGCGCCGCCCCTCAGCCGAAGTCGAGATTGATGTTTCGAGTTGGATTGTTCCCAGCACTGCTCGCCGATGCCGCGCTAACGCTTCCGGGTTGAGTTGCACATGTCATGACAAAACCCTGAGCAAGATGCCCGCGACGACGCCCAGCATTCCGGCAGCAAAGATGAAAGCTGCGACCACAAATTCGGAGCTGAAGGCGAAGCCTCCCGAGGCACCGATGATCAGAGAGAGCGCAACGACTGCGCCGAGTAGAGAGAGGAAGTTGGTGGCGCCCACATCATCGGCATCACTAGATTTGGGCTCTCCGCGGCTGAGTTGCGCTCCAGATCCCCAAGCCTGAATTCGCCGAGCGAACCGGCGGGCCCGTTCCGCTTCCTGCGTAGCCTGTCGATGATCAGAAGTGATGGTGACGCTGACAAGGCCCCAAAGCAGACATATGCTTATGCCGCCCATTGCAACGGTGAGCATGCCTAAATCGGCCTGTCCCGCCGATACCTCCAGCACAGAAGTGCCAAGCAAGGACGCTAAGGCACAAAGAGCAAGCATCGTTGGCCGGGTCATTGTAATGCACTCTCGCTTTCAGACATCCGGGACGCCAAACGAGGCACTATTGGTGCCATCACTGGCGGCTCAATGGCCCGGAAAAAGAAGCCCTGAAACCAATTGGCGCCCGTCGCACGCGCCGCCGTAAAATCGGCTGCACTCTCGATCCCCTCCACCACAAGATCGGAGACGAGATTGTGCGCAAATGCGACCAGGCTTTCCAATAACTGGACCGCACTCTCACCATCGTGGGAGCGCCTGATATAAGATGCGTCGATCTTGATGACGTCGGCCTTGGCCCGACGGGCAAAGTCTATGGTGCTGAAGCCGGCCCCAAAATCATCGAGCGCGACACGAACACCGAGCGCCCGCAAAGAGGAGATGAAGTGAACCGCCTGATCTAAATCCGGGAGTGGCGCGGTCTCGGTAATCTCGATGACGAGGCGGCTGGCCAGTTCCGGCTCAAGCACCAGTTCTGCCATGATGGAATTCCACCAAAGGTCGTTAATCGCGGACAAAGCCGAGATATTGCATCCGAGCACCGCATCTCGCTGCCACCGCAACCGCTGGAGAATCCTGAAAACGATATGCCGGTCGAACGCGCGCACCAAACCGAGCCTTTCCAGGACCGGTAAATAGGCTCCGGGCATGATGGCGTGGCCATCATCACCAGCGAGACGAACAAGACACTCACGATAAAGACTGTTCCGCGCGTCTGCTGCAACAACGGGCTGCTCGACAAAGGAGATGGAGCCAGCCTCCACAGCATTGTACGCGAGGGCCGCCACGCTCATGTCGAGGCGATACCGAGATGCCTCGCCTGCAGGCTCTTGACTGCCATAAACGCAGTCCTCCGTCGCGCAGCGTAGCGCGACGACAATTTGCGAAGAGCCGACGATTATAGGGCTTATCGCAACGGCATAGACTGCGGATTCAAGCACACTCCAAAACGCCGTCGCGGAACTGACTTCCCCGCTACTCACGACAACACCAAACGATTCCGTTTGGATCGATAGCCCTTGCGGCTCCAAAGCGCACTCTAAGCGCGCCCAGACCGCATCCAACACCCGGCCAGCCACACCATCGGAGTAAGCAGCCGCGATGGAGCAAAGGTTATCAATGACGACAGCACATTTGAGGGGCGCCATCATAGCGGAAGCCCTCGCTCGACGACGATCGGACCGATCGAGGTCTCACCTAGTGCCGCTGGGAGAAGGGCCAGATTACGACCGAACTGCGCGTCCCCGGTACTTCCCGGCCTCCCGACACGGAAAGTCAAAAAGAGAGGAAGCCGCGCCAACCTACGCAGCCTCGACAACCACCCACCGCAGGATTGGAATCCCGCCAGGTTGGAACTTCTTTGTGCCTGCCCTTTGCGCTGCATAAAGGGGTCCCTTTCGTCCGCCCTTTCATCGAGCCCTCGACAACCCTGAAAACACCAATATTTTCAGCGCCGCCCCTCGTGATTTGGGCCTTCCGGATCGATTTAGCGGAAGGGACCCTTTCTTGTCAAGATTTGGGTTCAAAAGAGTCCAGATATTGTCAACAACATGGCATCGCGCAAATCGACTTTGATCGGCTACGAGGGGTGGCGCAGCCGTGCAACGTTGAGCGATAGAATGAGAATAGGTTATGCGCGGGTCTCAACAGAAGATCAGAAACTTGACATGCAGCTACAGGCATTGCGTCACGCGGGCTGTGACAGGATTTTTACCGATCACGGCATTTCTGGAAAAGTGATCGAGCGGCCTGGCCTTGATGAAGCACTCGCATCTCTAAGCCCTGACGATACGCTGGTTGTTTGGCGACTGGACCGCCTTGGACGTTCCCTCGTCCATCTCGTACAGCTCATGAATGAGCTAGGAGAGAGAGCGATCCATTTCCATTCCCTTGCGGAGAACATCGACACCGGATCATCAGGTGGGCGATTGCTTTTTCACATGATCGCTGCCCTGGCAGAGTTCGAACGATCCTTGATTAGTGAAAGGACACGGGCGGGAATGGCTGCCGCTCGCGAGCGCGGACAACGGCTTGGGCGTCCCCCTGCACTCAACGCCGAGGAACTGAGAGAAGCAATCGAGGCCGTGAGAGGGCGGGGCGAGTATATGGGTGATGTCGCCCTTCGATACCGTATCACTCGTCGAACGTTACGACGGATGATTCTCGAAGCCGACCGGGTCACGGCTGGTTAATCGTCAAGACGTCGAATTACTATGGGCTCCGGCTTCTAAAACCCTTAGACTGCATTTGGATGTCCCATTTTAAGTCTATCAGATGCTCGGCTCGCATTGTTGCGGTCCTTTCGAGCGTCGACGCAATTTAGGTTCGATATGAAAATTGGTTATGCGCGCGTCTCAACCGAGGACCAGAGCCTAGATCTACAAATTAATGCGCTTCGTCGGGCCGGATGCGAAAGGATATTCACGGACTATGGTCTTTCAGGGCGAGGCTTTGATAGACCGGGGCTGCACGAAGCTTTGGGAACCGTAAAACATAGAGGAACCCTAGTCGTATGGAGACTTGATCGCCTCGGACGCTCTTTGCCCAAGCTAATAGAACTCGTCGACACCTTGGGAACGCGAGGTGTCGAATTCCAGTCGCTGACTGAAAACATCGACACCTCCTCTTCTGGCGGCAGGCTATTGTTTCATATCATGGGCGCACTAGCTGAATTCGAAAGGAGCCTTATTAGCGAGCGCACTCGAGCCGGAATGGAGGCCGCTCGTTTGAAAGGACGACATCTTGGGCGCAAACCGTCGCTGACACGGAAGCAGGTGCGGGAGGCGATTCAGGCAATTTCCTCCGGGGATAGCGCATCTGCGGTGGCACTTCAGTACGGAATCAGCCGAAGGACTTTGCAGCGGCATATCGATTTACTTAATAAGGAATCTGCCATATAAACGCAATATGAGCACCACTACTTGATACTCACCTCTAATGGATCAAAATAGTTTATAAGGACTCAAGGCAGCTTATTTTGAGGTTCCCATGCGTGGGTTTAAGAAAGTGTATTTGCTTGACCCACATGAAGCCCTATTTCAAGAAATTGAAGTTGAGTTTCTAGACGAGACCATAATAAGATCGCACCTCGAATGCGAGGCCGTGGATTGCTTCCGCTTTGATGATTATCACTTATTGTATTTTGATGATAATGGATTACGCGCAGGCATGCACTACTATACAATGGTGGCAGGATACCCCGATCCATTAGGGGGGAAACTTCTCCTTGCCTTAAATGAAGAAGGTCCTTTTCCGGTGCCAGATCTAGAACTTTCCACCGCTCTTCGTCGATTTGATTGCTTTCGGCCAGTGCTTGATCCCGTTATAGAAAACTCACGCATTTCGCAGGGATCTATAACCAGATACATAAGTATTGTTGGAAGATTTTCAATCCGCATCGAGCCGATTGAAATAAGAATAATCACTTTATGAGGTATCTTTGATCAGTGCGTGCTATAGCTTATGTCCGACGGCAGCTTTCAATTGTAGTCCAGACGGCGTCGCGTTTTGGACCTAACGAACATATGTGCATCGACTGGGCACTTTCATAGGTCGCATTGAGACTAACATCATTGATGCTGAGGCGATCGCTGAGGCAGCCACACGACCAACGATGCGATTTGCCGCTCTCAAGAGCGAGAAACAAGCCGATCTTCAGGCTTTACACCGGGTCCGAGATCAGATGATCGGAACGAGAATGCGTTTGATCAATCAGATGCGAGCTTTCTGCGTCGAATACGGGATCGCCTTACGCCAGGCGCAGGTCTGTTCAAGTTCGACCTGCCACTTGTTCTGGAGGACCAATCCAATGGCCTTTCGTCAGTAATGCGTAAGCTGCTCGCAGAGCTGTTCACCGATCTGCGCCAATTGGAGCAACGCATTGGTGACATCACACGCGAGATCGAGGCGATCGCCAGTCGCGAGGATGTTGCGCGACGTCTCATGACGATCCCTGGCATCGGAGCGTTGAGGGCAACCGCACTCCTTGCCGCCATTAGAAACGGGCGACAATTCCAGAAGGCCCGCGATCTGGCCGCGTGGCGGGCCTTGTACCGCGGGAATTTTCGACCGGCGGAAGGCAAAAGCTTTTCGGCATCAGCAAGCGGGGAAACCGCTATGTGCGCAAGCTCCTCGTTCATGGAGCTCGATCATGCTTTCGTCACCTCGACCGAACAAGAGATCGATTGCCGAACTGGCTGGATGGGTTCCAGGCTCGAAGGCACCCTGCCGCGTCAGGCTTCAGATCGGAACGGTGTCAGACATCAAATTGGAATGCCTGTCGGCTTCGCGTCGGAATACCCGTCCGGCTTCATCGGAATACGCAACCTTCTTATGCAAACGCCGTTTTGCGAAGTAACGGGGGGAGTCGGCAGAATATTTGATCACATCGTTTGCAGAGACGAGAGGCGCGCGAGCCGGGATCCGTTCCCTCGAAGGATTGACCTGGACAGCGACGGACAGCGCATCACGACGGCTCCCTGTCAGCGCGATCCTTTCCGTCGAGATGTCGCTTGACACGGAACGGCCTGACGTCGGGCTCATACTTCTCGGCCAGCGCCTCGAACACGGCCTCGCTCTCTCGGGGATCGAAGCCTTGAAGCACCAGTTCGGCGACGATCTCATCGCAAAGCAGGCCGAGTATCTCGTCCCGTTTGCGCTTTTGCTTCGCCGTCACGATCATCTGCCACAACAGTGTGCGGGCAATGTCGTCCCGCGTCGGCCGCTTATGCTCGCGAGCCGTGTCCCGCACCTTCTGCTGGCGAACCCGCTGCTCGGCATTCCTCTGTCGTATCGATTTCCTGGCCATGCGTCTATCTCCTTGGGTTAGAGACCCAGCGTCGCCGCCGGCGATGCAAGCGACAAACGGGGTTTGCAGAACACATTCCCCTCGCCTGCAAACGCCGTTTTCCGCAAACGGGGTTTGTGTCGGAATCGCGGTTCCCCGGTCCGGCAATGCGGATCTGCCGTCAGGAATCGCGTCAGGATAAATTGAGATGATGTATTTCAACGTGCCCGCAACCCACATTGGATCGCCCCAAATCGATCCGATGCAGATCGACGTGCGGACACGGCGCAATACCGTGCCCGCACGCCGATCCACCATGTCGGCAGAGTATTCGGGTCAGGCAGCCCCACTCGTTGCGTTCGCGATCATTTCCCGCAATGCGTCACCCGACACGATCCCGACCGCGGCAAGACGCTTTGCGATGTCGTGATGCAAGCCCCGATGCGCCTCCAGCAGCCGCCTCGCGATGGCCTCGGCGGCAAGGAGCCGCGCATGGACCCGCCCGGCAAGATCGCGATCGAGGGCCAGCTCGTTCATCGCCACGGTGGGCGGGCGGTAAAGTAGCGGTTGATGATTGGAGAAGCCAAGCCGCGTCTCTGCGGCGAGCGCCATGTCCGTCGCCCGCGCCAGATCGCTCTCATCCGCGCCACCAGCCCCCGCAAGCGTTTCGCCGAACAGCAACAGTTCCGCCACCCGTCCTGCGAGGATCGCAGCCATCGCGTTCATCAGCCAGGTCTCGTTCTGTGGCAGACGATCGTTCGCAACGGTCGCGACCATGCCGAGGCCGTGGAGACCGATGCTCGCGGCCTGCACCTCGGCAATGCCGGTCAACGTATAGACCAACGCATGCCCCGCCTCATGCACACTCGCCCGCCAGCGCAGATCGTCGGACATCGCCGCCTGACCATCGCGCAGGGCCGTTTCGAGATCGGCCCAGACCATGGTTCGTCCTTCGCGCCGCAGCTTGCGCCGCACTTCGCGAACGAGACGCTCGATATCGGCGCCCGTCCGGCCAAGGGCCAGCAATGCGAGCGGACGCAGTCCGTCCTGAGATGGAGAATGTCCGGCAGCTTCAGTCATGGCGGGGTCCTTTCTGTGCTTCGGGCTTGCAGGAGGGCTTGCGCCGCACGGGCGGTTTCCCGTTTCTGGCCGGCGGCGGGCGCAGACGTCGCGGTGCGTTTGCGGTAGGCACGGAAGCGAGCACCGCATCGAGATCGGAGCCGAGATGATGACCGATGATGCCGACCAGGGCCTCCATGTCGGGCATTGGAATCTGAACATGGGTTTCCAGCCGGCCGGAACGCAACAAGGCGGGATCGATCCTCTCCGGCAAGTTTGTGGCCCCGACAACGATGATGCCTTCGGTCTTCGAAGCCCCGTCCAGCAGTTCGAGCATGCGGTTGATCAGCGAGCTCCAGTAGTCGTCATAATTCCGGCTCCCCGCCCCCTGCCGTACGCCGATATTGTCGATCTCGTCGATGAACAAAATCGTCGGCGCTCGGTCCCCGGCGAGGGCAAACGCGCCCGACATTCGCCTCAGCACCTCGCCGAGATAGCCAGGCTCCAGCCAGTGCGCGACCGAGGTGGCGAGCAGTGGCACCTGTAGCGTGTTGCAGAGCGCCCGGGCGAAGGTGGTCTTGCCGGTTCCGGGCGGACCGGACAACAGGAGCTTCGTGCTCATCTCGTCCCAGCGTAGTTTCCCCTGCTTCCAGAGCAGCAGATCGGCCTTCAGATCAAGCGCCCAGCCGCGCGCCGGCCCATAGCCGGCGAGCGTCTCGACGAATAGCACTCGGTCCGTTGTCGCCGGTTTCCCGGCCGCTCCGTCCGAACCTGCATCGCCGTCGACGTTGCTGACGACCGCGGGCTCGATTACCTCGACGCCGACATCCTGCGGTTTCTTCTTTCCGGCGTTCCTTTGCGACGTCGTTTCGCCGGCCCGCCCCTTTCCCGACCGCTGTTTCCGGCCGCGCTCATCCTTGCCCTCCCGCTCTTCCTCTTCCTCCGCCGCAGAACGCTCGGCGAGCATGGCCAGCACCGAGAGCGTCTGCTCGACCGCCCTCCCCGGGCGAACCGCAAGCGCGACGTCGTCGAGGGTCAGGCTTTCCGGATCGAACGCCAGGTCGCCCATGAGCACGAGGCTTTGCTTCGGGGGAATGCCGCAGCAGACATGCAGCAGCTCCGCGATCATCTCATGATCGATCCCACCACATTCGATGACGAGATCAGCGGTCTCGGTGACGACCGGCGTCAGGGCGGAACGGGTCTCGTCGGCAAGGAGGATCGGGGCGGGCTCGTCGAGAAGCGCCTGGCGGAACTGCTTGCGGATGTTTTGATCGTCCGTGTTCTCGACGGCAATGCCCGACAGCGTCTTCATCTTGCGCCGGTTCACCGCGGACTGCTGCTGCCTGTACCGGCCGGACAGAGGATTATCGCGAAGCACGTCTTCGAGCGCGGCCCGGAACGGCAGAAGCAAGCCGTCCTCAAGCATCATGCCGAGGCAAAGTTCGAAGCGCGGCACGGGCGCCTTCAACAGAACGAACGGTGCTGCGGGGCGCAGCGCCTCGATCAGCGCCGAGATGTCCGGGAGACTGGCGCCGACGGCGCGGGCGACCAGCAGCGCAACGGCGGCATGAACCGGGTTCGGCGGCGGCAGATGCTCGCGAAGAAGCGCGGCGACATAGAGAAAGCCGATATCGGGTGCGGTACTGGCAGCCACTCCGCCTGCACGGACCCGTCGAGCTTTCCTGCGCCTACCCTTCGGCTGATCCTCCGATGCGCCCACGGTTCGGCATTCGAACGTCACAACTCCGTCGACCGCATCGTCATCCGGCACGATAAAGGTGATGGGTTCGTCGGCGCGTTGACGCGGAGCCCGGCCTACGCCGATCATCCGTGCGACGGTCGCACGATCCTGCTCCGGATTGCCGGTCAGCACATGCCAGGCCTGATCGTTCACCTTCCAGCTCGTGCCTTTGCGCTCCTCGCCGCCGATGAAGGCGGAGGTGAGCAGTCCCGCATCGACCGCCCGCTCATAGAGCGTCAGCACGGCGCGACGGCGAAGGCGCTTCAGGAGATAGCGCGTCATACGATCGGTCAGCATCTCCATCATGCATCCTCCCTCACAAGGGACGCACAGAACGGGCGGTTTCCGGCCAGCCAGTCGCGGATCATACAGCACGTCGGGTCGCCTTGGTTGCAGAGCTCCAGCAGCCACGTCCGCAGCTGCGGCGGCAGGCTGTCGAGGCGAACGCCCTTGCGGCGGGCAAACCGGATCGAGGCGCGCACGACCGCAGCGACATGTACGGCGTAGTCCTCAGACAGGGCGCTGTGCTCACCGGCGGATTCGACCGCAGCGGTGAACGCGGCCGCCCGCTCCTGCAAGGTCGGCGTCGTCATCGCCGGCAGGATTTGCGTGATCGGGAAGGGAATGACATTGGAAGCGGGTTGCGTCATGGCAGACGTCTCCTCATCGCCTGTCCAGGGGATCAGGCGTCAAAACAGTTTCAGCAAGGGAAGAAGGTGTGGTCCGGGCAGCTACGGGCTGGCGGCCCGCGGCGCGCGCGCAAAGCCTATCGAGACGGGAAGCCGCGAGATGCGGCCGCTGTCCGATCCGCAGACATCATCGTCATCGCAATGAAGCGTCGGCGCTTTTCCGGCATCACCGCCCGCATTCGCGACAGAAGCAACATGCCGACGGCCGGCCAGCGCCGCTGACCAGTTCTCCTCGACCCGGCGCTGGAAGAGCTCGCGCAGATGCGCCATGGCCTCGCCGGCGCCATCGACCTCCAGGAGATGATCGAGATGCGAGAGCGGCCAGACGCCGCCGTCGATATCGGCGCGCTGATTCTCGGCATTGAGGATGACCACCCGGACTTCTTTTGCACGGAGACGGCGATGCTCTTTATAGAGCAGGTCGGGAACGACCAGCGCCGCCGCCAGCATGCGGTTCTTCAGTTCGGCGATGCGCGACAGTTCGTAGGAACCGAGGCTCCGCTTCACGTCGACCAGATGCGCCACGTCGGTTCGACGGTTCACGATCAGGAGATCGGGCGTATAGGTCTTGCGCCCGCCGCTATCGGCATCGAGGCTGAGCGAGCGGTACAATGCCGGATCGTTCATCTCGACCAGTTCACTGGCCGCCCTTGTGACCGGCAGCCGAAGATTCTGCGTTAGCACGACGAGGTCCGGATTGCGGCCGGCGATGAGGGCGATGCCACGCTCCAGCAGTTTGCCTTCAGCGGCCGGCACGGTGCGCAGCACGGCGGTCACTTCCGTCATACCGGCATCGAGCGCCCGGCCGAACATGTCGCGCGACAGGCCCGACGCGACGATCTCGTCGACGAGGGCTTCAAGCGACGGCGACAGGACCGTAAGGTCGGCCGTGTGGGGATAGGTCGGCGCCGGCGCGCCATTGTCTGTGTTCAGGGTCATCATTTCTCTCCTGTCGAGATCAGGATCGCCAGCCCCGCGAACGGCGGACACAGGTCCACGGATGCGGAAACGATTTCCGCATCGGACGTCGCAGAACGGGCGATCGATTGCGTCAGCCGCGGGCGCGCGACATCGGCACGGAGCGGCGGTTCTCGACAGGAGAACGGGGAGAAGAAGCTTCCACCCGGGAAGCGAAGCATTTAAGGGTCGACATAGCCGGTAGCCTTTCACAGGAAGGTTGCTGGTCAGGCCCTCGACGGATGCGCCAACATCCTCGGGGGTCGCTAAGTATCTGCAGACATTCGGTTTCCGCGGACACGACTGGCATAGCCCGGAGATTCCGTTCCGGCAAGCGATCAGAACACATCCGGAACAGACAGAGCTCCGGTATGGTTAACGCCGCACGCGTAACCGACGGAACCGGTCGCAGCCCGCCCCTCGCCACATCCTCGGCAAGACAAGCCCCCGCCAGGCGGCATGACCACCCCATGCGCTATCCGGGTCAAAAAAGACCGAGGGCACGGCTGAGCTTATCGGCAAACGACTGCAACTGCCTGGCCCGCTCGGCCTCGAGCCTGCTCGCAGACCGCTTCTTTCCATTCGCAGTATCTTTACTACTGCTCATCTCCTTTGAAGCCGACTTTTTGCTCGGTTTTCGCGATACTGTACTACTCATCTTCAATCTTTCCGGTTCGACAGCCACTCGCTGCAACATCAATGGTTCGGCAGGAATTCGAGCCTGTCAACGATAAAGTCATTGTCATCATTGTATTTTTTCTCACACCCCTTCAAGCGGCTGGCAATCCAGGCGTTCGTGGCACTCTTATGCCCTGCAAATAAAGGATTCCGCATCGCGCCCCCTAAATAATATAAAAATAAACACATGAGGGGGGTTGTGCTTGCTGATTTTTGAGGTTCTCATTTTTATAGAGCAACAAGTATGGAGTAGCTAAATGACATCAATAATAACGCCGAACCTCCCGGCCGAGTTCGAGCGGGCATGCAGGATCAGCAAGGAGCAGAAGGTCGAATATTACGGGAAGATGCTCGCCACGAACTCCGGCAATCACGGGGGACATGGAATATGATCATCGAGCACCGCCACTACGAACATGGCGACCAGGATGTCGTCTACATCTGGATCGACGAGGCCCTGCCTCCAGACTTCGACCGCCGTCTTCTCGCTGAACTTCTCACGCTGGCGAATCCGAGCCAGTTTGCTCCAAGGGATGCTTCGGGGCGAAGGGACGAAAGCGCTTACGCCATCATCGATGCAGGTCTGCGAAAGGCAGCGCAATGGCACAGTTTCCATCGCGGGTACTGGTTCGACTATGTGGACGGACACCGTCTCAAGGTAGAGTATCTGCCCTACGGGTATGTCATCTCCGAGGACAGCTCCGACATTCGGCGGCGCAATCCCGGCATGCCTTTGGTCGTGTCAGCACAGTTCCACGAGATGTATGGCGACGATGCGCTTGCAGGGGTGGTGGAGCGGGCGCTTGCGATATGCTGACACTGGATACACCCGACTTCCCGAACGCATTCGATGACGCGCTGAAGGCCAGGGCGAAGAGCAAGCTTTCCTATAGAGGCAAACTGCTGCTGCCGGGCGAGGACGCCGCAATCGTCGTAACGCCTGATACCCTGCATACCTTCCTGAACGGAGAGCCTGTATCAGCGGACCACCCGCTGGCGATGAAGGCGGCGGATTTCGAGGCGGAGATCCGGCAGGCGGCCGAACGCGATCTCATCCGCCATCGGGAGATCGCCATCGTCGGGCGGTGGCATGCCGGCGACCGCGACCCGAAGGATTTCGAGCCCTATGTCACCCGCAAGATCGGCCGCAACGGCGCCATGCGCAGCTATCGGTACACGTACCGGATTTTCCCGTGCGACGATCTTGCCTCGGGGGACGGCTACTTCATGAGCTTCGACAGAAAGACGGACGGCGCGTCGGCATACAAAGCCCTCACCGCGTTCGCGAGGCAGATCACCACACCCGAGGGCCTTGGCGAACGCGCCATCCTGGCACTCGACCTGCCGAGGGGCGTTGTCTGGTGTCCGGCGACCGGCGCGAGTTTCCCGATCCTCGTCAGCGAGTGGACCGCGTCGGCCGCGGCGACGCAAGACGACACACCCGGCAAGCACACTGCTCCCGTCGCATAAACCTGCCCCCAAACGCAAAAAGGCCCCGCACGATCGCGGGGCCTTTGGATTCGCAGGCGAGCATAGCATCAGGCCGCCTCGCGAATGCCCTCATCGGGCACAACCTTCTCATCACCATCATCGGCTTCGTCCGCTTCCCCGGGCAGCCGCTCGCCGTGAACGACGAAGCGCAGCAGCGGCACGACCTCGTTCTGAAGCCAGGGAACGAAGTCAACCTTGGCCGGCCATTCCTCTACTCCCCCCATACGGTAGAGCAGGTCCTGAACCTGACGCCAGACAGTGCCCTTAGGCAGTTTGGCGGACCGCCAATGCTCGGTCTTCACCATCTGAGCCTGGAGAGGTGCGGCAAGACTGTTGATAAGGTCGTGCGCGTGCCGGCAGTCATGAACGATCTTATCCTGCAACGCGTTCTTTCGAACCATGCGACCGATGGCGGCCGGTTCCAGCGCCTTTTCGACCGCACAAAGCACGCCCGAGACCAGGCCGCCGAACTGAACGGCATCCTGTTCAAATTTCCACTCCGCGATCTTGCGCAGACCGTCCGGACCGCCCGCATTGAGGATTTCGGTATCGCTCTTGCGCTTCGGCTTCGTGCCGAGCATCTCGCGGACATCCTTGACCCTGATGCGCTCGCCATCGGCGATCCGTGCGATGACCGCCTCGATCTGCGCGGTCTCACCCTTGGCCAGCTCGAACATCACCGTCGGCAGCACCGCATGCTTTAGCAGAGCGTCCCGATAGACCTCGAGCCGCTCATGGACCGAGATGTAGTTCCAGGCCGAGCGGACGGTATAGTCCGTGAAGACCTTGAGACACCTGCCGAAGCCCCGTTCCGGGACGAGCGCCTTGATCTCGGCAAAGCAGGCGCCCAGCTCGAAGGCGTGATGCGTGGAATCCCGGTTGAGCGCGACGATCTTCTCCAACGCGAGGCGGAGCGCGTTGTCCGTTTCGGGCGCGAGGTCGCCTGCCGCGGCAGCAGCCCCGGCCGCCGGCTTCCCCTTGCCCTTCTTCTGGTTGTGACCCTTCAGCTTGATGACTTTGTTCATATGTGATCCTTTCTGGTTATCCAGCACGTTTGCTGTACCTATATGATCTTCTGAACGTCATAGCCTGTCAAATCGACCCTTCCATCAAGCCATTGATTACAAATATCTTTTATTGATTTCATTGGATTTTTTGAAGCCCAAAACAGCTCCAAACCGGCAAAAACAGCAAATTCGATATATGGTTAACAAAGGATTGGCAGATTCATTCAAATACAATTATAAATAGATTTATCGGCCTGCCTGAGGTCGCGATCCGGTAATTATTTCCGCATCGGGCACCGTTCGCCCGGACCGATGCGTAAAGCCTCGAATCTGGCCGCAAAGCGCTTGCCTCGACCCTCCAAGGCTCCTCCTGCAGCTTAACCATCTATTTACCGGAAGCACACTTGGCGTTTGCGTTTCCGCCGCCGCCGACTATGTGTTGCGGCACGGACGATGTCGTCCCGAGCGTGGCAACGCGCAAGGGAATCCCGACCCGTCTTCCCCGGAATGCCCCGAGTACAAACATTGTTGTTCTGTGGCGCTGAAGGAGAAGACGCATGTCCGCAATTTCCAACAATCCGGGTTTCATGGCGCTGATGACGCGCCATCGCGCGTGGCTGACCGACCCGGTGGATGGGCACTACGGCACGCCCGAACTCTTCGAACGAGGGCTCCGGAACCCGCGAAGAGATGGTATGCCTGCGGCCTGACCGCGGGCATACCCGCTCGCTCGCCCCCCTCCATCCATTTTTTCGAGTGTACCCATGCCGAAGAACGTCATCTTCTACGCCCGCTATTCGACGGACCGCCAGGACGAGCAGTCGATCGAGACGCAGATCGAGCTCGGCCGCGCGCTCGCCATTGAGCGCGGCTGGAACCTGGTCGAGGTCTACGAGGACCGCGCGATCAGCGGCACGAAGCTGAAGTCGCGCCCCGGCATCCAGCAGGTGCTGCGCCGGATCAGGCAGCGGGACATCGACATCCTGCTCTGCGTCTCCGTCGACCGCATCTCGCGCGACATGGAGCACAGCACCGGCATCCTCAAGCAGCTGCGCCACTACGGCGTGGAACTGTGCACCGTGCATGCGAAGGCGCCCGTCAACGACCTCGAGCTCGGCCTGCGCTCGATCATCTCGCACGACATGATCGAGCAGACGCGCTACCGCACGCGCGAGGGCATGAAGACGACGGTGCGCAAGGGCAAGGCCGCCGGCGGCCTTGCCTACGGCTACCGCATCAAATTCGAATACGACGCCAAGGGCGACCGCGTGCCGGGCCTGCGCGAGATCAACGAGGAGGAGGCGGAGATCGTCCGCTGGATCTACCAGCAATATGTCCTCGGCCGCTCGCCGAAGGAACTCGCCGTCGACCTCAACAACCGCGTGCCGCCGGTACCCGGCCCCCAGGGCGCCAAATGGCGCGACACGGCGATCCGCGGCCATCGCGACCGCGGCGCCGGCATCCTGAACAACGAGACTTATATCGGCCGTATCGTCTATAACCGTCGCCGCTTCGACAAGAACCCGGAGACCGAGAGCCGCGAGGCCCGCCTCAACGACCGGAGCGAATGGGTCGTCGGCGAAGCCCCCGAACTCCGGATCGTCGACGACGCGCTGTGGACCAGGGTCAAACAGCGCCAGCTGGAGGTCCAGGCGAGCTTCAGCCATACGACGACGAACCGGCTGAACCGGGCGCACCGCCCGCAATATGTCCTGAGCGGCCTTCTCGAATGCGCCCACTGTGCCGGTCCCTACGCCGTCATGGCAAAAGACCGCTACGGCTGCACCAACCGCAAGAAGAAGCTGCCCATCGAACACCTCGGCAATATCGTCTGCACCAACTCCAAGACGATCGCCCGCCAGGAACTCGAACAGCGCGTGCTCGATGCCATCCCCGACAACCTGCTTTCGACCGCGCAGATCACCTCGATCCAGGACAGGGTGAACAAGGAGATGGCCGCAAGTCGCAAGGCCGGAGAACGATCGAAGGACAAGCTCGAGGCCGGCCTGAGGGAAGCGACGCGCAAGCAGGAGGCCATCGCCAATCAGATCACCGAGCGCCTGCTTGCCGGCCAGCCGAAGATCGATGCCTTCGATCGCATGCTCGACGAACTCCAGAAGCAGTGCGAGGCGATGCGGCAGGAACTCGACCAGGTGTCGGCGCGGAAGAAGGCGGCATTCAAGCCCTTCACCCTCAACCCCTCCATGTGCAACCTCATGACGAAGGCGCTGACCATGGCCGTACGCGCCGGCAATTCCGAGCACGACGCGGTGAAGGGACATTTCAATGTTGTGAGAGAGCTGGTCCAGAAGGTTGTTATCGCCCCCTCCCCCGACGGGAAGTCCGCGGACCTGACGATCCACGGCCGGCTCGCGACGATCCTCGCCTCGATGAAGGCGTTCCACGAACACAGCAAGGCCATGCGCGCGGATTTCACAGACGACTACGCCCGCCGGGTTAGGGCGGGCGCGTTCAAAAGCCAGAAGGAGAAGGTTGACTTTGTAGCCCGCTTCCGCGCCGTCCTCGCTGCGGAGGAGGCGGACTGGAAGCGGCTACAAGTCTCAGTGGTTGCGGGGGCAGGATTTGAACCTGCGGCCTTCAGGTTATGAGCCTGACGAGCTACCGGGCTGCTCCACCCCGCGTTATGGGTGGTTTTGTGATTGAGAAGATTTTGATTGCC
>Ga0222428_100349_pt1 | contig 21527 bp, 11 predicted proteins | sample 2B5Ametagenome_FD_182471 | JGI IMG/M metagenome (GOLD analysis project Ga0222428, IMG submission 182471) | Enriched microbial communities from leaf-cutter ant dump, University of Wisconsin, Madison, United States - 2B5A (version 2) | ecosystem: Environmental > Terrestrial > Nest > Insects nest >...
GCGGCCTGGCGCTGGCCGTGATCTTCGTCGGCGCGCTGCTCGCGGCCACCACCGGCGTGGTGGCGGCCTCGGTCATCTCCATGGGCCTGATCTCGCTGCCCATCATGCTGCGCTACGGCTATGACCGGTCGCTGTCCAGTGGCGTGATCGCCGCCTCGGGCACGCTGGCGCAGATCATCCCGCCATCGCTGGTGCTGATCCTCATGGCCGACCAGCTCGGCCGCAGCGTGGGCGAGATGTACAAGGGCGCGTTCATTCCCGGCTTCATGCTCATGGGCCTGTACGTGCTGTGGGTGGTGATCCTGGCGATCTTCAAGCCGCACGCCGTGCCCGCCCTGCCCCCCGAGGCACGCATCTACCGCGAGGACGACGGCCGCTCCGGCTACCTCTCGCTAGCGGTGGTGATGGTGCTGTCCACCGGCTTGGCCATCTTCCTGGCGGCCCACATGGCCGACGTGCACACCTGGTGGCAAGGCGAGGAAGTGCTGGACGTGCCGACCGATGAAAAGGTCGTCACCGCCATGTGCGGCGGCACGTTCCTGGCGTTCGTGATCGCCAGCATCAACCGCGTGTTCAAACTGGGCCTGCTGTCGCGTCTGGCCGAGCGCGTGACCTTCGTGCTGATCCCGCCACTGCTGCTGATTTTCCTGGTGCTGGGCACCATCTTCCTGGGCATTGCCACCCCGACCGAAGGTGGCGCCATGGGCGCCATGGCGGCCCTGGTCATCGGCTTCGCACGCGGCCGCTTGAACATGAAGCTGCTGCAGCAGGCACTGGCCTCCACCACCAAGCTGGCCAGCTTCGTGATGTTCATCATGGTGGGCGCCACCACCTTCAGCATGATCTTCCAGGCTGCCGACGGTCCGAAATGGGTCGAGCACCTGATGTCCAGCCTGCCCGGCGGGCAGATCGGCTTCCTGATCGTGGTGAACATCATGATCTTCTTCCTGGCGTTCTTCCTCGACTACTTCGAGCTGTCGTTCATCGTGGTGCCGCTGCTGGGCCCCGTGGCCGAGAAGATGGGCATTGACCTGATCTGGTTCGGCGTGCTGCTGGCCATGAACATGCAGACCTCGTTCATGCACCCACCGTTCGGCTTTGCGCTGTTCTTCCTGCGTTCCGTGGCCCCGGACAAGCCCTACCTTGACCGCGTGACGCACAAGACGATCCAGCCCGTGACGACGATGCAGATCTACAAGGGCGCGATTCCCTTTGTGCTGATCCAGCTCATCATGGTGAGCGTGCTCATCGCCTTCCCTGGCATCGTCACCGGCAGCCTGGACAAGAAGGTTGAGGTGAACATGGAAGCCGTGGGCAGCCAGATGATGGATGCCCTGCAGAACAACGAAGGCTACGGCAACAGCGACGACCCGTTCGCCACCCCGCCTGCCGGCGAGGAAGCCACGCCCGAGCCGCAGCCTGCCACGGAGGACGCTGGCGACCCCGCCAAGGCGCTGCAGGATGCACTGGACGCCGCGGCACAGCCCGCCTCCGAAACGGCACGCTAACGCCTCTGCCGCCCACAAGCCAGCGCCCTTCGGGGCGCTGGCTTTTTTTATGCCGCACGCATAACGACATGCAATAAACATGCTTCGCCGTGCGCCGCCGAGGTTCTCTAATCAGCCCCAAGCCCCGGGGCTGGAGCCGCCCGGCGCGCATTGCGCAAGCCATTGGCCCGGTCCCTTGCCTGTTGACTCCACTGACAAGGACTTTCCATGACCCAAGCCGCCACTGCCTCGCCGGAGATTTTCTGGTTCCTGCCCACGTCGGGCGATACACGCTACCTCGGCACCTCGGACTTTGGTCGTGCGCCCACCAACGCGTACATGCGCCAGATCGCCGTCACCGCCGAGCACCTGGGCTACGACGGGCTGCTCATTCCCACCGGCAGCTCCTGCCTTGACCCGTGGGTCACGGCCGCGAGCCTGGCGCCCATCACGCAGCGCATCAAGCTGCTGGTAGCACTGCGCACCTCGCTGGGCGCGCCGGTGTCTACCGCGCGCCAGGCTGCCTCGCTGGATCAGGCCCTGGGCGGGCGGCTACTGCTAAACGTGGTGCCCGGCGGCGACGCGGCCGAGCTGGCCGCCGACGGCATCTTCCTCGACCATGACGCGCGCTACACCCACGCCGCCGAGTTTCTGAACATCTGGCGGCGCCTGCTCTCGGGGGAAACCGTGGACTTTGAGGGCGAACACTTCAAGGTCGAGCAGGCGCGCAACTACTTCCCGCCGGTGCAAAAGCCGTATCCGCCGCTGTATTTCGGTGGCTCGTCCAACGCCGCGCACGAGCTGGTGGCCAGCCAGCTCGACGCCTACCTGACCTGGGGCGAGCCACCGCACGCCGTGGCAGAAAAATTTGCCGACGTGCGTGCCCGCGCCGCACGCCATGGCCGCCAGGTCAAGCTGGGCGTGCGCCTGCACGTGATAGTGCGCGAAACCAACGAAGAAGCCTGGGCCGATGCCGCGCGCCTGATCAGCAAGCTCACTGACGAAGACATTGCCAAGTCCCAGGCCAGCTTTGCCCGCATGGACTCGGTCGGCCAGGCGCGCATGGCTGCGCTGCACGGCGGGCGGCGCGACAAACTCGAAGTCGCGCCCAACTTGTGGGCCGGCGTGGGGTTGGTGCGCGGCGGCGCTGGCACCGCGCTGGTGGGCGACGCGGCCACCGTGGCCGAGCGGCTGCAGGAGTATGTGGACCTGGGCGCCGACACGTTCGTGCTCTCGGGCTACCCACACCTGGAAGAATCCATTCGCTTTGCCGAACTGGTGTTCCCGCTGCTGGGCAAGAATGCCGTGACTGACAGCGCGCGTGCGCAGACCGGCGGCGCCTTTGACATTCGCGGCGTACAGCAGCTGAAAGTGTCGGCCTCATGAACCGCCGCGTCATCGACATGCGCTGCAGGCCGGCATTCCTGCACGACTTTTTCGGTGCCACGCCCGGCTCGCCCGAACACGCCACGGCACGCTGGCTCAACCGGCGCGTGGGCACGCGTGGCCCCGACAACCACTTCGAACGCTCGCTCACGCAGGACGGCTTTCTGCAGGAAGTGCGCGATGCCGGCCTGGCGAAGGCCGTGGTGGTAGGCCGGCACACCCCGAGCCAGCGCCTGCCCAACGACACCATCCACAAGATCGTGCACGGCCACAACACACTGCTGGGCATTGCCGGGGTCGATCCGGAGCTGCAGGGCACGCAGGCGGCGCTGTCCGAGATCGAGCGCGCCATCAAGGTGCTCGGACTGTCGGGCGTGGGCATCGAGCCGGGCTTCGGCGCACCGCCACGCCATCCCGACGACGCGCTTTACTGGCCCGTGTACGAGCTGGCGCGCAGCCTGGGCGTCCCGGTGTTCCTGATGAGCGGCCCGACCACGCCCGACCCACGCTTCAACGACCCCGCCGGCCTGGCCAAGGTGGCGCAGGCCTTTCCGGACCTGCCCCTGGTGGTCTACCACGGCTACTGGCCCAACGTGCAAGCGGCCATTGGCCTGGCTTTCCGCCACGAAAACGTGCACCTGGTGCCCGACATGTACCTGTTCCAGCCGGGCAAGGACGCCTATGTGCAGGCGGCCAACCAGTTCCTGGCGGCGCAGCTGCTGTTCGGCTCCTCGTACCCGTTTCGCCCGATCGGCCAGAGCATCGACGACTTCGCCACGCTGGGCTTCAAGGACGAAGTGCTAGACGGCCTGTTCTACGGCAATGCGACGCGCCTGTTCAAGCTGGAATAGCCGTTTTCATGGCAAAAATAGCCTGTAGCGCTTGACTGGCAAGCGCTAGCAGCTATCAAACAAAGAGCATCAGCGGCGTGCCTTGCGCGCCTTGCCCTTGGCGGCAGGCTTTTCTGCCTTTGCCGCAGCCTTGTCGTGCCGCTTGGGGCTGGCACGCTCGGCGGGCGCAGGCTTGCGCGCCTCGGACTGCGCCATCGCCTTGGGCGCCGCACCGCCCTTGCTCCCCTTACCGCCCTTGTCTCGCGCAGAGCGCACGGGCAACGCGTCCAAGCCTTCCTGCACCAAGCGGAAGTCAATCTTGCGCCCATCCAGATCCACGCGGCTGACCTGCACACGCACGCGTGTGCCCAGCGCATAGCGGATACCCGTACGCTCGCCGCGCAGCTCCTGGCGGGCCTCGTCGTAGCGGAAATACTCGCCCCCCAGCTCGGTGATGTGCACCAGGCCTTCAACGTACAGCGCATCGAGCGTGACGAAGATGCCGAAGCTGGTCACGGCGGAGACCAGGCCGCTGTACTCCTCACCCAGGTGCTCACGCATGTATTTGCACTTGAGCCAGGCCTCGACGTCGCGGCTGGCCTCGTCGGCGCGGCGCTCGTTGGCGCTGCAGTGCAGGCCAGCGGCCTCCCAGGCCTGGGTCTCGGCCACCGACGCGCCCCCAGCGGCTTTGCGCGGGCGCTGGTGTGGTGCGCTCACGCGCTGTGCCAAGCGCTTGGAGAGCTTGGCATGCGCCTCGCCAGGGGTCGGCAGCATGGGCAGCTGGTAACGCTGCCCCAGCAGAATGGCCTTGATGACGCGGTGCACCAGCAAGTCGGGGTAGCGCCGGATCGGGCTGGTGAAATGCGTGTAGGCCTCGTAGGCCAGGCCGAAGTGACCGCTGTTGATGGGTGTGTAGATGGCCTGCTGCATCGAGCGCAGCAGCATGGTGTGGATCTGCTGGGCGTCGGGCCGCTCCTTGGTGGCCTCGGCAATCGCCTGGAACTCGCCAGGGCGCGGGTCGTCGCTGATCGACAACCCCACGCCCATGGCCTTGAGGTAGCCACGCAGGATGTCCTGCTTTTCCGGTGTCGGCCCCTCATGCACACGGAAAAGGCCAGGCTGCCCCCCCTGGGCGATGAAGTCTGCGCTGCAGACGTTGGCGGCCAGCATGGCCTCCTCAATCAGGCGGTGCGCCTCGGTGCGCGTGCGCGGCACGATCTTCTCGATGCGGCCGTTGTCGTCGCAGACGATCTGCGTCTCCGTGGTCTCGAAGTCCACCGCACCACGCTGCTGGCGCGCTGCCAGCAGCGCCCGGTACACGTCGGACAGGTTGATCAGGTCCTGCACGCGCTCCTCGCGCCGCTGTGCCTCTGGGCCACGCGTATTGGCCAGGATGGCTGCCACCTCGGTATAGGTGAAGCGCGCATGGCTGTGCATGACGGCGGGGTAAAACTGGTAGGCCGTGACTTCGCCCTTGCCGCTGACCAGCATGTCGCAGACCATGCACAGGCGATCAACCTCTGGGTTGAGCGAACACAGGCCGTTGCTGAGCTTCTCAGGCAGCATCGGGATGACGCGGCGCGGAAAGTACACGCTGGTGGCGCGGTCATAGGCGTCCACATCAATCGCGCTGCCTGTCTGCACGTAATGGCTCACGTCAGCGATGGCCACCAGCAGGCGCCAGCCTTTGCCGCGCCCCACCTTGGCGGGCTCGCAGTAGACCGCGTCATCGAAGTCGCGGGCATCTTCCCCGTCGATGGTGACGAGCGGGATGTCGGTCAGGTCCACACGGCGCTTCTTGTCCTGCGCGCGCACCTTGTCGGGCAGCCCCTTGGCCTCGGCCAGGCAGGCTTCAGAAAATTCATGCGGCACGCCGTACTTGCGCACGGCAATCTCGATCTCCATGCCGGGATCGTCCACCTCGCCCAACACCTCGGTGATGCGCCCCACGGGCTGGCCGTACAGGGCCGGTGGCTCGGTCAGCTCCACCACCACGACCTGGCCCGTCTTCGCCGTGCCGGTGGCGCCCTTGGGAATCAGCACATCCTGGCCGTAGCGCTTGTCCTCAGGGGCGACCAGCCACACCCCACTCTCCTGCAGCAGGCGGCCAATGATGGGCTGCGCGGAACGTTCCAGGATTTCGACCACGCGCCCCTCGGGGCGCCCGCGACGATCCTGCCCCACCACGCGTACGCGCACGCGATCCTTGTGCAGCACGGCACGCATTTCGTTGGGGGGGAGATATATGTCGCTGTCGCCGTCATCTCGCACCACGAAGCCATGGCCATCGCGGTGCCCCTGCACGCTGCCTTCAATTTCGAGTGCCGAAGCGGCAGAGCGCGTGCGGGAGTTCATTTTTTTGCTATACAATCTGTGTCTTTCCTGAAATGCCCAGGTGGCGGAATTGGTAGACGCACTAGTTTCAGGTACTAGCGGGTAACTCCGTGGAGGTTCGAGTCCTCTCCTGGGCACCAAGTTTAACGAGAACCTGTGAAGGTTTTCGGAAAAAAGGCCACTGCTTCGTCAGTGGCCTTTTTTATGAGAGGGTTGCATGGTGTGACAGCGAAATTTCAAAAAAAGTTCGCAAACCGCCAAGCAACGCCAAAAAACACTATATAATTCAAATCTTTCCTGAAATGCCCAGGTGGCGGAATTGGTAGACGCACTAGTTTCAGGTACTAGCGGGTAACTCCGTGGAGGTTCGAGTCCTCTCCTGGGCACCAAATTGAAAAGGCCGTTGCATTCGCAACGGCCTTTTTTCTTTTCTACGGCCTCGGCGCACCACCTTCGCTGCCGCGCCACGCAGGAATGAAAAAAGGGCTGCGAAACGGCAGCCCTTTTTTCATCCGGCCCATGGTGAAAGATCCACAGGCCTTTTTTCCCTCACTACTTGCGCAGCAAGGCCTTCAACACCGATTGCAGACGACGCGCGCTTGCCGCATCGCTGGCACTGGCCAGCACGCGCGCAGCATCCTCACCCCAGGTCTGCGCGGGTGCCGGATCATTGCGGCGCGTGAGCAGCTGCAGTTGCAGCGCACGGCGCGCATTGAGCTGGTCTGCGGGCGTCGGTACGTCCGCCGCCATTTCCAGGCGCAGCAAGGCTTCGGCGGCATCGCCCTTTGGCGCCGACGACAACGCCTGCGCCCAGGCATTGCGCACCTGGGCCGTCACGCGACCGCCCAGCTCCTGACCGCTGGGCAACTGGGCCGGGTCACGCTTCTCCCACGCAGCCAGCAACTGGGTAAGCGCCTCGCCATGCGCCTGCGCGGCCAGCTTCTTGAGCGCCAGCTGCGCATGCTCCATGGCTTCACGCTGTGCACGGAAAGCGGCATCGCCCAAGCGCGGACCACGCTCCTCGCGCACCGGGCGGTCACCAAAGCGCCCGCCGCGCTCTGCACGACCATCCTGCCCGCGCAGGGGCGGACGCGCATCCCGGCGCTCGCCGGGGCGACCAGGCCGACTCGGCACGGCAGCGGCTTCGCGCTTCATGCCTGGGCGATCGTCACCACGCACCGCCACCACAGGGCGCGCAGGCGCCGCCTTGGGCGCTACCGGCTCCTGCGGCGCTTCGGTTTCTGTAGCTGCTGGCGCTTGCCCATCCTGGGCTAGAGCCTGTTTTTCCTCAGATGCAGCTGCCTCTGCCTGGTGGCGCAAGGCAGCTTCCAGCGCCTGCATGGCGCTGCGAATCTGCTGCGCATCGCCACTGGCATTGGCGGCTTCCAGCGCCTTGGAGGCGTCCAGCACCGCGCGGTCACGCGCGCTCAGTTCGGTAGCCGCACGCTCACGGTCAGCACTCTTGCGGTTGAAGGCTTCGTCGATAGGCTTACGGAAGGCATCCCAAAGCTTTTGCTCCTGCTTACGGTCCAGGGGGACGGTCTGGGCCTCGGCCTGCCAGCGCTGCTGCAGCGCCTTGATGGCATCAATGCGCAGCTGCGGCGCAGCACCCAGTGCAGTAGCCTCTTCAATCATGGCGTGGCGGCGCACCAGGCTTTCCTTCTGCGCAGCCTCCAGCGGAGCACTGGCCAGGGCAAACGCCTGCTTCCACAACGGCTGTAGCTCGGCAAACACCTTCTCGCCCACATGGCCGCCGTCACGCCAGCGGTCAGCGAACTGGTGCAGTGCGCGATTGAGCGCCTTCCAGTCCGCCGATGCGGCCTCGGACTGGGACTGAGCCCACCCTTTCAGCTCTTCGATCAGCGCAAGGCGCTTGGCCTTGTGCTCGGCGGACTCGGCGCGAATCTTGTCGAGCCAGGCTTCGACCACCTTGTGTGCGGCGTTGCAGGCTTCATCGAACTTGCGCCACAGCGCGTGGTTGGCCGGTCCACCTTGGTCCGCCTGCTTCCACTGCTCGCGCAACTGGCGCAGGGTTTCCTGCATCTTGCGCCCGCCCAACGCCTGCCCCTCTGGACGCAACAGCAGGGCCTCTGCCTTGGCGACGAGCTCCTCGCGCACCTGGTCGGCACTCCAACGCTGCCAGCCCTGCAGCTCGCCAGCAGCCACCAGCGCCTGGTGCACTTGCTGCTCGAGCTCCGCGCCAATATGGCGGCCCTGAACCTTCAGCACGGCGCGCAACGCGCCAGCCGCGCCCACACTGGCCTTGCCATGGCCTTCGGCGGTTTCTTTCTCGAGCTTGGCAAGGGCCTCGCGCACGGCCTGCTCGGCTTTCTCGACCACGGCGGGGTCGGTCTTGGGCTTGGGCTGCTTCGCCTCGGCGGCGGCGGCCGTAGCGGCCGCCTCGGTGGGCAGACCGCGCGCCACGCGCAACTCGTCGGCCCACACGGGCACGGGGGGCAGCGGCGCAGCGGCGTCCTGTGCGGCAGCGGCGGTTTGCGCCAGGGCAGACTGAAACGCATCCCACACCACAAGCAGCTGGGTGCGCGAAGCGTCGAGCAGCGGCGGGAAGCGCGCCTCGACGCTGGCCCAGCTCGCATCGCCGGTGAGCTCAGCGGCCTGCTCCTGCCAGCGGCCCACATCGGTGCGCAGCAGTTCAAGCGCCGCCTGGGCATCGAGCCAGGACTTGGTGGAGAGGACTTCGATACGCTGTGCCAGCAGCACGGCGGCCTCGCGCTGCACCTGCACGCGGTGCTGCAGGTCTTCGATCACCTTGATGCGCTCAGCCAGCTGGGTTTTGAGCAAAGACAGCGGCTCGCGCGACAGCGGGGCACCGGCCTTGGCGGCGTCGCGCTGCCAGGCCATGGCATCGGCGATATTCAGACGCGGCGCTGCGAGCAGGCCCTGCGCCTTTTCCGCCCATTCGGCAGCGATGGCCTCCTGGCCCTTGGCGCGCTTGATTTCATCAATGCGCTCGCGGATGGCACGGGCGGCGCCCTTGTCGCGCACGCTCAGTTCCTTGAACACCTCCTGCAGTTGCTCGGACGAAGGCTGGGTGGCCAGCCAGTCGCGCACGCGCGCGGCGCGCTCGCCCGAGGTGGCGGCCGAGAAGGCGCCACCGGTCAGCGCATCGAGAGGATGCGGCTCAGGGGTCTTGGCCGGGGCCGGGTTCACTTCAGGAGCGTCGGACATTTTGCTGCGGGAAGAAAAAGGAAACATGGATGATTTGAATGGAACAACCCCGGCCAGCGCCTTGAGCGGGCCGGGGTGAAACGCGTATTTTCGCCGGTATTTGCTGCGATTCCCAAACGCCCTACGGCATAGCCAGGGTGAGTTGTGCCCGGGGCGTCCATTTGGCGTCATCCGGCTTGGTATCCACGGCCCCGAGGAACAGGCGATCCTTGGGCACCTGGTGCTGCGCCAAATAGTCGCGCACCGCCACCCCACGCGCCACCGCCAGCTCGCGCATGGCGTTTTCAGGCACGGGAATGCTGGCCAGCAACAGCGCCTCCATCTCTGACTGAGGCAGGTCCTTGGCCAGGCCAATGAAGTTGCGGGGCTTCGGAATATCAGCGCGGCGATAGACTTCCTTGAGCAATGCCGGCACCTCCTCTGGCGCCACAGGCGCTACGTCACCGGGCTCCTGGCCATCGCGCCGTGCCGCGCGGCGCTTTTGCGCCAGCAGCATGCCCTGCAACTGCGCCTGTTTCCACCCCTCGCGCTCGCGCTCCAGTTGCGCCTGTCCAACCACCGTCATCGTCAGTGCAGGCCGGTCGGTCAGCGCCTTGGCCACCTTGTCCAGCCCCGCGCGTGCAGCTTCGTCCAGTTGCGCGCTTCCGGGTGCGAAAGCCACCGCGCTCAGGTCGCTGGAGCCGCCCAGTGCGTTGGCCAGAAGTGCGAAAGGCGCGGTCACGGCCTTCATGATGAGATTGCCGATGATCTTGAAGATGACTGGCGCCAGGCGGAACTCAGGGTCATTGAGCGAACCGCTGATCGGCAGATCAAGGTCGATGACGCCGTTGCGGTCAGCCAACAGCGCCGTGGCCAGACGCACCGGCAGGCTAGCCGGCGCGCCCTCGACAGGCTCCCCGAAGGTCAACTGGTTCAGCACCAGCTTGTTGCTGGCGGTAAGCTGGCCATTAGGCTCAATCTTGTAAGCCACGTCCATGCTGAGCTTGCCACGTTCGATACCATGGCCAGCGTACTTCACCGTGTAGGGCGACAGCGGCGGCAGTTCCAGGTCGCGCATCTTGCCCACGATATCGAGCGCCAAGGGCTGTACCAGCGGGTTGAGCTTGCCCATGACCTCTAGCGACGCCGTGCCTTCGGCCCGGCCGCGCAGCTCCAGGTCGGCCATGGCGGGCACAGCGCCCTGGGCCGGCGGCTCAGAAGAAAATGCGCTCAAGCGCCCAGTCAACTCACTCAGGTCGGCCGAGTAATTGGGTTTGATGAAATAGTCGGAAAAGCGCACAGCGCCCCCGGTCAGTGAGACCGGGCCGAAACGCACCACAGCAGCCGGGGTGGCTGCGGCTGTCGACCCAGGTGCCGATGCCTGCGGCTGCGGTGTCACAGCAGTGCTGCCCTGCTGAGGCGCTGCTTTGACTAAATCCTGCAGATTGATACGCCCGTTTTCCTGCACGATCATGCGCGCGAAAAAGTCGCTGAGCGCGGTTTCCCGTACCTCTACCCGGGTCGCCTGCCCCGGCGCCAGGGCCACATCCACGCCACGCAGGCCCAGCGACTTCCAGCGCAGCAGATCGTTGTCCTGTGCCGTCAGTCGGAGTGGTTGACCATCGTCCTGCACGGCATCTTTACCCTGCGTCAGCAGCACCGAGCGTACCCGCAGGTCGTCCAGCGAGGCATCACCCTGCACCCGGGCCACAGCTCCCTGGGGCTGCTCAGCATAGTGCACGCTGCCCTTGAAGCTGCCATCGGCGCGTACCACACGCACGTTCAGCGCATCCGCCACATAGGGTTCGAAGGCATGCAATGGCAACTGGGTTGCCAGCACCTGGCCCTGCGCGCTGACAGGCGCCAGGCCGAGCGTGCCGTCATATTCCAGGCGCCCCGGATCCACGCGTCCCGCGCCAACGCGCGCGGCAAGCTGCAACTGCGCAGGTTTGCTGCCGGGCGGCGCCAGCGGAGCCAAGTTTTCCAGACGTATGCGCAGCCCCGACACATTGAACGCCACGGGCCGCACAGGCAGTGCATCCTGCAGCGCCAGCGAGCCGCCATCCAGGTCAATGGTGCCCAGTTGCACGGACCAGGGCACGGCCCGTGCAGGTGTCGCCCCAGGCTCCACGGCAGGTGCGGGAGCATGATGCGTCACCATCCATTGATGCACCATCCATTGGCCATCCTTGCTGCGCGCCACCAGAGCACGGGGCTGGGTGATGGCGATGCGCTCGACGTTGAGCGACTGGCGCAACAGGTCCAGCCGGGCATTCTCGACACGCAAAGTCTTGACCTCGGCCAAGCTGTCCTTGTTGCGCATCGCTACACCGGACAGCCCCGCACCTGCACAAACCACCTTGGCGGGACACGCCAAGGCGATGTCATCCACCGACAGACGCGCCAGGTGCGCGATGACCGCCGGCCCATTCCAAGCAAGCCCCAGGTCGGCATCCAGGCGCCCGCTGACCCGGGGATTCCATTGCTCGGCCACATAGGGGGCAGCAGCTTCCAAAGGAAACCCACGCACCGAGGCTGCGACCGTCGCCAACTTTTGCCCGGCCTCGCCTTGGAAGTCCAGTGCCGCTCCTTGGAGCTGTGCGGAACCGGCGAACCGCAGTGGCTTTTGCAGAGGCACAGCAATCGCCGAGGCATCTACCCGCAAGGCTTCCAGCGCAAGCCTGGCGCCCCCTGCAACAGCGTCGTCCTGCCAATCGACCTGCCCTGCACGCAGTGCCACGCGGTCAACGGCCAATTGCCACCCAGCATCTGCCTGCGGCTTGGGCGCGGGCTTGGTGGCAGGCTGGGGAGCGACACTAGGCGACGATGCCAAACGCTGCCAATTGATTTGCCCATCCTGCGCGCGCCGAGCCAGTACCCGAGGCTCCTCGATATCGACGGAAGCAATGTGCCCCCGCTGGGCCAAGGGCTGCAAGTCAGCAATCTGCACTGCAATCGACCCCACGTCCAGCAGAGGCTGTTGGTGGCTATCGCTCAGGCGCAGCCCCTGAGCCCGCACATGCCCCCGTACATGCACGGCCGCATCGGTTTGCTGCTCAAACGAAAGCGTCAGATCCACGCCGAGCACGCCCGACTGCAAGCGCACGGGCAGACTCTGAGGCAAGTAGCCCAAGTAGGGCGCGAGATCGAAATCCACCAGGCGAACATGCGCTTGCGTCTTGCGGCTGGAAAGAAAAGGCGTGGCCTCAGCCGAGGAATCGAATGCACTGTCATTGAGCTTGAAGGCCAGGCGTGGCTCCACCTTGATTTCGCGCTTGGACGGCAGACTGCTCAGGAATGGCACGCTCAACGCCAGATCGCGCACTGTATGGGTACGCCCCACGGTGCGATCTTCGAAGTCCACCGTGCCACCACGCACGGCAATGTTGTAAAGAGCGAAGCGCGGCAGCGGCCCAGCAGGCGCGGGATCCGGCTCGCCCGGCGGGGCCAAGCGGGCCAAGATGTCGTCGATGTCGTAATGTCCGGGCGACAACTGCGCCAGGCGCAGCACCGGCTGATCGACCTCCAGCGCATCCAACACAGGCGCCAGGCGCAGCAGCGATGCCATGCCGACATCGGCAAGCACACGGGTGACGGTGAGCTGCGTCCCCTGCCCATCCGCAGTGGCCACAGCCACGTCATGCACCGTGAGTTGCAGCGACCAGGGTACAAACTCGATGCGCCCAATGCGCACGTCCCGCCCCAATGCCTCGCTTGCCAGCTTCTGTCCTTGGCTGCGCAACAAGGGAGGCAACGCCAACCACCCCAGGGCCCACAGCACCAGAACGGCGAGCACGAACCAGACGGTACGCCGCAGCCACGCCTTGCTTTTTAGTATGTCCACCAAGCCCGCACTCCCACAGTCCAAAGGCTGGATTGCACCAGATTTTGGAAGGAAGGAGTGCATCAAAGAGAAAGCCCGGTGGCGGGCAATCAGCCAACCACCGGGCTTGACGGCTGGCACAACGGCCTTTGCCATCGATTGGCGGCGAGGGAGGATAGGAGTCCCTCACCAGCCAGGGGGCAAGGTATTGCCCCCAGGGGGTTTGCCGGTGAAGCGCTTCCTTGGCTGCGGGGCACGCGGTGCCCATAGTGCAGAGGGTGTTGCTTCGTTCGGCAAGTGCCTAGAAGTTCCAGGCAGCTTCACCTTAGCAAACTTAGGCGCCGGACTCAAATCACATTGTTTATGGAGACGCCCCTACCGATTGCATGCGTGTAGCGGGATGACGCCAGAGAAGCCTAAATTTGACTTTTTATACAGTATTTTTATGCAAAATAAATATAAAAAACACAATCGTTAGTGTTGACCTTGCATTTAAAACGCTTCTAGAATCCGCCAGCTTTCCAACAGCTAGTACAAACCCCAGCGCTGCCGACCCCGGCTAAGTCAGTTCGCCACTCCCTTCGCGCCAGCGGCGCCCGGGCGAATTCGATGGCGTACCAATCCGAGGCCCGCCCTGCCCCGCCGACCAGTAACGGACGGCCATGGACAGGGGGCCCCACGAAAGGAAGAGCTATGACAGCGTCAGGAAAAGTGGTCGCCTCTGTGCGCACGTTCGTGTCTGATGTGACCGACGGTTTTCTTGAAATCACCCATAACAGCTTCGCCCTTTTAGGGTTAGCTGTGGCCTTCGTGGCCCTGACCTTGGTGGCGCGCCCTGACCTGCGCCAGACCGGGGAAGAAGAGCTGCGCAGCTGGCTGCAATCGCGCCAGGCTGCCTTGCTGGCCGCGCCCATTGAACCGGACGCCATTGAGCGCGCCACTGCCACCAATCCTAAGGATCTGCCAAAGGAGCAGGCCACCGTGGCCTATTGGCTGAGCAAGAAATACCGCGTTGCGCCCGAACCGATCGCCGCGCTGGTTTCCGAGGCCTACGAACTAGGCGCGCGCAACAAGCTGGATCCGACATTGATCCTGGCCATCATGGCCATTGAGTCGAGTTTCAATCCCTTCGCCCAAAGCGCCGTGGGTGCCCAGGGGCTGATGCAGGTGATGACCCGCGTGCACCAGGACAAGTACCAACATTTCGGCGGGCATCTGGCGGCGTTCGATCCGTTAAGCAACCTGCGCGTCGGCGTCACCGTACTCAAGGAGTGCATCGCCCGCGCCGGCTCCCTCGAAGGTGGCCTGCGCTACTACGTGGGCGCCGCCAACCTGGAAGACGATGGCGGATATGCCATCAAGGTTCTGGCCGAACACACGCGCCTACGCCAGGTCGCCGCAGGCCGCCCGGTTCCGACGAACCAGACCCAAGGCCCGATGCTCTCCACCCAGGCTCCTACGCCGGCTCCTGCAGCCACGACCAGCGCTTCGGACAAGGTGGCGATGCTGTCGGATTCGGGCCTGTAAGCGGCAGTTGCGTACGCAGCCTCAGCTACACTAACGCCCGTACGCGACTGGCGATAGGCGCGGCGCCCTGGCAAAGCCGGGCACCGCCGCTGACGTGGAAACCGGCAGGAAGCTTTTCCTGTGACCACTGGGGAGCGTACCGCGCGGGCCATCCACCTTGCAGCGTTTCAGCCGTTCGCCTGGGCAGCCCTTGTTTCTCCAAGGGACTCCAATGCAAAAGGACTGCCATGTACCAACGCAACATTCTTGTCGAACAGACCGACCCCGAACTCTTTGCTGCCATCCAGGCAGAGAACAAGCGTCAGGAAGAGCATATTGAGCTGATTGCCAGCGAGAACTATGCCTCGCCAGCCGTGATGTGGGCCCAAGGCACGCAGCTGACCAACAAGTACGCGGAAGGCTACCCCGGCAAGCGCTACTACGGTGGCTGCGAGCATGTGGACGTAGCCGAACAACTGGCCATCGACCGCGTGAAGAAAATCTTCGGCGCCGACGCCGCCAACGTGCAGCCGCATTGCGGCGCCTCTGCCAACGAGGCCGTGTTCCTGGCCTTCCTCAAGCCCGGTGACACCATCATGGGTATGAGCCTGGCTGAAGGTGGGCACCTCACCCACGGCATGCCATTGAACATGTCGGGCAAGTGGTTCAACGTGATCTCCTACGGCCTCAACGCCAAGGAAGAAATCGACTACGACGCGATGGAAGCCAAGGCCCGTGAGCACAAGCCCAAGCTGATCGTTGCGGGTGCTTCCGCCTACAGCCTGCACATCGATTTTGAGCGCTTCGCCAAGATCGCCAAGGAAATCGGCGCCATCTTCATGGTGGACATGGCCCACTATGCCGGCCTGATCGCCGCCGGCGTGTACCCCAACCCGGTGCCGCATGCCGACGTGGTGACCTCCACCACACACAAGAGCCTGCGCGGCCCGCGCGGCGGCATCATCTTGATGAAGGCCGAGCACGAAAAGGCCATCAACAGCGCCATCTTCCCGGGCCTGCAAGGCGGCCCGCTGATGCACGTCATCGCGGCCAAGGCCGTGGCCTTCAAGGAAGCGCTGACGCCCGAGTTCAAGGCCTACCAGCAGCAAGTGGTGACCAACGCCCGCATTGTTGCCGAGACCCTCACAGCCCGCGGCCTGCGCATCGTCAGCGGTGGCACGCAAAGCCACGTCATGCTGGTGGATCTGCGCTCCAAGGGCATCACCGGCAAGGAAGCTGAAGCCGTGCTGGGCCAAGCCCACATGACGATCAACAAGAACGCCATCCCGAACGACCCGGAAAAGCCGATGGTGACCAGCGGCATTCGCGTAGGCACACCCGCCATGACCACCCGCGGCTTCAAGGACGAAGAAGCCCGCGCGACCGCACACCTGATCGCTGACGTGCTGGATAACCCACGCGACGAAGCCAACATTGCAGCCGTGCGCGCCAAGGTGCATGCACTGACCAGCCGTTTCCCGGTCTACCGCTGATCCTTACACGCCATGAAGTGCCCGTTCTGCAGCCACCCCGAGACGCAAGTCGTCGAAACCCGCGTGGCAGAGGACGGGGACTTCATCCGGCGACGCCGCCAGTGCAGCGCCTGCGACAAGCGCTTCACCACTTACGAGCGACCGGACGTGAGCTTTCCGGCCATCGTCAAGAAGGACGGGCGGCGCGTCGAATATGACCGCCGCAAGCTCCAGGGCTCGTTCGCCATCGCACTACGCAAGCGCCCCGTGAGCACGACGCAGGTCGATTCGGCGATTGAACGCATCGAGGAACGGCTCCTCAACCTGGGCCAGCGCGAAGTCCTGTCCAGTCGCATTGGCGAACTGGTCATGCGCGAACTGCAGAAGCTCGACAAGGTAGCCTATGTGCGCTACGCCAGCGTGTACCGCAGCTTTGAGGACATCGACGAGTTCAAGACCCTGGTGGACGAAGTACGCTGAACGCGCATCCGCCACGAATGCGGCGATTTTCGCTGCATATTTGATAGCACTCAGCACCTGCGTCGCAAGGCCTTTGGCCGAATCAAACCAAAAGCGCTGGCGCACGCCAACCACGGCGTGGCGAGGATCGTAACGTGCGGCTAAGGATCGGCAGTGCCGCATTCATGCTCCGCCAATACGCCTGCTCCCGACATACCTCCGCGCTATCGGCGATATCGATACACCCGAGAAAAGCAAAAAGCCGCACTAGGCGGCTTTTAACTTTTTGGTTTTATTGGAAATTTGGTGCCGGAGAGATGAATCGAACACCCGACCTTCTCATTACGAATGAGCTGCTCTACCGACTGAGCTACACCGGCACTACCCACAAAACCTTGCTTTGCAGAGCTCCGCATTGTAATACAAATTTGGATCCTCACAGCCATTCCGAAAAATGGCGCATGCATGCCCCCTGAGCAAGGCAAGAATGCGTTTGCCATCTCGGCGGCCATGTACTCTCAACCTTGGCCCGCCTGTGCCAACCTTCATCGGGCTCAGCGCAGTGCAGTGCTTCATCGAAACGTACGACATGCAGCTGGCCGCAGCCCTGCCTGCTTCGACTATCATCGGGCACCTTTTTCCACCGCCCCGCGCGGGCTCCGAAGCCAGCTGGCGGGGCATTGCGCGGGCGCGTGTCACTCAGTCACCAGCGCACAGCGTTCAGGAGAAAAACAATGGGTTTCCTCACCGGCAAGAAGCTGCTCATTACGGGCGTGCTGTCCAACCGTTCCATCGCCTACGGCATCGCCAGGGCCTGCCATCAACAAGGCGCCGAACTGGCTTTCAGTTACGTAGGCGAGCGCTTCAAGGACCGCATCACCGAATTCGCCGCTGAATTCAACTCCACGCTGGTTTTCGACTGCGATGTAGCCGATGACGCGCAGATTGAGGCGATGTTCAAAGGCATTGGCGAAGCCTGGGGTACCTTCGACGGGTTCGTACACAGCATCGGCTTCGCGCCGCGCGAGGCTATCGCAGGCAACTTCCTCGAAGGCCTGAGCCGTGAATCGTTCAAGATCGCGCACGACATTAGCGCCTACAGCTTCCCGGCCATGGCCAAAGCGGCCCTGCCGTACCTGAACGACAAATCCTCGCTGCTGACGCTGAGCTACCTGGGCGCGCTGCGTTCCATCCCCAACTACAACACCATGGGCCTGGCCAAAGCCAGCCTGGAGGCCAGCGTGCGCTACCTGGCCGAGGCGGTGGGCCGCACTGCCGATGGCCGTGCCATCCGCGCCAACGGCATCAGCGCAGGCCCGATCAAAACGCTGGCAGCCAGTGGCATCAAGGACTTCGGCAAGCTGCTCGGCCGCGTGGCCGATGCTGCGCCACTGCGCCGCAACGTGACCATCGAGGATGTAGGCAACGTCGCGGCCTTCCTGCTGTCGGACTTGGCAAGCGGCGTGACGGCAGAAATCACCTACGTCGATGGTGGCTTCAGCCAGACTGCTGGCCTGAGCGCGGACCAAGTATAAAAAACCGCGTCTCTCACAGCTAAAAGCCCCGTGCGCCAGGCCTGGCGCACGGGGCTTTTAGCATTCAGGGAGCGTAAAAAAACCGGGAAGATCCCGGTTTGCGGCTCAGACCTGCTCAGCTTCTACGCGGCGCAGATGGGCGTAGATTTGATCCTTGAGTTGGAGCTTTTCTTTTTTCAGGGTCTCGATCTCAACGGCCGTGGCCTGCACAAGGCGGGACTCCATGTTTTTGATCTGCTGGTCCATTTCATTGTGCTTGTCGAACAAGCGCGTGAAATGGGCGTCGTTGCCCTTGAGCTTGGTGATCAGGTCGCGGTATTCGGGAAACATCGGTTCTCCTTGAGGTAGGGGTTGTGTCACGCTATTTTACGAATCCGCATGATCCCTACTGCTTTGCTCAGCACAAGAAATGACATAGGTCATGCACCACATCCGTGCAGTCCCAGGAGGCCCAATGCCATCCATGCGTCTTTTTCACCTCAAAACCTTGCCAGGCATGCGCTGGACGCTATGGTTTTTGATGGCATGCTGGTGCGCTGGTGTCTATGCCGCCACGCCCACGCCGGGCCCCACGCTGGCGCAGTCCTACCGCCCCGGCATCGACGTGACCGCCTACTGGGTCAGCGAAAAGTACGATGGCGTGCGCGCCCTCTGGACGGGCCAGGAACTGCTCTCGCGCCAGGGTCTGCCGATTCGCGCGCCGGCGTGGTTTACCGCAGGCTGGCCCAACGTACCCCTGGACGGTGAACTCTGGGCTGGGCGCGGACAGTTCGAGCAAGTTCAGGCCGCCGTGGCCCAAGGCCTGCCGCAAGATGCGCCGTGGCGCGCACTGCGCTACATGGTGTTCGATCTGCCCGGGCAGCCAGGCGGCTTCGGCGAACGCCTGCCGCACCTGCGGCAAACCGTCGCCGCGCTGAACCTGCCCTGGGTACAGGCCGCGCCGCAGTGGCGCGTGGCCAGCCACAGTGCGCTCATGCAGCAGCTGCGCACGCACGAGAAGGCCGGCGCCGAAGGGCTGATGCTGCGCCGGGACGACGCCCCCTACCGGGGCGGGCGCAGCGACGATCTGCTCAAGCTCAAGTCCTTTGAAGATGCAGAAGCACGGGTGATTGGCCATCTCCCAGGCCGGGGCAAGTATGCAGGTCAAACGGGTGCCCTGCTGGTGGAAACACCCGGCGGCCAGCGCTTTCGCTTGGGCAGCGGCCTACCCGATGCGCTGCGGCGCAGTCCGCCGCCCATCGGCAGCGTGGTGACCTACCGCCACAACGGAACCCATGCCAGCGGCCTGCCGCGCTTCGCGCGCTTTTGGCGCGTGCGGGCCGACCAGCCGCCGCCACAGGCGGCCACACACTGAAACGGCGCGAGGCATCTGAAATATGCATCAAAATTGCCCCCAACCCTTACCAGACAAGCGCTAACAGCTACTACTTAAATAGCAAAAGCCGCAGAGGGTTACCCACCTGCGGCTTTTTCCGGCCCGGGGCCTCAGCGCGTCAGATCGTCCGGCCAAATGGCCCGTCGTCACCCACCTGCACCAGCCGGCCCTTGGCAGCCTTGTTGACCCTGGTGGCCTTGGCGGGGCCGCCTGGTTCGGCCACGCAGTCGGCGTAGTAGCGCACGTTGCCCTCGTCGTCTTCAATCTCCACCAGGCCGTGGATATCGGTCTCGAAGCCCGGGCACAGCTTGGCGAACTCGCGCGCGAACTTCAGGTAGTCCACGATTTTCTTGTTGAACACCTCGCCAGGAATCAGCAGCGGAATGCCCGGCGGGTACGGCGTGATCAGGCTGGTGGTAATGCGGCCTTCCAGCGCGTCGATCTCCACGCGCTCGGTCTTGCGCTGGGCGATGTGGGCGTAGGCATCGCTGGGCTTCATCGCGGGCGTGAGGTCCGAGAGGTACATCTCGGTCGTCAGGCGCGCGATGTCGTACTTCGCGTAGAGCTGGTGCACGTGCTGGCACAGGTCGCGCAGGCCCATGCGCTCGTAGCGCTTGTGCTGCTGGCAGAACTCGGGAAGGATGCGCCACATCGGCTGGTTCTTCTCGTAGTCGTCCTTGAACTGCTGCAGCGCGGCCAGCAGCGTGTTCCAGCGGCCCTTGGTAATGCCGATGGTGAACATGATGAAGAAGCTGTACAGGCCCGTCTTCTCCACCACCACGCCATGCTCGGCCAGGTACTTGGTGACGATGCTCGCGGGAATGCCGGTCTGGTCGAACTTGCCGTCCAGGTTCAGGCCCGGCGTGACGATGGTGGACTTGATCGGGTCGAGCATGTTGAAGCCGTCGGCCAGGTCGCCGAAGCCGTGCCACTTGGCCGCGCCGTTCTTCTTCTTGCCCTTGTTGCGGAAGATCCAGCTCTCGGCCGTGCCCAGGCCTTCGTCCACCAGCTCCTCGGGGCCCCAGACCTTGAACCACCAGTCATCCTTGCCGAACTCCTCGGCCACCTGGCGCATGGCGCGGCGGAAGTCCAGCGCCTCGACGATGCTTTCCTCCACCAGCGCCGTGCCGCCGGGCGGCTCCATCATGGCGGCGGCCACGTCGCAGCTGGCGATGATGCTGTACTGCGGGCTGGTCGAGGTGTGCATCAGGTACGCCTCGTTGAACAGGTGGCGGTCCAGCTTCTCGCTCTGCGAGTCCTGCACCAGCACATGGCTGGCCTGGCTGATGCCGGCGAGCAGCTTGTGGATGGACTGCGTGGAATAGACCACCGAATGCTGCGGCCGCGCGCGCTTCTTGCCCATGGCGTGGTAGCTGCCGTAGAACGGGTGGAAGGCCGCGTGCGGCAGCCAGGCCTCGTCGAAGTGCAGGTTGTCCACGTAGCCGTCGAGCATGGACTTGATGGTCTCGGTGTTGTAGAGCACGCCGTCGTAGGTGGACTGCGTGAGCGTCAGCACACGCGGCTTGACCTGCTGCGCGTCCACGCCCTTGAGCAGCGGGTTGGCGCGGATCTTGGCCTGGATGGTGGCGGGCTCGAACTCGCTTTGCGGGATCGGGCCGATGATGCCGAAGTGGTTGCGCGTGGGCTTGAGGAACACCGGCACCGCGCCCGTCATGATGATGCTGTGCAGGATGGACTTGTGGCAGTTGCGGTCCACCACCACCACGTCGCCCGGCGCCACGGTGTGGTGCCAGACGATCTTGTTCGACGTGCTGGTGCCGTTGGTGACGAAGAAGCAGTGGTCGGCATTGAAGATGCGCGCGGCGTTGCGCTCCGATTCGCCGATGGCGCCGTTGTGGTCCAGCAGCTGGCCCAGTTCCTCCACGGCGTTGCACACGTCGGCGCGCAGCATGTTCTCGCCGTAGAACTGGTGGTACATCTGGCCCACCGGGCTTTTCAGGAAGGCCACGCCGCCGGAGTGGCCGGGACAGTGCCAGGAGTACGAGCCGTCCTCTGCGTAGTCGAGCAGCGCCTTGAAGAACGGCGGCTGCACGCTCTCCAGGTAGCTCTTGGCCTCGCGGATGATGTGCTTGGCCACGAACTCCGGCGTGTCCTCGAACATGTGGATGAAGCCGTGCAGCTCGCGCAGGAT
>Ga0222428_100353_pt1 | contig 20954 bp, 17 predicted proteins | sample 2B5Ametagenome_FD_182471 | JGI IMG/M metagenome (GOLD analysis project Ga0222428, IMG submission 182471) | Enriched microbial communities from leaf-cutter ant dump, University of Wisconsin, Madison, United States - 2B5A (version 2) | ecosystem: Environmental > Terrestrial > Nest > Insects nest >...
CCTGGATGGGTTCTTCACCGCCATGCAGCCCTCTCTTGGCGCCCGCCGCGCGGGCAATGCGGCCATGGTGGCGCCATCCGGGCGCGCGGCACGTCAGCCCATATGCCGTGTGCGCCGCGGACAGGCGCGCATCCGGCTTTTTGCGGGCCCGCCGTGCGCTAGAATGCGCGGCTCGTGCGGGTGTAGTTCAATGGTAGAACGGCAGCTTCCCAAGCTTCATACGAGGGTTCGATTCCCTTCACCCGCTCCACTTCCCTCCCCAAATTCCACCAGCGGCCGCAACTGCAAGCGGCTCTCGAAGCGCCGCGCCTGCCCCGTCACCGGATCGGTGAATTCCAGCGCGCGGGCCAGGAGCTGCAGCGGGTTGGAATAGTCGCCCGGCGCCGGGTCGCGCACCTCCGGATAGAACCCATCGCCGCACAGCGGCAGCCCCAGCGCGGCCATGTGCACGCGCAGCTGGTGGCGCTTGCCGGTGACCGGCGCGAGGCGGTAGCGGGCCCAGGCGCCTGCGCGCTCCAGGAGGTCCATGCGGGTGATGGCGTTCGGCACGCCGGGGACCTCGTGCATGCGGAAGAACTGGGCGCTTTCCTCCAGACGGCTCTCATGGATGCGCGGGAACGCGAGGTCTGCCCGCCAGGGTGCGATGGCTTCGTAGACCTTGGCCACGTCACGCTCCCTGAACAGCGCCTGGTAGCGCCCGCGTGTGGACCTTTGCGTGGAAAACAGCACCAGCCCCGCCGTATCGCGGTCGATGCGGTGCACGGGCGAGAGTTCGCGCAGGCCCAGCCTGCGCTTGAGCCGCACGAGCAGCGTGTGCTGCAGGTAGCGGCCGCTGGGCACCACGGGCAGGAAGTGCGGCTTGTCGGCCACCAGGATGTGCTCGTCCTGGAACAGCACGCTCTCCTCGAAGGGAATGGCCGGCTCTTCGGGCAGTTCACGGTAGTAGTAGTAGCGCACGCCCGCAGCGAAGGGGGTGCCGGCCCGGGCGGGCACGCCGAATTCATCGACCACCTCGCCGGCCGCCATGCGGCGCAGCCAGTCCTCGCGCGGCACTGCCGGCAGGCGCTCCACGAGGAAATCCAGCAGCAGGCCCTGCCCCGCCGAAGGCAGGACGACGCAACTCGGGTTGACCCCGTCGCGCATGGGCAATACGCGGGGATCGTGGCTGTTGTGCATGGGGCCCGCATTGTAGTGACGCCCCCCGCCGCGGGCAGGTCAATCCGCCGGTGGCTGCGGGCTGCTGTCGGATCGGGGCTTGCGCGCACCGCAGGCAATGTCCGCCAGCCCGCGCACCGCGGCTTCGCGGGTGCGCCAATGGTCGCCGGGCAGGGGGATGTTGTGACCGTCCACCTGAGCCTGGGCGAAGTAATAGCGCTTGCCATCTCGGCTCAGGCACAGCGTGCCCGAATAGGTCGCACCGTCGGCCATGCCGAAGATGGTTTCCTGGGTCAGAGCGTCTGCTGCGCGCATGGCATGCCACCGGGGTCGGTCCATAAAGAAGTGACGAGAAGTCTGCTGCAACAAATGGTGTGCAGATGTAGGCCGACGGCGCATTTCGCCGGACAGGCCCCTGGGGCGACCATGTAGGACAAGCGCGGGAAACGCGGCATGGGTGCGCAAAGGCGGCACCGCGCCACTAGGATGTTCCACACCACCTCAACATCCGTACGCCCATGCCTGCATCCGCCTCGCCGCCCGCCTCCGCTCCAGCGCGCCGCCGCCGCGCATGGCGCTGGGCGGCAGGAACGCTGGGCGCGCTGCTCGCCCTGCTGGTGCTCGGCATCGTGGTGCTCACGTATTGGGACTGGAACCAGGCCAAGCCGTGGGTGGAACGCAAGGTTTCGGAAGCCACGGGACGCAGCTTCGCCATCGGCGGCGATCTGTCGGCCGAATGGCACTGGCCTCAGCCGCTCGAAAGCGGCTGGCAGCGCTGGGTGCCCGGCGTGACAGTGCGGGCCCAGCAGCTGTCGATGGGCAACCCCGAGGGTATGGAGGTGGCCGAAGCGCCCGCCAAGGCTTCCGACGGGCTGCCGCTGCTGCCCGCTCCGCCCCGGCCCAATGCGGACGGCGCGCAGGGTGCCGACGCGGATGCCAGCGCCCCGCCGCGCGATGCCCGCACCATGGGCACGATCGCCAACGCCAGCGCCACCCTGCGCCTGCTGCCCCTGCTCTCGCGCACCCTCATGCTCGACACCGTGGTGCTGGAGGCGCCCGACATCGTGCTGGCGCGCAAGGACGACGGCGGCAACAACTGGACGTTCCGCCGCCCCGACGTCCCCGCCGAAGACCGCACGCCGTGGCGCCTGCGCGTGGACCAGCTGGTGGTGCGCGAGGGATGGATCGGCTATGTGGACGGCATCAAGAACCTGGCGCTGCGCGCGCGCATCGACACCCTGGCGCCCGGCAACCCGGAGGCCGCACAGGGCCGCTACGGCGTGCGCGTCGCGCTGCAGGGCCGCTACGGCAAGGCGCCCATCGAGGGCCACGGCGTCGCCGGCCCGGTGCTGACGCTGCGCGAACGCACGGTCAACTACCCGCTGCGCCTGCAGGCCCGCACCGGCAGCGTGCAGGCCCAGGCGGAGGGCGTGCTGGCCAATCCTGCCGCGCTCTCGGGCATGGACCTGCAGGTGATGCTCAAGGGCGCCAGCATGGCCGACCTGTACGAGCTGACCGGCCTGGTGCTGCCCAACACGCCGCCGTTCCAGACCCGCGGCCGCCTCATCGGCAGCCTGGCGCCGGGCAAGGCGGTGTGGGAATACCGCGACTTCGACGGCACCGTGGGCAACAGCGACCTGCACGGCAGCTTGACCTATACCTCCGCGAAGCCCCGGCCCAAGCTGCAGGGGCACATGGTGTCCAAGCAGTTGCGGCTGGCCGACCTGGGGCCGGTGCTGGGCGCGCCCAGCGGCAAGCGGCCCCAGGAAAAGGGCACGGACAAGCGGCCCGGCAAGGTGCTGCCCGACGCGGCCTTCGCCACGGACCGCTGGAACGCGATGGACCTGGACCTGGCCTTCTCGGGCCAGAAGATCATCCGCCCCGAAAGCCTGCCGCTGGAGAACCTCAGCGTGCGTGCCGTGCTGGACGGAGGGCGGCTGCGGCTCACGCCGCTGCGCTTCGGCGTGGCGCACGGGCGCATCGATTCGGAAGTGGAGCTGGACGGACGCGCCAAGCCCCTCAAGGCCACGCTGCAGGGTTCGGTGAACGGCCTGCGGCTGTCCGCCCTCTTCCCCAAGGTGGAGCTGATGGAGAAAAGCCTGGGCCGCCTGGACGGTGGCCTGGCGCTGGCCGGCACCGGCAACTCGGTCGCCAAGCTGCTGGGCAGCAGCTCAGGGCAGGCGCGGGTCTACATCCGCGACGGCACGTTCAGCAAGCAGATGCTCGACCTGGCCGCGCTCAACCTGGGCAGCGTCGTGGTGGCCAAGCTGTTCGGGGAAAACAAGGAAGTGCAGCTGCGCTGCGCAGTGGCCGACCTGGCGGTGCAGGACGGCGTGGCGCGCACCCGCAACGTGAAGCTCAACACGGACGAAGCCATCGTCGAGGCCACGGGCCAGATCGACCTGGAGAGCGAGGGGCTGGACCTGCGCATCAAGCCGGAATCGCTGAAATGGAAGTTCTTCTCCCTGCGCACGCCGCTGTACGTGCGCGGCACCTTCGCCGATCCGCAGGTGGGCGTGGAGCCCGGCCCGCTGCTGCTGCGCGCCGGCGCGGCCGTGGCTGCAGCGGTCGTGGCGCCTGCCGCCCTGGCCCTGGTGCCGGTGACCGTGCCTGCAGCGGAAGACGATGCCAACTGCGCCACGCTGCTCGCAGGCAGCCCGCCAGCCGCCCCGGCAGGCAAAGGCAAATCACCTCGGAAATAGGCTCCAGCGCTTACAGGACAAGCGCGAGCAGCTACCGAAACAAAAAGCACACTTACCCCGGCACGCGCACCTGCACCGCCGTGCCGCCGCCCTCGGCCGGCGCGAGCCGCAGCGTACCGCCCACGCTGGCCGCCCGGCGGTGCATGCCCGCCAGCCCGTGGCCCGACGGCCCGTGCGGCGCATCCATCGGCAGGCCCCGGCCGTTGTCCGCCACCTCCAGCCGCCATTCGCCCCCCTGCGGCGGTCCCGCGTGGCGCAGGGCGATGCGCAGCAGCGATGCGCCCGAATGCTGCAGCACGTTGCTCACGGCCTCCTGCACGATGCCCGTGAGCGCGCGCGCGGGCGCCCCGGTGGGCACGGCCACGCCGTCGGGCAGCGCAATGTCCCAGGCCAGCGCGATGCCGCGCCGGTCCAGCGCGGGCTGGATGCGGTGCCGCAGCCGTGCCAGGCAGTCGGGCAGCGCATCGTCGTCCCCATCCATGGAGTCCACCAGCAGGCGCAAGTCGAGCAGGCACTGCTCCAGCGCCCGCATCAGCGGCTGCGCCGTGGGGTCGCGCGCATCCACCAGCGCCATGGCATTGACGAGCTGCGATCCCACCTGGTCGTGCAGGCCGCGCGCGATGCGCTGGCGCTCCTGCTTCAGCTCCGGGCTGGGGCGCACGCTGCGCCGGGGGCGCCAGCGCAAGGCGCGCGGGAGCTGCCCCACCAGCAGCCCGCCCAGCAACGCGGCGCCGCAGGCATTCACGATCAGCCAGCGCTGCGCCGCGTCGCGCTCCAGGCCGTCGCCGAAGAACAGCAGCAGCAGATCCAGCGCCAGTTGCACCAGCCACAGGGCCACGCAGACCAGCGCGAATGCGGGGGGCTGGAGGGCGAGCACGGCGCAGCCTTCAGAACAGGCCGCGCAGCGAGGCGAAGCGCACGGCCTGCGCGCGCGTGCGCACCTGCAGCTTGCGGTAGATGCTCTTGATGTGCGTGTTCACCGTGAGGCCGCTGATGAGCAGCCGGGTGCCGATCTCCGTGCTGGTGTAGCCGCTGGCCACCATGCGCAGCACCTCCTTCTCGCGCTGCGACAGGCGCTCGGTTTCGTGCTCCGCGCGCCGCGGCGCATGCGCCGCCGCCGAGGCGCCATTGCCGTCGAAGCGCTGCAGCAGCCGGCGCGCCAGGTGGGGCGTGATGGAGGCGCCGCCGTTGGCCACCTGCAGCACGGCCTGCGGGTAGTTGCCGAACCACGAGTTCTTGACCAGGTAGCCCGTGGCGCCCAGCTCGAAGGCGTGCAGCACCTGGTCGTCGTTCTCCATGATGGAGATGACGATGGCCTCGGCCGACGGCCGGATGGATTTCATGTAGTCGATCAGCGAGAGCCCCTCGCCGTCGCCCAGGTGGATGTCGGCCAGCATCACGTCGAATTCGTGCTGCTTGATCGCGCGGCGCCCTTCGCGCACGCTTGCGGCCTGCGCGACCAGCAGCGTGCGCGCATCGGCCATGAGTTCCTGCGCGATCACCTGGCGCATGTGCGCGTCGTCGTCCACCAGCAGCACGCGCACGGGCTTGGCCGTCTGCCCCGCCAGGAAATCCGGCCAGATGACCGGCGGGCTCTGGTGCATGGCGAACGGCCCCTGGTCCGGACTGCTTCTCGCCAGCGGTCCCAGGCCGCAAGCGTTGGTTCCCATCGAGCTCAGCATGTGGATCTCCCGGACGGCGCACTTGAAAAAAGCACACAACACACAGTCCTGCAACACCGCGGAGCCCGCCGTCCCTGGCCGCGCGGCAGCAGAAATTACACCCGATGACAAGCGGCTGTGCCATGCGGCCCCGCGGGAGTTACGCAATTCACATTTGGAAAACACCATGAACGCGGGAGGCGGCCGCCCCGCCGCCTTTCAGCCCTGGGCGCACAGCGGCGCCGCGCGCTTCCATTCGCAGTGGGTGGAAGAAAACACATCCCCTTTTCGGAGATGCGAACGTTACAGAAAGACACTACCTTCGCGGCGCGCGGGTCTTGTCCATCTGTTTCCTCTCTCACGAGCCGCCTCGCGGCAGCGCACGGGATCGGCAAAGGACCCGCAACCGGCTACCCCGTTTCGGAGATGTTTGCGGCGCGCGGCATTGCAGACACTGGAACCAGACAAAGGGCAGACCCGCCGGCAACGGCAGACCGCCTCCTTGTCCAGGCCAGCCGCGGCGCCGGTTATGTCCCCCCGGGACACTGGACGCTCGGCTTTTTCGACACGTTACAGGAGAGACAGTCATGAAAGTTCTTGCATTCTTTGCCTTGAGCGCCGTGGCAACCGCCGCGATGGCAGTCCAGCCCGCCAGCACCATCACGCTGAGCGGCCCGTCCACGCAGAACACCAGTGTCAACGGTGCGACTCTCACAAACACCTCGGGGGCGCGCAACGAGGCGATGCAAAACATCGCATCGAACGCCGGCCCCGTCCAGGTGTTCGCCGGCGGCTCGTCCAACCAGCAGGCCAACCTGAACGGCGGCACCGTGTCCAACGAAGCCCGGGGCGACGACGCCGTGGCTCGGCAGAACCTGGCCAGCAACAATGGCGCAGTGGAAATCCGCAGCTCCTCCAACCAGACCGTGAACACGAACGGCGGCACTCTGAGCAACCTGGCTGACGGCAGCGGCGCCAAGGCCACGCAGAACATCGCCTCCAACTTCGGGCACGTGGTGGTGGCAGCGGCCTCCAACCAGACCGCCAACTTCAACAGCGGCGGCAGCGCCATCAACAAGGCGCTGGGAAGCAACTCCTACGCCGTGCAGAACATCTCCTCCAACGATGCCTGCGCCGAAGACCCCTGCCCTGGCGGCAACTGCGCTCCCACCAAGCCCGGCAAGCCTGGCGGCAAGTGGTAAGCCCGGAGGCGCCGGGCCCGGCCGGGCTCCGGCGCCATGTCGATCCACAACAGGAGAGTCGCCATGGACAGCCGCATCATGACCCGCCTGCTGCTCGGCGCCTGGGCGCTGGGCATGGGCGCAATGGCACCCGCATGGTCCGCTCCCGGCGAAGACCCGGTGGTCCTGCAGAAGAAGGTGACCGTGCAGATGCAGCCCTGGGGGTCCGAGACCCGGTCGGGCTACATCAACTACAACAACGGCCTGGCCGCCTGGCAGCAGGCGCGCCTCACGCGCTACGTGGCCAAGGCCTTTTCGGGCGACACCACCGGCATCCTGACCGAGAAGGACGTGGTCAACGCCGTGGACACCAAGGGCTCCAAGGTGGTGTGCTCGCAGTCGGTGGGCAGCACCAGCGGCGCAGCGGCTCCCACGGGCGCCGGCGGCAAGCCTACCGAACAGGTGGTGGTGCTGCGCGGAGACCTGGTCAACATCTGCTGGTGAGCCCGTTCTCCCCTGGCTGGCGCCGTGCGGCACCCGGCGCTGGCCAACAGGGTCCGATCACGCTGGTGCAGGGAAGAGAGGGCCTTGCCATGAACACCCGCCGTACACCCCGGATGCTGTGGCTGCTGCTGGCGGGCACGCTGCTCGCCGCAGGCTGCACCACCCCCATGGACCCGCGCAAGGATTCGCGCCTGCAGAACGCCGCCTACACCACCAACCGGCCCGTGGTGCGGCCCACGCGCTCGGTGTCGAGCTTTTCCGATTCGCTGATGTGCATGGACCACATGCTGCGCGCCGCGCAGGTGCCCACCACGCTCATCACCAGCAAGCAGGTGATCGACTATTCCAGCCGCGTGCCCGTGGCAGCCAAGGACATGATCGTCACCGCCCTCTCGCAGATGTCGCGCGTGTCCAATGCCTTCCGCTACGTGGACTACGAAGTGGACATCGTGCGCCAGGACACGGTGCAGAACCTCACCACCATCCTGCTCAACAACAACCTCATGCAGTTGCAGCGCCCGGCGCTGTACGTCTCGGGCGCCATCGCCTTCGTGGACCAGAACGTGGTCACCAACCGCTTCGATGCCGGCACCTCCGCCAGCCGCCTGGACACGGGCTACAGCCAGAACCGCACGGCCACCGTCATCGGGCTGGAGATGCACCTGGGCGACTTCCGCACGCGCACGCTCATCCCGGGCCTGGACTCGGCCAACGAGGTGGTGATCGGCAGCGGCAGCCAAGGCCTGGACGTGGCCGGGCGCATCGGCAGCTACGGCGTCAACTTCAACGTGGGGCGCGACTACGCCCTGGGCGCGGGCGGCGCCATGCGCACGCTGATCGACCTGGCCACCATCGAGCTGGTGGGCAAGTGGGCGCGCGTGCCCTACTGGCAGTGCCTGACGCTGGACCAGACCCACCCCGACTTCCAGCGCCAGATGCGCGACTGGTACGACGAGAGCGGCGGCGTGGGCCAGGCGCAGCTGGTGCAAAGCTCGCTCATCGCGCAGGGCTACCTGCAAACGGGCGCCGACGTGCTGGCCATGGACTCGCCCGCGCTGCGCACCGCGCTCGCCCAGTTCCAGATCGACAACCTGCTGGTGCCCACCGGCGTGCTCGACTTCAACACCTACGAGCGCGCGATGCGCCACTTCGTCGCGCTCGGCCCCGACGGCGCGCTGCAGCGCGTGGGCTGGGGCCCTTCGGGCCCCACCGGCTCCATGGCCGAGGCCAAGGCCGGCGCCGCGCCCGTGCGCACCTCCAGCCTTTCGCTCACCGCCACCGCGCCTCCGCCGCGCGTGATCGACATGCAGCTCGAAAACACGCTGCCGCCCGGCATGGAGCCCACCTTCGAGGTCGGCGAGCAGATCTTCGTCTCGGCCACGGTGTCACGCACCTCGCACATGTACTGCTACTTCGCCGACGCCGGCGGCAACGTGATGCGGCTCACGCCCAACATGGTCACCCCGCACTCGCTGGTGGCGGCCCACCAGGCCGTGCGCCTGCCCGACTGGCTGGTACCCAACCCTGCGTTCATCATGGACGCCAGCCGCCCCGGCACCGAGCGCGTCGCCTGCTTCGCCTCGGAGTCCGACGCCATGCCCCGGCTGCCCGCGCCGCTGCAGGGCTCGGCACTGGTCAACATCCAGGGCTACCGCTCCATCGAGGACGTGGCCAACGCCTTCGGCCAGGGGCTGGGCGAAGGCGGCTACGTGCAGTCGGGGCTGCACTGGAAGGTCATCCCCAAGAAGGCCCAGCCCGCCCCGGCCACGGCGCCCCAGGCCGCCACGCGCTGACCCGCACGCACGCCGCTGGAGGACGCCGCCATGACGCCCGCTCCCCTTGCCGCCTGCACCGCGATGTGTGCGATCGGCATCGCCCTGCTGGCGCTGCCGGCGCGCGCCCAGGCGCGCGTCGAGCCCGTGCTGCCGCCGCCGATGGAGCCGGCCGTGCAGGCCGCTCCCGCGCCGCCGCAGCCCGCGGGGCAGCCCCAGCCCGCAGCCATCCAGCCGTCCGGCTCCGCCACGGCGCCGCGCATCCAGCCCTCGGGCAGCCCGCAGACCGATCCCCTGCGCCTGCCCGAGCCGGAGGACGCTGCCGCGCAGGCGCAGCTGCAGAAGCTGCGCGCCTCGGCCCTGGCCAGCGCCCGGCGCGGCAGCAGCGCCGAGAAGGCCGCCGCGCGCAGCGCCTGGCTGCTGGGCCTGCTCTACCTGCACGGAGAGCGCGTGCCCCTGGACCGCCTGCAGGCCCAGCGCTGGTTCGAGCGCGCCCAGGCGCTGGGCGAGCCGCGCGCCAGCGCCGGGCTGGCCTGGTGCCAGATCGACGGCTGCCAGGGCCCGCCCAACCCCGCAGCCGCGCGCCCCTGGATCGCCCAGCTGCGCTCCGTGGACGCGGGCCTGGCGCTGCTGCTGGAATGGTGGGTGGAAGAGCGCCTGGCGCCCCTGCACGTGCCCCGCCCGCACGGCGGGCCGCAGGCGGGCGCCGACGCCCATGCCCAGCTGCTGCAGCGCGCCGCCCAGGCGGGCAACGCCGACGCCATCAACGAGCAGGGCCTGGCCCACCTGACCGCCGCGCGCCTGCCCGAGGCCATGGCCCAGTTCCGCGCGGCGGCCGACCGCTCGCCCGCCGCCGCCTCCAACGCGCGGCTGCTGGCCAGCCGGCTGCAGCAGCAGAGCGTGCCCTCCTCCACCGCGCCGCAGGCCGCCGACGAGTGGCTCGCGCAGGCGCGCCGCTACCACCGGGGCGACGGCGTGCCCTCCAACTACACCGAGGCCATCCGCCTCTACCAGATCGCGGCGGCCAGCGGCAGCCGGCCGGCCAAGCGCATGCTGGAGCTGATCTATTCGCGCCCCGCGCCGGGCGGCACGATCGACGTGGCCTGGATGCGGCAGCTCGCCACCATGGAGGTGTCGCCCGAAGGGTCGGTGCTCACGCTGCAGGCGCCGCCCACGCCGCAGCTGTTCGTGCGGGACCCGACGCCGCTGTTCGTGCTGATTCCGCAGGAGTGGCGGGCGGGCCGGGCCGTGGGGCCGCGGTAATCATTCAAGTTCGATAGCTGCTCGCGCTTGCCGGACAAGCGTTTGCGCCCTTTTTTTCATTGGGCGGTCAGTGGAAGTCCCGGCTTCCCTCCAGCACGCCCGCCAGCCGCCCCAGCATGCCCGTCAGGTCCCGGCACCGCTGCAGCACCAGGTGCCGCACGGGCACCCCGGCCCCCGGCGCCCGGGTGCACTGCCACACGCCCTCCACCGCCAGCAGGCGCGAGCGCAGCAGCGCCTCCCGCCAGCGCTCCAGCAGCGCCGGCCAGACGATCACGTTGACGGGCCCCGTCTCGTCCTCCAGCGTGATGAACATCGTGCCCTGCGCCGAGCCCGGCCGCTGGCGCACGGTGACGATGCCGCACGCGCGCACGCGCCGGCCCTGGGGCACGGCGCGCAGTTGCAGCGCGGTGGCGACGCGCAGGCGCGCGAGCCGCTCGCGCAGCAGGGCCAGCGGATGGCGGCGCAGGGTGAGGCCGGTGGCGGCGTAGTCGAACAGGATGTCCTCGCCCTCGGGCGCGGCGGGCAGCGCCAGCGCGGCCTCGCCGAAAGGCGCGTCCTGCAGCAGGGGCGGCGCGCGCAGCTGGGCGGCCGCATCCCACATCTGCTGCCGGCGGTGGCCCGAGAGCGCGCGCAGCGCGTCGGCCGCGGCCAGGGCCTGCATCTCGTGGCGGTCCAGGCGGGCGCGCAGGGCCAGGTCTTCGGCGCTGGCGAAGGCGCCCGCCTCGCGCGCCTGCACGAGCCGCCCGGCCGCCGCCCGGCCCAGCCCCGCCACCAGCCGCAGGCCCAGGCGCACGGCGGGCTGCGGCGCGCGCACGCCGCGGATGGGCGCCAGGGGGCCTTCGAGCGTGCAGTCCACGCCGCTGGCCACTGCGTCCACGGGCAGCACGCGCACGCCGTGGCGGCGCGCATCCTGCACGAGCTGCGAAGGGGGGTAGAAGCCCATGGGCTGGGAGTCGAGCAGCGCGGCGAGGAAGCACGCAGGCTCGTGCCGCTTGAGCCAGCTGCTGGCATAGGCCAGCATGGCGAAGCTGTAGGCGTGGCTTTCGGGAAAGCCGTATTCGCCGAAGCCCAGGATCTGCTGGAACAGGCGGTCGGCGAATTCCGGCGGGTAGCCCGCACCCTTCAAGCCATCCTTGAGCTTGTCCTCGAAGCGGTGCACGCCGCCCTTGCGCTTCCACGCGGCCATGGAGCGGCGCAGCTCGTCGGCCTCGCCCGCGGTGAAGCCCGCGCCGTCGATGGCGATCTGCATCACCTGCTCCTGGAAGATGGGTACGCCCAGCGTACGCTCCAGCGCTTTGCCCAGTTTCGGGTATTCGATGGGGAGCTGCGCTTTGGAGTTCTCTTTCCTCAACTGGCGGCGGCGCTCGCGCGCCTGCAGGTAGGGCTGCACCATGCCGCCCTGGATGGGCCCGGGCCGCACGATGGCGACCTGCACCACGAGGTCGTAGAACTCGCGCGGCAGCAGGCGCGGCAGCATGCTCATCTGCGCGCGGCTTTCGATCTGGAACACGCCCACGGTGTCGGCGCGGCAGATCATGTCGTAGGTGGCCTCATCCTCGCGGGGAATATCGGCCAGGTCCCAGCGCTCGCCGCGCAGGGCGGCGCGCGCGTCGAAGCAGCGGCGCAGCGCGCTCAGCATGCCCAGGGCGAGCACGTCCACCTTGAGCAGGTCCATGGCGTCCAGGTCGTCCTTGTCCCACTGGATGATGGAGCGCCCCTTCATGGCGGCGGGCTCCACGGGCACGAGGCGCGTGAGCTTGTCCTCGGTGAGCACGAAGCCGCCCACGTGCTGGCTCAGGTGGCGCGGCGTGCCGCGCAGCGCGCGCGCCAGCTCCAGCCACAGCGCCGCGGTGTGCGCGTCCAGGGGCTCGCCCAGGCCGCCAGCCAGCGCCTGCAGATGGTCCTGCGCGTGCACGTCGTCGAACCAGTGGTGCTCCTTGGCGAAGGCGTCCACCAGCGCGGGGGCCACGCCCAGGGCCTTGCCCACGTCGCGCAGCGCGCTGCGCGTGCGGTAGGTGATGACCACGGCGGCGATGGCGGCGCGCTCGCGGCCGTATTTTTCGTAGATGTACTGGATCACCGTCTCGCGCCGGTCGTGCTCGAAGTCCACGTCGATGTCGGGCGGCTCGCCGCGCTCCCTGCTGATGAAGCGCTCGAACAGCAGGCGTGTCCGCGACGGGTCCACCGCGGTGATGCCCAGGCAGTAGCACACGGCCGAGTTGGCGGCCGAGCCCCGGCCCTGGCACAGGATGCCCTCGCCGCGTGCGTAGCGCACGATGTCGTGCACGGTGAGGAAGTACATCTCGTAGCCGCACTCCGCGATCAGCGCCAGCTCCTTGGCGAGCTGCTCGGCCACGCCCTCGGGCACGCCCTGCGGGTAGCGGCCGCGCGCGCCCTCCCAGGTGAGCCAGGCCAGGGTCTGCCGCGCGGTCATGCCGGGCAGCACGGTTTCCTGCGGGTAGCGGTAGCGGATCTCGTCGAGGCGGAAGGTGCAGCGCGCCGCCACCTCCAACGTGGCCGCCAGCAGCGCCGGCGGGTACAGGCCCGCGAGTTCGGCGCGCGGGCGCAGGCGCTTTTGCGCATGGGGCTGCAGCGCGAAGCCGCACTGCGCCACGGGGCGGCCCAGGCGCACGGCGGTGATCACGTCCTGCAGCGGCTTGGCCTGGCGCGAATGCATGTGCACGTCGCCCGCGGCCACCAGCGGCAGGCCCAGCCGCGCGCCGGCCTGCGCCAGCGTGCGCAGCCACAGCGCGTCGTCGCAGGCGCCGTGCAGTTCCACGGCGAGCCAGCAGTTTCCATAGCCAAATAGGCCTCTGGCGCTTTCCAGGCAAGCGCAAGCAGCTATCAAATCGGAAGCATCCGGCAGCGCCTCGCGGCACGGCGCCAGCAGCAGCTCGCAGCCGCGCAGCAGCGGCCAGGGCGATTGCGCGTCCACGCGGTAGCCGCCCTTGCCGGCCCGCGCGCGCGCGGCGGTGATGAATTCGCACAAATCGCCCCAGCCCTGCAGGTCGCGCGCCAGCGCCACGATGCACAGGCCGCCCCAGCGGAACTCGCTGCCCGCGATCAGCCGCAGCCCCGGCTCGCGCGCCGCCGCGAGGTGCGCGCGCACCACCCCGGCCACGGAGCATTCGTCGGTGATGGCCAGCGCCGTGTAGCCGAGCCGGGCCGCCCGCTCCACCAGCTCGGCCGGGTGCGATGCGCCGCGCTGGAAGCTGAAGTGGGTCAGGCAGTGCAGCTCCGCATAGCCAGGCAGGGCCGTCATGCGTACACCCCCTGCAGGAACCAGCCGCCCGTGGCCCGGTCGCGGAACACCCAGACCCAGCCGGCCTCGGGGCCGTGGGCCACGAAGTAGTCGCGCTGCGCCAGGCCCTCCTCGGCCTCGCCAGGGGCCTCCCACCAGCCGGCTTCCACGCGCTGCGGGCCGGCCAGCAGGCGCAGCGGCTGGCCGCGCAGGCAGGGGCGGTCGCCCTGCAGCGCCAGCGGGCGCGGCGGGCGCACCAGCCAGGCCGGCCAGGGCGTGCCCGCCTGGGCGCCCTCGGGCAGGGCTGGCGCGCCGCCGGCCGGGGCCTGCAATGCGGGCTGCCAGCGCTGCATGCGCTCGGGGCGGTGGTCTTGCACAGGCTCGGGCACCTGCACGCATTGCGGCCCCAGGCGGGCCGAGAGGCGCTCGACCAGCTGGTGCCAGGGCTCGCCCGGCTGCGCCTGCCCCTGCGGGGGCAGCAGGCTGGCGCTGTCCTGGGGCAGCGCGGCCGTCTGGAGGCTGCGCAGGGCCAGGCGGTCGGCGGGGGCGGCGAGGCGCTGGCGCGCCAGGCGCTCGGCCAGCAGCCGGCGCAGGTGGGCCGTGCCCTGCACGGCCTGGGCGGTGCGCAGCTCCAGGCGCTGCCAGGCGGGCAGGTCCACGCCGTCGATGCGGCGCAGGTCGTGGTGCCAGGCCACTTCGAGGGCCAGCACGCCCTGGTGGCGCGCGCGCAGCCAGCCCTGCAGCGCGTCGAGCAAGCGCTGGCCGGCCCACAGCAGCGCGTCGGCCGTTTCGGCACGCGCGGGCAGCTCCACCTCCAGGTCGAAGCGCTCGGGCAGCACGATCCAGTCCAGCGGCAGCGGCCTGTCGCCCCAGCCCTGGTCCAGCGCCTCCAGGCTGGCAGCGCCGAAGCGCCGGGCCACGCCCGCGCGGGGCAGCGCACGCAGCGCGCCCCAGGTGCGGCAGCCCAGGTGCTGCAGGGCGCCGGCGTGCGGGCGCAGCGCCGTCAGCGTGGCGACGGGCAGGTCGTGCGGCACCCGCCGGGGCGCGGGGCGGCCCGCGCGCCGCAGGCGCAGCAGCGCCAGGGCCTGCAGGGCCGTGGGGGCCTCGGCCCAGTCCTCGTCGCCGAGGTCGCCCGGACCGTCCCCGGAGGGCTGCGGCGCCTGCTGGCGCAGCAGCGCGCGCAGGGCGCCGCGCCCGCCCCAGAGGCGCTCGGTGCCGCTCACTTCGAACAGCAGGGCCTCGTCCAGCAACGCCACGCAGGGCGTGAAGCGCAGCGCCCACCAGCCCTGGGCGCCGGCGGGCAGGCCGGCGTCAACGGCCGGCGGCAAGTGCCAGGCCAGCCAGTGCATGGCTTTCCTCCCGGGGCGGCGCCATGCCCCACGCCGCCATCTGCGCCTGCTGGCGCCGCCAGGCCTGCGCCTGCAGGGCGGCGGCCAGCCGCTCGCCGCGCGCGGGCAGCGCCACGGGCTGCTCCAGCGGTGGCCCGCGGCGCTTGAGCACATGCACCTGCAGCACGTCGCCGCGCGCCTGCAGCCACAGGCGCAGGGGCGCGGGGCTGGCCTGCTGGCGCATGCCCTCGGGGCGCACGACCCACAGCAGCCGCTGGTGCTGCGCGGCCGCCAGCTGCAGGCGGCGCAGCATGGCGGCGCTGGCCTGCGGCAGCCAGGCGAGCACGGCCCGCACGTCGGCGCAGCGCAGCGCCTGCTCGCAGGCCCAGGCGGCGCCCGCGTCCCTGCCTCCCGGCGCGGGATGCACGCAGCACAGCCGCTGCGCCGCGATGCCGGCCTGCCGCAGCGCGGGGGCGAACGGCTCCAGCGGCGGCGCCACGAGCACGGCGCGCCCTGCCCCGCCCGACAGGTGGGCGGCCAGGGCGGGCGCCAAGAGCGTCCATTCGTGGTGCGCCTGGGGCGGCTGCAGCACCTCGCTCAAGGCGCCCAGGGGCCAGCCGCCGCCGGGCAGCTGCGCGTTGAGGGCCGCGTGGCCCGTGTCCACGGTGCGCTGCTGTGCGTCCGCCCAGGCCTGCCCCCGCCAGACGCCGGGCAGCGCGGTCACGCAGGAAAGGGAGGGAGCGGCCATGGGATATCTCTAAACACTGTTTAAATATACAGTATTTAAGGCGTACCCACGCCCGTCGGGAAATACCTGGGAGTGGAGGTTTCAGGCGGGCTGCGGCTTCAGGCGCGCGGCGCAGGCATCGCGCCAGTCGGCCACGGCGGCGTCGCCGGCATCGGCGCGCTCGGCCAGTTGCGGCCAGCGGCCATGGGTGGCGTCGAGGATGACCTGTAGCTGCCACAGCGCTTCGCGTCCCAGCAAGGCCAGTTCAGCCAGGCTCTGGCTGTCGCCCTGCAGGTGGGGCAGCGCCTCGGCCTGCTGCTCGGGGTGGGAGCCGGCCTCGTAGAGGGTCTTCTGCAGCGCGTCCAGCCGCCGCGCCACGAAGGCGCAGGCGCGGCCGGAATCGGCGGCCAGCCATTCGGGCGGCAGCGGGGCGCACAGCGATTCCCAGGTGCCGAAGGCGTCGGACAGCAGCGCGACGATGTGCTCCACCTCGTCCAGGGCCACGTCCACCTGGGCCTGCACGGCCTTGATCTGCAGCACGGGCAGCAGGCAGGCCACCAGCGCGGGAGGAAACTTGCGGTGGTTCAGCCGCAGGGTGAGCGACAGGCGCTGGGCGGGCGCGTCGTCGGCGTATTTCTCGAAGAAGGCCGTCGCCACCTCGGACACGAGCAGGATCTGGCCCATGGGCGAGATCTCCTCCCCGCGCACGCCGCGCGGATAGCCGCTGCCGTCCATGCACTCGTGGTGCTCGAGCACCGCCTGCTCGACGGACTTGGGGTAGAGGCCCTGCGAGCGCACCACCACCATGGCGGTGACCGGGTGGGCCGTGAGCTGCTTGCGCCCCACGCCCGTGACCTTGTGCGTGGGGTCGTGCCAGACCGGGTTCATGTGCAGCACGCCGATGTCGTGCAGCAGCGCCGCCGTCGCCAGCGGCACGCATTCGCGATCGCTCCAGCCGCTCTTGATGCCCAGGTACACGGCCATCAGCATCATGCGCACGCTGTGCTCGAACAGGGCCGGGTGCTGCTCGCGCATGACCGTGAGCTTGAAGGCCAGCGGCGGCGGCAGCAGCAGGCCGCGCAGCGGCACCAGCAGCCGGTCGCGGGCGCCCTCCTCCAGCGTGTGGACCAGCAGGTAGGCCAGGGTGTCGCTTTCGCACTGCGCGCTGGCCAGCTGCACGAGCGCGGGCACCGTGACCGCGTTGTCCACCGCGAGGTGGCTGTCGATACGCCCGCGCAGCTTGTAGCGCACCAGCCGGTCGTAGAGGCGGCTGTCCACGCGCGCGCCCTTGTCCACCAGCTTGATGCCCTTGTCCGTGTAGATGGCCTTGTTCGTCACCACGTTGCAGCGGTCTGCCATGTCGGTGACGGCGCGCAGGTAGTGCGGGTTGTCTTCGGCGCCATCGGGGGCGAGGGTCTGCTCGGGGGCGTTCATGCAGGGGGAAATGTCAGCGGATGTTGCCGCCGACTATAACGGCGGCGCCCATGAAAAAAGCCGGGCATGCGCCCGGCTTCCCGGCTCGGGCCCGCAGGGCCCGCAACCCTCTCAGCGCAGCAGCGTCACGCCGGTCTTGGACTGCACCTCGTCGAAGCCCACGTCCGGCGCCAGTTCCACCACCTTCAGGCCCTGGGGGGTGACGTCGAACACGCCCAGGTCGGTGATGATGCGGTCCACCACGCCCACGCCGGTCAGCGGCAGCGTGCACTGGGGCAGGATCTTCAGGTCGGTCGTGCCGTCCTTCTTGCGGGCCACGTGCTCCATGAGCACGATCACGCGGCCCACGCCGGCCACGAGGTCCATGGCGCCGCCCATGCCCTTGACCATCTTGCCGGGGATCATCCAGTTGGCCAGGTCGCCGCGCTCGCTGACCTGCATGGCCCCCAGGATGGACAGGTTGATCTTGCCGCCGCGGATCATGGCGAACGACTGGTCAGAGCCGAAGATGGACGAGCCGGGGATGGTCGTCACCGTCTGCTTGCCGGCGTTGATGAGGTCGGCGTCCACCTGGTCCTCGGTGGGGAACGCGCCGATGCCCAGCATGCCGTTCTCGGACTGCAGCCACACTTCCTTGTCGCCCGTGTGGTTGGCCACCAGCGTGGGAATGCCGATGCCGAGGTTCACGTAGAAGCCGTCCTGCAGCTCTTGCGCCGCGCGTGCGGCCATCTGGTCTTGGGTCCAAGGCATGGTTCAGGCTCCTGCTTTTTCGGTGATCGTGCGCTTCTCGATGCGCTTCTCGGGCGTAGGGTTGTGCACGATGCGGTGCACGTAGATGCCCGGCAGGTGGATCTCGTCGGGCTGGAGCTGGCCCAGCTCCACGACCTCCTCCACTTCCACGATGCAGACCTTGCCGCAGGTGGCGGCGGCGGGGTTGAAGTTGCGCGCCGTCAGGCGGAACTGCAGGTTGCCGGAGGTGTCGGCGCGCCAGGCCTTGACCAGCGACACGTCGGCCACGATGGAGCGCTCCATCACGTAGGTCTGGCCGTCGAACTCGCGCAGCTCCTTGCCCTCGGCCACCTGGGTGCCCACGCCGGTCTTGGTGAAGAAGGCGGGGATGCCCGCGCCGCCCGCGCGCATCTTCTCGGCCAGGGTGCCCTGGGGCGTGAACTCCAGCTCCAGCTCGCCTGCGAGGTACTGGCGCTCGAACTCCTTGTTCTCGCCCACGTAGCTGGCGATCATCTTCTTGATCTGGCGCGTCTCCAGCAGCTTGCCCAGGCCGAAGCCGTCGACGCCCGCGTTGTTCGACGCGATGGTCAGGTCCTTGACGCCGCTGTCGCGCAGCGCCTCGATCAAGGCCTCGGGGATGCCGCACAGGCCGAAGCCGCCGACGGCCATGAGCTGGCCGTCGGCGACCACGCCCTTGAGCGCCTCGGCCGCGGAGGGATAGAGCTTTTTCACTGCGTGTCTCCTGGTTTGGGGGTATTGAATGCGCTACGATACTACGTACCCCTTTAAGTAGTTTTCCCTAAATAGTTGTACCCATGGACGTTGCCGACTACCGCCTGGCCTTCGAGATGGCTCCCGTGGGACTGGTGATCTCGCGCAACCGCACCATGGTGGACTGCAACCGCCACGTGTGCGAGATGTTCGGCGCCTCGCGCGAGCTGCTCATCGGCCAGTCCTTCCGCATCCTCTACCCCACGGCCGACGAGTACGAGCGCCTGGGCAAGCGCATGGAGCCCATCCTGAACGCCAAGGGCCACTACGCCGACAACCGCATCATGAAGCGGGCGAGCGGCGAGATCTTCTGGTGCCACGTGTCGGGCCGCGCGCTCAACCGCGAAGACCCGCACTCCTCGGGCATCTGGAGCTTCGAGGACCTGAGCGCCCAGCGCCCCGTGCGCGCCGAGCTCACCGCGCGCGAGCGCGAGGTGGCCGCGCGCCTGCTGGACGGCATGACCTCCAAGGAAATCGGCCGCGCGCTGGACATCAGCCACCGCACGGTGGAGATCTACCGCGCGCGCCTGATGCGCAAGTACAACGCCTCCACGGCGGCCGACCTGGTGCAGAAGCTCATGGCCGGTTGAGAAACGAGAGCTGCCTGCGCTTGCCAGGCAAGGGTTTCAAGGTGAAATCACCTTCAAACCCTTGTACAGCAAGCGCGAGCAGCTATCGTTTTCAGTGCAGCTTGAGCCGCCCCGAGACACGCTGCTGCAGCAGCCGCGCCAGCGCCAGCACCGCCGTCTTGCCCAGCCCGAGGATGGCGCGGTGGTGGTTCAGGTGCAGCGAGATGTACATCCACTTGGCGATCAGCCCCTCGACGAAGAAGTTGCGCCCGGCCAGGCCCCCCATCAGGTTGCCCACGCCCTTGTTCTCGCCCAGCGAGACGAGCGAGCCGAAGTCGCGGTACCGGAACGGCTCGGCCACCTCGCGCTCGTTCAGCAGCGCGACCAGCACGCGCGCCAGGTAGTCCGCCTGCTGGTGTGCGGCCTGCGCGCGCGCCGGCACCGTGCGGCCGTCCACCCACGGGCAGGCGGCGCAGTCGCCCAGCGCCAGCACGCCGGGGGCGGAGGTGTGCAACCGCTCGTCCACCACGAACTGGTTGAGGCGGTTGACCTCCAGCCCCAGCGTGGCGTTCATGTCGGCCGCCTTGATGCCGGCGGCCCAGACCATCATGTCGGCCTGGATCTCGCCCGCGGAGGTGACCAGCACGCCCGGGCGCAGCTCCAGCACGCGCGTGGCCGTCATCACCCGCACCTGCTTGCGGCGCAGCGCCACGGCGGCCTGGCTGGAGATGCGCTCGGGCAGGCCGCCCAGGATGCGCTCGCCCGCCTCCACCAGCGTCACGTCCAGGCGGAAGCGCTGGCTGCTGCCCAGGCTCTCCAGCAGCTCGGCATGGGCTTCGAGCAGCTCGGCCGACAGTTCCACCCCCGTGGCGCCCGCGCCCACGATGGCGATGGACAAGGCGCGCGCCTCGGAGAACGAGGCCCGCGCGCAGGCGCTCAGCCAGTCGGCGTGGAAGCGCTGCGCGTCGCGCACGTTCTCCAGCAGGTAGGCGTGCTCGATGCCCGGCGTGCCGAAGGCGTTGGAGCCGCTGCCCAGCGCCAGCACCAGGCGCGTGTAGCTCAGCGTGCGCGCGGGCACCACCTCCTCGCCGCGCGCGTTGTGCAGGGCCGCCAGGGCGAGCGTCCTGCGCCCGGCATCCAGCCCCGCCAGCTCGCCCATGGCGAAGCTGAAGTGGTTGCGCCGCGCCAGCACCGTGTACGACAGGCCCTCCTGATGCACATCAAGCGTGCCGGCCGCCACTTCGTGCAAGGTCGGCTTCCAGATATGGAACGCGAACCGGTCCACCAGCAGCACGCGCTCGCGCCCCTGGCGCGGCCCGAGCTGGCGCCCCAGCCGCGCCGCCAGTTCCAGCCCGCCCGCGCCGCCGCCCACGATCACGATGTCGAAATGCATGCGCCCATCCTTTCCTTGCATGCAGTGTAGAAGGCAGCGGCTATGGCGGCGTTGCAGAAATTCAATGGCTTTTGTCTTGCCCTCAACATAGTAAATGGCAATAATTTTCCACAAATAAATAGCTGTTATCTATTTATCGCCACTGAAAGAAGGAGTACGACCATGACCCACCGCCTCACCACCGCAGCCGGCGCCCCCGTCGCCAACAACCAGGACTCGCTCACCGCCGGCCCGCGCGGCCCCATGCTGCTGCAGGACCTGTGGCACCTGGAGAAGCTCGCCCACTTCCACCGCGAGGTGATCCCCGAGCGCCGCATGCACGCCAAGGGCTCGGGCGCCTACGGCACCTTCACCGTCACCGGCGACATCACGCGCTACACCCGCGCCAAGGTGTTCTCCGATGTCGGCAAGCAGACCGATCTGTTCGTGCGCTTTTCCACGGTAGCAGGCGAGCGTGGCGCGGCCGATGCCGAGCGCGACATCCGCGGCTTCGCCGTGAAGATGTATACCGAGGAAGGCAACTG
>Ga0222428_100356_pt1 | contig 20598 bp, 19 predicted proteins | sample 2B5Ametagenome_FD_182471 | JGI IMG/M metagenome (GOLD analysis project Ga0222428, IMG submission 182471) | Enriched microbial communities from leaf-cutter ant dump, University of Wisconsin, Madison, United States - 2B5A (version 2) | ecosystem: Environmental > Terrestrial > Nest > Insects nest >...
CATGATGAAAGTCCTTTGAAGGTTGAAGCGTCTCAAAAAAAGCCGGGGAGAAGACGAAGGGTCTCTGACCGGGTTCGGTGAGTCGCCTTGCGGGTTCGGCTCATCGATGGGATGAACTGTACGCCGGTAGGGTGCGAAGAAAAACCACTCAGTCGCGAATTGACTGTTCTGGTATTGGAAATGATGACCTGCATAGGTGGCTGGACGAATGCTACTCAATCAATAGCTGCCAGCGCTTGCTGCATATGCGCTAGAGGCTGTTTTTTCCAATGAACCAGCTCGGCGGCTGCCCCATGGCCGCCTTGAACATCGCGGAAAACGCGCTTTCGCTCGCGTAGCCGCTGGCCGCGGCCACCTCGCCCACGGACTCGCCGCGCGCGAGGCGGGGCAGGGCGTGGGCCAGCACCGCCTGCCTGCGCCACCGCGCGAAGCCCATGCCGAACTGCGCGCGGAACAGCCGCGCCAGGGTGCGTTCGCTGGCGCCGCTGTCGGCTGCCCAGTCCTGCAGCGTGGCATGGCGGCCCGGCGCGTCCAGCACGGCCTGGCACAGCGCGCGCAGGCGCTTGTCGCTGTGGGGGCCGGGCAGCGGCACGCCCAGGGCCAGGCTCTCGGCGCGGCCGATCTCGTCGAGCACCAGCGCCGTCAGCGCCGCCTCGCGCGCGGGGCCCGGCGGCGGGCCGCCCACCGGGTCCAGCGCGGACACCAGCTCGCGCAGCAGCGGCGTCACCGCCATCACGCGGCAGCTCGCGCCGTCGGCGGGCACCACGCTGGGGTCGATGTAGAGCGTGCGGAAGGCCGCGGCCTCCAGCACCGCCACGGCATGCAGGGCGCCGGGCGCGATCCACACCGCGCGCGAGGGCGGCACGATGTAGGCGGTGGGCGCGGTGGGGGCGTGCACGCTCACCTGGATTACGCCGCTGGCGCAGTACGCCAGCTGCGCCCAGGCATGGCGGTGCGGCTCGAAGTGCGAATCGGCCGGCATGTCGCGGGCCCGCACGCGCACCGGGCACGCGGGCGTGGGCGCGAAGGGGTCGGTGTCGCCCAGCGAGGCGGCCTGGCGGGTGCGGAAACGGTTTGGCATGAATTCGCGGAAAACTGTCGTTCCGTCGCATTCCAGAAAATCCGGCGCAATACTACGATGCCGCCATGAACTCCGCAAACCCCGCCAGCCCCGCTGTGCCCGTTCCCCTGCGCGCCGACGCGGGCGTGATCGGCCTCGTGGGCATCGCCCACCTCATCAGCCACTACAGCCAGCTTCTGCTGGCGCCGCTGTTCCCCTGGCTCAAGGACGCCTTCCAGGTCGGCTACACCGAGCTGGGCTTCCTCATGACCATCTTCTTCGTGGTCTCGTGCGCGGTGCAGGCGGGCTCGGGCTTCGTGGTGGACCGCTTCGGGCCCCGGCCCATCCTGTTCGGCGGCCTGGCGCTGCTGGGCCTGGCGGCCTTCGGCTTCGCGGCCAGCACCAGCTACGCCATGCTCGCGGCGTTCTCGGTGCTCGCGGGCATCGGCAACGGCGTGTTCCACCCCGTGGACTACACGCTGCTCAACAGGCGCGTGAGCGCGCCGCGCCTGGGCCATGCCTACAGCGTGCACGGCATCACCGGCAGCCTGGGCTGGGCGCTGGCGCCGGCCATGCTGGTGCCGCTGGCGATCGCGTTCTCCTGGCGCGTGGCACTGGCCTGCGCGGGCGTGCTGGCCTTTGCCGTGCTCGCGCTGCTGCTGCTCAACCGCCGCGTGCTGGAACTGCCGCCCGCACCCGCTGCGGCCGCAGCCAAGGGCGGTGCGACCGCACAGCAGGGCAGCTTTTCCTTCCTGCGCATACCAGCCGTGTGGATGTGTTTCGCATTCTTCTTCTTCTATGCCGTGTCGCTCAACGTGGTGCAGGCCTTTGCTCCCGAGGCCGCGCGCCAACTGCACGCGGTGCCCGTGGCACTCGCGGCCATGTGCCTCACGGTCTACATGGTGGCCAGCGCGGGCGGCATGGTGCTGGGCGGTTTCCTGGCCGCTGACCCCAGCCGCTGCGAACGCATCGTTGGCGTGGGTTTCGGCCTGGCCGCCTGCGTGGCCGTGGCGCTGGCCTTGGCCCACCTGCCCGGCGCGGTGGTGCCCGTGCTGTTCGGCGTGATGGGCTTTTGCGCGGGCATCGCCGGACCCTCGCGCGACCTGCTGGTCAAGCGCTCCACGCCCGAGGGCTCCACGGGCCGGGTCTATGGCATCGTCTACTCGGGGCTGGACATCGGCCAGGCGCTGTCGCCGCTGCTGTTCGGCGTGCTGCTCGACCAGGGCCGCTTCACGGCGGTGCTGCTGGGGCTGGCCGTGGTACAGGGCGTGCTGATCGCCAGCGCCTTCAACGTGCGCCGGGTGCGCCGCACGGCGGCGCCGGTCGCCGCCTGAACAACCTGCCATGGCCTCGCCCCGCCACTCCGGCGCCGTCATCTTTGCCAAGGACATCCGGCGCGTCGCCGCGTTCTACGAGCACCTGTGCGCCCTTGCGGTGGTGGATGCGCACAGCGACCACATCGTGCTGGAGTCCGGCGCGTTCCAGTTGGTCATCCATGGCATTCCGCCGGCGATCGCGCAGGACATCCACATCACCCAGCCCCCGGCGGTCCGCGAGGAGACGCCGATCAAGCTGTTCTTCCCGGTGGCGAGCCTGGCCGAGGCGCGTGTGCTGGCCGCGCAATGGGGTGGCCAGCTGCTGCCGGCAGGCAGGGAATGGGAGGCCCGGGGCTTCAGGGCCTGCGACGGCCACGACCCCGAGGGCAATGTGGTGCAGTTCCGCCAGGCCCTGGGCTAGTGTGCTGTCCCGCAAATAACTGCACATGAAATCGCGTCTTCGCGCCCAGGGCGGCGTTGCAAATCCTCGCGATAGCTACAGCTATCGCTGCGGTTTGCGCCTTGCCCTGAGCACGAATCCATCGATTTCACTTTGTGCAGCTATTTGCGGGACAGCACACTAGGCGCGGGCGCCCGGCACCCAGGCCACCAGCACGCCCAGTGCGCGCGGGCGCCATGACAGCGTGAAGGCGACGGCGAGCGCCGCCCCCGCCAGCGCCATGAACCACACCAGCGAGGCCATGGAGGCATGGTCCACCGCCAGGCACAGGGCCAGCGCCGCCGCCAAACCGGCGGCGCCCAGCCAGCGCAGCGTGCGCACCGTGGCGCGGCGCAGCGGCTCGGCGCCGCGCACCTGTTCCCAGTGCACGTCCATCGACAGGGCCAGCCAGCCTAGCCCGATCACATTGGCGGCCAGGGCCGCCGCCAGCAGCAGCGCGTCAGGCACGGGCGGCCTCCAGTGACGCGGCGGCGGCCGCGCCGTCGTCCACGCCGGGGGCGCTCAGCTGGCTCTGGGCGCGGCGCTTGAGCTTGCGCGCGGCCAGCACGGCGAGGACGGCGCTGGCCAGGATGGCCAGGTCCACGCCGGCCACGGGCCAGTAGCCGCTGCCGATGGTGCGCAGTAGGTGGTCGCCCGTGGTCACCCAGTTCAGCAGCACGGCCGCCACGCCCAGCACGGCGATGGCCCAGCATTGCTCGGCCCAGGCCGGCGCCATGCGCGCGCTGGCCACGGGCGCGGTGCGCCACAGGCCGTGCGCGAAGGCCAGCACCCAGGCGCCCCAGAAGAGGTACTGCTCCCAGTCCCCGCGCGCGGGCAGGTCGGCGGGCAGCAGGCGGTTGGCGATCAGCATGGACAGCGCGGCGATCACCATGCCGGTCACCGTGGCCACCGCGAAGCCGTCCACCCAGCGTGCGCCGCTCACACCCTGTTTGGCGTGCTGGCGCTTGCGCTTTTCCACGAAGAAGATGAAGCCCGTGGCGATGCACACGCAGCCCGACAGGCCGCCCAGCACGTACAGCCAGCGCAGCAGCCAGTGGCGGAAGTGCTGCAGGTGCAGCCCGGTAAGGAAAGTGTTGACGCTGGCCACAGGCGTGAGCGGCGGGTCCTCGCGCAGCACTTCGCCGGTGGCGGCCTTGAAGTGGATGCCGTTGCCCACCAGGGCGATGCGGTCGGTGCCGGCGCGGTAGACGCTCACGTAGGCATTGGCGTCGCCCACGTGCTGCACGGCCAGGAAGCCCACGTCGCCCGCCATGCCCTGGGCGGCCCAGCGGCGCTGGGCCTCGGCCACCATGGCGTCCACCGAGGCCAGCGGCCCGGCCACGCCTGCGCGGTCGTGCGGCAGGCCGGTTTCGGCCGCCTCGTGCTTTTCGTGCAGCTCGTGCAGGGGTTCGAGCTGCGTGTGCGTGACGGGGAAGTAGACGCCGCCGAAGATCACCAGGCCCGAGAACGCGAAGATGAAGTGGAACGGCAGCGCCACCACGCCCGTGAGGTTGTGCAGGTCCAGCACGCTGCGCTGCGTGTGCTTCCTGGGCCGGAAGGTGAACAGCTCGCGGAAGATCTTGCGGTGCATGACCACGCCGCTGACCAGCGCCACCAGCATCATCAGCGCCGCGAAGCCCACGATCCAGGTGCCCAGGTTCTTCCAGTGGAAGTTCAGGCTGTAGTGCAGCGGGTAGAAGAACTGGCTGCCGATCTTGAGGTGGTCGTCGGGCAGCGAGGCGCCCGTGCGCGGGTCGATGGTGCGGTTGCCCCACACGCCGTCCTCGGGCTCCTTGGCGTTGGGCAGCTCGTAGCCCGCGAACAGGCCCAGCACCGGGTCGCGGTGGGTGGTGTAGGCGCCCCAGCGCTTGACCACCGGGAAGCTCTCGGCCATGGGGCCGTTTACGCGGCTTTTGGCCTGCTCGATGCTCTCCTTGCTCGGCTGCATGCTTTGGAAGACCGGCAGCAGGATCTTGTCGAACGAGGGCATGGGCTGCGGCTCGAAGCGCGACTGGGGAATGGCCCAGCGGTCGATCTCGCGGTCGAACACCGACAGCGCGCCGAAGAAGAAGACGACCATCAGCACGAAGCCCAGCACCAGGCCGAACCAGGTGTGCAGCCAGGCCATGGTGAGGCGGAAATTCTGGAACATGGGGATGGACCTGTCTGTTCAACGGGTTACAGAATGGCGCGCTGCACCAGCCAGGCGGCGCCGGTCATCAGCGCGCCGCCGCCGGCCAGCACCAGCCACACGCGCCGCAGGCTCGCCGCCGAAAAGGCCCACAAAAAGGCCACCAGGAAGACGATGAACCCCAGGATGTAGCCCAGCGCCTCCGCGTCGTGAAACTCCATCTGCGCGGCGAACAGCAGGCCGATGCCCAGCGCGATGAAGCCCCAGGTGAACGCGTAGCCGCCAAGAACTCCCGCAGCGATGCGCGAAACGATGTGCCAACGGGAGATTGCGCTGGTGGCCATGGGCGGGATCGAGGATATTGGGGATGAGACTGATTCGTAATTATGCAACCCTTCACCCCATTACCCCATGGGTTCCAGGGTGTTAGGGGACCACGGATTCGCCGCCCGCCCGGGCGGGCTTCCGGCCCCATGCCGCCCTAGAATCGATGGCCAGGCATTCCTGTCCCGCAGCGCCTGGGTGCGGTGCGGCGGGCCTCCTCTCTGCAACCTCCTGTCACGACAATAAGAATGAAACGATTGCCCACACTTGTGGAAGGTTTGGACGAGATCCTCAACGGCGGCTTGTTCGAGGGCGGCGTGTACATCTTCGAAGGCCCGCCCGGTGTCGGCAAGACCACGCTGGCCAACCAGATCGCCTACACGCTGGCCCGGCGCGAGATCCGCACGCTCTACGTCACCATGCTGGCGGAATCCCATGCGCGCATGCTGCAGCACATGGAGCAGCAGATCTTCTTCGACCAGCAGGAGGTCAGCGCCACCGTCTTCTACGTGAGCGGCTACCGCGAGCTGGAGCAGGGGGGCCTGAAATCCGTCGTCGAGCTGCTGCGCGCCGAGCTGATGCGGCACCGGGCATCGCTGCTCGTCATCGACGGCCTGGTGGTCAACAGCCTGGAGACCATGGCCAACGACTCGGTGCGCCAGTTCGTGCACGAACTGCAAAGCCTGGTCAGCGCGATGTCCTGCACCTGCCTGGTGCTCACCAGCGGCAACGGCAACGCCCTGAGTGCCGAGCAGACGATGGTGGATGGCATCTTCTCGTTCGAAGACCACGGGTTCCACTGGCGCGCGGAGCGCCGGATGCAGGTGCGCAAGTTCCGCGGCAGCCAGATCATCCGCGGGCAGCACACGTTCTGCATTTCCACGCAGGGCCTGCAATTCTTCCCCCGGCTGGAAAGCCTGCCGCTGGTGCACGGCAATGCGAAGCTCGGCACGGCTTCAGTCTCCACCGGCCTGCCCGCGCTTGACGCTGTCCTACACGGCGGCGGCCTCTTGGCTGGCAGTGCCTCGGCGGTGATCGGGCACACTGGCACAGGAAAGACCACCCTGGCACTGGCCTTTGCAGCCTGCGCCACGCCGGCGTCTCCCGGCCTGGTGCTGTCGTGCACGGAGCTCGGCAACGATCTGCGCCGGATGGGTGCGGAGCTGGGACTCGATATGGAGGGCGCGGTCGGTTCCGGCGCGTTGGCAATCAAGAACCTGGGGCACGAGGACGAGTCGATGGATGAGATGGGCCACAAACTGCTGCGCTTGGTCGATGAACTGAAGATCCGCCGCCTGGTCGTGGACGGGGTGGCGGGGCTGGCAGACACCCTGGCGTTTCCCGAGCGCGGCTACCGGTTCCTCGGCCGCCTCCTGGTCGAGCTGCGGCGGCGCGGCGTGACGTCCCTCTTCACCGTGGACCCCGATGCCCTGGCGACGGCGGCGGGAACCCCGCTGGCCGATGGCGTGACCGGCTGGTTCGACAACGTGTTCACCTTCGAGCCCGGGCCTGCCCGCGACAGGCGGATCGACCAGCGGGTTCTCTCGATCGTCAAAGTCCGCGGCGGTGGAGCCACCCAGCCGGCGGTCGACATCTTTGTTTCATTCCCCCAGGCTGCGCAGGCTCCAGCCGCTTAAATGAAAGAAAGTCCCGATGCAACGCGTTCTGATCGTCGAGGACGAATATGGGAATGCCGAGATACTGCAGCTTCTGCTCGAAGCCGAGGGCTACCGCACGGCCCTGGCCTCCAACGGCAAGCAGGCGCTGGAGATACTGCGAAGCGGCGAAAACCCTGCGTTGATACTTTCCGACTTCATGATGCCGATCATGAACGGCGGCGAGTTCGGGACGGTGGTGAAGCAGGACCCGGCCCTGGCGCGCATCCCCTTCGTGTTCATGAGCGGGACGAGCGAGGAAATCGTGCGGCGGGCCTTCAAGGACTATGACGCCTTCCTGGTCAAGCCCATTGAACTCGACAGCCTCCTGGCCGTCGTCCAGCGGCTGATCGGGGGCGGGCCGCAGGCCCCGTCGAGCACCGAACGGGTGGAGGCATCGACGCGCCAGGTGCTGGAAGGCATGCGCGTGCCGCCCCGCGATTGACGCCCTGCGCGGTTCAGACCACGCTGCGGTGCCGCGCGATGCAGGTGTCCAGCGTCTCCCCGCCCGTGCGCTGCCACCAGTCCAGCGCCGAGAAGATCTCCACCTCGGCATAGCCCGCGAAGCCCGCGTCCTCGACCCACTGGCGGATCTTCTTGAGCTCGATCACGCCGTCGCCCATCATGCCCCGGTCGCTGAGCAGGTCGCGCGTGGGCAGGCGCCAGTCGCACACGTGGTAGGCCAGCAGGCGCTCCCGGCCGGCGCGTGCGATCTGCGCCTGCAGCTTGGGGTCCCACCAGACGTGGTACACGTCCAGCGCCACGCCCAGGCTGCCGCTGCACCCGGGGTCGAGCGCGTCGCAGATGTCCAGCGCCTGCTCCAGCGTGTTGACGCAGGCGCGGTCGGCCGCCTGCATGGGGTGCAGGGGCTCGATGGCCAGCGGCATGCCCACGGTGCGGGCGTACTCCAGCGTCGCGGCGATGCCGTCGAACACCTCGCCGCGCGCGCGGGCGATGTCGGTGTAGTGCGGCGTGCCGTCCAGCGCGCCGGGCAGCGCGCCCACTACGAGCACGAGGCAAGCGGCGTCCAGCGCCCTGGCCTCGTCGATGGCGCGGCGGTTGTCGTCGAGCGCGGCGCGCAGGCCCGCCGCGTCGGCGGCGGGGAAGAAGCCGCCCCGGCAGTAGCCCGACAGCGCCATGCCGTGGCCGCGCAGCTGGCGCGCGGTGGCGTCGAGGCCGGCGGCGGCCACCTGGTCGCGCCAGGGGCTGATGGCGCGGATGCCGCGTTCGGCGCACTGGTCGATGATCCGCGCCAGCGGCACCTCCGCCCCCTGCTGCCTGCGCACGGTGGCGGTGTTGATGGAGAGCCAGCGGTGGTCGTGCGAGAAGTCGCGCATGCTCATTGCACCCCGTGCAGTGCCTGCAGGGTCTGCATGCGCTGCACGGCCAGCTCGGGCTGCTCCAGCAGGTCGGCCTGGTCGGCCAGGCGCAGCAGCTCGGCCAGGTGCGCCAGCGAGCGTGTGCTCTGCTGCCCGCCCACCATGGTGAAGTGGCGCTGGTGGCCGTTGAGCCAGGCCATGAAGACCACGCCCGTCTTGTAGAAGCGCGTGGGCGCCGCGAAGATGTGGCGCGACAGCGGCACCGTGGGGCCCAGGATGGCGTGGAAGCGCGCCGTGTCGCCCGCGGCCAGGGCAGCGAGCGCCGCGCTCGCGGCGGGGGCGATGGCGTCGAAGATGCCCAGCAGCGCGTCGCTCTTACCGTGCGTAGGTTCGCTGCCGAAGCCGTCGCCCGCGATCAGCTCGGCGTAGTTGAAGTCGTCGCCGGTGTACATGCGCACGCCTGGCGGCAGACGGCGGCGCATGGCGATCTCCTTGTCCTTGTCCAGCAGCGAGATCTTGATGCCGTCCACCTTGTCCGGGTGCGCGGCGATCACGGCCAGGGCCGTGTCCATGGCCGCATCCACGTCGCGCGTGCCCCAGTAGCCCGCGAGCGCCGGGTCGAACATCTCGCCCAGCCAGTGCAGGATGACGGGCTGGCGCGCCTGCGCGAGGATGCGGCCGTACACGCGCTCGTAGTCGGCCGGGCCCTGCGCCACGCGGGCCAGCGCGCGGCTGGCCATCACGATGAGCTTGCCGCCGAGCTTCTCGATGGCCTCCATCTGCTCCTCGTAGCCGCGGATCACGTCGTCCAGCGAGCGCACGTCGTCCAGCACCAGGTGGTCGGTGCCGCAGCCCGAGGCCACCAGCGCGCCGGGGCCGAAGTCGCGCGCGGCGTCCAGCGAGCGGCGGATCAGCTCCAGCGACGTGGGCCAGTCCAGCCCCATGCCGCGCTGCGCGGTGTCCATGGCCTCGGCCACGCCCAGGCCCAGCGACCACAGGCGCTGGCGGTAGGCGATGGTCGCGTCCCAGTCCACCGCGCACTGCAGCCAGGGGTCGATGGCGGCGAGCGGGTCGGCCACCACGTGGGCGGCCGAGTAGGCGATGCGGTTGAATGCCGCGCCCTTCGGCGGCACGGCGGGCGCGCGGCCTTGCAGGGTGTAGGCGGTGAGCCGGCCGTCGGCCGTGGGCAGGGTGAGGCGAAGGGCCATGATGGTGTGCTCGGAAAGGTTTTGAATGAAAAGTGCCTCCAGCGCTTATCCATCAAGCGCTGGAAGCTATCAAATTAATAGTGACGGCGCGTCAGACCGCCAGCGGCGGCACGTCGATCCAGCGGCGCTCCTTCCAGCTCGCGAGCGCGGCCTCCACCAGCTGCACGCCCTTGGCGCCTTCGGGCAGCGTCCACTTGTACGGAGCGTCCTCCACCACGTGGCGGATGAAATGCTCCCACTGGATCTTGAAACCGTTGTCGTACACCTGCGAGTCCGGGATCTCCTGCCACTGGTCGAAGAAGTTCATGGTCTGCTTCTCGTCGGGGTTCCACACCGGGCGCGGCGTGGCCACGCGGCTTTGCGCGCGGCAGCTCGACAGGCCGGCGACGGCCGAGCCGTCGGTGCCGTCCACGTGGAAGGTCACGAGGTCGTCGCGGCGCACGCGCGTGGCCCAGCTCATGTTGAGCTGCGCGATCACGTTCTCGCCGCCGTGGCCCGTGAGCTCGCAGGTGGCGTAGGCCGCGTCGTCGGCCGTGGCCGGGTAGGGCTTGCCGGCCTCGTCCCAGCGCTGCGGGATGTGCGTGGCGCCCAGGCACGAGACGGACTTCACCTCGCCGAACAGGTTGTCCAGCACGTAGCGCCAGTGGCACATCATGTCCAGGATCATGCCGCCGCCGTCCTCGGCGCGGTAGTTCCAGCTCGGGCGCTGGATGGGCTGCAGGTCGCCCTCGAACACCCAGTAGCCGAACTCCAGGCGCACGCTGAGCATGCGGCCGAAGAAGCCCGCGCGGCGCAGCATGTCGAGCTTGCGCAGGCCGGGCAGGAACAGCTTGTCCTGCACCGCGCCGTGCTTGAGGCCCGAGCCCGAGGCCAGGCGCGCGATCTCCACCGCCTCGTTCAGGTTGGTGGCGATGGGCTTCTCGCAGTACACGTGCTTGCCCGCGCGGATGGCCTTGGCGAGCAGCGTGGGGCGCATCTGCGTGGTGCCCGCGTCGAAGAACACCGTGTCCTCGGGGTTGGCCAGGGCGGCATCGAGGTCGGTGCCCCAGCGCGGGATGTTGTGGGCCTTGGCGAGCGCCTCCATCTTCTCGGCGTTGCGGCCGACGAGGATGGGGTCGGGCATCACCTTGTCGCCGTTCGACAGCGTGACGCCGCCTTGCGCGCGGATCGCGCAGATGGAGCGGATCAGGTGCTGGTTCATGCCCATGCGGCCGGTGACGCCGTGCATGATGAGTCCGAGACGTTGGGTGGCCATGGTGTTCTTCCTTGAAATGCGAGAGAGATAAAGAGAAAGAGGGAAACGGGAGTGGGGCGGCGGCAGCGCCGCCTCAATAGGTGGAACGCATCGCGTCCCACGCGATGCCGGCGCCGGCCCGGCCGGTGGCGAAGCCCGGCGCGGCCGTGAGCGAGGACAGGTCGATCTGCCCGCCGCGGATGGCCAGGCGCACCGCGCCGTCGCTGGCTTCGTACAGGCCCGGGTGGGCGCGCAGCAGGGCCTGCTGCTCGGCCTCGGGCGCGGCGGCCAGGCCGTTGACGTAGTGGTGGCCGTTGCGCTCCACGTGCGGCAGGCCGAGCCAGGCGACGAGCGCCAGGTCCTGCTGCACGCCGATGCCGGCCTGCATGGTGAGGTCCTCGCCGGAGAGGAAGTAGCGCGGCGCGGCGCCGGCCGCCGCGTTCCAGTGCGCGCAGCGGGCCGCGTTGAGCACCGACTTGTAGAAGCCCTTGCAGCTCTTGCTCGACACGCCGGTGTAGCCCAGCGCGCGGGCCTGCACGAAGGCGCCGAGCGTGGCGTCGGACTCGTCGATGAGCAGCGGGATGCGCCCGCCCAGCGCCGACACGTCGCGCTGCAGCGCCGCGTCGCGGCGGATGGGCTGCTCGACGAAGGCGGTCTTGCGCGCGAGGTTCTCCAGCGCGGGCGTGGACAGCATGCGGTCGAGGAAGGCCGCGAAGGCCTCGGCGTCGGGGTACTGCTCGTTGCCGTCGAGCGTCACGAGCTGCGCGGGGCCGTCGATCACGCGGGCGATGCGCGTCAGGCGGTCGATGTCCTGCGCGGTATCGCCGCAGAGCTTGATCTTGAAATGCGTGTGGCCGTAGCGGCGCACGGCGGCGGCCAGCGTGGCGGGCAGGCCGTCGGCGGGCGCGTCCGCCGGGGCATCCGCGCCGTCGATGGCGTCGGCCAGGCCGACCGTGTGGCGCGCGGCGATGCGCGTGCGCGGCGGCGGCCGCTGCGCGAGGAAGGCGGGCACGTCGAAGCCCGCGAGGTCGTCTGCCAGGCCGCTGCCCGCGGCGTCGATGCCGCCCAGGTTGCCGCGCATCGCTGCCGCGAAGTCCACGCCGCCGTGCAGGCACAGCGCGTCGAACAGGGCGCGGTCGATCAGCGCCGGGCCGTAGCCGGCCACCAGCGGCTGCAGCCCCTGGGCTGCGGCGCGGGCCTGCAGCGCGGCGTGGTTGGCGGCGAAGTGGGTCCAGGCGGTCTGCGCGCCGGGCTCGGCGGTGTAGGCCTCGCGGGCGTCGCGCAGGGCGAAGCGCAGCTGCTCGAAGTTCTGCTCGTGGGTGAGGGCCGGGTTCTTGTCGAACCACTTGGGCACCATCATCTCGGCGGCGCAGCCCTCGGCCGTGCGGCCGCCGGGCAGGCGGATGCGCGCCCGCACGTACACCTGTGGGCAGGCCGTGATGGTGGCCGCGCCGAAGCGGAACGGCAGCCGCAGCGCCACGTTGCGCTCGGCGAAGCGGATCTCCTCGACGTGGAAGCGGGGCGCGTTCATGGCGGCTTCAGTGGTCCAGGGTGCCCTGCGAGAAGAAATGCGCGCGCACCTGCCTGGTGTACGCGCCGAACTCGGGCGAGGCCATCATGTCCAGCGTGCGCGCGCGCGGCAGCGCGATGTCGTAGACCGCCGCGATGGAGCCGGGGCGCTCGCTCATCACGATCACGCGGTCCGACAGGAAGATGGCCTCAGGGATGCTGTGGGTGATGAGCAGCACCGTCTTCTTCGACGCCATCCAGATGCGCTGCAGCTCCAGGTTCATCTTCTCGCGCGTCATCGCGTCGAGCGCGCCGAAGGGCTCGTCCATGAGCAGCACCGAGGGGTCGTGCAGCAGCGCCCGGCAGATCGACGCGCGCTGCTGCATGCCGCCCGACAGCTGCCAGGGGTACTTGCCCTCGAAGCCCTGCAGGCCGGCCATCGCCATCAGCTCGCGGGCGCGGGTGCGGGCCGCGTCCATGGGCATGCGGCGCATCTCGGCCTGCAGCAGGATGTTGGCCTCGATGCTGCGCCAGGGCAGCAGCACCGCGCCCTGGAACACGATGCCCACGTCCTTCTGCGGGCCGTTGATCGGCTTGCCGGCCAGCGCCAGGCTGCCGCCGCTGATCGGCAGCAGGCCGGCCACCATCTTCAGCAGCGTGCTCTTGCCGCAGCCCGAGGGGCCGACGACGGAGACGAATTCGCCTTCCCGGATGGCGAAGTCGAGCGGCTTGAGCGACTCGACCGGGCCGTCCTTGCTGGCATAGATCTTCGAGACGCCGCGCGCTTCGATCAGGACATCAGTGGACATGGGACGTAGGTGGGGAACGACAGCGGCGAAGGCGCAGCGGCAGGCCGGGGGTGCGCGAGCGCACGGCCCGGAAGCGGACAGGATTACGGCAGGAAGTCGAGCGTCACGTAGTCCTCGGGCTTGCCGCGCGTGGCGGCGTCCATGCCGCCGTACTGCACGAGCAGGTCGAGCGAGTCGCTGACGTTCTTCATGGACACGCGGAAGGGGCGCTGGCCGGCGGTTTCCTTCGTGTGGTAGAGCGCCACGCTCTGCTTCATGCCCACGATGAGCGTGTCGCGCACGCCGGCCTTGGCGTTGGCCTTGAGCATGGCGTCCACGGCGGCCTCGGGGCTCTTCTCGGCGGCTTCCGCGGCCTTGGTGGAGGCGCGCATGAAGCGCTTGACCAGGTCGGGGTTCTCGGTGAGCAGGTTCTTGTTGGTGATGATGCCGGAACTGATCTGGTTGACGCCCGAATCGGCGAAGCGGATCGGCGTGACCGCCTTGCCGGTGGCGTCCTGCAGCTTGATGGCCTGGTCCATCACGTAGCCCAGCAGCAGGTCGGCCTGCCCGGTGGTGACGGCGTTGAGCTTGGTCTGCGCGTCGCCCGAGACGGTCTTGATCTGGTCGGGCTTGATGTCGTTGACCTTGAGGAACAGCGGCCACATCTGCGACATCGAATCGCCCGGCGTCACGGCCACGGTCTTGCCGACGATGTCCTTGGGCGTCTTGATGTTCTTCTCGGTGAAGCCCATGACGGACATCGGGCTCACCTGGAACAGCACGCCGGTGGACTTCAGCGGCGCGCCCTTGGCGGCGGCCTTGATCATGGTGGTGACGTCGATGTAGCCGAAGGTGGCCGACTTGGCCGCCACCGCCTGCGCGGTGACCGCGGAGCCGCGGCCTTCCTGGATTTCGAGGTCGATGCCTTCCTCGGCGTAGAAGCCCTTTTCCTTGCCGAGGAAGAAGGGCGCGTGCTCGCTGTACAGGTACCAGTTGAGCATCAGCGTGACCTTGTCCCTGGGCTTCTCGCCCTGGGCATGCGCAGGGGCCGTGGCGAAGGCGGCGAGGCTGGCGAGGGCCGCGGCGGCGAGCGCCGGGGGAAGCAGTTTCTTCATCTTCATGGTTTGTCTCCGGGAGTTGAAAGAAGGACGCCTTCTCAGTTCGCGTGGCGCTGCGAGGCGTGCCAGGGAATCATCAGGCGCTCCACCAGATCGACGGCCACGAACAGGATCACGCCGATGCTCGAGAGCACGACCAGGGCGGCGAACATCAGCGGCAGGTCGAAGTTGCCGTTGGCCACCTGCAGCACGTAGCCGATGCCCGAGTTGGAGCCGACGAATTCGCCGACCACCGCGCCCACCACGGCCAGCGTGACCGACACCTTCAGGCCGCTGAAGATCTGCGGCAGCGCCTGCGGCAGGCTGATCTTGAAGAAGGTCTGCAGCCGGCTCGCGCCCATGGAGCGCGAAAGGTCCAGCATGTCGGGCTCGACCGACTTGAAGCCCATCACCGTGGACACCACCACCGGGAAGAAGCCCAGCAGGAAGGCGCTGATCACCTTCGGAAGGATGCCGAAGCCGAACCACACCACGAACAGCGGCGCGATCGCCACCTTGGGAATGCTCTGCGAGAACACCAGCAGCGGGTACACGTAGGACTCGACCACGCGCGAGTAGGCGATGACCATCGCGATCGGGATGCCGATGACGATCGTCAGGCCGAAGCCGCCGAGCGTGGCCAGCGTGGTCTTCCAGCTCTCGGCGAGCAGGCGCGGCCACTCGGCGACGAGCTGCTTGACCACCTCCCACGGTGGCGGGATGAGGTAGGCCGGCACCTTGAAGAGGCGGATCGCCAGGTCCCACAGCACCAGCAGCAACAGGATCAGCAGGAAGGGGCGCAGGGCCGGGGAGAGCAGGAGCTTGCGGAACATGGCGGGGGCCGGGCTTTCGGGGCGGGCTTACTGCGCAGGCGAGAGGCCCGCGGCCTTCACCAGCACGGCGTTGCTCTTGATCTCGTCCTTGATGTAGGCGTCGAACTGCTCGGGCTGCAGCGTCCAGGCGTCGGCGCCGAGCTTGAGGAAGCGCTCCTTCACCTCGGGCGTGGCCAGCGCCTTCACCACCTCGCCGTGCAGGCGGTTGACGATGTCGCGCGGCGTCTTGGCCGGCACCATCATCCCGATCCAGAAGTTGAACTCCGAGCCGGGCACGCCGGCCTCGGCGGTGGTGGGCACCTGGGGCAGGGCGGCCGCGCGCTGGGGCGAGCCCACGGCCAGCGCGAGCAGCTGGCCGTCCTTGATCTGGCCGATGACCGGCGCGATGGGCGAGAAGTAGTAGTCCACGCGGCCCGCGAGCACCTCGGTCACGGCCTCGGCCGAGCCCTTGAAGGGGATGTTCTGCGCGTCGATCTTCGCGGCCAGCTTGAACTTCTCGGCGTTCAGGTGCGTGGCGCTGCCCTGGCCGGCCGAGGCGAAGTTCACCGTGCCGGGCCTGGCCTTGGCGGCGGCCACCAGCTCCTGCAGCGTCTTGATGCCCTTGGCGGGCGAGATCACCAGCGCGTTGGGCAGCGACGAGATGGGCGTCACGCCCGCGAAGTCGGCCACCGTGTCGAACGGCAGCTTGGCGAAGGTCGAGGGGCTGACGGTGTGGGAGGACGAATGGATCATCACCGTGTAGCCGTCGGGCGCGGCCGTGGCCACGGCCTGCTGGCCGATGGTGCCGCTGGCGCCGCCGCGGTTGTCCACCACCAGGGTCTGGCCCATGCTCTGGCCCATCTTGTCGGCGATGGCGCGGGCGATGATGTCCGTGGTGCTGCCAGCGGCGAACGGCACGACCACGCGGATCGGCTTGTTCGGGTAGCCGCCCTGGGCCAGCGCGGCCACGGGCAGGAGGGAAAGCGCCGCTGCGGCGGCGGCCACGGCGCGGGCGCCAGGGCGGAAAAGGCGTGCGATGCGGGTGATGGGCATGGGTTCTTGTCTCCGGAATGGCAGGTTTGCCAATTTGCTTTTAATTCACTGCCCGGTGAATAGAGTGCATTTTTAGGGAAACAGCCCGCCCGCGTCAACACACCGGCGCGCCCGGGAACCTAGGGATTACCCGGAGAGGGGAAAAGCGGAGAAGGGAAGGCGCCGCCGGGGCTCAGGCGCGCAGCACGTAGCCCAGGATCACGTCGCACATGTGCGACAGGCGCTCGTTGCGCGCCTTCGGCGTCATGAGGTCGCGCGCGAAGATGGCCGACAGCGTGTAGTTGTTGGACAGGTAGAAGTACGACAGCCCGGCGATCGACACGTAGAGCTGCAGCGGGTCCACGCCGCCGCGGAAGCTCCCCTCGCGGCGGCCGCGCTCGAGCACCTCGGCGAGCGTGGCGATCAGCGGGGAGTTGAGCTCGCGCGCGCGCTGCGACTCCTGCAGGTGGCGCGCCTTGTGCAGGTTGGCGCTGTTGAGCAGCGTGAGGAACTGGGGGTTCTCCAGGTAGTAGGCCCAGGTGAACTCCACCAGCCGCCGGATGGCCGTGGCGGGCTCCAGCTCCAGCAGGTTGAGCTTGCGCTCCTCCTCGCGGATGTGAAGGTAGGTCTGCTCCAGCACGGCCTGGAAGAGCTTCTCCTTGTCCTCGAAGTAGTAGTAGATCAGCCGCTTGTTCAGCCCCGCGCGCTCGGCGATGCGGTCCATGCGGGCGCCGCCCAGGCCGTGCTCGGCGAATTCGTCGCGCGCGGCGCTGAAGATCGCGCCCTGCGAGCGGTCGGCATCGCGCTGGCGTTCCTTGGCGGGGGTCTCGGTGTCTTTGGTCATGCCCGAATAGTTCACTATATGGTTAACAAAATCCAGTCAGCCAAGGGTTTTGGTGGGTTTTTGTGCGGAGGCATTCGATTGTGACGACCCGCGCTGCTCCTGCGCCAGGGCCTTGAGCAGGGCCGTGAAGGTGGCCGTGGCGCCCACGTTGTCGCCGGCGCGGTAGACCAGGGTGAGCGGAACGTCGAGCCGGCCGCCGTCCGCGAGGGGGCGGTAGGCGATCGCATGCCGGTGCACGCCAACCATGGACGAAGGCACCACCGAGAGGCCGGTGCCCGCAGCCACCAGGTTCAGGTTGGTCAGCATGCGCGCCACCTCGGCCACCACGTGCGGGCGCACGCCCTGCTCGTCACACAGCGCCAGCAGGTTCGCGTACAGGCCGGGGGCGCCGGGGCGGCGCACGAGGATCATGGGCTCGCCCTCCAGGTCGGCGATGCGCACGGGCTGCGGCCTGCCGCGCCGCTGGCGCTGCGCCAGCGGGTGGTCGATGGGCAGGGCCACCATGGCGGGCTCGTGCTGCAGGGTGTCGAAGGCCAGGCCGGGGGGGCGCGCCACGGGCACGCGCAGCAGGCCGCAGTGCAGGCGGCCGTCGGCCACGGCCTCGGTGATCTCGGCGGCGTTGTTCTCCCCGATCTCCAGCACCAGGCCGGGGTGGCGGGCGCGGCACGCGCGCAGCGCGAACGGCGTGAACTCGTGCGCCGCGGCGGAGCTGGTGAAGGCCACGGCCAGCCGCCCCGTCTTGCCTTCGGCCAGCAGCCGCATGCGGCTCTGCAGGGCGTCGAAATCATGCACCAGGCGCGTGGCGTCGGCTTGCAGCGCCCGACCGACCTCGGTCAGGGCCACGCCCTTGGCGTGGCGCTTGAACAGCGCTATGCCCAGGCCGCCCTCCAGCGCCTTGATCTGCTGGCTCAGCGGCGGCTGCGCCATGCCCAGCTGCTCGGCCGCCCGGGTCATGTGGCCGGCCTGGGCCACGGCGAGAAAGTATCGGAGCTGGCGGATGTCCATGTCAGCGCCGCGCGGGAAGGTGCTTCATACGCAGATCGTATCGGATGGCCCCGGTTTGCCTATTTGACGTATGGAATGCCGGTTCCTACGATGCGCTGCGTCAAGACGACCACCACCACAACGATTCCCGCCCGACGGAGACAAGGCCCATGACCGCACCATTTTCCCCCTCCACCTTGCCGCGCCTGGCCCTGGCCGTGCTGGCCGCCCTGGCCGCCGCCGCATGCGCGCCGCTGCCGAACCAGCCATCGCCGCCATCGGCCCCCGCCGAGGCCGCGCCCACGGCCACGGCCTGCCCGAAGGACATCGCGGCGATCGCCCGCTGCCTTGCGGGCCAGGACTCCGCCGGTGCGTACTACCTCATCGCCATGCCCCAGGCGTGGAACGGCCACCTGGTGCTGCACGCCCACGGCGGGCCCACGCTGGGCGCGCCCAAGGCCGCTCGCGCCGTGGAGGACCTGGAGCGTTGGTCCATCATGGTCCGCGCGGGCTATGCCTGGGCCGCCAGCACCTTCCGCCAGGGCGGCGTGGAAGTGCGCGCGGCGGCCGAGGACACGGAGCGGCTGCGGCAGATCTTCGTGCGGCATGTGGCCCAGCCCCGGCGCACCGTCCTGCACGGCCAGTCCTGGGGCGCCAGCGTGGCGGCCAAGGGGGCCGAGACCTTCCAGCGCACGGCGGACGGCAAGCGCCCCTACGACGCCGTGCTGCTGACCAGCGGCGTGCTGGCGGGCGGCACGCGGTCCTACGACTTCCGCACCGACCTGCGCGTGGTCTACCAGTACCTGTGCCACAACCACCCCCGGCCCACGGAGCCGCAGTACCCGCTCAACATCGGCCTGCCGCAGGGCGCCGCGATGGCCCAGGCCGACCTGCGCGCCCGCGTGAACGAATGCCTGGGCCTGGACAAGCCGGCCGCGCAGCGCACGCCTGAGCAGCAGCGCAAGGTGCAGACCCTCGTCGACGTGGTCCGCATCCCCGCCAGCTCCATCCAGAGCCACCTGAACTGGGCCACCTTCCACTTCCGCGACGTGGTGGAGCACCGCACCGGCGGGGCCAGCCCGTTCGGCAACCGGGGCGCGGTCTACCAGGGCTCCGGCGACGACGCGGCGCTCAATGCGGCCGTGCTGCGCTACCGCGCCGACCCGCAGGCCGTGGCGCGGTTCGCGCAGGACACCGACCTGACGGGCCGCATCCCCGTCCCCGTGCTGACCGTCAAGGGCATCGACGACCCGACGGCCTTCGTCGAGCTCGATGCCCAGTTCAAGGCCACGATGGAGCAGGGCGGCAGCGCCGCGCGGCTGGTGCAGACCTTCACGCGCCACAACACGCACAGCTACCTGAGCGACCCCACCTACCCCACGCTGCTGGCCGCGCTGCTGCGGTGGGTGGACGAGGGCGCCAAGCCGACGCCGGAGGCCATCGCCCGGCAGTGCGCGGCGCAGGAGGCCGTGTTCGGCCAGGGCTGCGCGTTCGTGCCGGACTACGTGCCCGCGCCGCTCGCCACGCGGGTGGCGGAGCGCGAGCGGCCCTGAATCGGCATGGAACTACAAAAACAATAGCTGCCAGCGCTTGACCAGCAAGCGCTGGAGCCCGATTTCATTCAAATCCACAAAAGAAAAAGGCCCCGCCTGGCGGGGCCTTTGGCATGGCGGGGGCGCCGTGCCTGCGGGGCTTGTTACGCCGCCACGGTCTTCAATGCCGCATTCAGCGTGGCGCTGGGGCGCATCACCGCGTCCAGCTTGGCGATGTCGGGCATGTAGTAGCCGCCGATGTCGGCCGGCTGGCCCTGCACGGCGTTCAGTTCGTCCACGATCTTCTGCTCGTTGTCGGCCAGTTGCTTCGCCAGGGGCGCGAACTTGGCGGCCAGTTCCTTGTCGTCGGTCTGCGCAGCCAGCTCCTGTGCCCAGTAGAGCGACAGGTAGAACTGGCTGCCGCGGTTGTCCAGCTGGCCGGTCTTGGGACTGGGGTTCTTGTTGTTGTCCAGCAGCTTGCCGGTGGCGGCGTCCAGTGTCTTGGCCAGGATCTTGGCCTTCTCGTTGCCGGTCTTGAGGCCCAGGTCCTCCAGGCTCACGGCCAGCGCCAGGAACTCGCCCAGCGAATCCCAGCGCAGGTGGTTTTCCTCCACCAGCTGCTGCACGTGCTTGGGGGCCGAGCCGCCCGCGCCCGTCTCGTACATGCCGCCGCCCGCCATCAGCGGCACGATGGACAGCATCTTGGCCGAGGTGCCCAGCTCCATGATGGGGAACAGGTCGGTCAGGTAGTCGCGCAGGATGTTGCCGGTGGCGCTGATGGTGTCCAGGCCGCGGATCACGCGCTCCAGCGTGTAGCGCATGGCGCGCACCTGGCTCATGATCTGGATGTCGAGCCCGGCGGTGTTGTGCTCGTGCAGGTACATCTTGACCTTGGTGATCAGCTGGGCCTCGTGCGGGCGGTACTGGTCGAGCCAGAACACCACGGGCATGCCGGAGTTGCGCGCGCGGTTCACGGCGAGCTTGACCCAGTCGCGGATGGCGGCGTCCTTGACCTGGCACATGCGCCAGATGTCGCCCTGCTCCACGTCCTGGCTCATCAGCACCTCGCCGGTGTTCAGGTCGGTGATGTTGGCCACGCCGTCCTCGGGGATCTCGAAGGTCTTGTCGTGGCTGCCGTATTCCTCGGCCTGCTGCGCCATCAGGCCCACGTTGGGCACGGTGCCCATGGTGCGGGGATCGAACGCGCCGTGCCACTTGCAGAAGTTGATGATCTCCTGGTAGATGCGGGCGAAGGTCGATTCGGGCATCACGGCCTTCACGTCCTTCAGGCGGCCGTTGGCGTCCCACATCTTG
>Ga0222428_100357_pt1 | contig 20594 bp, 17 predicted proteins | sample 2B5Ametagenome_FD_182471 | JGI IMG/M metagenome (GOLD analysis project Ga0222428, IMG submission 182471) | Enriched microbial communities from leaf-cutter ant dump, University of Wisconsin, Madison, United States - 2B5A (version 2) | ecosystem: Environmental > Terrestrial > Nest > Insects nest >...
TGCCCGCCGTGCCGCCCACGTTGCCGAAGCCCTGCACGGCCACGCGCGCGCCCTCGATGGACAGGCCCGTGAGCCGCGCCGCCTCCACGCCCACGGTGAACACGCCGCGGCCCGTGGCTTCCACGCGGCCCAGCGAGCCACCCAGGTCCACCGGCTTGCCGGTGACCACGCCGGTGGCGGTGCTGCCCACGTTCATGGAATAGGTGTCCATCATCCAGGCCATGATCTGGCCGTTGGTGTTCACGTCGGGCGCGGGGATGTCCTTGGAGGGGCCGATGATGATGCCGATCTCGCTGGTGTAGCGGCGCGTGAGGCGCTCCAGCTCGCCCTTGGAGAGCTTGCGCGGATCGACGCGGATGCCGCCCTTGGCGCCGCCGTAGGGCACGTTCACCGCCGCGTTCTTGATGCTCATCCAGGCCGACAGGGCCATCACCTCGGACAGCGTCACGTCCTGGTGGAAGCGCACGCCGCCCTTGCCCGGGCCGCGGCTGGTGTTGTGCTGCACGCGGTAGCCCTCGAAGTGGGCGATGGTGCCGTCGTCCATCTCGATGGGCACGTCCACGATCAGCGCGCGCTTGGGGCGCTTGAGCGTTTCCACCCAGCGCGCCAGGCCGCCCAGGTAGGGCGTCACGCGGTCCACCTGCTGCAGGTAGATGCCCCAGGGGCCGAGGTGGTCGGCCTGCAGGTACGAGGGCAGGGCGTGGGTGGGCAGGGAGGTCGGGGTGGTGGATGACATGGGAGGGTCCTTGTGGGAAATCTGTCAGCCGGCCACTGTATGCCTGCCCCCGCGCGCTGTCCAACGCCGCCCTGTTTCGATGGCATGCACGGCGTGCATGGATTCGGCGGACGCCGTGCGGGCGGTTTGCTCCTGAAAAAAGAGCTTCTTGCGCTTGTTGGATAAGCGCTGGAGCCTGTTTTGGCTGTTATTGGATGCGGATGCCGTCCAGCGCCGGGTCGCCCGGCGGGTAGCGCAGGTCCAGGCGTTGCAGCACGGCGCGCAGCAGCGTGGCGACCATCAGGTTGCGGTGCGTCTTGGAGTCGGCCGGCACGACGGTCCACGGCGCCCAGGGCGTGTGGGTGGCGGGCAGCAGCTGCTCGTAGGCGCGCTGGTAGTCGTCCCACTGCTTGCGCACGGCGATGTCGCCCTGGTCGAACTTCCAGTGCTTGGCCGGGTCGTCCAGGCGCTCTTGCAGGCGCTGGCGCTGCTCGTCCTTGCTGATGTGCAGCATGAACTTCACGATCACCGTGCCGGTCTCGGCCAGCATGCGTTCGAAGTCGTTGATGTGCGCGAAGCGCTGGCGCTGCTGCGCGGGCGTGATCCAGCCGCCCACCACGGGCACCAGTACGTCCTCGTAGTGGCTGCGGTTGAACACCGTCAGCTCGCCCGCGCCGGGCACCTGCTGGTGGATGCGCCACAGGTAGTCGTGCGCGCGCTCCAGCTCCGTGGGCGCCTTCCAGCCCACGGCGTGCACGCCCAGGGCGCTCATGCGGCCGAACACGCCGCGCACCGTGCCGTCCTTGCCGGCCGTATCCATGCCTTGCAGTACCACCAGCAGCTTGAAGCGCTTGTCGGCGTACAGCAGGTTCTGCAGCGCGTCCAGCTCCAGCGCCAGTTCCTCCACGCGGGCCTTGTCCTGCGCCTTGTCGCCGCTGGAGAAGGGCTTGGCGCCGGGGTCGAGGGCCTTCAGGCGGAAGCTCTGGCCCTGCCCGTTCAGCGGGGGCTGCCACGGCTGCCAGCGCTGCGCCAGCGTGCGGTCGGCGATGTCGAAGGGGAAGAGGAGGGAGGAGGGCATGGGGCTATTGTGGCCCGCTCGCGTGTGGCGCCATCAGCGCCACGAAGCGCTGCGCGCCCAGGCCCAGCGGCCGCTCCTTGGACCAGACCACGTCCACCCACAGCTCCACGCCGTTGGTCAGGTTGGCCAGGGGCAGCTCGGCCAGCGTGCCGGCGGCGATGCGCGGCTGCACCAGCGCGCGCGGCTGCCAGCCCCAGCCCAGGCCGGCCTCGATCAGGCCCAGCGCGGCCAGGTGGTTGTCGGTGCGCCAGTGGTGGCGCGCGAAGACGAAGCGCGGGTCGGTCTGCGCCAGGTCGCGCCCGGCCACCACGATCTGGCGCGTGCCGGTCAGGTGCTCCTCGCGCAGCGGCGTGCCGGCGGCCAGCAGCGGGTGGCGTGGGGACATGACGGCTACCAGCGTTTCGCTGCCCACTTCCTGGAAACCCTCGCGCCCGTCCATGCTGGGCCGCTCGAACACCAGCGCGAGCTGCGCGCGCCCGGCGTGCAGCATGGCCAGCGCGTCGGCCTGCGGCGCGGCCAGCACCTCCACCTGCAGCAGCGGGTGCTCCTGCGCCAGCGTGGCCAGCGGGCCGTGCCAGGGGGCGGCGAGCAGCTCGGGGGCGATGGCCAGCGTCAGCCGCTCCTCCAGCCCCTGGTGCAGCGCCAGCGCCTGCGCGTTGAGCTGCTGCAGCTGCGCTGCCAGCAGCCGCACCTGGGGCTCCAGTGCGCGCGCCGCCGGGGTGGGGCGGGGCTCGCGGCCGGCGCGGTCGAACAGGGGCAGGTCCAGCTCGGCCTCCAGGTGGGCCATGGCCATGCTGACGGCCGAGGGCACGCGCGAGAGCGCCCGTGCGGCCGCGGAGAAGGAGCCGTGGTCGAGCACGGCCAGGAAGACCTGCGCGCTGTCGGAGGTGAAGGCCATGGCGCAATCTATCAAATAATCTGAAAGAAGATGACTTTTTTCTTCAATTTTCAACGCATACACTGCGCGGCATGAATGCAACAACAACACAGGCCACCGGCCTGCAGGGCGCCAAGCGCCGGGTGGTTTTCGTGGCGCTGTACGAGCTGATCGCCATCGCCGTCTCCAGCCTGCTGTTCATGGCCATCGGCCAGGGCGCGGGTGCGTCCGGCGCGATGGCGGTGGCCGCGTCCGTGATCGCCATCGTCTGGAACGTGAGCTTCAACACGCTGTTCGAGAAGTGGGAGGCGCGCCAGCGCGTCAAGGGCCGCTCCGTGCTGCGCCGCGTGGTGCACGCGGTGGGCTTCGAGGGCGGGCTGGCGCTGGTGCTGATCCCGCTGATGGCGTGGTGGTTCGGCGTGGGCCTGTGGGAGGCCACTCTGATGGAGGCCGGGCTGCTGCTGTTCTTCCTGGTCTACACCTACGTGTTCAACTGGTCGTTCGACCGCGTCTTCGGCCTGCCGGCCTCGGCCCAGGCGGTGGCCGCGGCCTCGTAGGCTCCTGTTTTCATAGCTGCCGGCGCTTGTCCGTCAAGCGCTGGAGCCGCATTCGATGCTTGATCAGCGGGGTACGAGGAACACGGATTTTTCCGACACCTGCGCCGTGCCGTCCACCTCCCGCACCTCGAAGCGCACGGCGTGCGACCCTGCCGGCGCCGCGCCGTAGGGCGCGCGCAGCCGCACCGGCACCCAGCGCGACTCGGCGGGGCCCACATCCACCTCGGGCTCCGAGGCCACCCGCACCTGCGGCAACCCCTGCGCCTCGATGCGGTAGCGCCGGGGCCCCTCGGTGGCGTTCATCACCTGCAGGCGGTAGATGTTCTCGATCTGCCCGCCCTCCACCAGCCGCGCCAGGGCGGCGCGGTCGCGCACCACGTCCACCTTGAGCGGGGTGCGCGTGGCCAGGCTGGCCAGCATGGCGATGCACAGCGCCAGCAGCACCGTGCTGTAGACCAGCACGCGCGGGCGCAGCACGCGGCGCAGCATCTGTGCGCTGCTCCAGGCCTGGCGCATGCCGTTCTGCGTGGCGTAGCGCACCAGGCCGCGGGGGAGATGCACCTTGTCCATGACCGAGTTGCACGCATCCACGCACATGCCGCAGCCGATGCACTCGTACTGCAGCCCGCCGCGGATATCGATGCCCGTGGGGCAGACCTGCACGCACAGCCCGCAGTCGATGCAGTCGCCCAGGCCCTGCGCCGGCGCCTTCTTGCCGCGCGCGCCGCGCGGCTCGCCGCGGGGGGCGTCGTAGGTGACGATGAGCGTGTCCTTGTCGAACATCGCGCTCTGGAAGCGCGCGTAGGGGCACATGTACTTGCACACCTGCTCGCGCATGTGGCCCGCGAAACCATAGGTGGCGAAGCCGTAGAAGCCCACCCAGAAGATCTGCCACGTGCCCTGCAGGGCCAGCAGCTGCGGCGCGAGCTGGCGGATGGGCACGAAGTAGCCCACGAAGGTGAAGCCGGTCCACAGCGCCACGGCGACCCACGCCGTCTGCTTGAGCGCCTTGCGCCAGAGCTTGTCCAGGCTCCAGGGGCTGCGGTCCAGCCGCATGCGGGCGCTGCGGTCGCCCTCGATGCGGCGCTCGATCCACAGGAAGATCTCGGTGTAGACCGTCTGCGGGCAGGCGAAGCCGCACCACAGCCGCCCGGCCACGGCGGTGAACAGGAACAGCGACAGCGCCGAGATGATGAGCAGTCCCGTGAGGTAGATGAAGTCCTGCGGGTAGAGGACCAGCCCGAACAGGTAGAAGCGCCGCGCGCCCAGGTCGAACAGCACCATCTGCCGCCCGCCCCACTGGAACCACGGCAGGCCGTAGAACACGATTTGCGTGAGCCATACCAGCGCCCAGCGCCAGCGCGTGAACAGGCCGCCGATGGCGCGGGGGTAGATCTTCTTCTTGGCCTCGTACAGGTCGATGTAGCCGTCGTGTGCGGCGGGCGTGGAGGGCTGGGGCGTGGGCATGGCGGATCGTTGTTGTTGTGGTGGGGCGTGGCTCAGGCGGCGTCGCCGTCCTCGCCGATGAGCAGGCGCGTGGCGCTCAGGAAGCGGTGCGGCGGCACTTCCAGGTTGGTGGGCGCGGGCTTGTTGCGGTACACGCGGCCGGCGTTGTCGAAGGTGGAGCCGTGGCAGGGACAGAAGAACCCGCCAGGCCAGCCCGCGCCCAGCAGGGCCGCCTGGGGCGCGCCCGCGGGCACCTGCGTGGGCGAGCAGCCCAGGTGCGTGCAGATGCCGATGGCGACGAACACCTCCGGTGCGATGGAGCGGTGCGCGTTGCGCGCATAGGGCGGCTGCTGGTCCTTGGCGGAGGCGGGGTCGGCCAGCTCGCCGTCGTGCCCCTGCAGCGACTGCAGCATGGCGGGCGTGCGCCGCACCACCCAGACCGGCTTGCCGCGCCACTCCACCGTCAGCATCTCGCCGGGCTGCAGGGCGGCGATGTCCACCTCCACCGCCGCGCCCATGGAGCGCGCCCGCTCGCTGGGCGCCAGGCTGGAGACGAAGGGCACGGCCGCCGCCACGGCGGCGGCGCCGCCCGCTGCGGCGGTGGCGTGGATCAGGGTGCGCCGTTGGGCGTCGGGCGGCAGAGCGGGTGCGGACATGGCGGAACTCCAAGCAAGGCGGGGGACAGGCCCTGTTGCACATCAAGACCCGTGCCAGCGCCCGCCGTGCCGGAGCGGCAGAAAAAAACCAATGCCGACAGGCGCTTACGCTTGCCGCGCGCACGAGGTTTGATGCCAGTCAAGTGCCATTGCTGCCACTGGCGTCACCCTATGGCACTTCCACTCCCGCCGCAGCGCCTGTGACCACCGCCCCTTCCCTGCCCGACGACGCGCCCCCGGCGGCGTTGCCGTCCCTGCTGGCCTCCTGGCTGGAGGCCCAGCCCGAGCCCCACATCCTGTTCGACCGCGCCTACCGCATCGTGGCCGCCAACGCAGCCTACCGCGGCCAGTTCGCCCAGGGAGCGCCGGTGGTGGGAGGCACCTGCCACGCGGTGTCGCACCACTCGGCCGTGCCCTGCGACCAGGCGGGCGAGACCTGCCCGCTCGCGCGCTCGCTGCACAGCGGCCAGCGCGAGCGTGTGCTGCACCTGCACCACACGCCGGGCGGCGAGGAATACGTGCAGATCGAGCTGGTCCCCCTGCGCGGCGCGGACGGCGAGCCGCTCTATTTCGTGGAGAAGATGGAGCCGCTGCGCATCACCCAGGGCCGCTCCGGTGCGCCGGGCATGATCGGCCGCAGCGCGCCCTTCCAGGCGCTGCTGGAGCTGATCGCGCGCGTCGGCCCCTCGCAGGCCAGCGTGCTGCTGCTGGGCGAATCGGGCACCGGCAAGGAGCTGGCCGCCCGCGCCGTGCACGAGGCCAGCGCCCGCGCCGCGCGTCCCCTGGTGGTGGTGGACTGCGCCAGCCTGCCCGAGACGCTGTTCGAGAGCGAGCTGTTCGGCCACGAGCGCGGCGCCTTCACCGGTGCGCACGCCGCCCGCGCCGGGCTGGTGGAAGCCGCGCACGGCGGCACGCTGTTCCTCGACGAGGTGGGCGATATTCCGCTCACTATGCAGGTCAAGCTGCTGCGCCTGCTGGAAAGCGGCACCTACCGCCGCGTGGGCCAGACCGAGCTGCGCCGCGCGGACATCCGCCTCGTCGCCGCCACCCACCGCGACCTGCGCGCGCTGGTGGCCGAGGGGCGCTTCCGCGAAGACCTGTACTACCGCCTGAGCACCTTCCCCATCCGGCTGCCCGCGCTGCGCGAGCGCGTGCAGGACATTCCCCTGCTGGCGGCGTCGCTGCTGGAGCGCGTCGCTCCCGGCCGGCGCCTGGCGCTGGCGCCCGCGGCCCAGCGGCGCCTGGCCCGGCACCCCTTCCCCGGCAACGTGCGCGAACTGCGCAACGTGCTGGAGCGCGCCGCGCTGCTGACCGACGGCACCGTGGTCACCGCGCAGACCGTCGAGCGCGCCCTCGGGTTCGACAGTCCCCCACCCGCGCCCGCCGCCCCTGCCTCGCGGGCCACGCTACGCGGCATCGAGAACGCGGCCCTGCGCGCCGCGCTGCAGCCCGGCGCCCCCACCCACGCGGCCACGCGCCGCGAGCAGGCGCGGGCGCTGGGCGTCAGCCCCCGCACGCTGTACCGCCGCCTGCGCGCGCTGGAGCAGGAAGAATGTGAAAAAATGATAGCTGGTCGCGCTTGATGGACAAGGGCTGCAGGCCGATCTGGCCATAATGCGGCCCAGATGCACGCCCGCCGCCTCACCCTCGCCACCGCCGCCGCCCTGCTGCTGGCCGCCTGCGGCACGCCCGCGCCCACGCACAAAGGCGAGGTCAAGGGCGCGGACGCCAGCATGCAGGAATGGGGGCAGTCCGACATGAACCGCGTGGCGACCGTGGCCATGCGCGAGAACCTGGAAAGCCTCCACCGCCTGGCCGACAAGCTCTACCGCCGCAACCCGGCCGAGTGGCGCAAGGGCGGCGCCGCCAGCCGCGACCAGGCCGTGGCGCAGCTGCGCGCCGCCATCGCCCAGCGCAGCGGCTGGCCCGCGCTGCAGCAGCGCCGCGACATCGACGCGCTGGCCCTGGCCCTCTCGCCCGACTTCACGGGCGACCGCGTGGCGGGCTTCATCTACGCCGTGGCCGACATGCTCATCACCGCCCATGGCGGCAAGACCGAGTTCTACCTGGTCGACGGCCAGGACGCGCAGCATCTCTACAACGCCGCGCGCAACCTGGAGGTCGCCGTGTGGATGCTCGCGCAGCGCCGCGCCGCCACGGGCGCGCCGCTGCTGCTGGCCGACGAGATCAGCGCCGCCGAGCGCAACCTGAGCTACGAGCGCGAGTTCGGCAAGATCATCGCGCGCGTGGACCTGCTGGCGCAGGTCACCACGGAGAAGTACCGCCGCGCCGTCATCGGCTATGTGCAGGGGCTGGCGGGCGGCACGTTCATGCAGTTCCTGCCGGTGCGGTAGCGTTACTTGCCGCCCAGGAAGGCGAAGCCCTGGATCTGCGAGGGCAGCAGGCCCACGGCCATCAGGCGTCCGCTGTCGTAGTACGCCACGCCCGTGGCGATGGCCCCGTGGCCCAGCGCGCAGGCGTCGCCCGCGAATGCGATGCGCAGGTCGAAGATGTTCTTGCCGCCCGGGCGCGGCGCGGCCGAGCCCTGGGCCGTGCAGCCCTGCATGGGCTCGGTGGCCACGGCGCCGTTCGCGGAGATCGACAGCGTCACCGGCATGTTCGCCGCGCCGGTGCTCACGCCCATGCCCCGGTAGGTGCCCGCCAGCTGGGCGAGGGACGCGGGCTGCTCGTAGGCCGCGCTGTAGGTGCCCGAGAACGCATCGAAGCCGAACCCGATCTGGATGTCCTTCTGCGTGGCGTAGGTGCCCTCGTAGGCGCGCGAGGCCACGGTGTTGCCGGCGAGGTCGAACTGCGCGCCGGAGCCGCGCAGGCGCCCGTCGGCCGAGAGGGTGGTGCCGTGCACCGCGCCGTGGATCACGCCATCGCGGGCATACACGCCCCAGGTGTCGCCGTTGTCGAGGATGGCCAGGGCCACGTCGTAGCCGGTGGAGGCCTTGCCGGCCCAGAAGCCCTCGGCGCCGGTGACCTTGGGCGTGGGCGGCGGCACGTAGCCGTCATCGTCGTTGCCACCGCCGCAGCCCGCCGCCAGCGCGAGCGCCATGGCCGCGCCCGCATATCGTGTCCATCGAAACATCGTTGCCCTCTTCTTGTCGGTGTCGGGGAAAAGGCCCTGCGCCTGATCCTGTCGCGCAATGTAACAAGATCAGCCGGTAAAATCGGCCTTTCCCCCAAGGAGCGTTGCAGCGGGCCGTTCACCGGCCCGTCAGGCTTGGGACCGTCCCCCGTTCGCAACGACGCTCACCTGTCCCCCCGAACCGTTTGCACAGGTGAGTCCGATGTCCGCTGCCCTCGTCCCCCCCATGAAACTCTCCGGCCTGGAGCCCGTCTTCATCGGCGAGGGCACGCTGTTCGTCAACGTGGGCGAGCGCACCAACGTCACCGGCTCCAAGGCCTTCGCGCGCATGGTTCTCAACGAGCAGTACGAGGAAGCGCTGTCGGTGGCGCGCCAGCAGGTGGAGAACGGTGCCCAGGTCATCGACGTGAACATGGACGAGGCCATGCTCGACAGCAAGGCCGCCATGGTGCGCTTCCTGAACCTCATCGCGTCGGAGCCCGACATCGCCAAGGTGCCGGTGATGGTGGACTCGTCCAAGTGGGAGGTGATCGAGGCCGGGCTGCGCTGCATCCAGGGCAAGGGCATCGTCAACTCGATCAGCATGAAAGAGGGCATCGAGAAGTTCAAGCACGAGGCCCGACTGGTGAAGCGCTACGGCGCCGCCGCCGTCGTCATGGCCTTCGACGAGCAGGGCCAGGCCGACACCTACCAGCGCAAGATCGAGATCTGCGAGCGCGCCTACCGCGTGCTGGTCGATGAGGTGGGCTTTCCGCCCGAGGACATCATCTTCGACCCCAACATCTTCGCCGTCGCCACCGGCATCGAGGAACACAACAACTACGCCGTGGAGTTCATCGAGGCCACGCGCTGGATCAAGCAGAACCTGCCCGGCGCCAAGGTGAGCGGCGGCGTGTCCAACGTGTCTTTCAGCTTCCGCGGCAACGACCCGGTGCGCGAGGCCATCCACACCGTGTTCCTCTACCACGCTATTTCAGCGGGCATGGACATGGGCATCGTCAACGCGGGCATGGTCGGTGTCTACGACGACCTCGACCCCGAGCTGCGCGAGCGCGTGGAAGACGTGGTGCTCAACCGCCGACCCGACGCGGCCGAGCGGCTGCTGGAGATCGCCGAGGCCGCCAAGGGCGCCGCCAAGGACGACAGCAAGAAATTCGAATGGCGCGGCACGCCCGAGCATCCCAAGAGCGTGGGCGAGCGGCTGTCGCACGCGCTGGTGCACGGCATCACCGACTTCATCGTCGAGGACACCGAGGAGGCGTACCAGGCCATCGTCGTCAAGGGCGGCGGCCGCCCGCTGCATGTGATCGAGGGCCCGCTGATGGACGGCATGAACATCGTCGGCGACCTGTTCGGCGCGGGCAAGATGTTCCTGCCCCAGGTGGTCAAGAGCGCGCGCGTGATGAAGCAGGCCGTGGCCCACCTGATCCCCTACATCGAGGAAGAGAAGCGCCAGCAGGAGGCTGCGGGCCTGGACGTGTCGAGCAAGGGCAAGATCGTCATCGCCACCGTCAAGGGCGACGTGCACGACATCGGCAAGAACATCGTCACCGTGGTCCTGCAGTGCAACAACTTCGAGGTCATCAACATGGGCGTGATGGTGCCCTGCCACGAGATCCTGGCGCGCGCCAAGTCGGAGAACGCGGACATCATCGGCCTGTCGGGCCTCATCACGCCGAGCCTGGAGGAGATGCAGTACGTGGCCGGCGAGATGGACAAGGACGAGTACTTCCGCATCAAGAAGATCCCCCTGCTGATCGGCGGCGCCACCTGCTCGCGCGTACACACCGCCGTGAAGATCGCGCCCAAGTACGAAGGCCCCGTGGTCTACGTGCCCGACGCCTCGCGCAGCGTGAGCGTGGCGCAGAGCCTGCTCGGCGAGAACAAGGACGGCTACCTGGCCGAGGTGCAGGCCGACTACGACCACGTGCGCGAGCTGCATGCCAAGCGCAAGAAGGTGCCGCTGTGGCCCATCGCCAAGGCGCGCGAGAACGCCACGCGGCTGGACTACGCGCCGGTGGTGCCGCGCGCGCTGGGCCGGCGCGTGTTCAGGAATTTCGACTTGGCGGAGCTGGCCCGCTACATCGACTGGGGCCCGTTCTTCCAGACCTGGGACCTGGCCGGGCCGTACCCCGCGATCCTCGACGACGAAATCGTCGGCGAGGAAGCGCGCAAGGTGCTCGCCGACGGCCAGGCCATGCTCAAGAAAATCATCGAAGGCCGCTGGCTCACGGCCAACGGTGTCATGGCCCTGTACCCCGCCAACCGCGTGGGCGACGACATCGTCTTCTACACCGACGAGTCGCGCACCACCGCGCTGATGACCTGGTACGGCCTGCGCCAGCAGACCGAGAAGCAGGTGGACTCCGAGGGCCGGCTGCGCCCCAGCCGCTGCCTGGCCGACTTCGTCGCGCCCAGGGAGTCGGGCATCGCGGACTACGCCGGCATGTTCGCCGTCACGGCGGGCATCGGCGCCGAGAAGAAGGAAAAGGAATTCATCGACGCGCTGGACGACTACAGCAGCATCCTGTTCAAGGGCTTGGCCGATCGCCTCGCCGAGGCCTTCGCCGAATGCCTGCACCAGCGCGTGCGCACCGACCTGTGGGGCTACGCGGCCGGCGAGAGCCTGAGCAACGAGGAACTCATCGGAGAGAAATACCAGGGCATACGCCCCGCGCCCGGCTACCCCGCCTGCCCGGACCACACGGCAAAGATCGCCCTGTTCTCCACGCTGGATGCCACGGACATCGGCATGGAGCTGACCGAAAGCATGGCCATGTTCCCCGCGTCCAGCGTCAGCGGCTTCTACCTGGCCCACCCCCAGGCCACGTATTTCGTCGTCGGCCAGATCGGCGACGACCAGGTGCAGGACATGGCCGTGCGCCGGGGCATGGACATCGAGGAGCTGCGGCGGCGGCTGGCGCCGAACCTCTGATTGCTATATAAAGTATAGCTGCTTGCGCTTGCTGGATAAGCGCGAGAGACGAATCTGGCTTGAAAGACGAAAGCCCCGCATGCGGGGCTTTCCATTTGGTGCATCTTTCAGCTTGTTAGCGGACAGAGCGCATATCCCAGTGAACTGGTAAAAAAATTATACGCTCTGACCATGACACTGGGATATGCGTCTAGCCGGAACCACAAGATACCTTCGCATTAAGAATGAGAAGCCATCATGATGGGCGTGGGCACCAAAAGGAGGCAATTGACCCGTACATGAGTTCCTCGTTGCTCATGCACTGAGAGCAGGTCTTTGGCTTATCACTTCCTTTCTGTTAGGTTGATCCGCAGGTCAATTATAAAATGAAATGTATCTTGTGGGAATTTTTCTGGAGGGGGTATGCGATACCGATTGGCATTGGATTTAGGCTCGACCTCACTTGGATGGGCGCTATTTCGTACGAATCGACGTGATGAGCCTGTCGCCATCATCAAAGCGGGTGTGCGCATCTTCAGCGACGGTCGCAATCCCAAGGATGGCGCCTCGCTTGCCGTGACCCGCCGCGCCGCCCGCGCCATGCGCCGCCGCCGCGACCGGCTGCTCAAGCGCAAGGCGCGCATGCAGGACAAGCTCGTGAAGCATGGCTTTTTCCCGAGCGACATGGATGAGCGCAAGGCGCTGGAGCGGCTCGACCCCTATGCACTGCGCGCCAAGGGCCTGCGTGAGGCGCTCACCCCTGGCGAATTTGCACGTGCGCTGTTTCACATCAATCAGCGGCGCGGGTTCAAGAGCAACCGCAAGACGGACAAGAAGGACAACGACAGCGGAGCACTGAAGAAGGCCATCAGCCACCTGCGCCAACAGATGGAGGCCGGCGGCCACCGCACGGTGGGGGAACATCTGTGGAGCCGCTTGCAGCAAGGGCTGGGCGTGCGGGCACGTTATCGCGAGACGCCCTTCACCAATGACGAAGGCAAGAAGCGCATCGACAAGAGTTATGACCTTTACATCGACCGCGCGATGATCGAGCAGGAGTTCGATGCGCTCTGGGCTGCGCAGGCCACGTTCAATCCCGCGCTATTCCACGAAGCCGCCCGTGCCGACCTGAAGGACACGCTGTTACACCAGCGACGCCTGCGCCCCGTCAAGCCTGGCCGTTGCACGCTGCTGCCCGAGGAAGAGCGCGCTCCGCTCGCGCTGCCGAGCACGCAGCGCTTTCGCATCTACCAGGAAGTGAACCACTTGCGCCTGCTGGGCGAGGACCTGCGTGAGGTGGCGCTTACGCTGGCGCAGCGCGACGCCGTGGCGAACGCGCTGGAATCCAAGGCCAGGCTGACGTTCGAGCAGATCCGCAAGCTGCTCAAGCTCTCCGGCAGCGTGCAGTTCAATTTGGAAGACGCCAAACGGACGGAACTCAAAGGCAACACGACCAGTGCGGCGCTGGCGCGCAAGGAACTGTTCGGTGCGGCATGGGGCGGGTTTGGCGAAGCGTTGCAGGACGAGATCGTCTGGCAATTGGTCACCGAGGAGGGTGAGGGTGCGCTGATCGCTTGGCTGCAGGCACACACCGGCGTGGATGAGGCCCGCGCGCAGGCGATTGCCGATGCGAGCCTGCCCGAGGGCTACGGCAGCTTGAGCCGCAAGGCGCTCGCGCGCACCGTGCCCGCGCTGCGCGCCGGCGTTGTCACCTACGACAAGGCCGTGCAGGCGGCCGGGTTCGACCACCACAGCCAATTGGGCTTTGAATACGACGCGGGCGAGGTGGAGGACTGGGTGCATCCGGACACGGGCGAAATCCGCCCCGTGTTCAAGCAGTTGCCCTACTACGGCAAGCCGCTGCAGCGGCACGTCGCCTTCGGCAGCGGCAAGCCAGAGGATCCGGATGAAAGACGCTACGGCAAGATCGCCAACCCTACGGTGCACATCGGACTGAACCAGGTACGCACGGTAGTCAATGCGCTGATTCGCCGTTATGGCCGGCCCACCGAGGTGGTGATCGAACTGGCGCGCGACCTCAAGCAATCCCGCGAGCAAAAGGTGGAGGCGCAGCGTAAGCAAGCCGAGAACCAGCGGCGCAATGCGCGCATACGCAAATCCATCGCGGAAGTGCTGGGCATCGGCGAAGAGCGGGTACGCGGGGCTGATATTCAGAAGTGGATTTGCTGGGAGGAGTTGAGCTTCGATGTCGCGGAACGGCGCTGCCCCTACAGCGGCGTGCAGATCAGCGCGCGCATGCTGCTGAGTGACGAGGTGGAGGTCGAGCACATCCTGCCCTTCTCGAAGACGCTGGATGACAGCCTGAACAACCGCACCGTCGCCATGCGCCAGGCCAATCGCATCAAGCGCAACCGTACGCCCTGGGCGGCGCGAGACGATTTCGAGGCGCAAGGCTGGAGCTACGAGGGCATCCTGCAGCGCGCCGAGCGCATGCCATTGCGCAAGCGCTACCGTTTCGCACCCGATGGCTACGAGCGCTGGCTGGGCGATGACAAGGACTTCCTGGCTCGTGCGCTCAATGACACGCGCTACCTCTCGCGCGTGGCGGCCGAATACCTGCGGCTGGTCTGCCCCGGCAGCGGCACGCGCGTGATTCCAGGCCAGATGACGGCGCGGCTGCGCGGGAAGTTCGGCCTGAACGGCGTGCTGGGCCCGGATGGCGAGAAGAACCGCAACGACCATCGGCACCATGCCGTGGATGCCTGCGTGATTGGTGTGACCGACCAGGGGCTGATGCAGCGCTTTGCCAACGCCAGTGCCCAGGCCCGAGAGGATGGCCTCACGCGGCTGGTGGACGACATGCCGCGACCGTGGCCGACTTATCGCGCCCATGTCGAGCGGGCGGTGCGTCATATCTGGGTGAGCCACCGGCCTGACCATGGGTTCGAGGGCGCGATGATGGAAGAAACGTCCTATGGCATCGGCAAGGATGGCTCCATCAAGCAACGGCGCAAGGCGGATGGCAGCCCGGGGCGCGAGATCACCAACCTGATACGTATCCATGAGGCCACGCAGCCCCAGCGGCACGGAGCAGGGCCGGACGGGCAACCGTTGCCCTATAAGGGATACGTGGGGGGCAGCAACTACTGCATCGAGATCACGAGGAACGACAAGGGCAAATGGGAGGGCGAGGTGATCTCGACCTTCCGGGCCTATGGCATCGTTCGCACAAGCGGATTGGGGCAATTGCGGCATCCCCGCGTGGGACAGAACGGCCGCGAACTGGTGATGCGGTTGGTGATTGGCGATAGTGTGCGCTTGGAGATCGATGGAATCGAGCGCACGATGAGGATCGTCAAGATCAGTGGCAGCAACGGGCAGATTTTCATGGCTCCTATCCATGAAGCCAACGTGGATGCCCGCAACAGCGACAAGCAGGATGCCTTTGCCTACACGTCGAAGTACGCGGGTTCCCTGCAAAAAACCAAGGCGCGCTTCGTTACCATCTCTCCCATTGGCGAGGTGCGCGACCTCGGTTTCAAAGGCTGATCTCCATGATCGGCCGCATTGTCGAAATCGCGGACGACCGGCGGCATCTTTTCGTCAATCGCGGCTTCCTGGTCGTACGAGATACCGAGGGCGAGCGCAAGGAACTGGGCCAGGTGCCGCTGGACGACATCGCCGCCGTTATCGCCAATGCCCATGGGCTGTCCTATACCAACAACCTGCTCGTAGCCCTGGCGGAACGTGGCGCCCCTTTCGTGCTGTGCGGCCCCAATCACAACGCAGTCGGCATGCTGCTCTCCATCGATGGACACCACGTGCAGGCCAAGCGCATCGAAGCGCAGATCGCAGCCAGTTTGCCGGTGCACAAACGTTTGTGGGCCTCGGTGGTCAAGTCCAAGCTGGAGCAGCAAGCCGCAGCATTGGAGGCTGCGGCTGCACCCACCGCACCGCTGCTGGCCTTGGTGAACAAGGTGAAGAGCGGCGATCCGGACAATATCGAGGGACAGGGTGCACGCCGTTATTGGGGGCTGCTGTTTGGCAGTGCTTTCCGCCGTGATCAGGATGGGGATGGAGTGAATGCGCTGCTCAACTATGGCTACACGGTGCTTCGTTCCGCCACGGCGCGGGCCGTAGTGTCCGCGGGCTTGCATCCCAGCATTGGCTTGCACCACAGCAACGATGCCAACGCCATGCGTCTCGTTGACGACTTGATGGAGCCATTTCGGCCAGTGGTGGATTTGAAAGTCTGGCAACTGCTGGGGCAGGGAGAATTACATGTCACTCCGGAGACTAAACGTGCACTTGTGCGGGTGCTGCATGACGACATGCAAACCAGTGTTGGTGTGACGCCCGTGATGGTGTGCATGCAAAAGCTTGCGGTGTCGCTTGCGCAGGTGTATCTGGGCGAGCGCACCAAGCTCGATCTACCCTTGCCGGGCTTGCCCTTGGCGCTGGCGGGCAGCCTTGAGCCGGATTGATCAACTTCAATGCTTTCCGGATACAGGCTCATGTGGATGGTGGTGATGTTCGACCTGCCCGTGGTGGAAAAGGCCGAACGGCGCGCGGCCACGGGCTTTCGTAACACGCTGCTGGATCTGGGCTTCGAGATGAGCCAGTTCAGCGTCTACATGCGCTTTTGCACCAGCCAGACCCAGGTGGACACCCTGTGCCGCAACGTGGAACTGGCCTTGCCATCAGGGGGGAAAGTCCATATCTTCCAATTCACCGACAAGCAGTACGAGCGCGCCATCACCTTCCATGGTCAGCGTCGTCAGCCTGGCCAAAAAGCACCTGACCAGTTCGACCTTTTCTGAGCATGCAGCCTGTTTCCTGGCTTCCAGAAGCGCAAAACCCCTTGAAGAATCAAGGGGTTAGCGCGATCAGATTCTAGATCACTGGGATATGCGCACTGACCGGAACGCAACCCTTGGCACCTGTCTCGTGCGGAGAATTCTAGATCACTGGGATATGCGCACTGACCGGAACGCGCGGCGCGCGTTCAAAGTTCTCGATGCCATTCTAGATCACTGGGATATGCGCACTGACCGGAACGCCAGCCGCTGACCCCTGCGCATTATGAGGATTCTAGATCACTGGGATATGCGCACTGACCGGAACGCACACCGCCGGTGCCACCGCACCGCCGCGATTCTAGATCACTGGGATATGCGCACTGACCGGAACTGGTGCAGCCGGGCATCACTGTGGAGATCGCATTCTAGATCACTGGGATATGCGCACTGACCGGAACTCATGTAGCTCACGGCACCGCCGCCCTGGCATTCTAGATCACTGGGATATGCGCACTGACCGGAACAAGGCCACGCAGGCCATGCTGGCCGCCGCCATTCTAGATCACTGGGATATGCGCACTGACCGGAACGAGCGCGTGATGGCTGGGCAAGCTGCTGCAATTCTAGATCACTGGGATATGCGCACTGACCGGAACGCGTAGTCTGAGAGGGGTTCGGTGGTCATGATTCTAGATCACTGGGATATGCGCACTGACCGGAACTGGGCTTCGGCGTTGCTGCATTCGCGGACCATTCTAGATCACTGGGATATGCGCACTGACCGGAACGGGCCTTCCCGTTTGTCTCAGGTACTGTGCATTCTAGATCACTGGGATATGCGCACTGACCGGAACCAGAGCGTCGCGCGCGACGTGATGGCCCACATTCTAGATCACTGGGATATGCGCACTGACCGGAACTACAGCCGCAGCAAGCAGCGGCTGTGGACCATTCTAGATCACTGGGATATGCGCACTGACCGGAACCCGCACCCCTCCCCCCTGCTGCGCCGGCCGATTCTAGATCACTGGGATATGCGCACTGACCGGAACATGAACACCACAAACCGGCCCTTGTGGCTGATTCTAGATCACTGGGATATGCGCACTGACCGGAACCGTCTCCACAATCCGCGCTGGCCACGCCGGATTCTAGATCACTGGGATATGCGCACTGACCGGAACTCCTGCCTGGGGAAGGCCTGAAGTCGGAGCATTCTAGATCACTGGGATATGCGCACTGACCGGAACACGGTAGACGGGTTCCGGTGCGACTCCGGCATTCTAGATCACTGGGATATGCGCACTGACCGGAACTGACGTAGAGGTCCCGCCTCCCGTCGATCTATTCTAGATCACTGGGATATGCGCACTGACCGGAACTGGCCTACGAGACAAGCTATCAGGTTCAGGTATTCTAGATCACTGGGATATGCGCACTGACCGGAACTCATGGCGGTGAATGTCATCAAGGTTCTCGATTCTAGATCACTGGGATATGCGCACTGACCGGAACTGCCACCTGTGCCGCCACTGCCAGGGGTTGATTCTAGATCACTGGGATATGCGCACTGACCGGAACCGCCAGAGGCGGGCTGCTTTTGGTTTCCCGAAATTCTAGATCACTGGGATATGCGCACTGACCGGAACTTGATGAACATTTGGTCGCGGGCAACGGACATTCTAGATCACTGGGATATGCGCACTGACCGGAACTACACCGTGGGCGTGGGCATCGTGGAGGTGATTCTAGATCACTGGGATATGCGCACTGACCGGAACGGCCTCGCCAAAAACGAGCCGGGTTGTGTCATTCTAGATCACTGGGATATGCGCACTGACCGGAACCAGGGCGCTGGAGCGGGAAGCACGACTTTGATTCTAGATCACTGGGATATGCGCACTGGCTGGAACGCGTGCATCCGGTAGCCGCTACCCTTGTGTTTATTTTGCTAAATATATTTTTACAGCAATCTCATTTCAAATATTAATGGCATCCACCAATGCACGAATAGTGATCATTATGAATGGGTATTTTCTCCCGCCATCTCCAACTGCATCACGATCATGTTCACCAGCGTGTTCACCGTCGGCCGCCCGGTCTCGATGACGTAGTGCGCCGCCTGGCGGTACAGCGGGTCGCGGGTGCGGTAGAGGTCGCGCAGGCGGGCCATGGGGTCGTCCACCTGCAGCAGGGGGCGGCTGCGGTCGTGCTTGACGCGCTTGAAGATTTCCTCGGGCGAGGCGCGCAGGTAGAGCACGTGGGGAAAGCCCTGGCGCAGGACGTCGCGGTTGGCCTCGCGCAGTACGGCGCCGCCGCCGGTGGAGAGCACCATGGGGCCGGGCTCGGCCGCCAGCGCTGCCAGCAGGGCGGCCTCGCGGTCGCGGAAGGCGTCTTCTCCGTGCTGCTCGAAGAACTGGCGGATGCTCGTGCCCAGCTGCTGCTCCAGCCGCTGGTCCAGGTCCACGAAGGGCAGGCCCAGGCGGCGGGCGAGCTGGCGGCCCACCGTGGATTTGCCGGAGCCCGGCATGCCGACCAGGGCGCAGCGCGTTTGCATTCTTCGAAATCCTGTGGGATGGGGGAGCGCCGAGTGTAGCGGCGCGCGCCGACACGGTGCCCGTGCGGCAGTGGTCACAATCGGGCATGCCTTCTTTCTTGACTTCCCTGCAGGAGCGCGCGCAGCGGCTGCTGCGCCCGGTGATGCCGCTGGTCACGCCCTTCGTGCGCGCGGTGCAGATGTGGCTCGACGCGGAGGGCCTGCGCATGAGCGCGGCCATGTCGTTCTACGGCATGCTGAGCCTGGCGCCGCTGCTGCTGCTGCTGGTGGGCGTGCTGGGCTGGTGGATCGACAAGTCGTACCTGGAGAGCAACCTGATCGGCCAGGTGCAGAGCGTGATGGGCGAGCGTGGTGCCGAGGTGGTGCGGCTGGCGCTGGCGAGTGCGCAGGCGCCCGGCGAGGGGCGGCTGGCTTCCATCGCCGGCTTCGTCCTGCTGATGTCGGGTGCCACGGGGGTGTTCGTGGAGCTGCAGTCGGCCCTGGAGCGCCTGTGGACGGGCGGCAAGCCCGTGCACGAGGACAAGGCCTGGTGGCGCATGGCCACGCTGCGGCTACGCGGGCTGGCCTACGTGCTGGTGATCGGCTTCCTGCTGCTGACGTCGCTGGTGCTGTCCACCGTCATCAACATGGTGGCGAAATGGGCCGGCGAGATGCTGCCGTTCGGCTCGGGCCTGCTGCTGGGCGCGGTGAACGAGACGGTGTCGTTCGGGGTGACGGTGCTGCTGTTCGTGGGGCTCATGCGCATCGGCGGCGGGCCCCGGCCGCCCACGCGCTGCCTGGTGTTCGGCGCGGTGGTGGGCGCGGTGCTGTTCACCGTGGGCAAGCAGGCGCTGGCGCTGTACCTGTCCACGGCGGCGGTGGTGTCGGCCTACGGGGCGGCGGGCTCGCTGGTGGTGCTGCTGATGTGGATCTACTTCTCGTCGGCGGTGCTGCTGTTCGCGGCGAGCTGCGCGCGGGCGCTGCACGAATCGCGCACGGCCAAGGCTGCACCACAGTCCTGAACGTCTCATTACGTTCTTTACGGGCGGCGCGGCATTGTGTCGGCCATCGCGGGATAGGCTGCATGCTTGCTATTCCACGACCAGAACCGACCCATGCATACCACCGCTTCCTCTCCCGCCGCGGGTTCCTCTGCCTCTCTCAAATACCTCTGGATTGCCGTGGGCGCGCTCGGCGCCTGCGTGCTTGCCCTGGGGGGCACGCTGCTGGCGCAGAAGCTTCCGGGCGATGCGCCGCGGACTGCGCCCGCAGCACCCCAGGTGATCGAGGAAAAAGCGCCCCCAGCGCTTGCCAGGCAAGCGCAGCCAGCTCCTGATTCAAGAGCAAACCGCGTGCTGCCGGTGGCGCAGGCCCCGGCGCCGGTCTGCGCGAGCTGCGGGCGCGTCGAGTCGGTGCAGCCGGTCGCGCAGGCCGCACCCGCCACGGGCGTGGGCGCGGTGGCCGGCGGGGTGCTGGGCGGCGTGCTCGGCAACCAGATCGGCAAGGGCTCGGGCCGCACGGCCGCGACGGTGCTGGGCGCGGTGGGCGGCGGCTACGTGGGCCACCAGGTGGAGCAGCGTACGCGCACGACGACCGTCTACCAGATGCGGGTGCGCATGGACGACGGCTCGCTGCGCACCTTCACCCGCGCACAGCCCGTGGCCGAGGGCACGCCGGTGCGCGTGGAGGGCAAGGGTTTCCGCGTGGACGACCGCGCGGCGGCCGGCGCGCAGCCGGTGTACGCCTCCGACCGGAATTATTGACGCTTTCTGGCTTCAGGCCAATACCAGTAAGCGTGGGCAGCTATCTATTCGATAGCTGCTTTTTTACTTCTCTACAAAAGCCCGCTCGACGACGAAGTCGCCCGGCGTGCTCGTGTTGCCTTCCTCGAAGTCGCGCTTTTCCAGCATCACCTTGAGGTCGGCCAGCATCGCGGGGCTGCCGCAGAGCATCACGCGGTC
>Ga0222428_100358_pt1 | contig 20588 bp, 17 predicted proteins | sample 2B5Ametagenome_FD_182471 | JGI IMG/M metagenome (GOLD analysis project Ga0222428, IMG submission 182471) | Enriched microbial communities from leaf-cutter ant dump, University of Wisconsin, Madison, United States - 2B5A (version 2) | ecosystem: Environmental > Terrestrial > Nest > Insects nest >...
GCGATAAACCACGCCTTCGCCCACAGAGATTTTTTGCCATGACGATTGCCACCGAAACCACCGCTTCCGCCACCATCGTGTCCCTGCAGGGGCAGATCAACAGCGCCAACGCCACCGCCATGGAAGCACAGGTGCTGGCCATCGTCGATGGCGGTGCCCGCAACCTGGTGTTCGACTTCTCGGCGCTGGACTACATCTCCAGTGCAGGGCTGCGCATGGTGCTGGTGGTGGCCAAGCGCCTGAAGCAGGAAGGCGGCCTGTTGGTGCTGTGCGGCATGCAGCCGCACGTGCGCGAGGTGTTCGACATCAGCGGCTTCCTGGCCATTTTGAACGTCGAGCCTACGCGCGCCGAGGCCCTGGCCCGCTTCTGATTTTGCTCTCATAGTGAGAGCTAGCAGCGCTTGTCAGGCAAGCGCTGGCGTGCTTTTTTATACCTAAAAAATCCAAGGAGACCCCTATGCTGCTGACGCAGGACCAGACCATGGTGCGCGACGCCGTGCGTGACTTCGTGCGCGAACAGATCACCCCCCATGCGACCCGCTGGGACAAGGAGCACCATTTCCCGCGCGACGTGCACCAGGGGCTGGCGCAGCTGGGGGCCTACGGCATTTGCGTGCCCGAGCAGTACGGTGGCGCCGGGCTGGATTACGTGACGCTGGCGCTGGTGCTGGAGGAAATCGCTGCGGGCGACGGCGGCACCAGCACCGCCATCAGCGTGACCAACTGCCCGGTCAACGCCATCCTGATGCGCTACGGCAGCGAGGCGCAAAAGCAGCAGTGGCTGGCGCCACTGGCGCGCGGCGAAATGCTGGGCGCGTTCTGCCTGACCGAGCCGCATGTGGGCTCGGACGCTTCGGCGCTGCGCACCACGGCCACACGCGAGGGCGATGACTACGTGATCAACGGTGTCAAGCAGTTCATCACCAGCGGCAAGAACGGCCATGTGGCCATCGTCATTGCCGTGACCGACAAGGCCGCGGGCAAAAAAGGCATGAGCGCCTTTTTGGTGCCCACCAGCAACCCCGGCTACCAGGTGGCGCGTCTGGAAGAAAAACTCGGCCAGCACAGCAGCGACACGGCGCAGATCAACTTTGACAACTGCCGCATCCCGGCTGCCAACCTGATCGGCGCCGAGGGCGAGGGCTACAAGATTGCGCTGTCGGCGCTGGAGGGCGGGCGCATTGGCATCGCTGCGCAAAGCGTGGGCATGGCACGCGCCGCGTTTGAATGCGCGCTGCAGTACAGCAAAGAGCGCGAGAGCTTTGGCCAGCCCATCTTCAACCACCAGGCGGTGGGTTTTCGCCTGGCCGACTGCGCCACGCAACTGGAAGCGGCGCGCCAGCTCATCTGGCACGCCGCCAGCCTGCGCGACGCCGGCCAGCCCTGCCTGAAGGAAGCCGCCATGGCCAAGCTGTTCGCCAGCGAGATGGCCGAGCGCGTGTGCAGCGCGGCTATCCAGACGTTGGGCGGTTACGGCGTGGTGAACGACTTCCCGGTGGAGCGCATCTACCGCGACGTGCGCGTGTGCCAGATCTACGAAGGCACGAGCGACGTGCAGAAGATCATCATCCAGCGTGCGCTGGCCTGATGCGAGCGGAACCATCGTGGCCTCGATCAGCGTCACCAGCACCGATGTCTATACCGACGAGGCGCGCATGCGCGAGGTGATTTCCTTGGCGCAGAGCGTGGCCCGCAAGATCAGCGCGCAGTTGGGGGGCACGATGCCGTAGCCGCCACGAGGGTCTGCCACCTGCCAGGGCGGACCACGGCGTGATGGGATGCCAATGCGGCAGTGCAGCGGGGGGGCTTATGCATCCCAGCGCGTTTCCGCGCGCAGCTGCCGCACCAGGGACTGCGGCAGGCGCAGGTCCAGGTCGGCCAGGCGCTGTTTGACCAGGATGTCTGGCACCTCGAACAGATGGGCCAGCTCCTGCAGGCTTTCGGCGTGCCCTTCGGTCAGGGTGAACTGCAGCACCTGCGTCGGAATGAGCAGGCGCAGCGCAAAATCGTTGGCTTCGCTCTCCATGCGCAGGCTGTAGTCCACGTGGTAGCTTTCCGACACCATGATCTCGCGGCGCATGCCGGGGCGCAGGTGGTGCAGGGCGATGTGGCCCATGGCGTGCGCCACGCCGTAGCGCTGGCGCATGAAGCTGTGCGTGGCATTGATGGTGATGCGCGCTTTGCGCTGGCGCGAGATTTCCAGCACCGCGCAGGCCGCGCCGGTGTCCCCCACGGCCACGGCGATGCCCATGGCCTTGGCGATATGCGCCAGGTTGACGGGCACGGACTGGTCCCAGTGGGTGTTGAGAATGCCTTCCGCGAACAAGCTCATGGCCTGGATTATCTGTGCCGTGCCGCGCGGGTGGGTTTGCCGCAATTGGAGCGGCGAAAACCACGGTGACAGAATGGTGACACGCATTCCCCCGATGGGCTTTTAACCATGACCGCTTCCACCCCCGCACCCTTGCCTTCTGTGGCGCCCACTGCCACCGCCACCGCCCCTTCCGCGCCCCGGCGCAAGCGCGCCCAGCCGCGCACCGTACGGCAGGGCGATACCCTGCCCACGCTCAGCCCCAAGGCCGTGCCGCGCCAAGTCCAGGCCGAGGCCACGCAGGCCGCCCAGGGGCGGCGCCTGGCAGTGGTTGAAGCACTGCTCGAGCGCGATGCCCTGCCCGCGCAACAACGCGCGGCCGCCTTGCGCGCCCTGATCGAGGGCGCCTCGGAAGACGACCGCCAGATGCTGCGCCAGGTGCTGCTGGGCAGCGAGGAAGGCCGCGAAACGCCGCTGTTCAAAGGCCATCCCGACGATGAGCTGGCCGATGACTGGCGCGAGGGTGGCTACCCCTACAAGCACCTCATGCGCCGCGCCACCTACGAGGCGCAGAAGTACAACCTGCAGGTGGAGCTGCTCAAGCTGCAGGCCTGGGTGAAGGAGACCGGGCAGCGCGTCGTGATCCTGTTCGAGGGGCGTGACGCCGCGGGCAAAGGCGGCACCATCAAACGCTTCATGGAACACCTGAACCCGCGCGGAGCGCGCGTGGTGGCGCTGGAAAAGCCCAGCGAGGTGGAGCGCGGGCAGTGGTACTTCCAGCGCTACATCCAGCACTTGCCCACGGCGGGCGAGATCGTGCTGTTCGACCGCAGCTGGTACAACCGCGCCGGCGTCGAGCGTGTCATGGGTTTTTGCTCCGACGCCGAGTACCACGAATTCATGCACCAGGCGCCCGAGTTCGAGCGCCACCTGGTGCGCAGCGGCATCCACGTGGTCAAGTTCTGGTTCTCCGTCACGCGCGCCGAGCAGCGCCGGCGCTTCAAGGAGCGCGAGGTCCATCCGCTGAAGCAGTGGAAGCTCAGCCCCGTGGACCTGGCCTCGCTGGATAAGTGGGATGACTACACCCGCGCTAAGGAGGCCATGTTCTTCGAGACCGACACGGCCGATTCGCCCTGGACCGTGGTCAAGAGCGATTGCAAGAAACGCGCGCGCCTCAACGCCATGCGCTACGTGCTGCACAAGCTGCCCTATGCCAACAAGTCGCTCAAGGCCATCGGCAGGCTCGACACGCTGATCGTCGGCAGGGCGCACGGCTAGTCAGTCCTGCGTCGCGCCCCGCTTCTGCAAGAATGGCGCCCTTTGCTGAACCCTTGGGGGGCTTTTCCATGTCGTCTCGTCGTGCATTCATCCACCGAGCCAGCGCGTTCGGCCTGCTGCTGCTGGCAGCGCACCAGCGGGCGCTGGCCGTGTCGCTGGCGCAGCTGTCCAATGCCGACGCGGCCAGCGGCGTCAAGGCGGCGCTGGCGCGCGGCGCCGAGGTGGCGGTGGATCTGCTGGGGCGCACCGACGGCTTTCTGGGCAACCCGCAGGTACGCATCGGCCTGCCGGGGCAGCTGGAAGACGCCGCCAAGCTGATGCGCCGCTTCGGCCAGGGCCAGCGCATCGACGAGCTGGTCACCACCATCAACCGCGCCGCCGAGACCGCCGTGCCCATGGGCAAGGACCTGCTCGTGGGCGCCGTGCAAAGCATGAGCGTGCAGGACGCGAAGAACATCCTCACCGGTGGCGACACCGCCGTGACGCAGTTCTTCGCCAGCAAGACGCGCGCGCCGCTGGGCGAGCGCTTTCTGCCCGTGGTCACCCAGGCCACCGACAAGGTGGGCCTGGCGCAGCAGTACAACGCTTTCGCCGGCAAGGCTGCCGGTTTTGGCCTGCTCAAGCCCGAGGACGCCAATTTGCAGCAGTACGTGACCGGCAAGACGCTCGATGGCCTGTACTTCATGATCGGCGAGGAAGAGCGCAAGATCCGCAAGGACCCGGTGGGCACCGGCAGCGCCCTGCTGCAAAAAGTCTTTGGCGCGCGATGAGCCGCCGCCCACCCGCCGAGACCGCTTGCCCCTGCGGCAGCGGCGCGCCCCTGGCGGCTTGCTGTGGGCGCTTTCTGGAGGGCAAGGCGGATGCGCCCGATGCCGAGCGCCTCATGCGCTCGCGCTACAGCGCCTTTGTGGGCGAGCGCGGCGACTACCTGCTCGCCACCTGGCATGCGTCACGCCGTCCCCCCGCCATCGACTTTGACACGGGTGCGAAGTGGCTGGGCCTGGAGGTGCGTCGCCACCAGTCCACCGGCCCGGACAGCGCCGAGGTCGAGTTCGTTGCCCGCTGGCGCGTCGGTGGGCGCGCCGTGCGCCTGCACGAGTGCAGCCGCTTCGTGCGCGAAGGCGGGCGCTGGTACTACGTGGACGGCGATCAGTTTTGATGCAAATCGGCCTCTAGACCTTGACTGTTAAGCGCAAGCAGCTATTTATTGAATAGCAAACTCAGGCCGTATCTTCTTCGCTCTCCCAGCGCAGCGCGGCAATGTCGTGCACGAAGATGGGGTAGTGCATCCACACCCCGCGCAGTCCCTTGCGCACCACGGTGCCAACCTGCGAGGCGTACAACCAAGCGTTGACCGCATCCTCGGCCAGGTGGCGCTGCAGCTGGGCGAACAGGCGCGCACGTTCGCGCGGGCTTTCGGATTGCGCATGGCGCTGCACCAGTTGCCGGAAGGCTGCGCTGTCGTAGCCGAAGTAGTAGCCCGGGTCGGTGTAGATCGGGTAGTCCAGCGGCTCCACATGGGTGATCAGCGTCATGTCGAAGTCGCCCTTGAACGGGCCTGCCAGCCATTGCGCCCATTCCAGTGGCTGGGGCTCCACCGCGATGCCTACGCGCTCCAGGTCGGCCGCCAGCACCGGCCCCCCCAGGCGTGCGTAGGGCGGTGGCGGCAGCGCCAGCGACAGGCGCAGCGGCGCCGGCCCCAGCGCTTCGCGCAGCAGGGCGCGGGCGCGGTCTGGGTCGTACGGGTAGCGGTGCGCCAGGTGCAGGTAGCCAGGGTCGGAGGGGGAGAAATGGCTGCCGATCACGGTGCCGCGCCCCTCGAATACGGTGCGGATGAACGCCTCGCGGTCGATGGCGTGCGTAATGGCGCGGCGCACGCGCAGGTCGGCCAGCGGTGCGCGCCGGTGGTTCAGAGCCAGCAGTCCTTTGCTGCTGGAGGTGCCCAGCAGCAGCTGGTAGCGGCTGTCGGCCACCAGGCCACGCACCGAGTTGGTGGCGAAGTGCAGAAACAGGTCCATCTCCTCGCCGTGCAGGGCCGCTGCCTGTGCCTCGGGCGTGTAGAGGAAGCGGAACGTCGCGCCGCGCATGTACAGGGTTTTGGCGTGGCGGTAGGTGCTGGCCGGCGCCAGCGTGATGCTATGGCCGCGCTGCCACTGCTGCACGCGGTACGGGCCGGTGCCCACGGGCGCGGTGGCGGCGGCGCCGGCACTCGCCGGGCTGAGGATCACGGCCGTGTTTTCGCCCAGGCGGAAGGGCAGGTGCGCGTCGGCATGGTGCAGCCCCAGCACCACGGTGTGCGCGTCGGGCGTGGCGATGTGCGCGATGTTGTCGAACAGCGTCGTGCGCGCCTTGTTGGTCGAGCCGGGTGCGCGTGCGCGCTCGAAGCTGAAGCGCACCGCTGCGGCGTTAAAGGGCGTGCCGTCATGAAAGCGCACGCCCTGGCGCAGCTGCAGCGTGCAGGTGCGTTGGCGCGCATCCATCTGCCAGCGCTGCGCCAGCAGGGGCGCCACGCTGCCGTTCTCCTCGATGCGCGTCAGGCCCTCCAGCACGTTGTAGTGCACCACCTCGCCGACAGCGGCCGATGCGGCCATGGTCGGATCCAGGCTGTCGGGCTCCAGCGACAGGTTGATAACCACCCAGCGCTGGTGGGCGCGCTGCGCGGCCCCGGCCCACGCGGGGGCAGCGGCCAGGGCCAGGGTGTGCGCCAGGTAGGCGCGGCGCGTAAGCGGCCAGGAAAGTGCGGAATGGCGCATGGCGGAGCCCGGAATTGCGACAAAATGAAACCACATCGTAGCCAAAACTGCATTTCATTCCCGGCCCAGGGCCGGCCCGCCCCCTATGCCTGCGCCTGCCGTTCCAACCCGTTTGCGCGCTCACCGCTGGGCGTGGTGGCTCCTGGCTGGGCTGGTGCTGGGGCTGCTGCTGTCCATGGCCTGGGGCGCGCGCAGTGTGTACCAACAGCGCGAGCAGCGCTACCACCACCAGATCGAGGGCGGCTTGCGCGCCATCAGCCTGTTGCAGGTGCGCAACGTGGCCGACTGGCGCCGCCAGCACATTGCCGATGCCGCCGCCCTGGCCGATGACGGCCTGTTCGCCCAGGCCGCGGCGCGCTGGCACGCAGCGCCCAGCGAGGCGCTGCAGGAGCCGCTGCGTGAACGGCTGCGTAGCTTCGTCGAGCATGGCGGCTACAGCGCCGCCTTCTGGGTGGATGCGCAGGGAACCCTGCGGCTTGGGCCGCAGGGCGCGCTGCAAGGCACGCTGGCGTCGCCCGAGCAGCAGGCGCTGCGCCAGGCGCTGGCCCAGGCTGAGCCGGTGGCGGTGGAGCTGCACCGGGATGCCGCCTTTGCCTTCGCTATTTTTGGCGTGCTCGCGCCCGTGTTTGACGGCGATACCCCCCTGGGCGCGGTGTGGCTGGTGAGCGATGCGCGCACCCAGCTGTTTCCCCAGGTGGAGAGCTGGCCCAGTGCCAGCCGCTCGGCCGAGTCGCTGCTGGTGCAGCGCGATGGCGATGAACTGGTGTACGTGAGCCCGCTGCGCCACCGCAGCGACGCACCGCTGAGCCTGCGCCAGGCCATCGTGCCGGGGCGCGACGTGGTGGTGCAGGCCGTGGCGGGCGCACGCGGCGTGGTCTACGGTAGCGACTACCGCGGGCAGGAGGTGCTGGCTTTGGTCAGCGCGGTGCCGGATTCGCCGTGGGTGCTCGTGTCCAAGCTCGACGTGGACGAGGCCTTCGTCGAGGCCCAGCGCGGCGAGTGGCTGGCCCTGGCGCTGCTGGCCAGCCTGGCGCTGTTGTCCGGGGGCTGCGCCGCAGCCGCGTGGCAATGGCGGGCCTGGCGGCGCGAGCGTGGCCTCAAGCTGGCGCTGGAGCGCAACATGCGTTGGCTCGACAGCGCGCAGAAGGCCGCCAGCGCTGGCTACTTCGCCTACGACGCGGAGCACCAGAAGTTCTTCATGTCCAGCATGGCCCACGCCATCTTTGGGCTGCCGCCGCAGGAGTACATGACGCTGCAGCAGTGGATGGACATGGTGCACCCCGAGGACCGCGCGCATGTGCTGCAGGTGCACGCTGAGGCCATCGCCGCGCACACCCCGCTGGGCATGCAGTACCGCATTGTGCGCGCCAGCGACGGCGCACAGCGCTGGCTGCAGGTGTGGGGTGAATACGGCGACGGCACCGATACCGACCCGCTGCGCATGACCGGCACGGTGCAGGACATCACCGAGCGCAAGCAGGCCGAGCAGCAGCTGGCGCGCTACCGCGATGCGCTGGAGGAGCGTGTGCGCCTGGATCCGATGACCCAGGTGGCCAACCGCCTGGCCCTGGGCGAGGCCATGCAGCGCGAGTGGGAGCAGGCGCGGCTGCGCGGCATGCCATTGGCACTGCTGATGATCGACGTGGACTTTTTCAAGGCCTACAACGACCACTACGGCCACATTGCGGGCGACCGCTGCCTGCAGCGCGTGGCCCAGGCCCTGGCCGGCGCGGTGCAGCGCGCGGGCGAGCTGGCGGCGCGCTATGGCGGCGAGGAGTTCGCCGTGCTGCTGCCCGATTCCGATGAGCTGCGCGCCGTGGCGGTGGCGCACCGCCTGCGCGAGGCCGTGCGCGAACTGGCGCTGGAGCACCAGGCCAGCCCGTGCGGCGCGCAGGTCACCATCAGCGTCGGCGTGGCCTGCGTGCGCCCGGCCGACGGCCAGCCACTGGAGCACGCGCAGACCACGCTGTTCCAGCAGGCCGACGAGGCGCTGTACCGCGCCAAGCAGGCCGGCCGCGACCGTGTGGCCCTGTATGGCGCCGACGTGCAGGCCGAGCCGCCGCCGGAGGCTGCGCAGCACGGGTGAGCGCGGCGCGCCCTGCGATCACTGCGCGCTGTGCTTTGCGCCTGATACCTGCCACTTTTGCGGTGCAACGGGCGCGGTGAAAAGACCATGAACACGTTCTAATCGGGCCTGGCACCGCATTCCCTTTCTTTTTCCTTTCCGCATGACATTCGAAGCCATCTTGTTCGACTGCGACGGCGTGCTCGTCGACAGCGAAACCATCACCAACGGCGTGCTGTGCGCCATGCTCAACGAGGCAGGCTGGGCCTTGTCCGCGCAGGAGTGCATGGAGATTTTCATTGGCAAGACCGTGCGCAGCGAGGCCGCGCGCATCGAGGCCCATACCGGACGGCCGCTCACCGACGACTGGATGGCTGCCTTTTACGCGCGCCGCAATGCCCGCCTGCAGGCTGAGTTGCAGCCCATCGACGGCGCGCTCGACGCCGTGCGCGCCGTGCACGCGCGGCTGCAGGGGCGCATTGCCTGCGCCTCGGGGGCCGACCGGCACAAGGTGGAGATGCAGTTGCACCAGGTGGGCATGGCGCCGTACTTTGCCGGGTACGTGTTCAGCGGGCACGAAATGCCGGCCACCAAACCCGCGCCGGACGTGTACCTGGCCGCCGCTGCGGCCCTGGGCGTGGCGCCCGCGCGCTGCCTGGTGGTCGAGGACACGGTGACCGGTGTCACCGCGGGCGTGGCCGCTGGCGCCACGGTGCTGGGTTACAGCCCGGGTGGGGCGCAAGGGGGCGGGCACGGCACGCCCGCCGCGCTGCGTGCGGCGGGGGCGGTGGACATCCTGCCCCACATGGGCGGCCTGCCTGCCTGGCTGGAGGCGCAGAGGTGCTGAGCGCCTGGCTGCGCCACGCGGCGCTGCTGGCATGTGTCGCGCTGCTGGCCGGTTGCTCGTCGCTGCGGCCCTGGGTCAACGAGCCCCTGCAGGGCGGCGAGCCCCCCACCATGCGCCTGGCTGATGGGCGCGACCCGAGCATGCTCATGGCTGTCACCCTGTCCGGCGGCGGTGCGCGTGCGGCGGCCTTCGGCTTTGGCGTGCTGAGCGAGCTGCGCGACACCGAGTTCGTCTGGGACGGGCGCCGCCTGAACCTGCTGGACGCCACCGACGTGGTCAGCGGCGTGTCGGGCGGCAGCATCATCGCCACCTACTACGCCGTGCATGGCGCCGAGGGGCTGCCGCGCTTCGAGCATGACTTCCTGCGCCAGGACTTCCAGCGCAGCCTCATCAACCTGGCCCTGTTGCCGGCCAACATGGTGGAGCTGAGCTCGCCCTGGTTTGGCCGCACGCACCTGCTGGCGCGCCGGCTGGACGCGCTGTACGGCGGCATGACCTTTGGCGACCTGGAAAAGCGCCCGCGCCAGCCGCAGCTGCTGGTCACCGCCACCGACCTGTCGCGTGGGACGGTGTTTGAGTTCTCGTGGGACCAGTTCCTGCCCATCTGCTCGAACCTGCGCAGCGTGCCGCTGTCGTTCGCGGTGGCGGCTTCGTCGGCCGTGCCGCTGCTGCTCAGTCCGGTCACATTGCACAACTACGCGCCGCAGTGCCCGCCACCGGTGGACCTGGTGCGGCCCACGCGCACCGAGGCGCGCGATGCCAACCCCGCCAACTACCGCGCGCGCATGTTCCGCTCGCACGTGCGCAGCTACCTGGACGCGGATGCGCGCCCCTACATCCACCTGGTCGATGGCGGCCTGGCCGACAACCTGGGCGTGGTGCGCCTGCTCGACCGCTCGCTGGCCGACGGCGGCCTGCGCGCCAGCATGCGCGACATGGGCCTGCCGCCCGGCACCATCCGCAAGCTGGTGCTGGTGGTGGTCAACTCGGAGCGCGACCCGTCGGAGAACATCGACCGCATGGACACCGTGCCCACTACCTGGCAGGTGGTGGACCAACTGCTGTTCGGCGCCGGAGCGCGCGCCACGCTGGAGACGCAGGAGTTCCTGCGCGACATCACGCAGCAGTGGCGCAACGAGCTGTCCCGCGCCGCGCAGGACGGCACCGACGCCTTCGCCGCCCACGCCGAGCTGCACGTGATCCAGGTGAACCTGCGCGACGTGAACGACCCGCACGTGCGCCGCCGCCTGCTGCAGGTGCCCACGGCGTTCACCATCGCGCCGGACGAAGTCACCCAGCTCATCGAGGCTGGCCGCCGCGTGCTGCGCCAGTCGCCCGACTACCAGGGGCTGCTGCGCTCGCTGGAGGATGTGCAGCGGGTGAGGTAGAGGGCATCCCCCTGAGCGGCTTGCGCCGCTTCCCCCTTCTCTCTACGCGCTTCGCGCTCCGGGAAGGGGGACGACGCCAGCGCGGCGGGGCGGCCCTTGCGCGGCGTCTGCTGGCCTGGGCCGCGTCAATGCGTGGGGCTTGCCCCGGGCTGGCGCGGTGTATGAAATGAAGGTCAAATCGGCTTCAAACGCGCGCCCAGCAAGCGCTGGAAGCTATCAAAATTGAATCTTTTCGCTCACCCTGGGCGCGACTGCCGCCGGAACGCGGCGGGCGATTGCCCGGTCCAGGCGCGGAAGGCGCGGATGAAGCTCTTTTCGTTGCCGAACCCCGCCGCCTGCGCCACCTGCTTGACCGGGCGGTCGGTGCGCTGCAGCAGCTCCACGGCGCGCGCCTGGCGCACCTCGTCCTTCAGCGCTTGCAGCGAGGCGCCTTCTTCCTTGAGCTGGCGGTGCAGCGTGCGCGCCGACAGGTGCAGCCGCTCGGCGATCAGCCCGGCGCTGTGCAGCGCGGCCGGGTCGCTGGTCAGCAACTGGCGCACGCGCTGCACCAGCAGGCGGTCGCGCCGGTACTGCAGCACCGTCAGCGGCAGGGCGCGCTGCAGCATCTGGCGCAGCGCCGTTTCGTCGCGCGCCAGGGGCAGTTGCAGGTAGCGTGCGTCGAAGCGGATGGCGGCGTGCGGCGCGCCGAACGCCACCGGGCCGGGGAACAGCAGCGGGTACACCCCGGCGTGCGCGGGCGCCGCGAACGGAAAGCGTGCCTCCTGCAGCGGCAGGCGCGAGTCGATCAGCCAGCACGCCACGCCATGCAGGTTGCGCAGCACCGACACCAGGCAGAACTCGCGCAGCGCGCCGTCGCCGCCGGGCGGGTCGCGCTCCTGCAGCGTGACCTGGGCCGTGGCGCCCTCGGTGGTCAGGGTGAGGGCGATGCTGTCGGTCAGCAGGCCGTGGTGGCGGCACCAGCGTGCCAGCGCCACGCTCAGGTGCGGCGCGGTGATGGAGGCGCGCGCCAGCATCCCGTAGCTGCCCCAGGGCAGGCGGCGCGCGAACCAGCCCAGGGCTTCGTCGTCCAGCTCGCGCATGGCGCCTTCGCACAGCGCCTCCATCTGCCAGGCGGTGATGCGGGCCTGGGCGTTGGCCACTTCCTCTGGCGCGATTTGTGCCTGCCGCAGCACGCCCGCGGCATCCATGCCGCGCAGCGCGTAGGCGCGCACGATGGCCTGTACGAAAGCCATGGGCGTGGCGGCGGCGCTGGCGCGCGGCAGGGGCCGGTGCGCGGTGGGGGAGGTCAGGGCGGGCGTGTACATGGCGAAGGGCTTGGGTGGCAATTATTGCAACCTTGCTGGCCCCATCTGCAGCATCTGGCCGCGTATGCTGCGCCCAGGCGGGATGGCCCCGCACGCACAGGAGACCGCTGGATGACCGTACCCCTTTCCTTGAGCCAGGCCCAGGGCCGCACCGATACGCCCCTGATCGAGCAGACCATCGGCCAGTTCTTCGATGCCATGGCCGCGCGCCAGGGCGCGCGCGAGGCGCTGGTGTGCCGCCACCAGGGGCTGCGCTACACCTATGCCCAGTTGCACGCCGAGGTGCGCCGCCTGGCCAGCGCGCTGCTGGGCCTGGGGCTGGAAAAGGGCGACCGCATCGGCATCTGGTCGCACAACAACGCCGAATGGGTGCTGATGCAGTTCGCCACGGCCCAGGTGGGCCTGGTGCTGGTCAACATCAACCCGGCCTACCGCACCAGCGAGGTGGAGTACGCGCTGAACAAAGTGGGCTGCAAGGCGCTGGTGACCATGGCGCGTTTCAAGACCAGCGACTATGCTGGCATGCTGCAGCAACTGGGCCGCGCGCGGCTGCCGCAGCTGCAGCACATCTTCTGGATCGACACGCCGGGGCAGGGCGAGGACATTGCCGGCATGCAGCGCTTTTCTGCGCTTATGGCGAGCGGCGACGCGCAGGACGCGCGCATCGACGCCGTGGCTGCCACGCTGGCCAACACCGACCCGATCAACATCCAGTTCACCAGCGGCACCACGGGCTTTCCCAAGGGCGCCACGCTGACGCACCGCAACATCCTGAACAACGGCTTCTTCATTGGCGAATGCATGCAGCTCACGCCCGAAGACCGGCTGTGCATTCCCGTGCCGCTGTACCACTGCTTTGGCATGGTGCTGGGCAACCTGGCCTGTGTGACGCACGGCGCCACCATCGTCTACCCCAACGACGGCTTTGACCCGCTGCTGGTGCTGGAGACGGTGCAGGCCGAGCGCTGCACCGGCCTGCACGGCGTGCCCACCATGTTCATTGCCGAGCTGGACCACCCGCGCTTTGCCGAGTTCGACCTCTCCACGCTGCGCACCGGCATCATGGCTGGCTCGCCCTGCCCGATCGAGGTGATGAAGCGCGTGGTCAGCGACATGCACCTGTCGCAAATCACCATCGCCTACGGCATGACCGAAACCAGCCCGGTGAGCTGCCAGAGCAGCACCGCCACGCCGCTGGAAAAGCGCGTGGCCACCGTGGGCCAGGTGCAGCCGCACCTGGAGGTAAAGATCGTGCACCCCGAGACCGGCGCTGTCGTGCCCGTGGGGCAAAGCGGCGAGCTGTGCACGCGAGGCTACTCGGTGATGCACGGCTACTGGGGCGATGCCGAGAAAACCCGCGAGGCCATTGACGCCGAGGGCTGGATGCACACCGGCGACCTGGCCACCATGGACGCCGAGGGCTACGTGAACATCGTCGGCCGCATCAAGGACATGGTGATCCGTGGCGGCGAGAACATCTACCCGCGCGAGATCGAAGAGTTTCTGTACCGCCACCCGCAGGTGCAGGACGTGCAGGTGGTGGGTGTGCCCGATGCGCGCTACGGCGAGGAGCTGTGCGCCTGGATCATCGCCAAGCCCGGCACGCAGCCGACCGAAGACGACATCCGTGCCTTCTGCAAGGGCCAGATCGCGCACTACAAGGTGCCGCGCTACATCCGCTTCGTCCCCGGCTTCCCCATGACCGTCACGGGCAAGATTCAGAAGTTCAAGATCCGTGACGAGATGAAAAACAGCCTTGGCCTGACCGAGGAAAAAACCGCCTGAGCCGCACCCCGTTTGAAAAGGCCCCCGCCATGATTCTCGAATCCCAACTCAACCCCCGTTCCGCCGACTTCCAGGCCAACGCCGCTGCCATGCGTACCGTGGTGGAAGACCTGCGGGCGCAGCTCGCCAAGGTGGCCCAGGGCGGCGGCGAGGCCGCACGCGCCAAGCACGTGGCGCGCGGCAAGCTGCTGCCGCGCGAGCGCGTGCAGATGCTGCTGGACCCCGGCACGCCCTTCCTGGAGCTGGCGCCGCTGGCCGCGCTGAACATGTACAACAACGACGCACCGGGCGCGGGCGTCATCACCGGCATTGGCCGCGTGAACGGCGTGGACTGCATGATTGTGTGCAACGACGCCACCGTGAAGGGCGGCACCTACTACCCCATGACGGTGAAGAAGCACCTGCGCGCGCAGGAAGTGGCGGCGCAAAACCGCCTGCCCTGCATCTACCTGGTGGACTCGGGCGGCGCCAACCTGCCCAACCAGGACGACGTGTTCCCGGACCGCGAGCACTTTGGCCGCATCTTCTTCAACCAGGCCAACATGAGCGCCCAGGGCATTGCGCAGATCGCCGTGGTCATGGGCTCGTGCACCGCTGGCGGTGCCTATGTGCCTGCCATGAGCGACGAGTCCATCATCGTCAAGAACCAGGGCACTATCTTCCTGGGCGGCCCGCCGCTGGTGAAGGCCGCCACGGGCGAGGTGGTCAGCGCCGAGGACCTGGGCGGCGGCGACGTGCACACGCGCCTGTCCGGCGTGGCCGACCACCTGGCGCAAAACGACATGCACGCGCTGGCACTGGCGCGCACGGCGGTGGCCAATTTGAATAAAAGCAAGGCGCAAAACCCCGCCGATCAAGCGCCAGTAGCTCCTAAATATGCAGCAGACGAGCTGTACGGCGTGATTCCTACCGACACGCGCAAGCCCTTTGACGTTCGGGAAATCATCGCCCGCATCGTCGATGGCAGCGCGTTTGACGAGTTCAAGGCGCGCTTTGGCAGCACCCTGGTGTGCGGCTTTGCGCGCATCGAGGGCATGCAGGTGGGCATCATCGCCAACAACGGCATCCTGTTTTCCGAGAGCGCGCAAAAGGGCGCGCACTTCATCGAGTTGTGCTGCCAGCGCAAGATCCCGCTGGTGTTCCTGCAGAACATCACCGGCTTCATGGTGGGCCGCAAGTACGAGAACGAGGGCATCGCGCGCCACGGCGCCAAGCTGGTCACGGCCGTGGCCACGGCCAGTGTGCCCAAGTTCACCATCATCATCGGCGGCAGCTTTGGCGCCGGCAATTACGGCATGTGCGGCCGCGCCTACAGCCCACGCTTCCTCTGGATGTGGCCCAACGCGCGCATCTCCGTGATGGGTGGCGAGCAGGCCGCCAGCGTGCTGGCCACCGTCAAGCGTGATGGCATCGAGTCCAAGGGCGGCAGCTGGAGCGCGGAGGAAGAAGAAGCCTTCAAGGCGCCGATCCGCCAGCAGTACGAAGAGCAGGGCCACCCCTACTACGCCACCGCACGCCTGTGGGACGACGGCGTGATCGACCCCGCCGACACGCGCCGCGTGCTGGCGCTGGGGCTGTCGGCCACGCGCAATGCGCCCATCGAGGACACCCGGTTCGGCGTGTTCCGCATGTGAGGGGCGCGACCATGGACGCGGTGGCCCACTTCAGCCAGCTTGCGCGTTACAACGCGTGGGCCACGGCGCGCCTGCTTGATGCGGTGCGTGCCGTGGAGGAAGCGGATTACCGCCGCGACATGGGCCTGTTCTTCAAGAGCATTCACGGCACGCTCAACCATCTGCTGGTTGCCGAGCACCATCTCTGGTACCCGCGCTTTGCCGAAGGCGCCTCGCCCCGCGTGGTGCTGGATGCGGAACTGGAGCCGGGCCGCGCACGGCTCGATGCCCGGCTGCGCGAGGGCGCGGCGCGTTGGGAGCGGCTGGTCGCGGCGGTTCCTGCCGAGCGCTGGGATGGCGCGCTGGACTACACCACCATGCGTGGCGATGCGGCCTCTTTGCCCTTTGCTGCCACGCTGGCCCATGTGTTCAACCACGGCACGCACCACCGCGGCCAGATCACGGCAGCGCTCACCGCACTGGGCCAGCCGTGTCCCGCGCTGGACTTTGTCTATTACCTGCAAAACCCCTCGCAGCCATGACGCAAAACCTTTCCATCACCCAGTCCGGTGCAGTGGCGCGCATCACCTTGACCCAGCCCGAGATTCGCAACGCCTTCAGCGATGACGTCATCGCGGAGCTGACCGCCGCCTTTCAGGACGTGGGCGCGCGCCCCGACGTGCGCGCCGTGGTGCTCGCAGCCGAAGGCCCGGCCTTCTGCGCTGGCGCCAACCTCAACTGGATGCGCCGTATGGCCGACTACACGCGCGACGAGAACCTCGCCGACGCGGGCAAGCTCGCCGAAATGCTGCGCGTGATCTACACCTGTCCCCAACCCACCATTGCCCGCGTGCAGGGCGACGTGTATGCCGGCGGCATGGGCCTGGTGGCGGCATGCGACATGGCGGTGAGCGTGGACACCGCGGGGTTTTGCCTCAGCGAAGTGAAGCTGGGCCTGATTCCCGCCACCATCAGCCCCTACGTCATCCGCGCCATGGGCGCGCGTGCCGCACACCGCTACTTCCTTACGGCCGAGCGTTTCGATGCCGCCGAGGCGCTGCGCATCGGCTTCGTGCATGCGGTGGTGGGCGCGGACCAGTTGGACGCCAAGGTCGATGAGCTGCTCAAGGCCCTGACCAGCGCCAGCCCGAATGCCGTGCGCGCCTGCAAGCAACTGGTGCAGAACGTGGCCGAGCGCGAGATCGATGCCAGTCTCATCGCTGCCACGGTCGAGGGCATCGCCGACATCCGTGCCAGCGCCGAGGGGCGCGAGGGCGTGCAGTCCTTCCTGCAAAAGCGCAAGCCGGGCTGGCTGTGACCCATGGACGCGCTCTGGCTCCAGATCGTGCAATGGCTCCACACCGTGGGCCTGCACGTCGATGCGGGCACCGTGCAGGCGGTGGCCGAGGGGGCGGAGCGCGCCACGCGCCAACTCGACATGCCCAGCCTGCTGGCGCTGGCTGCCGCGCTTGGCTGGGCCAGCGGCGTGCGCCTGTATGCCGTGGTCTTCACCGTGGGCGCTCTGGGGGCGCTGGACTGGCTGGCGCTGCCGCCGGGTTTGCTGGTGCTGGAGCATCCGCTGGTGCTGCTGGCCTGCGGCTTCATGCTGTGCGTGGAGTTTTTTGCCGACAAGGTGCCGCTGCTCGACTCGGTATGGGACGGGGTGCACGCCTTCATCCGCGTGCCGGCGGGCGCGCTGCTGGCGGCCGGGGTGTTTGGCGCCGACAACGTCGCCATGGCCGTGGTGGCGGGGCTGCTGGGCGGCTCGCTCTCGGCCACGGCGCTGGCCACCAAGATGACGGCGCGTGCCGCCGCCAACACATCGCCCGAGCCCTTCAGCAACTGGGGCCTGTCGTTCCTGGAGGACGGCCTGGTGGCGGGGCTGGTGTGGCTCGCCCTGCAGCACCCGGTGTGGTTCGGTGTGGCCCTGGTGCTGGTGCTGGCGGTGTCGGTGCTGCTGCTGGTTGTGCTGTTCAAGTTCCTGCGCGCTGTGTCGCGGCGCGTGTTTTTCTTTCTCTCTGAACCTGCCAAGGTGGTTTGAATGTTTACCAAGATCCTGATTGCCAACCGTGGCGAAATCGCCTGCCGCGTGGCGGCCACCGCGCGCCGCATGGGTGTGAAGACCGTGGCGGTGTATTCCGATGCCGACGCGCAGGCCAAGCATGTCGCGGCGTGCGACGAAGCCGTGCACGTGGGCGGTAACGCGCCCAAGGACAGCTACCTGCAGTGGCAGCGCATCATCGACGCGGCCAAGGACACCGGCGCGCAGGCGATCCACCCGGGCTACGGCTTCCTGAGCGAAAACGAGGACTTCGCGCAGGCCTGCGCCGATGCCGGTCTGGTGTTCATTGGCCCACCGGCCAGCGCCATCAACGCCATGGGCCTGAAGGCCGAGTCCAAGCGCCTGATGGAGCAGGCCCAGGTGCCGCTGGTGCCGGGCTACCACGGTGCCGACCAGGACCCGGCGCTGCTGCAGCGCGAGGCCGACCGCATTGGCTACCCGGTGCTCATCAAGGCCAGCGCCGGCGGCGGCGGCAAGGGCATGCGCGCGGTGGAGAAGGCCGAGGATTTCGCCGCGGCGCTTGAATCGTGCAAGCGCGAGGCCATCAACAGCTTTGGCGACGACGCCGTGCTGGTCGAGAAATACGTGCAGCGCCCGCGCCACATCGAGATCCAGGTGTTTGGCGACACCCACGGCAACTGCGTCTATCTGTTCGAGCGTGACTGCTCGGTGCAGCGCCGCCACCAGAAGGTGCTGGAAGAGGCGCCAGCGCCCGGCATGACGCCCGAGCTGCGCGCCCGCATGGGCGAGGCGGCCGTGGCCGCTGCCAAAGCCGTGCACTACGTGGGCGCGGGCACGGTGGAGTTCATCGTCGAGCAGCCCGGCGGCTACGACGCGCCCGAACAGATGAAGTTCTATTTCATGGAGATGAACACCCGCCTGCAGGTGGAGCACCCTGTGACCGAGGCCATCACCGGCCTGGATCTGGTGGAGTGGCAACTGCGGGTGGCTTCGGGCGAACCGCTGCCGCTGCGCCAGGACGAACTGCGCATCACCGGCCACGCCATCGAGGCCCGCATCTGTGCCGAGAACCCCGACAACCAGTTCTTGCCGGCCACCGGCACGCTGGCCGTGTACCGCAAGCCCGCATGCACCAGTTTCGAGCGCGGCGCTGTGCGCGTGGACGATGGCGTGCGCGAGGGCGACGCCATCAGCCCGTTCTACGACTCCATGGTGGCCAAGCTCATCGTGCACGGCGATACGCGCGAGCAGGCGCTGGCGCGCCTGGACGACGCGCTGGCGCAGACCCACATTGTCGGCCTGGCGACCAACGTGCAGTTCCTGCGCCTGGTGGCGCGCAGCGATTCGTTCGCCCGGGGCCGCCTCGACACTGCGCTGATCCAGCGCGAGCAGGCCGTGCTGTTCCAGCAGGAGCGCGTTGGCCTGCCGCTGGCCGCCGCCGCCGCCGTGGCGCAAACGCTGCTGCGCGAGCGCGGCGCCGAGAGCGCCGATCCGTTCAGCCGCCGCGATGGCTTCCACTCGCACGCCGAGTTGGAGCGCCGCTTCGAGTTCGACTTCGGCGGCCAGCATGCCAAGGCCTGGCTGACCTACGGCCGCAGCGGCGCGCTGGCCCTGCGCGTGGGCGAGGGCGACGCGGCCGTGGCCGGTCCGCTGGTGTTTGCGCCGCTGGCCGACGGCGCCATCGACCTGCAGTTCGCAGGCCAGCGCACCCGCGCTGCCGTGTATGCCCAGGGCGAGACGGACCATGTCTTCACGCCCCAGGGCGCAACGCGCATCGAGGCCATCGACCTGCTGGCCCACGCGGGTGATGCCCAGGGCGAGGGCGGGCGCCTCACCGCGCCCATGCCGGGCAAGGTGGTGTCGTTTGCCGTGCAGGCTGGCGACAAGGTCACCAAGGGCCAGCCGCTGGCCGTGATGGAGGCCATGAAGATGGAGCACACCATCGCCGCGCCGGCCGACGGCGTGGTGCAGGAGCTGCTCTACGCGCCCGGCGACCAGGTGACCGAGGGCGCCGAGCTGCTCAAGCTCTGCGCCGCCTGACAGCGCGGCGGCGGCGCGCGCGGTACGCTCGGGGGTTGCACTTTTTTGTCCGGCGCGGCGCGGCCGATCGTTTATGCAGGCTTTACTCCCGACCCCAACCTCCCAGGACGATTCTCCGGCGCCGCCGCTGTGGCGGCTGGCGCTGGCCTGGTGGTTCCTGTGCAGTCCCGTGCTGTGGATGTGGCCCAGCGGGCGCACCTTGCTCGACACCGTGGTGTCGGCGGCAGTGCTGGCGCCGGTATTCCTGTGGCGCCGCGTGGGCCAGGCAGCGGCGTGGCTGCTGGTGCTGATCGGTGCCGTGTACCTGGGCTACTTCCTGGCCGTGCGCTCGGCGCCTGACGAGTACTTCTGGTTCACGCTGCTCGGCTCGCATGCACAGGAAGCGGTGGAGTACGCGTCCTCGTGGCGCTGGCGCGATGCGCTGTGGTTGCTGGCGTGGCTGGCACCCGCCACTGCCGTGGCCTGGTGGCTGGCGCGGCGCGTGCGGCCGGTGCGGCGCCCGGCCTGGCGCCGCGTGCTGGCGCTGCTGGGGCTGGTGTGGGTGGCCTGGGGCGTGGTGTCGGCCTTCAAGGGCGACAGCGTCGAGGCTACGCTGCGCAAGATCAACCGCGTCTACCCCGTGGCCATGTTCGAGTCGTATGCACGCCAGCAGGTGGCGTCGCACCAGATTTTTGCCGTGCCGCGCGTGGCTGCGCCCACCGCGCCGGCGCGCGCCGACTTGATCGTGCTGGTGATTGGCGAGAGCGCCAGCGCGCAGCGCTGGTCGCTGCTGGGCTATGCCGGACACGACACCAACGCCGCCCTGCGGCCCCTGCAAGCCGATTTGCAGGCGCTGCCCGTGCTGGCCAACGGCAACAACACCGCGCTGGCGCTGCCCGTGCTGCTGAGCGGCCAGGGGCTGGAGCACCTGCCGCCGCAGGGCCTGCCCACCTACCTGGACTGGGCGCGCGCGGCGGGCTTTCGCGTTGCCACGTTCAGCAACCAGAGCACTTCGGGCACGGCGGAAACGTTCTTCCACGCCGCCTACCGCCAGCGCTCCGACTGGTACGTGAACCTGCCCGACGGCGAGTACGACGGCGCCCTCACCCCGCTGCTGCAGCAGGCCCTGGGCGAAGCGCGCGCCAGCGGCCAGCCGCTGCTGGTGACGCTGCATACCTACGGCAGCCACCCGCGCACCGGCA
>Ga0222428_100359_pt1 | contig 20207 bp, 29 predicted proteins | sample 2B5Ametagenome_FD_182471 | JGI IMG/M metagenome (GOLD analysis project Ga0222428, IMG submission 182471) | Enriched microbial communities from leaf-cutter ant dump, University of Wisconsin, Madison, United States - 2B5A (version 2) | ecosystem: Environmental > Terrestrial > Nest > Insects nest >...
CGTTGATGAGATGGTTTTTGCCATCGACCAGACGGCAGCCAACGAGCCGCAGGCAACACCGCAGCCCCCGCAGCCGACAGCGCAGGCACAACCCCAATCGCAGCCGCAAGCGCCTGCACAACCGCAGCAGAAAAAGGCTGCTACGCCCCCGGTCTATTCCCTTGGCGATGTAGGTAACGCCGAGCGTTTTTTTGACCTGTGGGGTGAAGTAACTCGCTACGACGTGGGCCGTGCCTGCTGGATGCTGTGGAGCCGCACGCACTGGGAGTCAGACGCAAAAGGCGATGCACTCAATCGCATGGTCAAGGTGGGAAAGCACATCTTGAACGTGGAGGCGGAAGTCCACCGCCTAGCCAGCAAGGAGCCTGACGACTGGGATGCTATTCAAGCGCGAAAGTTGAAGAAGGAGGGGCAGCGGCTGCATTCAGTCCCTGCCTTGGAGGCCGGACTCAAACTCGCCAGTCGCCACCCGGAACTGGCTACTTTGACCAACGAGTTCGACAGGAACCCGATGGAGTTCAATTGCCTGTCTGGCGTGATTGACCTAGCCAACGGGGTGCTACAACCTCATAACCCGCGACATTTGAACGCCCATATTGCGCCAGTGGCCCTTGCTCCGGCTGGCACTCCGTGCCCCCGCTGGATGCAGTTCCTGAATGAAATCATGTGCGGCGACAAGGAACTGGTGGATTACCTGCAACGGGTTGTGGGCTATATCCTCACAGGCCGGATGGAAGAGCAGTGCTTTTTCGTTTTCTACGGCAACGGCTTGAACGGCAAGTCCACCTTTAACGACGTTCTCCGGAACGTGATGGGCACCTATGCCAAAGACGTGGAAAAGACCACCTTCCAGCATTTGAACCGGGGCGCAGCCCCACGCAACGACCTGGCTGCATTGGCTGGGGCGCGCTTTGTTGTGTGCCCGGAATGGCAGGAGGGGGCGGCCTTGGATGAAGCCACGGTCAAGACTTTTACGGGCGGCGATATGCTTTCAGTACGGTTCTTGTTCAAGGAAAGTTTTTCCCTGAAACCCGTGGGCAAAATTGTGCTGGCGACCAACCACAAGCCTGTCGTGAATGGCACCGACAACGGTATTTGGCGGCGTATGCGGCTGGTGCCGTTCCTGGCCAAGTTTGACCAATCGAAGGCCGACCTTGACCTGCCCAACAAACTGAAGGCCGAACTGCCCGCCATCCTGCGCTGGGCAGTGGAAGGTGCACTCTTGTGGCAACAGCATGGTTTGGGCATTCCTGCGGCGGTAGCGGAGGCCAACAAGAGTTATCGCTCTGACATGGACGTGTTTCAGACCTTCATCGACGAGCGTTGCGACGTGTCGCCCATGGCACAGGAAGGCTCGCAGCCGCTGTACAACGGTTATGCCGATTGGTGTCAAACATCGGGCATGCGTTCCAAACTCACACTGCCGCATTTCATCCGGCGACTGAAGGAACGTGGTTTCGTGCACAAGAAGACTTCGGCCGAGAACCGCTGGCTGGGCTTGTGCCTCAAACAGTTCACGCCCAGCGCAACCCCTTCCGGCTCTGCCTCGTTTGGCGCAATCCCGTCCGGTATCGCGTCGTCCGGCGCTGCCTCATCGGGCGCAGGAGGTGATTTGAACTTTGGTCTTTGATGGCCTGTAGTGGAGGGGGATGGAGGCAGTGGAGGCGTTTGAACTCTGTTCTTGGGATGTTTTCCTACTGCACCTTTTTCCAAACCTTCCATTCCTTCCATTCCTTCCATCTATTCCATTGGTTCTATGGTTAGAAGTTGGAGAAAAAAGAACCAGTGGAAAGAGAGACGGGGCAGCGCTGCTGCCCCTTTTTCGTCCAGTGTCAGGGTTGAGAGGCAGGCGGTGAAGATGGCGCAGCGTGGCCCCCAAGGGCATGGCGGCCATCGTCGCGCAATCGTTGTCGTTCAGGCACTGTCAGCGCATCGTTTGCTGGCTGTTTCAGCACCGACACCAGCCACATCATGGCCCCCAAGATGAGTTCACGGTCATACGCCGCTGATTGGGCATCAAGACCACCACGTTTCGGCATCGCATCGTTGTCGTTCTGATGTTGATGCGCCTGGGCCTGGGCCTGGGCCTGCTGCATTGCCAGTCCCGCCTTTTTGACCAAGGCCCCCAATACGATTTTTTCATGGGCATCAATTCGCCGACCAAGCCGCTGGACTGATGCCCGTCGCACCCGTTCCAAGTGTTCCGCCCGTGCCTGCAATTGCTGGGCCTTCTGCTGTAGCGTCTGCTGGCGCATTTGCAGCCTGTTGAGCGCAGCCAGGGTGTTCTGTTCCATTTTTTCGTCTCCGTATGTCATAGGCGGTTTTTTTACTTGCCCGCCTCGCTGTAGTCATGGCACGTTGGGCTGGAGACCGTCAAGTGATTTGCAGAGGCGAAGGCCGCCCAAGCGCACTTATACAAACTGCGTTTGTGTGCGCCCGGCAGGGGCCTAAAACCCGCATCGCCGCCTTGCCCCGCTTGATGGTTCAAGAGACAGGCTATGGCGATTTTTCACTTTTCAGCGCAGGTCATTTCTCGCAGCGACGGATGCAACGCCGTGGACGCTGCGGCATACCGTGCGGGCCTGCGCATGGCCTGCGAGCGCACCGGCCAAGTCTTCAATCACACCTACAAGAAGGAAGTCGCATACCGTGCCCTCGTGGGGCCGTCTTTGCCGGGCGGACTGCCGCCCTGGGTTCTCGACCGCGCCCAACTTTGGAACCGCGTGGAGGCCATCGAGAAGCGTTGCAACAGCCAGTTGGCGCGAGAGGTGGAAATCTCGCTGCCCATTGAACTCACGCAGGAGCAGCACATTGCGCTGGTGCATCGCTTTGTGCAGGAGCAATTTGTCAGCCTGGGGATGCTGGCCGATTTCGCGTTGCACGCGAAGCCCGGCAATCCGCACGTCCACATCCTTCTGACGCTGCGCGATGTTGGCCCCGAGGGCTTTGGTGGCAAGCGCAGGGACTGGAACAACCCCGCACTGGTGCAGCAGTGGCGCGAAGCCTGGGCCGATACATGCAACGCAGCCCTGGCCGAGGCCGGACACGCCGAACGCATCGACCACCGCAGCAATGAAGCCCGTGGCATTGACGCCGCGCCCACGGTGCATTTGGGTCGCCGTACTGCCTTCAATAGCGAAGCCTGGGATGCCCGCGCCGACTTCAACGCATGGGTGCAAACCAGCGTGGCACTCGCCAAGGTGCGCGCCCAGGTGCAGCGCGTGCAATCGCAAATCATCGACCTCACCACCACCCTGGCGCAGGCACTGGCAGACCGTGAGCGCCCGGCCTCCAAGGCCGCGCCCGTGCCATCCACACCCAGCCGTATCTGGACGCCCGGCAGTGCGATGCCTGCGCGGGATTTTTCCGTTGCTGGGCTGCTGGCCCGGCGTGCTGCTGGCCCTGTTGCGCCCTCCAGCCCTCTACACCGTTCAACCCCTTCATCCCAGGTTTTGCATTCCTTGGATGAACTTTTCCAAGGAGAAAAACCATGCTGATTTCTTTGCTGTTGCGGCTTATCGCAACCATCTTTGTGGCCCGACCGCCGGGCATAGAACCAGGGCAGTGGAATGCCCATGCGCGCTATGCGGTGCGAGCGCTGGGGGCGCAGTTGACCCCCCGTCCAGTGCCTCGGGGTTCTGTGCGGCGCTACTACCCCCAAGGGGCAGGGGCCGAACGTGTCTTCGTTGCCGGAGAGGAGGGGGTTTGGACATGCAAGCCATGAACACGCCCGCCGCACCGGCTGCGGCCATCCCATCCGCCCCCGCCGTTTGGACTGCGGCGCACCATTTCCAGGCCATCCACGACCCCGCTGGCTTCGCGTGGCTGAACAGCCTTGCCCCCACTGTCGCAGCGACCGCGCCCGCCGTCGCCAAGTGCTTTGGCATGGACGTGGTGTATCTCACCCTCGACACCCTGCGCTGGTTTCCCAACGAGATGGTGCTAGCCATCCCGTTCTTGGATGCAACCCCATCGGACTACTTTCTTGTCTGCAATTCGGGCGGAGAACGCTGGTGGTGCTTTGTGGTGCTGCGCAGGCAAGCAGAGAAGGCCAGCGCCTTGGTGTTCGACATAGACCCTTCGGTGTTGCTGATTGCCGGGCTGGGCCTGCGAGAGACGCACGTCGATGAGCGCGGAGCCGTCCGCCGTGGGCGTGATTTCCCCATCGGCCCCAATGCCGCCGTGCTGTGCCCGGCAGACCGTAAGGCGGTGCGCTATGAGCGGCTGAACCCGAACATGCGGGAGTATTTCCGCGTTGAGGAAGTGCCGGAACCAACGGGCATGGTGAACGAGCAGCCCACGCTGGCCGACGTGCTGGGCACGGCCAGCATGCTGCCCCAAAAGGCCGCGATGGCGGTATCCATCGGCACCGCCACGTTGGGCCTGCGGCTGCGCGTCAATGAGGACGAGGCGTTGATGCGCTGCCTTGATTCACTTGCGGATAGCAACGGTGTAGGCAGTGTGGGAGGTGCGTTATGACCAGCACGCCCCAATTCATTACGTTGACCCCAGCGCAGGCCCGCGCCCTCATTGCAGAGATGCAGGCCGTGCTGGAAGGCGAGGCCAGTTATTTCCATGCCGAACTTTGGACGCATGCGGGGCTGCAAGTTGGCATCCACTTGTCCGGCCCAGACGATACCCGGGATGCGCAGGAGGCGGGCTATGAGTGAGAACAAGAAACCTGCCAAGCGCGACCTCTATCAGGAGGTAACGGACAAACTCATTGCTGCCATCGAGGCGGGCACAGCCCCATGGCAACGTCCTTGGGAGCGTGTGGCATCCGCAGGCTTGCCGATGAATGGCAGCAGTGAACGGCACTACAACGGCGTGAACGCGCTTCTGTTGATGATGACCGCGCAGGCCGAGGGCTACGCCGACAACCGTTGGTTCACCTTCAAGCAAGCCAATGACCTGGGCGCGAAGGTCAAGAAGGGCAGCAAGTCCACTCCCGTGTACTTCTTCAAGATGTTGGACGCCAAGGGCGAGGATGCGCAGGAAGGCACAACGCGGGAGGGTAAGCAGCCCCGACAAATCCCGTTCCTCACCGAATACAGGGTGTTCCATGCGAGCCAGATTGAAGGCATCGAAGCCTTGCCGCAGCCCAAGCGGCAATGGACGCCGCTGGAGGCCGTGCGGCAGTTGGTGGAGCGCATGCAGCCGGACATTCGGTATGGCGGCGACCGGGCGTTTTACGCAGCGGGCGAAGGCCGCGACTTTATCCAGATGCCGCCCGAAGGGGCGTTCCCTACAGCGGAAGCGTTCGCGGGCACCCTGGCCCATGAACTCGGGCACTGGACAGGCGCGGAGCATCGCCTGAACCGCAAGTTTGGCACCTGGGGCACCGAAGCCTATGCCGCCGAGGAACTGCGCGCCGAGATATGCAGCGCGTGCTTGTGCGCGGAGTTGGGCATTGCCACGCCGATGGACAACCACGCCGCCTATGTCGGCTCTTGGGTCAAGAAGTTGCGCGAAGACAAGTTCGAGATTTTTCGGGCAGCGAAGGACGCCCGCAAGATGGTGGACTTTCTCACCGGGCGGCTGGTGTTGGACGCGAAGCCGGAGGATGCAGCCAAGCCCATCGCCCCCATGCCTGCACCTGTGCGCCAGCCCGAGCCGGAACCTGCGGCGGCTGCGGCTGTATCGGCAGTGCTGGCGCGTGCGCGCAAGGCTGTACAGCAGGGGCAGCGCATGCGGCGCAATGGCCCGGTGCAAGTCGTTCAAGCATTGGAAGGGCAGAGGTTTGCAGCGCCCGGCATGAGCACCTGATTGAAGCCCTGAACCCACGCAGGGCTGTGGCCCTGTACCCCACTTGTGCGTATGCGGGGCCGTTTGCTATCTTGGTTTTACAACCGAAGAAAGCAGCATGACGACCGCATCACAACATTCTGTATCCATCGACATTGAACCCGACGATGAGCGTTGCCGCTATTGGGCCAAACGCATTGACGCCGCTACGGTGCTTGCGCTGCCGCCCGAGGTGAATACGGCCAAGGACATCCCCGGCGGGTTTCTGCGCCAGGGCGAGGATGAATTGACGGCAGGGGACTTTTTGATTGAGGGGGAGCAGGTACACCACCGCCACCCCGAGCGCGGCTGGACATATCGCATTGCCTACATGGGCATCGACGGCGAATTGCAGCGCGTAGCGCCTACCAAAGTGCATAAAGCGGCATTGAAGGAGGCGGGCATGCCCGTGGAGTATCTGAAAGGCGCGGGCGAACTGGCGGCCTGTGTTCGCATCATCCACGGCCTGCGCATGGGCCTGTATGCGGGCGTGGTGCCCATCGAGACGGCGGCGGTTTCCATGGACGACTATGCACGCACGTCGCAGTTGAGTGAGGTGTGGTTTCAGCCGACCGCTACCGAGGCCGAGCCTGCGCCCTGGCGCATCTATCGGCAAGCGGTAGCGCTGGCGCGGATGACCGACAACCTGCAAAACGGGCATGAAGAACTGCCCGCATTGGATGCGTTGGCGTGTGGCTGATGCCCTGCGCTTCAAGTGCGCGGAGAAGCATCAAGAACCAGCATGGTTTTTGTAGCTAAAAAGTAGCGAAAAACCGGTTTTGAATTTTACTTTCCCTATGAAAACCTGTCTTTTTCGGATGCTGCTGCATCATCGGGGTATGACTGGAAAAATCGCCGCTCGTAAGTGTTTGATTTTTCACGGTGTCTGCGCCTAAGATGGCGTCGATATTTGGTTTTTTTTGATCTTCCAATTTCTTCATTGCCTTCAATGGGCATCGCTAGGCATCGCTGCACTGCATAAAATAGCGTAGGAAATTTGATCGTTTAGAGATGTTCCTACGCTGCGCTGTGGCGTAGGTAATGGGTATTTCCTACGCTAGGAGTGTTCGATGCCTTTCGACCCGCGTGCAGCCAAGCAACTTGCTGAGGGTGCGCACATTATTCTGGAAGAGTACCCCGGTCTGCGCCTCGCAGCCGGCAAGCGCTCGCGCAGCTGGATCTACCGCTACAAGGACGCTGACGGCGCGATGCGTCAAGTGAAGCTTGGCGAGTGGCCTGCAGTGTCGCTGATTGCTGCTGCGGCGGAGTGGGAGCGCCTGCGTGCTGCACGTGCTGCAGGCGTCGATCCGGCGAAGGAAAAGAAGGAAAGGGCGCGCGCCCGCAACGTCAAACCAGCGGCCAAGGATTCCGTGTACACGGTGCAGCGACTCTGGGATGACTATGTGGAGGGGCACATTCTCAAGGCGCGAAAGCCCAAGGGTCAGGCGGAAACGATCCGGCTGTTCAAGAAGAGTGGAGCAGCGATATCGCATCTTCCTGCGGCGGGCTTAACGCGCAATCAGGCGTTCAGCGTCATCGATGCGATGGCTGCCACTCCGGTTTCCGCGTCCCAGCTCAAGGGGGAACTGGCGGCTGCATGGGACTATGCGATTGATGCTGGCCGCATCCCCGAGGAGACGCCGAATTGGTGGCGCCAGATCCTTCGAGGCAAGCTCAAAAGCAAGGGAAAGAAGATCGCCGGCAAGAGCATCGGGACAGCGAAACGGGTGCTGTCGAATTCGGAGGCGGGTGAGTTGATTCGCTGGATGCCCAACTTCAGCAAGATGGTGGCCGATGCGCTGACGCTTTATCTTTGGACTGGCGCGCGGGGCGCGGAGATCATGGCCATAGAGCGCAAGGAAATCACCGAAGAAGCAGATGGCTTGTGGTGGACCGCACCCAAAGAGAAAACGAAGAACGAACGGCACGAGGGGGCTACCGACTTCCGTGTGCCGCTTGTTGGGCGAGCTGAGGAAATCGTGCGCCGCCGGATGGAGCAGACTGAGCGCTGGTTGTTCAAGTCCCCGCGTGTGGATGGGCCAAGCCAGCAGAAGGTAGTCCAGACCGCCGTGCATTTCCATCAGCCGTACTCAGAAACGAAGCCAGATGAGGAGCGCCCGAGGCTCACGGTAACCCACTGGGCGCCCCACGATCTGCGCCGCACCGTACGCACGATGCTGGCTGCGCTGAAATGCCCGGACACCGTGGGAGAGGTCATCCTTGGGCACATGATTCCAGGCGTTGCAGGTGTCTACAACCGCCACGCCTATGACGCAGAGCGCAGGGAATGGCTCAACAAGCTGTCGGCGCACCTGGAGCAGTGCGCTGCTACGCGGCCTAAGCGCGCCGGCTAGTGTTGGGCGGCGGCAGTTGGTCGGAGACCGGCCGTGTCCGAAGCCACTCCTCAAGCTCTTCGACCAAGTAGCCGACCCGGCGGCCTGATAGCTGCCGGGGCTTCGGGAATGTTCCCTCGCGTACCTGGCGCTCGACCGTTGCGACCGAGAGCGAGACGAAGGCAGCGGCGTCCGGTAGTTCCAAGGCGCCTGGGCGAATTGAAACGATCGCCATCACACACCTCCTGCAGTTTTTCGCTGCACCTGCAGTTTTCCGGTCGGCCTGTAGTTTGCGAAATTGCGCAATTTCGCAACTTCCGACTGCGCCTTCCGGATGGCATTGACCTTGCGCAGCGCGCGCCGTGCCTCACGTAGAGTCAGGCGTTCAGCCTCCCACCGGGCTTTGTCTCCAGCATCCCGGAAGCCGCCGCGCTGCCATTCATGGAGAACCTTGTTCATCCATTCCACGGCATGCCAGAGCGCAGTGGTTTCGCCCTTGGTGAGTTCTGCTGTCATGAGGCCTCCTTGCCGTTGGGCGCGAAGTACTGGCGCTCGACCTCATACAGCGCCTGGGCCATCTCCAGCAGGCGCACGGGATCGGGCGGGCTGCCGGGCTCGCCGCGGCGCCCGGCAATCTCCTGGCAGAACTGGATGGCCAGCTCTTCCTGGCGGGTGCTCATCACATCGAAGGCCGGGAGCCAGCCTTCGACCTTGGCTGCAGCCAGCTCTTCCCGGGCCTGGGCCAGTTCGGCGGTGAGCACCTGTACTTTGGCCCTGGCCTCGGCCAGCTGCTCGTAGGCGATAGTGTGGTTACCGTCGCGCGTCAGCACGGTGGGCACAGCGTTCCCGGCGATTTTCCGCGTGTGGTTCTTGAGATCCGAGTGAACCTGTTCGAGGCTCTTCACCAGCTTGGTATTGCGCCTCGCGGGCGACTTGGCGATTGCCCACAGGGCGCGATACAAAAACTGGTGCAGTAGCGCGACGTGCTGTTCGTACCAGCTCGACAGGTCGACGACCTCGGTGGTAGTGGACAGTACGGCAGCGGTGTTCTGTTGCTTGGCGGTTTCCTGCTGCAGCATGCGCTCGATGAGGCTGCCGGGCTTCGCGGTACGCAAGTGGTCAAGCATCGCGGCCTCGCTGTTTGGCTTGACGTGCGGCTTTCATACGTGCCACAAACTCAGTCTTGCGCGCTTCCTCGGCGAGGATGAATTCCTCGTGGCTCAGCTCGGCGTTGGCAATCTGAGTATCAAGCCACTTTTGATTCAGGTTGCGCGCGCCAATTTCGATCAGTACGGAGATCACCTCCATGAAGCCGCGGCTCACATTGCCGACGTCTGCTTCATCGACGGAGCCATAGCTATTTCCGGACCGTTCCGCGACCTCTCGCAGGATGCAATCCAGTTGCAGTTTCTGCGTCTTGTGCTTGCGGAAAAACTGCACGATCTCGCCCGCCATCTGCATGCCATGAGCACGGCCTTCGTAGTAGTGCAGTGCTGGGGCATCGAAATAAACGCCTCGATAACTCGTTTTCTTTGTCCCCGCCTCACGCCACACGCTGTAGGCAAACGACAGTTCAGATATCTCACGTTTCTCGCCTGTGGGCAATGTCACCATGCGAGCTTGGCGTTCAGCAGCAATCCGCGCATTCATCACGGCATCAATGTGTGCTGCGATGGCCGAAAGCGCTTCATCGTCCAGCTGCGCGCCCATGCCATCGGCAATGTGGCCACCAATCAGAATCGCGTAGTGGCCGAGCTTCTTGATCAGTCTCTTGCCCAGGCCATATTCAATGGCGCAGTTCGCCAGGTCGATGTGGAACTGGATTTCCCGCAGATTGCCCATGGCCTCATCCATGCCGCTCACGGTGAAACGTGCGATTTCGCGGCCGGTGTCATGGCATTTGTGGCCGATGGCATTCACGTTTTCCAGCCAGTCAAAGCCGGCCTCTTGGGCGCGCTCGATGCGGTTGCCGTTGAACTTCTTGCCGTTGGGGCGCAAGGCCAGGACGATGAGAGAAGAGGCGGCAGGCGCAGGCTCTGCCGGCTCATTCATACGCTGCGTCGGCAGCGCGGGCTTGTGGTTCTGGGGGCGCTTGGAGGCGCGCGCAAGAGCCTTGGTTGCGCGCACAGGCGCGGCTACGGTACAGTCCGTCATGATCTAAATTCCTTGGTATGGTTTTTGATCTAGAAGCCGGTTTGCGGGTCCAAGCGCATTCCGGCTTCGCCTTTTAGGGTCACAGCAGCGCTCCCTGGGGCTCGGGGCCTTGATCCTTGGGCGGCTGAAACTGGATGACTCCGTTGCCCTGGCCGCGCTTCGCCTTCTCGGCTGGCAGGTTGTCGCGCACCACGTTCACGACCGCTTCGTACCAGTCGATCTGCAGACCGGAGTGCTCATTGGTGGCCTTGTAGTCGTGGATCTCGCCGTACTTGGTGCCCGCCTCGGTCAGCACGTAGCCGTCTTCGACCTTGCGCTGCAGGCCCAGGTCCAGGAGCGTCTTGTTAACGAGTTGGCCGCTGACCTTCGCCCGCCCGGTCTGTTCAGCGATGCGTGCGCCAATCTGCGTCGGGTTCAGGTGGACCATGCGATCCAGCGGCAAAGGCGGGAGCGCGCGGCGGAAATCGTCGAAGTCGATGCCAGTGTGCTCGGTGAATGCTTGGAGCTTGGCAGCGGCCAAACGCGCCAGGCGCACGCCCGGCACATCCTTCAGCGAATCCCCGACGAAGTTGATGATCTTGACCTGTTCCAGCGGCGTGCGGCCACGAACACGGACGGGCTGGTGCAGAGCTGTAGCGTCCTTGGCGCGGAAATAGCCGGTCACGACCTGCCGCTGAACCTTCCATGCCAGTTCGTCGGTGAAGGGCTTGACCAGCATGGTGTAGCCCTGCTCTGTGATCAGGATCCCCTTTGGGGTTCGCGGCGCAAAAGCATCGCCCAGCGACTGCGTACGAATTTCGTCCGCAGTCACTTCAAAGTAGTCTTCGCCTTCCACGAGGCGGTGCTTGTGCTCGTTGAAATTACGGCGCGCCGTGCCTTCGGGGCGGCCATGCACGGTATCGATCTGCGCCAGCGTTGCGACGCGCTGGCCCTGGTACTCGATCACCTGCAAGTCGGTGTCGTTGATCTTCACGATGTTGCTCACGGGTTCTCCTTTGGAGTGGTGGGTTGCTGGGTACGCTTGCCTTTGAAGGTCGAGCGCAGGCGGGCCAGGATCTCGCCGTTGTAGGTCCGCTCACCCTCGGCTGCCGCTTCGTGCAAGGCGGCGTGGAGGTCAGGCGGGAGGCGCAGGGCGGTTTTCACGTAGTCCTTCTGGCTGGGTTTCTTGATCGTCATTTGCGCTTCCGTGATGGAGGCATGGAGCAATGATAGAGGCATGCTTCCATGATGGGGGCAATAGCCGACATGGCGGCAGGGACTATGATGGAGGCATGGCTACCAGCATCGATCAGAAGAATTTCGTGAAGACGGCGCTCAGGCTTCCGCCAGAGCTGCATGCTGCCGTCCATGAATCTGCGCAGAAGAATGGCCGCAGCTACAACGCCGAGCTGGTCGAGCGCGTGCAGCGGTCCTTTGAGTCGGATGCATCCGACCAGCACGCGGAAATGCTGTACGAAATGCGAAAAACGCAGCTTCGGCTTGAGTTGAACGACATCAAGACCGAGTTGCAGTTGCTGTACGCCCGCCGTCAAGACAATCGGCGCTTTCGGGAGACTTCGGACAGCCCCGATGCTGCGAACATTGCGCTTGATGAAGAAGATGCCATCAGAAAGAGAGGCGCAGAACTCAATGCAAAAGCGCATGTGATCCTGGACAAACTTGCCGCCCTGGATAAGTCGCGACAGTTCAAAAGGCCTTAGGCCTGACCCCACCTTCCCCTTTGTGGGGGATGATTCAGAACTGAATGATCCGCAGCCGACTGCATTGGTGGCAAGGTCGCGCGTCTGGTCTTGCGGAGGGTCAGGAAAATTTTCCTTACCCTTGGTGTGTTGGTTGACCTCTACACGCTGAACAAGCTCGCCTTCCAGCGCCTTGCCGATCTCGACCTGCTCGCCAAGACCGGCGCCGAGCCGGGTTTCCTCCAGGCAGGGCGCAACCGCCTCAGAACCGAGTTCGTTGACCATTGTGGAAATCGCAACGGTTGCCATCACTCCACTCCCTTCGGCCAGCGCTTGAGGCGCTTCAGGGTGCAGCTGATCGGCAGAACGCGGTAGACGGCTAGCACGCCGTTGACGTTGCGCAGAACGATGTAGTCCAAGCCGCCAGCCGTGGCCGGGCCGCTGAGGCCTGCCGCGGGCTGCTGGGCGCCGGGCGTGCGCAGGTTCATGGCCATCAGGGAGGCCTCGCGCTTGGGGAAGCGGTAGCCGGGTGAAGGAATCGGCCCGCCGCCGCTGGGATTCTCGCGATAGACCGTCTCGGAAAAATTTCCGGCATAGTCCTCTCCCAGAACGAGCGGGACTTTCTTCAAAAAGTCGGCGTGTTCGAGCTTGGCGTGGCCTTGCGAAGGGAAAGGCTGACCGGCCACCAACGCTTCTTCCTTGCGCAGGTCGTTGATGAAGGCCACGATTTCCAGGCTTGTCATGGTGACAGGCTGGGACTGAGGTTTGAGGAGCGCGCTCATGTTCAACCTTTCATGGGCAAGGGGTGAGAGAAACCTCATGCATGTGCTTGTCGATGCCGTGCACGGCGTGCGCCAACTGCTCCATGGCGATAGCTTCCGGCGCGTCGAGAGACAGGTCGAACTCCCCGTTGTCGTAGTGGAATGTCAGGCCCAGAGCAGCCTTGATGATGGTCACTTTGGTTTCTTCAGGCAGGGTACGCACGTCCACTAGTTTGGTGGGACGGCTCCCGTATCGCTCCCAGTGGATGGGGCTCGTCAAGTAACTGTCGAGACTCATAGCTGCTGTCCTTTCTGCGCGACCTCGCGCTCAAGCAAACGAACAATCAGGCTGTTCAAGCTCAGGTGCTCCGATTTAGCTAGCGCCTTTGCCTTCTCCTGAAGCGGGCCGGGAACGCGAAGGGTGAACGTCACGCCCTGGGGCTGCTGGGTGTCCATGCTCTTGTCCTCGTCGGCTTCAAAATGAAGCCGTGCAGTTAATGTAGATCGGCTTCATTTTGGTGTCAATACCATTTTGAAGCCGCCGCGTAGAATTCCGGCCATGGCTCAAGACGACTACATTCGCACAGCGCTGCGCGTCCCTCCCGACCTGCATCAGGCGCTGCATCAAGCTGCAGATGCGAGCGGGAAGAGCTTCAATGCCGAAATAATCGGCAGACTGATCGCGAGCTTTGATGCAGACGGTAAGCCAACGCTTGATCAATCCCTTCTCACCCTTTTTCAGGTGACGCTCTCCATCTCCTCGAAGTTCATTAACGACGAAGAGGTGCGCAAGACTGTGAAGACCGTTTTGGCGTTGGCCGGTGATGAAATCAGTCTCGAGAAACTCCAAGTCGCGCTTGATGCCTTCAAAAACCTGCGTCACGACATCGAAGCCAGGAATGCGGCGAAGGCAGCCCAACCCGCGGATGGCGGCCGTCGCAAGCCCAAGCCCTGACCCCACCTGCTCGCCACCCAGGGGGCTCAGGTCTGATCTGACCGCTTGCGAAAGCTTCCGCAGGAAGGGGTCAACCGCCTCAGAACTGAGTGCGTTGGTCATGGTGGAAATCTCCATTACCTTGCTTACTGCAGCGGATGCACCGGGCCGGTGTAGAGCCCGCCCATGGCCTGGATCTCATCCGCATGGAGTGCGTTCAGCCGCTGCAGCTCTTCAACCGTGGTCCCGAGCGTTGCCGCGATCTGCTCCAGCGAGTACACCGGGCGGCCGTGCTCATCGACATGGGTTGTCTGCGGGATCAAGCCCAGTTCCCGCGCCTTGTCGCTCATCTTTTTCTTGAGAGCTGGCGGCGCATAGCGGTGCAGTTCGGCGAACAGGCGGCCGTATTCCGGGCGATGGATGGCCTCTTCGCCATGCTCGGCGCGGACTCGCTCGATGGCGTGGCCGGCGGCCCAGAAGCGCGGATCGACTCCATCAGGGCCGGGGCGCAATACGTCGGCGGGATAGTCGGGCGCGGGCGCCTCTTCCATGGGCACGAGCCTGGCGTTGAACTGCTCTTCGATGATGCGTGCACGCAGCTCCTTGGGAATGCAGTTCATGGCATCCGTGGCGAGGTTGATCATTCGTGCACTGGACTGGTTGCGGCGCAGCAGCGCATGCAGCGTGCCGGCCTGCTTGAAGCCGTGGGCGGTGGCCTCTCTCAGGAAGCGTTCGATGAAGGCGCGCGATACGGCCTGCCCCTCCGGCGTGGTTTCGGCTGGATCACCGTAGGCAGCATCGCCAGCGATCAGGACAGAGCCCGCCAAGTTGCAAAGGTACTCGCCCGGCTTGGTGGGATGCGGTTTGAAGGGGGTGTCGCGTTTCATGGGTTCAGTCTCTCGTGGATGCGGTGCGGGCGCTATGTAAAGCGCTTTACGAAATTGCTCAGGAGCGCCAGACCAGGCCGGCAGCCCAGCGCGCGGAGCGCAGAAGGCCGATGGAGTCGCGGCGCATGACGGTGAGGTTGATGAAGGTGCGGATGCGGGTCACGGCTGGGCTCCTGGTTGGACGTATGGTGTCGAGAAGGCGTGTGCAGAAAAAGGGGGTAAATTGCACTGATCGCCCACGCCCAACGCCAGAGCGTGCGCAGTACCAAGGCAACGGGGTACAGGACGAACAGTCCCACTGCAACGCGCCCTGGGCCTTGCGCGCAGCCTGGGCGAGCATGGACGCGTTTTGGCTGGCGGCCTTTGCCTTGCCAGCTTCGATGAAGGCGGGGAGGGCGGTCATGCCAATCTCCAAAATGCGCGCAGAGTCAGGGCTGCGACAAACAGAAGGGCGATGGCAACCGTGCACATCACGGCTATTGCAGCGCGGCGCACGGCGCGGTGGCGCCGCTGCAGGTCTTTGAGGGTGCTCACGCGGCACCGCCTTGCTCTGCTGCCTCGGCGGCCAAGTCTTGCGCAGCTTCACGCAGCTCAGCCAGCAACTCAGCGGCGGGCTTGATGATGGGCGGCACGTCGCATACCGCGCGGCGCTGGTCGGCTTCGTACCAACTCACGGGCGAGATCGCGGCCTCGATTGCCTCCAGGCCCAGCGTCGTGACGGCCTCCATGTCGTCAAGGTACTTCGTGCCATCCCATTGCTGCAGTTCGCCGCCGTAGCAGTAGTCGAAGGCGGCCCGCAGGCCCTGCAGCTCGGCCAGTTCTTCCGGTGTGGCTCGGTAGATCGTGGTGCGGTAGCCCCATTTCCATTCATCCTTCGGGATGACTTCGGCGTAGTCGTCGGTGAGGTAGATCGACACCCCGCGTCCGGCATTGAACAGGGCTGCGCGCGCATGGCCGGGCTGGCTGATGGCGTAGCCGATGGCATTGACGATGGCCTGGGCCTGCTCGATGCTGTGCACCGGGATGTCGTCGGGGCGCGTGCCGTGGTGGCCGCACTGCCACTCCACAAAGCGCAAGTGGTAGGGTGCTGCTGCCTGGCTATCGTTGCCCGAAGGGGCGTGGTTGGCGATCATGGTCACTCCATCGGTTAACCAGCACACCACCCGCTACGCCCCTTCAGGAGCTAACCCCGCCGCTGCTTCGTTGAGCTTCAGGGCCGTGTCGCTTGCCCCTGGGGTGTTTCGCGGTTTTGTGCTGCGATGGGATGAATAGTAGCGCCGCTAGTTTTGAAAGTAAATAGGGGCGCTAGGAAATTTCGCTACACTCCCCCCCTCGCGCCCCTCGGGCGAAGGAGTCAGGCATGGAAGCGACGGGCGAAAAAAAACCCACCTCAGTGGGTGGGCTTGAACCTCGCATTTGCAACGAGGAGGGGAGGGTTGCCGCAAGCGGTTAGCGGCAAACAAATAGTAGGGCGGTCACGGGCTGCTGCGTGTCAGACGGCGCCGCGTCGTGCAGCTCAATCCCCGAACCGCAGCCGCCAGGGGTAACGCCCGAGTCGGGCGAGTGGGCATGAAAAAGCCACCCGGAGGTGGCTGGTGCTATGACTAATTGCAGTTGGTGCTAGGAGTATTCGGCTTACTTGCCACGCCGCTCAAACAGTTTGGCAAGCGCTCCCATGACGGGAACGCTAAGGAATCCAACGGTCACCTTCCAGTCAGCGCTTACATGGATACTCCAAACCGCAGCTGCTACACAGGCTAAAACTAGAACGGCCCCAACAAGCCGACCGCCGCCCTCGATAGCAATTTCAGCCATGCTTATTCTGCGTTCGCTTGCAATCCGTGCCTCCTGCTCCTTTTCGCACATCACCATGATGCGCTCAGCGCCATTCGGAATAATCCTGTCGAATTGTTCCAGCGCCCCGGGTGGTGGAAGTGGCCCTTGCCATTGGGCCGACATGATCTGAGTCCCATTGGGCTGGGACTGCGGAGGTGCGGCAGACGCTTTAGGCGCGATCTTTTGTTGCTTGGCGTTCATGTTCCCGTTTCATGACGGAGCGCATTGTTGCCCCTACTCGTTCCACATCGCCACGCATGCGGGAAAGGTCGGTTCCAACTGGGCGCTGGAAAGTCGGCGTAGCAAAAATTGATGCTGTTGCCCCAAGGCCGCTGATCAGAGCGACCAGAAATCTGGCGTGCTTCTTCATCTTTGTCCTCACTGTTTTGTGGAACTTAAAAAGCAAAGCCTTAAATTATATCGCGGAAAAAAAGCGATCCAAATTTACGGCGCTGCGGGTAAAGAGTACCACTAAACGTTGGCAACCGGGTGTCAGCCATTGCGGCTAAGTGCGATGAAACAGAACAGGGAAGGGCATGGGTCTATGCACCGTATCCGTTGTGTTGGCTACCATGATCGCTTCGGGTGCCGCCACTCCCAAGGCGCCCCAGCCTCACCCCGCAGGCCTTCGCGCAGCCCGCTCCATCTTCCTGCACTCTCTCACATCCACCAGCGTCTTGAACCGGTGGTCCTCTCGGGTGATCCACTGCATGTTGTGCGGCCTGTCAGGGCCTCCAGCACACAGCGGTGTGGTGTGGTCAACGTGGTAGCCGGGGCAAGCGCCACGCGTGCGGCCAGTGGCGGGGCAGGGGTTCTCGGCACGGAAGGCTCGGACCTGGGCGCGGTCGCGTTCTGTGCGGGCCTCGACTGGGGCTGCCGCCAGTAGGGCGACGACCAGGCAGAGGAGGGTGGCTGTGAGCAAATCAGTGCAGCGATTGCATCAGTCTGCTGGCGGGCATAGCGCGTGCTACCGAGCCGAGGATGCTGATTTCGCTCATGGCTCGTTCACTGTCGGCTAGGTCATACACCACGAATAAGGGGGACAGGTGTTCTGCAAACGGGCCGTTTTGAATGTCGCCGGCCTTTCGCATTGCCGCGCCTGTAGCTTGAGCGCTAGGCCCGATGATGTCGATCAGGTCTGCTCCGTGCTGCAGGTCAAATACGTAGTCCGTGCTTGACGCGCCTCTGACATGAGGATGGCGCCTATATGTCGCACTCGGGTTGCGGGCAATGATGTATGGCTCAAGTTCCGCAACCATATCAACCGTCTGCGCTGGTGCCTGGAGGTGCTCCGCTGCCCATGCCGACAATGCCAGTAGGCCAGTGATCGCTAACGCGAATCCATTGGCGGCACGCGCTGTCTGAGAGAGGATGTACACCTCGCCTTGCTTTCCGATGGCCATGCGGTTCTTTGCCATCAGGTCGCGCAACGCGGACAAGCGCATGCCCTGCCATACGTCCAGGCCCATGCCGCCGAGTTGAAACAGGGTGTCGGCGTTGTCGCTGATCTTGAGCATGCCATCTCCTGCGCCTGTGATGTACAGGTTGATGGCGCTACCATCAGGAAGGCTGAACGGCGTTCCAATTTCAAGACATGGCCCGCCGTCCAGCGCCTTGAGCGTCTGGCAGTCATAGCGGGTGAGCGATTGCGCCCATTCACAGTTCAGCATGGCAATGCGGGTCTTCAACTTCAAAGGGTTGTACAGATGTTCTGGCGAAAAACCAGCGTAGTGCACCTGGCCAATTGTCGCAGGCAACGTCTGAATGCACTACAGGGGATGGCTCCGATTCGCCGACATGTTCGTGCGGGCCGTAGATGGTCGTTGCACCGTTGTGGGTTCTCTTGCCGTGTGGGGCGACTTCCAACTGGTAGATGCGGCTCCGCTTCTTTTGATGCAGCCGCATGATGCTGAACAGAAACAGGCAGCGCGAGGTGTCAATGGGGGCCTTGATCTCTATTTGTAGGGTGTAGCCCGGCAGGGTGACGCCTTGAGCATCCACCAGCTCAGCGACGCCTACCAAGTGACCAACATGGTTGCCACGCGGCTTGAATCCGGACCAGCGCATAGCCTGTTTCGGTGCGTCGATCATGTGACCGCTCCCATCCCTGTCTCCTTATCGGCGGTTATTTTTAAAACTGCTCGCTGCGCCACACCGTCAGCACCTTGCCCAAGACCTCAAAGTGCGGGTTCTTTGGCGACATAGGGTAGGGCGGATAGTCAGGGTTCTTGGAAATAATCTGCAACATGACGCCTGCCCCCTCTGGATCGGGGACGCGCTGCACTAGCTTGATGAATCCTTCATCGCCCACCCGGAAAAAGTAGACACCCTCGTGGTCTATGACTTTGACGCCTGTGTCCACCAGCAGTGGGTCTCCAGGGTTGAACATGGGCTTCATGGAAGGGCCGAAGCCGGTCACGATGGCGAGGTTATTCAAGCCCGTATGTGCCGGTACGTTCAGGCGCAACCAATCCGGCGTGACGCGCCAGCTCTTGATAAGTCCTGGTGGGTTGTCTGTCAGGTTGAACCCGTGCCCCATTGCGCCGCCGGTGCTGTACTCGGCGATAACCAAGTCAGGAGGATCTGAAGGGTTCTGGGCAGGGGCTTCGTGTGGAGCGGACGCATGATGCAATGTTGCATCAGGGGATGGAACCCCTAATTGCGCGATCTCTGCTGCAAGGCGGGGACTGAAGTCAGCGACGGAGCACTTCAGTTCCGACGCGAAAGCTGCAGCGGCCTTCGCGTTCAATGGGCTCCTGGCGGCCAAGTAGTGCCCCACGTTCGCCTGGTTGCCGAGTCCGTAGGTCTCGCCGAAAACGGCTTGGGTTCGGCGTGGACGGCCATCGTCCCACAGCGACTTCAGTCGTGCTGCTTCCTGCCGATGTTCGTCGGTGATCTTGGAGCGCTTGCTTTCTACCATCGTGTGATTATTAGTTGCGCTGCTAAAGCGGCAAACTAGCGGCGGTATTGACTGAAAACAGTAGTGGCGCTAGGATGTGCCGATGCACAACCTCAAGTCAATCCGAGAACTGCTCGGCATCACTCAACAGGCGATGGCCGATGGCCTCGGCTGTACCCAGGGCAACGTCGGCCACTACGAGCGCGGACAGACGCTTCCTCCCGACATGGCAAAGAAGCTGATCGACGTTGCAGCGAGCCATGGATTCGCCATCAGTTTTGACCACATCTATGGTGCCAAGCCGTTGCCCGGACTTCGCACTTTGAATACTGGCGCCCATCAGGAGCGCTGCGCTGCCGAACTTGCCGCTCAGTCCAAGGCAGGGGAGGCGAGCCATGGGTGAGCAGCGATACCAAAGTCGCGGCGCTCCTACCGATCTGTGCGCATCGCTATGACCGAAGCGATGCCTTCCAGCTCCTCCATTGCTTCCTCGATGAAGCTGTTTACGGGTTGCTTCCAGAAGTTGGCGCGCTCTTCCGGCGGCAGATTGTTGGCTTGTGTGACTCTCATTTCGGACACGCGATCCCGAACGGCCGCGGCGAGCAGCAGTTCCTCGGTGCTGAATTTCATGCTCGCCCTCTCTGGCGCTGGTTGTGTGGAAGCGCTCATTTTGCCCCTGGAGAGTGTTGACACCCGTCACAGCGGACCCCGCGTGCGCCGCGCTGGCCGTTCCCCGCTGAGTTGCATCGTTGTGACATCGCAGCGGATTGACAGCTCTCCTGCTCGCCAGCACAGCAGCAGCCGCGAAGTGCGCATCACGCGCCTCGGCTGGCCGTTGGCGTCGATGTTCATCGACAACGACGTACGGCTCGACTCGTGGAAAACATGGCCGATGGCCGGGGCGGCAGGGGTAGGGCTGTATGTATTCATGGCCGCAATC